>Ga0172376_10002379_pt1 | contig 23074 bp, 19 predicted proteins | sample Lak35m_FD_121114 | JGI IMG/M metagenome (GOLD analysis project Ga0172376, IMG submission 121114) | Freshwater microbial communities from Kabuno Bay, South-Kivu, Congo - kab_092012_35m | ecosystem: Environmental > Aquatic > Freshwater > Lake | place: Democratic Republic of the Congo: South-Kivu... | reverse complement strand
TCCGCGGCGAGCGCGTCGAGGTGTGGCGTGCGCACGTGCTCGGAGCCGTAGCATCCCAGGGCGTCGGGACGCAGATCGTCGCAGAGCACGAAGAGGACGTTGGGCCGGGCGGCCGGTTCAGCACAGGCGGACGCCGCGACGCACAGCCAGCCGGCCTGCGCCACGACCGTTCGGACGACATGCCGCGAGGTCGTTGGCATGCGGATCGACTCCTCGAGGGTGCGGGGCGTCTCAGCCGCGGCCATGATCCGGACGGGCGAAGACGAGGCGACCGGCGGTCGTCTGGAGCGTGCTCGTCGCCACGACGTGCACCGTCCGGCCGATGCGGTCGCGGCCGTTTTCCACCACCACCATCGTGCCGTCGTCGAGGTAGCCCACGCCCTGGTCCGGTTCCTCCCCCTGGCGCACGAGCCGCACCGTCAGGGCATCGCCCGGCAGGTAGCTCGGCTTGAGCGCGAGCGCGACGTCGTTGAGGTTGATCGCCGACACGGCCCGGACCCCGGCGATCTTCGCGAGGTTGGCGTCGGTGGTGACGAGCCTTCCGCCGAGCCGCATCGCCACCGCGAGCACCCGGGATTCGAGCGGCGAGTCCGGATCGTCGTCCTCGTCGGGATCCACGACGTCGATCGAAACGGCGTGGTTCGCCCGCATGCGCGCGAGCACGTCGAGGCCCCGCCTTCCGCGGACCCGGCGCTGTTTGTCGGCCGAGTCGGCGGCGACCTGGAGTTCGTCGAGCACGAACGCCGGCAGGACGAATCGCGACTCGAAGACCCCCGCCTCGGCGAGGTCCGCGATCCGGCCGTCGATCACCGAGGTCGCGTCGAGCACGATCGGCCGCATGCCACGCACGTCCCGGGTGAACTCGACGAACGGGATGAGAAACCGGAAGTCTCCCTGGGTCTGCAGCAGCAGGCTCGTGGAGAGGTAGCACAGCACCGCGCCGAGGACGACGGGCAGCCACTGGCGGACCGGGTGCGAGGGCTGCAGGGGGAGCATCGGAGCGAGGGCGAGCATCGCGACATAGGCGAGAAAGACGCCCACCAGGAGGCCGAAATAGACCGCCGTGATCGTGGCGAGGTTCTTGCGGGGAACGGCGACGTCGAGCGCGATGACGACGAGCGGCAGGGCCAGCATGCCGCCGATGACACTCCACGGCACCCAGGAGCCCGCATCCTTGAGCGACGCCGACGTGAAGATCAGCACCGCGATGCCGGCCGACACCACGAGGAAGAGTGCGCGGAGGACGGCGAGGGCCATGGGCACGATCCCGGGAACGACGGGGGACTCTACCATGCCCCCGGGGCGCTGTCAGCCGACCTGCAGCCGTCGGGCATGGTCGTGTTCGAGGAATCGATCGGTCATGCCCGCGATGTAGTCGCCGACGCTGCGCGGCACGCCGAAGCGGTCGGCGCGGTCGCGATATCCGGCCGGGAGCGCCTCGGGATGCGCCCCGTACCAGTGGAAGAGGGACGTCAGCCGCTCCTGCGCCGGCACCCGGACGGCGAGCACCCGCGGGCTGCGATAGACGCGGTCGAAGAGGAACGCTTCCAGCTCGCGCTTGCCGGCTGCGAGGGCGGGGGCGTGGGAGACGAGCCGGCTGCCGGCGGGCCGCGGCCCGCCGGGGGCTCCCGCGGCGCGCACGCGGGCCACCGAGTCGATCCCCTCCATCTCGAGCGCCCGTCGCGTCCGTTCGATGAGGTCGGCGACCTGGAGATCGACGATTTCGTGCAGCACCGCGTGCCGCCGCGCGGCGCCCTCGAGGACGCCGTGCCGCGCGGTCACCCGCCCCGCCGCCTCGGCGACGAGCGGCAGCCCGAGCAGCTCGTCCATCGTGAGGAGCCCGAGTTCGACGGCGTCGTCGGCGTCGTGCGTGTCGTAGGCGATCGAGTCGGCCGCGTCGACGACCTGCGTCTCGAGCAGCGGCGCCGGACCGCTGCCGTCCTTCTTCCGGCTGGCCTGGGCGTCGAGCACTTCCCGCGAGAGATTCAGGCCGGGGAACTCGGGGTAGCGGACCTCGAGGAACTCCATGATGCGCAGCGCCTGCGCATTGTGATTGAATCCGCCCTCCGCGCGGAGGAGCTCGGCCAGCGTGTCCTCACCCGCGTGGCCGAGGGGTGGATGGCCGATGTCGTGGGCCAGCGCGAGCGTCTCGACCAGATCCTCGTTGAGGCCCAGGGCCCGTGCGAGGGTGCGCGCGATGCTCGTCACCTCGAGCGTGTGCGTGAGCCGGCTGCGGTGGTAGTCGCCGTGATAGCCCGTGAAGACCTGCGTCTTGTGTGCCAGCCGCCGGAAGGCGGCGGAGTGGACGATCCGGTCGCGGTCCCGCTGGTAGGGGCTGCGGACCGGATGGGCCGGCTCGTCGTGGACGCGGCCGGCGGAGTCCGCGGCGTGCATCGCCCAGGGCGCGAGGGTGAGCGCCTCCCGTGCCCGCCAGTCGAGTGGCGGTGTCATGGCGGGGTGGCCCCCGCGGCCGTCAGCTGCTCCCACAACGCGTCGAGCGCCTGCGGCAGCACCCGCACTCCGGCGACGGTCGCCATGAAGTTGACGTCACCCGGCCAGCGCGGCACGACGTGCCAGTGGAGATGCCCCGGGCACCCTGCTCCGGCGACGCTCCCGAGATTGAGTCCGACGTTGAACCCCTGTGCCTGCATCGACGCGGTCATCACGGCGCACCAACGGGCGATGCGGTGCTGCAGGTCGAGCAGGGTGGCGGGGTCGAGCGGCGCGAGGCCCGCCTCGTGGTCGAGCGGTGCGACGAGCAGGTGGCCATTCGAGTAGGGGAAGCGGTTGAGAAGCACGACGGCGTGCGGCGTGCGCTCGAGCACGCCGAGTGCACGGTCATGCTCCGGCGCGGCGACGGCCGCCCGGCAGAGGAAGCACTCGGGCCGCGCGCCCGCCCGCCACGACGAGGGAGCGATCGTGACGGACGGTTCGCCCGATTCGCGGCTCTGCACGTAGCCGAGTCGCCACGGCGCCCACAGCCTCTCTCCATCCATGCTGTCATGCTACCCGATCGATCGCCGCCCGCCCCGCCGGCTCGCTCGGCATGCCGGCGGCCACGGACACGTCGCCGCGCCTCGGCTTTTGGCATGGCTTGGCGGCACCGCACGGTCCTATGATCGGCCGGTTGCGTGGGCGGTGCCCGGCGAGGCGAGCGCGTGGAATTCAAGGTCGAAACCGACGTCTTTTCCGGTCCGATGGACCTGCTGCTCTACCTCGTCAAGAAGCACGAGGTGGACGTGACCGAGGTGCCGATCGCGAAGATCGCGTCGGAATTCGTCGCGCACCTCGAGGTGCTCGACGCGCTGGCGATCGACCAGGTCGGCGACTTCGTCGATCTGGCGAGCGTGCTCCTGGAGATCAAGGCCCGGGCCCTCGTGCCCAGACCGGAGGAGGACGTCGACGAGGCGGTCGAGCCGGCCCGCGAGGATCTCGTGCAGCGGCTCCTCGAGTATCGGCGGTACCGTGACGCGGCGGCCGTGCTCGAGGACCGCTCCCGGCAGTGGGATCTCCGCTTCACCCGGATCGCCCCCGACGTCGCGGCCGGACGCGAGCGGCAGGCGGAGGTGACGATCGCCGACGCGCACGCCTGGGACCTCGTCGGCGCGTTCGCCCGCGTGCTCGCCAAGCGGGAAAAGCGCCGGCCGCGGCAGATCGTCCATGACGACACCCCGCTCGAGGTGCACATGGCGCGGGTCGAGTCGCTCGTCCGCGAGCGGGGGCGGCTGGCATTCGGCGAACTCTTCGACGACGATATGTCCCGCTCGCGGATCGTCGGGCTGTTTCTCGCGGTGCTCGAGCTTGTTCGGCGGGGGCGGCTGACGACCCGTCAGGACCGCCTCTTCGGCGACATCTGGCTCGGCCCGTCGCGCGGGGCGGGCACCGAGCACCTGTCCGCCAGCCCAGTCCCGTTCGACGACGCATGATCGACAACGCCCCCTTCCGCACCCTCGCGCACAAGGGGCTCACGGTCGAGGGCTACTCGCGCGCCGCCGTGCAGAGCTGCTGGCGGATTCCCGAGCTCAAGCTCGGCTTCGACCTCGGCGCGCAGCCCTGGGGCTTCATGGCGACCCAGACGTGGTTCGTCTCGCACACGCACCTCGACCACATCGCGGCGCTGCCCGTCTACGTCGCACGGCGGCGCATGATGAAGATGGAGCCGCCCACGATCTACCTGCCCGAGACCGCGATCGAGCCGGTCGAAAAGCTTCTGCGCGCCGTCTCGCGACTCGACCGCGGGCGACTGCCCTGCACGCTCCTGCCCGCGCGGCCCGGGGAAGAGATCGAGCTGTCGCGCGAGCACGTCGTCACCGTCTCGGCCACCTGCCACACGCTCCCCAGCATCGGGTTCGTCGTCTGGGATCGCCGCCGCAAGCTCAAGCACGAGTATCAGGGCCTGCCGGGGGAACGGATCCGTGACCTGCGGCTCTCGGGCGTGGACGTGACGCACGAGATCCGGGCGCCACTGGTCGCGTATCTGGGGGACAGCTCGCCCGAGGGGCTCGACCGCTGCCCGGCCATGTTCGAGGCGATGATCCTCATCACGGAACTGACGTTCGTCGCCCACAACCACCGCAAGGACCGCATCCACAAATACGGCCACATGCACCTCGACGATCTGCTCGCGCGGCGGGAGCGGTTCCACAACGAGGTGGTGATCGCCACGCACTTCTCCACGCGCTACACCGACGACCGGATCCGACGGATTCTCGCGAAGCGGCTGCCCGACATGCTCGAGGGCCGGCTGCACATCTGGCTGTGAGGGGCTTCGGGGGGACCGACGCGATGATGGCCTGCCGCCCGTGCGTGACGAACCACGCCCTCGCGTTCATCCTGCTGGCGACGATCCCTCCCGGATCGCTGGCCGCGGAGACGCTGCCCCCGCTCATCGGCGGCAAGGCCCCGACGAACCTCGACGAGCTCTGGGCCGGCTTCGATCCGCGCGAGGAGCCGCTCGAGGACGAGATGCTGCACGAGTGGGAGCAGGACGGCGTGGTCTGTCGCGTCGTTCGCTACCGCGTCGGCGTGTTCAAGGGTGCGCCCGCGACCATCGCGGCGTTCTACGCGTTTCCGCAAGGCGGCACGACGCTCCCCGCGATCCTCGAACTGCACGGCGGCGGCCAGTCGGCGTCGCTCGCGAGCGTGGTGACGTGGGCCCGGCGCGGGTACGCGGCCCTGTCGCTCAACTGGGGCGGCAACAGGATGGCGATCGGCCGCGAGGTGTGGGACGGGCCGCAGACCGACTGGGGCAGACTCGATGCGACGCATCCTCCGCAGCGCAACACGGCGAACCACTTCGCAGGTCCACTCGCGCCCGACGACTTCACGCTCGACGTGGTCGAGTCGCCGCGGAACAGCAGCTGGTTCCTCGTGCTCATGGCCGCCCGCCGCGCGGTCACCTTTCTCGAAGAACGGCCGGAGGTGGACGCCGCGCGGATCGGGGTCCGCGGCCACTCGATGGGAGGCAAGCTCACGATCAACCTCGCGGGCATCGACGAGCGGATCCGGGTGGCCGTGCCGTCGTGCGGGGGCTCGGGGGACGTCGTGGATGGCGACGGGTCGGTGCCCGGCGGGAAGCGGGACGCACGCACGGCGCTCGAGCGCGCCTGCATTTCCGACAACGCGTACCTCCCGCGCGTCACCTGCCCGGTGCTCTGGCTGTCGCCGACGAACGATTTCCATGCCCACATCGATGCGATGGCATGGAACTGGCGGGGACTGCCCGATGACCGCCTGCGCTTCAGCATCTCGCCGCACCTCAATCATCGTCACGTGGACGAGCACGCGGTCACCGAGTGGCTGTGGTTCGACCAGCATCTGCGGAACGCGGCGTTCACGCTGCCGCAGACGCCGGGGATCGACCTGCAACTCGAGACCACCGGGGGTGTGCCACGGGTCGTCGTCACGCCCGACCGGTCGCAGCCCGTGCGTCGCGTGGACGTCTACTACGCGATCGATCCCCACGCGCTCACGCGATTCTGGCGGGATGCGACGGCCGTCGAGGTCGATGGTCGCTGGCAGGCCGACTGTCCCGTGATGAATCTCGACGAGCCGATCATCGCCTTCGCGAACGTCGTCTACGACGCGCCGGAGGCGTACCGGGCGGCATCGCAGATGACGGACAACGGCCTCGCCGGCGGCTTCGTCATCAGTTCACGCCTGCGTTCGGCCGGTCCCGCGGCACTGCGGGCCGCCGGCGTGAAGGCCACCGACCGGCCCGACCGGGTCGTCGACGACGGGACCCGCGGCTGGCACGACTGGTATCGGCTGAACTGGGGGCATCCGCCCCTGTGGGCGGCCACCACCCGCAAGCTCAAGGACCCGAAGTGGCGCGGCCCCGACGGAGCGAGGCTCGCCTTCGAGATCATCTGCGAGCGCGACAACGAGCTCGTCCTGACCTTCACGACCAACGCATGGGGCGCGATGGTCCCCGGCAAGCCCCCCATCGACTATGCGGTCGTGAAGCCGCTCCGTGGCTCCCCGGACTGGCAGAGCGTGTCGGTGCGTCTCGAGGAGCTCGTCGCCACCGATCCGGTCGTCACCGCGCCGCCCACCGACTGGCGGACCGTCACCGAGTTCACGATCTCGCCCAGCGGCACGACGGTGCGGGACGGCGAGAAGGTGAAGGTGGACGGCACGGCGTGGGTCGGCCCACGCACGATCCGCAACCTCCGCTGGGAGGGAGGCGAGTATCCCCGCCATCCGACCACCGGTGCCACGGCCGACCCGCACGACTTCCGGAGGAACTTCGACGACGCGATCAGGAGATCGCTTGAGCAGGAGAAGCTCGACGCGAAGTGACGCCGCCCGGAAGCGGGTTCCGGGCGGCGCTCGGGTCTGCCCGCACCGCCGAGAGAACGTCGGTCGGGACAGCCCCAGTGAACGGCCGGGCGAGACCGTCCGGGCCACCCCGGCGCACGGGTAGCATGACCGGATGGAGCCCCGTCACGCCTACGTTCACGTGCCGTTCTGCCGGCATCGGTGCGGGTACTGCGACTTTTCGCTCGTCGCGGGCCGTGACGACCTGATTGACCGGTACTTCGCGGCGCTCGCGGTGGAACTGGAGCGCGTGCGCGAGCCGCTCGATCTCGACACGCTCTACCTCGGCGGCGGCACGCCGTCGCATCTCGGGCCCGACGGGCTCGAGCGGCTGTTCGGCCTGCTGCACGCGTCGCTCAGGCCCGTCGCCGGCGCGGAGGTCTCGATCGAGTGCAACCCCGAGGACGTGTCGGAGCCGATCGCCGCCGCGCTGCATGCCTGCGGCGTCACGCGGGCGAGCCTCGGCGCGCAGTCGCTCGACGCCGTCACGCTGCGTGCCCTCGACCGCAGCCATGCTCCCGACGACGTCCGCCGGGCCGTCGCGCTGCTCGGTGACCGCGGCCTCGCCGTGAACATCGACCTCATGACGGCGGCGCCGGGGCAGTCGCTCGCCGCCGTCGAACGCGACCTCGACGCCGTGATCGCGATCGGGCCGCAGCATGTCTCCGTGTACTGCCTGACGTGGGAGAAGGGCACCGCCTTCGAGGGCCTCAGGCGCACAGGCGCGCTCGCCGCGGCGGACGAGGGCGACGAGCGGGCGATGTTCGAGGCGGCGATCGACCGGCTGGAGGCCGCCGGCTACGAACACTACGAGGTCTCCAACTTCGCCCGCCCCGACCACCGCTGCCGCCACAACGAGGCCTACTGGGACTGCCGCCCCTGGGAGGCCTTCGGCCCCGGCGCCGCCCGGTTCGACGGCCGCACCCGGATCACGAACCACCGCAGCACGGTCACCTGGATGAACAGGGTGCTCTCCGGCGACGACTTCACCGGCGACATGGACGCGATGGACGACGATGCGGCCGCCCGCGAGCGGCTCGTGGTGGGCCTGCGGCGCCGTGCGGGCGTCGACCGCACCGCCTTCCGCGCCGCGAGCGGCCTCGACCTCGACACCCTCGCCGGCCCGGCGATCTCGCGCTGGGTCGCGCAGGGCCTCGCCAGCGACGACGGCCAGACGATCCGCCTGACCCGCGCGGGCCTGCTCGTCTCGGACGGCCTGTGGGGCGACATCCTCGATCCGTGAAGGTTCAGCGAGGGGCTGCCCGTACCGTCGAGCCGGCGTAGACGGCAAGCGGAGACAGGATGTCGAAGCGTAGACGTCTTCGAGCGAGCGAAGGTCAGGATGACCGGAGCGAGCGTCCGGCGAGAGGGCGTGGGCAGCCCCGAGCGCGGGCGATGCCTCACCCCTTGTCGAGCGCCGAGGTCAGGTCGAGGATCGCCTTCTTGCCGTCCGCGAAATACATGAGCGTGTTGTCGGCGGCGAAGAGGGGATTGGGGATGCCCGCGAAGCCCGGCGACAGCGACCGCTTCACGACGACGACCGTGCGAGCCTTGTCGACGTCGAGGATCGGCATGCCCGCGATCGGGCTCTTGGGGTCGGTGCGGGCCGCCGGATTCACCACGTCGTTGGCGCCGATCACGATCGCCACGTCGGTCTCCGGGAACGTGGGATTGATGTCGTCCATCTCCCGGAGCTTCTCGTAGGGGATGTCGGCCTCGGCCAGGAGCACGTTCATGTGGCCCGGCATCCGGCCGGCCACGGGGTGGATCGCGTATTCGACTGTCGTGCCCCGCTTCTCGAGGGCGTTGGCCAGTTCGCGGACGGCGTGCTGGGCCTGGGCCACGGCGAGCCCGTAGCCGGGCACGATCACGACGCGGTCGGCCCCCTCGAGCACCATCGCGATTTCCTCGGCGCTTGCGCTCTTCACCTTGCCGGCGTAGACGTCGTCGGCGTTCGCGGCCGTGGTCGTGCCCAGGCCGCCGAAGAGCACGCCCACGAGCGAGCGGTTCATCGCCTGGCACATGATCGCGGTGAGGATGAGCCCCGAGGCGCCCACGAGCGAGCCGGCGATGACGAGGACGGAGTTGTCGATCACGAAGCCGGCCGCGGCCGCGGCGAGGCCGGAGTAGCTGTTCAGGAGGCAGATCACGACCGGCATGTCGGCCCCGCCGATCGGCATGGTGAGCGTGCAGCCCAGGACGCTGCCCACGATCACGAGCGCCCAGAAGAGCAGGTTCGACGACGGGTTCGCACACACGCCCCAGAGCAGGAGCAGCGTGCCGAGGCCGAGGGCGAGGTTGATCCAGTGCCGGTTGGGGTCGGTCCAGGCCTTCTTGAACTGCGGCAGCTCCTCGAGCTTGCCGAAGGCGACGAGGCTGCCCCAGAACGTGACGGCGCCGATCAACCCGGTGAGGGCCGTGGCGATCGCAAACTGGGTCCATGCGGGCAGCGGGCTGGCAGCCTCGCGGGCGGTGGCCGTCGCGTTCCAGAGTTCGGCGCCGGCGACGAGCGTGGAGGCGGCGCCGCCGAAGCCGTTCAGGAGCGCCACCATCTGTGGCATGCCCGTCATGGGGTAGCGGATCGCCATGGTGGCGCCGATCGCGGCGCCGACGACCGCGGCAAGGGCCACGAGCACGAGCGGCCAGGCACCGCGGGCCGCCAGCGTCTCTCGCACGCTCGGTTCGAAGCAGGCGGCGACGAGGGCGATCGCCATCCCGGCGGCGCCGAGGTAGTTGCCGCGCACGGCCGTCCGCGGCCCCGTCATGAGCTTGAAGGCCACGATGAACAGCATCGAGGCCACAAGGTACGCGAGATTGATCCAGGCCTGGCTCGACATCACTTCTTCTTCGGTTGGAACATCTCGAGCATGCGGTGGGTGACCACGAAGCCGCCGGCCACGTTGACCATCGCCAGGACCACCGCGAGCAGGCCCAGGAGGTTGCCGAAGCGGAAGCCGGCTGTCGCGATGCTGGCCGCCACGACGATCGCGCCGACCGCCGTGATCCCCGAGATCGCGTTCGAGCCGCTCGTGAGCGGCGTGTGGAGCCGCTGGGGGACCTTCGTGATCACCTCGAATCCCACCCACATGGCGAGCAGGAAGACCGTGAGCAGCCGAATGAACGTGGCGGCCGGGTCGGCGGCGGTCGCGGTGTCGGCGATCAGGAGCGGCAGGCTGGCGGTGATCATGGAAGGCGTTCCGGTGCGGGCGTCAGGCGGGGGCCGAGGCCGGCTGATCGAGCGGCGGCAGGCCGGCGCGCTCGCGAACCTTGGGATGGACGAGCTGGCCGCCGATCGCCACGAGCGTGTCGCGGCAGATCTCGTCGTCGCGCGCGACGTCGGGCAGGCCCGACTTGATCAGGTGCAGGAGGAACGTGACCACGTTCTTCGCGTAGAGCTGGCTCGTGTGGACGGGCGCCTCGGCCGGCAGGTTCGTCGGGCCGAGGATCGTGACGCCGTCCACGACCACCGTGTCGTCCGCCACGGAGCCCTCGCAGTTGCCGCCGCGCTCGGCAGCCATGTCCACGATCACGCTGCCCGGCTTCATCCGCTGCACCATCTCGCGGGTCACGAGCACCGGGGCCTTCTGGCCCGGGATCAGCGCGGTGCAGACCACGACGTCGCTGTCGGCCACGACCTTGCCGAGCAGCTCCCGCTGCCTCGCGTAAAACTCCTCACCCATCGCCTTGGCGTAGCCGCCGGCCGCCTCGCTCGAGCCGGTCTCCAGTGGCAGCTCGACGAACTTGGCGCCGAGGCTCTGCACCTGCTCCTTCACCGCCGGCCGCACGTCGTAGGCGCTCACCTGGGCGCCGAGCCGCTTGGCGGTGGCGATCGCCTGGAGGCCGGCCACGCCGGCGCCGAGCACGAGCACCTTCGCGGGCGTGAGCGTGCCCGCGGCGGTGGTCATCATCGGGAGGATGCGCGGGAGCGCATTCGCGGCGAGGAGCACGGCCCGGTAGCCGGCGATATTGGCCTGGCTCGAGAGCACGTCCATGCTCTGCGCGCGCGTGATGCGCGGCACGAGCTCGAGTGAGAAGAGGGTGGCTCCCTTTTCGGCGGTCTGGCGGCAGGCGTCGGGCGTGGAGAGCGGATCGCAGAGTCCGACGATCACCAGGCCAGGCCGAAGCCGGTGGAGGTCGCCGCACCACGAGTCGCCGCAGGCGCCGCAGGTCCGCACGGCGACGACGCAGTCGGCACCGAAGGCCTCGTCTCGGGAGACCACGCGTCCGCCGGCCACCCGGAAATCTTCGTCGGTGTAGCCGCTGCCCGATCCGGCCCCCGATTCGACGAGCACCTCGACGCCGGCCTTGGCAAGCGCCGGGATCACGCCGGGAACGAGTGCCACGCGACGCTCGCCGAGGAACGTTTCCTTGAGGACGGCGACCTTCATGCGTGGCACGGCAGCGGAGGACGGAAGCGGATCGAGCGGTTGCCCCGCCTCGGCCGTCGGCCCGGGAGCGGCTCAAGTGTGCTGCGGACCGGCGGGTTTCGCAACTGGATGCCGCATGGCGTGGGCCGGCCCAGCGCCCGCTTGTGGGCGTGGGGAGGGAGTGATACCTTTCGGGACTCGCCGGGAGTCCGGCACGACCATCCCCCTCGTGTGTCGATTGCGAGCCTGCCGATGACCAAGACCTACATGGCCAAGCCGGGCGAAGTGGAGCGTCGGTGGCTGCTCGTCGATGCGACGGATCGTCGGGTGGGACGGCTCGCCAGCGACATCGCCGTGGTCCTCATGGGCAAGCACCGACCGACCTACACGCCCCACGTCGATACCGGCGACCACGTCGTGGTCATCAACGCCGAGAAGGTCGAGTTCGGCGGCAAGAAGTGGCAGCAGAAGCTCTACCGCTGGTACACGGGACACACCGGCCTCAAGGTGGAAACGGCCGAGCATCGCCGCGACCGGCGCCCCGAACTGATCATCGAAGAGGCCGTTCGCCGCATGCTGCCGAAGAACCGTCTCGGTCGTGTGATGCTCGACAAACTGAAGGTGTACTCGGGGAGCGAGCACCCGCATCAGGCCCAGCGACCCGAACCCGCGACGATGGGGGAGTGAGACGTGACCGAATCCGAGACGGCGGTGGCAACGCAGGCGGACGGCGCAGTCGCACCGACAGTGCAGCGGGCCTCACGGGCGCGAAGGCGTGGCGCAGAGGTGATCGCGACGGGTCGCCGAAAGACCGCCGTGGCCCGGGTGCGCCTCAAGGCTGGTTCAGGGCATGTTCGGGTCAACGGGCGTGACCTGATCGAGTACTTTCCGGTGGTGAAGGATCGCGCGCTCGTTCTCGGGACGCTCGACCAAGTGGAACGGCGGTCGGCGGTGGATGTGGACGTCACGGTCCACGGTGGCGGGCCACACGGTCAGGCCGGGGCCTGTCGGCTCGGGATCGCCCGCGCCCTCAAGGAGTTCGACGAGACGTTGTCGGACGCGCTGCGGCAGGGGGGCCTGCTGACCCGCGACGGGCGCATGAAGGAACGGAAGAAGTACGGTCTGCGTGGCGCCCGACGCGGGACGCAGTTCTCGAAGCGGTAGTCGATCGTGCCGCCCTCGGCGGTGTTTGGTGTGGTTGGCGCTCGGACATGCCGAGTCTGCCGCCCGCATGCTCGGTCGCGGGGGCCGTTGCAGGGCCGCCGTTGCCCGCGGCAGGGCTGTATCGATCGTGCCGATTGGTGGGCCTGCGCCCGTCGGTTTGGGGGCGTGTTTTCGCGGCTGTCGGCCGCGATTTTCCCCTTCGTGCCATTCGATGACATACTTGCGCAAGGTAACGGTGGTTCGTGCCCCAATGGCCGGCCAGGCGGTTTCGCGAAATCTTTTTCTGGAGTCGCTCGACATGGTCCACCTCCCGTCCTTCCGTCGCGTGGCGTACTCGCTGGCCGTCGCCCTGTTCGTGCTCGGCAGTTCCTTCGCGACGGCGGCTGACTCCGAATCCAGTTCGCGGTCGGCCCAGCCTGCCCGCGATCTGCTGGCAGCCGAGGCCGAAGGGCTCGTCGCGGTGCGCTACGTGCCCCAGGACTCGAGGTCGGCACAGGTCGTCGTCAGCAATCCGGGTTCGGTGCCGCTCACGCTCAAGATGCCCCAGGCATTCGTCGGCGTGCCCGTGCTCGCCCAGTTCGGCGGTGGCATGGGCGGCATGGGTGGTGGCATGGGTGGCATGGGCGGTGGCATGGGTGGCATGGGGATGGGTGGTGCCCAGGCAACAGGCGGCGGCATGGGCGGCATGGGTGGCATGGGCGGCGGCATGGGTCCAATGGGCGGCATGGGCGGCATGGGCGGAGGTGGTTTCTGCTGGGTCGCCCGCGAGGTGTACGGGGCTCACGACCCGCGGTGGGTCGAGTTTCGTGACTGGCTGGCCGGCGACGCCCCGGTCTGGCTGCACGATCTCTACCGCGACCATGGCGAGGCGTTTGCCACATGGATTCACGATCGACCCACGGCGAAACTGGTTGTCCGCACCCTGATGGACAACGCGATCGCCGATCGGGACCGTGGCTCGTCCGGAGTCGCCCTCTGGCAGGTCCGCGATCGCGCCCCTCCCGTGGAGCCGGGTGCCTTCGTCGTCTATCCGGGCCAGACACGGCGGTTTCGCTTCGCCACGGTCTGCCTCGAGCATGGCAAGCCCGAACCGTCCCCCCGCATGACGTATCGGATGCAGGCGCTCGACGCGTTCTCGACGGATCCCCGGCTCGACGTCGTGATGGCGGCGCTCGGCAACGGGGTGGTGTCGCAGAAGGTGGCTCAGGCGGCGGCCTGGCACATTGCCAACGACCTCTCCTGGCAGCGTCTGGCGGCCGAGACCATCCATCACGTGGGCGGTCGGCCCGACGAGTCCTTTTTCCAGCCCGGCGAACTGGCGACCGCCATGCGGCTGGTCAAGTACGCCGAGGATCACGCCGTGTCGCAGGCGGCCGCGGCATCCGTGACCGGCCCCTGATCGTCGACGTGCATCGGCCATCCCTCCCGTCGGGAGGGGATGGCACGACCTGTCCGATCGGCAGGTCGCCCCGCGCCCCCTCCCACGATCGCGTTTCTGCGGTACAACCGCAGGGAGAGGTCCTTCACCCGTTCGACGTCCGTCGGTCTTCGAATGCGGTGCGGGCGCGGTGCGACCACGTGTGCCAAGGGGGCGGCAGGCCATGAATGTGAGCGGTCGATCACGAAGCAGAGACGGTGACGGTCGTGGAGACGTCATCGTCGAGACCCGCAACCTCTCGAAGACCTACAGGGATTTCTGGGGTCGACGAAAGAAGGTGGCTCTCAAGCCGCTCGACCTCGAAATCCGCCGCGGCGAAATTTTCGGCCTCCTCGGCCCGAACGGCTCGGGCAAGACGACGACGCTCAAGCTGTTGCTGGGGCTCATTTTCCCCACGTCGGGCGAGGCGCTCGTCTTCGGGAGCGAGGCCACCGACGTGCGGAAGAACGAGCGCATCGGCTACCTGCCCGAGGAGAGCTACCTCTACAAGTTCCTCGACGCCGAGGAGACGCTCGACTTCTACGGCCGGCTCTTCGACATGCCCCCGGACGAACGGCGGCGACGGGCCTCGATGCTCATCGAGATGGTGGGGCTCGCGCGCGATCGCAAGCGGCAGTTGCGGGAGTACTCGAAGGGCATGACGCGACGGATCGGCGTCGCCCAGGCGCTCATCAACGATCCCGAACTCGTCATGCTCGACGAGCCAACGAGCGGACTCGATCCGATCGGCACCCGGGAGATGAAGGATCTCATCGTCGACCTCAAGGCCCGCGGCAAGACGGTGATCATGTGCTCGCACCTGCTCGCCGACGTGGAGGACGTGTGTGATCGCATCGCCGTGCTTCATCAGGGCGAGCTGAAGGAACTCGGTCGTGTGGAGGATCTCCTGCGGGTCGGCGATGTGACGCAGATCCGTGCCCGGGGACTTCCGCCCGCCGCCGAGGCGGAGATTCGGGAGGTGCTTGCCCGGCACGGTGGGACCGGCGTGGAGATCGGGAACCCGAAGACGACGCTCGAGGATCTGTTCCTCGAGGTCGTGCGGGACGCCGAGGCGCGGCCGGGACGACGGGCCACGGCGTCGCCCCTGGGCGGCGACGACCATTCGACACGAGCAGGGTGAGCATTCGCCATGGTGCTGGAGGAGGAAATCCCGCGGTTCGCCGCCTGGATCGGCCCGGCGCTGGTGCGGTACCTGTTCGCCGGCGGCCTGGCGGCGGTCTGCGCCGCGGCCGCGGCGTGGCTCACCCAGGCGATCGCCCACGGCCCGCTGGCGGCCGGTGATCGCGTCTACCGCGGCATCCTCGCCGGCCTTGCCGACCTCGCGGGCACGTCGCCGCGTCGCGTGTGGGCGCTCGCGCGGCTCGCGGTGCAGGAGTCCCTGCGCCGCAACGTGCTCGTCGTGCTCGGGGTCTTCGGTCTCATCCTGCTGTTCGCGGGGTGGTTCCTCGATCCGGCAAGCGTCGATCCGGGCAAGCTGTACATCGGCTTCATTCTCGCGGCGACCAACTTCCTCGTCTGTGCGGTGGTGCTGCTCCTCTCCGTTTTCAGCCTGCCCGCGGACATCAAGTCGCGCACCATCCAGACGGTGACGACGAAGCCGGTCCGCACCGGGGAGATCGTCCTCGGACGGATTCTGGGATTCGCGCTGGTCGGGACGGTGCTGCTCGCGATCATGGGCGCCGCCGGATGGGCGTTCGTCGTGCGGAGCGTCTCGCACACGCACGGCGTGGCCTCGGAGGATCTGCTCGACACGACCGACGAGTCGGGAGCGACCGTGGGGGCGACGGGCCGCACGAGCCTCGACCGTGGCCATCGGCATCGCGTCGTGATCGGGCCCGACGGCACCGGCGTGGCGGAGACCGCGCAGGGGCATCGGCATCGGGTCCGGCGCGTGGAAGGCGGCTACGAGATCGATGCGGCGGAAGGCTTGCTCGAGGCGCGGAGGCCGCTCCGAGGCACGCTGCGATTCCTCGATCGCGACGGACGGCCCAGCGCGAAGGGAATCAGTGTCGGTTCCGAGTGGGCCTACCGGCAGTACATCGAGGGCGGTACGCCTGCCGCCGCCATCTGGACGTTCTCGGGCCTGTCGGAACGCGCGTTCCCCGACGGGCTGCCGCTCGAGATGATCGTGCGGGTCTTCCGCACCCACAAGGGTCGGATCGAGGACGGCATCCACGGGACCGTCCAGTTGCGGAATCCGGACAGCGGGCAGCGCAGCGAGGCCTTTCCCATCGTGGCGAGGGAGTTCTCCATCGACGAACTCTTCATTCCGCGTCGCGTCGGCACCATGCTCGCCGACGGCGGCACCCGCGAGGTCGACCTCTACGAGGAACTCGTGGCGGATGGCCGGCTGGAGGTGTGGCTCCAGTGTCTCGAGCCCGGCCAGTACTACGGCGTCGCCCAGGCGGACTTCTTCATGCGGACGGGAAACGGCTCGTTCGTCGTCAACTACGCGAAGGGATGCCTGGGGATCTGGTTCGCCATGCTGATCGTCACGGCGCTCGGTGTCATGTTCAGCACCTTCCTGGCCGGTCCGGTCGCCATGCTCGCCACGCTCGCGGTGATCCTCGTCGGCCAGTTCCGCGGGTTCATCGCCCGGCTGTTCGAGAGCCAGGTGACGGGTGACTTTTCGATCGTCCCCGGGGGCGGGCCGATCGAGTCGCTCGTGCGGATCGCGACGCAGGAGAGCATCACGGTCGACTGGGATCCCACGCCGGCCGCGCAGGTGATCAAGGCGGCGGACACGGTGCTGCTCGCGCCCATGCGTCTCGCCGCGAGCATCTTCCCGTCGCTCTCGGAACTCGGCACGGGCGACTTCGTCACCGCGGGGTTCGCGATTCCCGGTGACCTGCTCGCCGCGCATGCCGCGGAGACGCTGGGATTCGTGGTGGCATTCGCGCTCGCGGGCGCGTTCTGCCTCAAGGCACGGGAGATCGCATCATGAGCATGGGCGGCGGTGGCGCGGCGAAGAGGGCGGAGCGGTCTGTGCTGGGCCTGCGGCCGGCGACGCTGGCGGCACTCGTGGCGATCGCCGTGCTGCTCGTGCCGCTCTCGATGCTCAGCCAGCCTGCGGACTCATCGAGTCCCGGCGGCCAGCTCGCCCGGCTGCGATCGCGGTACGGGCTGTCCCAGGCCGAACTCGGCGAGGTGGATCCGGCGAGCGAGACCATGCGGTTCGCGACGCTCGGTCTGAAGAACGTCGCCGTCACGCTGCTGTGGGACCGGGCCAATCATTACAAGAAGGTCGAGGACTGGACGAATCTCTCGGCCACGCTCGAGCAGATGACGAAGCTCCAGCCCAACTTCTATTCGGTGTGGGACTTCCAGGCGCACAACCTCTCCTACAACATTTCGGTCGAGTTCGACGACTTCAACGACCGCTACGCGTGGGTGATGAAGGGCATCGAGTTCCTGCGCCAGGGCATCGGGCTGAATCGGCGCGAGCCGCGGCTGCTCGGCAGGATGGGCTGGTTCATCGGGCAGAAGATCGGCCGCGCGGACGAGAAGAAGCAGTACCGGCGACTCTTCAAGGCCGACGACGACTTCCACGAGCGGGACCGTCCGGGGCGGACGCTGCCGGAGCGGGACAACTGGCTGGTGGGCCGTGAGAAGTACCTCGCCGCCCAGCAGCTCGCGGACTCCGGTGCGCCGCTGAAGACCACGCCCCTGATCTTCCACAGTGAACCGATGATGACCGCCATCAACCACGCGCGGGCACTGGCCGACGACGGTACGTTCGGAACGGCGGGTCGCGACGCATGGTCGCTCGCGGGCGAGGAGCTGCGTCGCTTCGCGATGCGGGAGATCCCCACCAGCTGGGACGTACCGATCCGGCTGGGGCTGGAGGAAGCGGAGGGGGAACGGGCGGAGCGGCTCGCCGCCGAACTCGAAGAGTTGCTTCCCGGCGCGTTCGCGGCTGCGGTGGCCGCGCAGCGGGAGGCCCTGTCGGCCGACCAGCGTGCGGCGCTCGACACACCGCCGTCCGAGCGGAACGAGCGGCAGCAGGGACTGGCGTTCTCCGCCGAGCAGTCGCTGAAGGTGACGTGGCCCATGGTGGCCCGCGACGCGCCCGCACCCGTGCGGGAGCGGGCGCGGGAGCTCGCCAGACAGCACCAGGAGGCAGAGGAGACGGCGACGATGATTCGCCGCTACCGCGACATCGTGAACTTCAACTTCTGGCGGGCGACGTGCGAGTCGGAGGTGACCGAACGGATGCTGCGAGCCCGTGAGAAAACGTGGGAGGGGGAGCGGGAGTTTGCGGGCGCCCGCCTGCAGCCGGCGAAGGCCGCCTTCGAGGAGGCGTTCGACGCATGGCGGGAGGTGCTCGACGCGTCCCGCGTGTTGCGGGAGGACCAGCTCGTCGCCGATGACCTTGCCGAGATCGTCGGCCGCTACCGACGGGTTCTGGAACAGCTCGACGAGCCGTTTCCCAAGCCGTTCATCCTCCAGGACATGCTCGACCGGGCCGCTCCGGCCGATGGCGCGCCGGCCGACTGACGCCCTTCCGGCACCGGCGCGTCACGCGCGCCGCACGAGCAGCTTGTCGATCCGCCGGCCGTCCATGTCGACGACCTCGATCACGAGCCCGTGCCAGGAGACGGTGTCGCCGGCCGCCGGAATCCGCTCGAGCTCCGCGAGCACGAGTCCCGAGACGGTCGAATAGTCGCGCTGGGACGGCGCGGCCTCGAGTCCGAGGCGATCGACGAGGTCGTCGACCGCCGCCCCCCCGTCGACGAGCCACGAACCGTCCGGCCGCTGCACGAACACGTGCTCCTCGCGGCGGTGCTCGTCGTGGATCTCGCCGACGAGTTCCTCGAGGACATCCTCGAGCGTGACGAGTCCCTCGGTGCCGCCGTACTCGTCGAGCACGATCGCGAGCTGATTGCGCTCCTTCTGGAAGAGCTCCAGGAGCCGGTCGAGCGGCATCGTCTCCGGCACGAAGAGAGCCCGGTGCATCATCTTGCGCAGTTCGATCGGCCATCCCATCCAGCTGTTGCGGAGGACGTCCTTGAGCCAGACGTAGCCGAGGATGTGGTCGAGCGACCCCTCGTAGACGGGAAGCCTCGAGTGGCCGGCCATGGCCACGGCACCGAGGATCTCCTCGGCCGGCGTCTCGACATCGAGGGCGTCGAGGTCGATGCGAGGCCGCATGATATCGCGGACGGCCCGGTCACCGAGCCGCAGCGCCTCGGCGGCGACGGCGTGTTCGACCGCTTCGAGGACGCCCTCGGCGCGTCCCGTCTCCAGCAGGTGCTCGATGTCGTCGACCGACACGCTCGGACCCGCGGGCTTGTGGGCACCGAGCAGGAAGAGGACGGCCGAGGTGGCGGTGCTCATGCCCCAGACGAGCGGGCGCGCCACCACGGCCACGAGCTGCATGACGGGTGCGGCGAAGCGGGCCATCGTCTCGGCCTGCCGCAGCGCGAGCCGCTTGGGGACGAGCTCGCCGAGCAGCAGCGTCACGAACGAGAGCACCATGACGAACGTCACGAGCGCGACGGTCTCCGCGGCGCCGGCGATCGGCTCCGGCGCGTGCGTTGCGATCCAGCCGGCGAACTGGTCCACCAGGCGATCGCCACCGTACGCGGCGGCGAGCGTGCCGACGAGCGTGATGCCGATCTGCACCGTGGGCAGGAAGCGGTCCGGACTCGACGCGAGCTCGAGGGCCGCGGCTGCGCGGCGATCCCCCTTTTCCGCCAGCTGCCGCAGGCGTCCCCTGCGGCTGGCCACGATCGCCATCTCGGCGCCCGAGAAAAACCCGTTCGCGAGGATGAGCGCGAGAATGATCAGGACGTCCGCCATACGACCTCGGTCACGATTCCGCCGTCGATCCGGCGGCGGGACGACCACGTGCGAGCACCGCCAGATTGTCCCGATGGACGACCTCGTCGTAGGGGCAGTAGCCGAGCACGTCGGCGATGCGCTCGGTGCGCTGCCCGGCGATGCGGCGCAGGTCGTCGGCCGTGTAGTTCACGAGGCCGCGGGCGAAGACGCCGCCGGGCTCCGTCGCCAGCGCCACCACGTCGCCGGCGACGAAGCGGCCGTCGACGCCGATGACGCCCGCCGCCAGCAGGCTCCGGCCGCGGGTGACCACCGCCTCGCGGGCGCCCGCATCGACGGCGACCGTGCCGCGGGCATCCGCCGACCATGCGAGCCAGCGCTTCCATGCGGGCATCGCGTCGGGCCGGCCGGCGAAGAGCGTGCCGACCGACTCGCCTCGACAGATCCGCTCGAGCACGTCGTCGACACGGCCGGGCGCGATGACGCACGCACCGCCGGCCTCCGTGACGATGCGGGCGGCGGTCAGCTTGCTCGCCATGCCCCCCTTGGACAGGCCACCGGGCCGATCCCGGGCCAGGGCCTCGACGCCCGCGTCGATGACGGCGACCTCGCGAAGCACGCGAGCCTCGGGTTCGGACGGGTGTCGATCGAAGAGCCCGTCGACATCGGACAGGAGCACGAGCAACGGCGCCCCGAGGAGCGTCGCCACGAGCGCCGCGAGCCGGTCGTTGTCGCCGAACGACGTGCGCAGCTCCTCGACACTCACCGTGTCGTTCTCGTTGATCACGGGAACGGCACCGTAGTCGAGCAGCGCCCGGAGCGTGTTGCGGATGTTGAGGTAGCGGGAGCGATGCTGGAGGTCGTCGGCCACGAGCAGCACCTGGGCCGCGTGCCGTCCGTGGCCGCGCAGGGCGCGTTCCCAGGCCTCGATCAGGCAGCTCTGGCCGATCGCGGCGATCGCCTGGAGCTGAGCCAGTTCGTGGGGACGCTGGTCGAGGCTCATCCGCCCGAGCCCCGCCCCGACCGCCCCGGAGCTCACGACGACCACCTGGCGCCCCATGGAGCGGAGGGCGTCGACCTGCTTTCCCAGTGCGTCGATCCGCGAGCCGTCGAGCCGGCCATCCGCCCCCGTGAGGACGCGCGTGCCGACCTTGACGACGATCAGGCCCGGCGACGATGCGATGGAGGCCCGGGGGCTGAATGGAGGATCGGGGGGGGGCATGCCGCGTGACGATGGGTGAGGCCGGACCGGGGCGGGACAGGGCCGACCATCGTACCTGCCGGTGCGAGCGGGGCTCCACGGGAACCGGTCGCGGGGCCGCCCCGTCGACCGAACGGCTCCGCAGCGACGCGCATGGCGAACGAGGGTGCACGGCGCCGGGCGAACGAGGCTCGTCGGCGGGTGGGTTGGGGTTGATGGTCGTCCGCTGTATAGTTCGTCCATCGGAACGACGCGGGGACCGCGGCCGGACGTGGCATGAGCGACCTGAAGCACGAGTGTGGTCTCGCCGCGATCTACCACCTCCCGGTGCCCGACGCGGAGACCAGCCCGCTCTGCCCGATTCAGGGCCAGGAGGAGGCGTCGCGGCTGCTGCCCCGGATGCTTCTCGACATCCAGAATCGCGGCCAGCTCTCGGCCGGAGTGACCTCCTGGAACGCGGGCCGCGCCCAGCTGCTGACCACGCACAAGGAGGTCGGCAGCGTCAGCGAGGTGTTCCGGATGAGCCACCGGGGCAAGTACGAGAGCCTCATGGAGCAGCTCTCCGGCCGCGCCGCCATCGGTCACGTCCGGTACGCGACCTGCGGTGCCGAGGACCGCGGCTACGCCCAGCCGCTCGAGCGTCCGCACCTGCGACGGCGGAAATGGTTCGCCTTCGGGTTCAACGGCCAGCTGGCGAATTACCCCGAGCTGCGGGCCGAGATTCTCGCGTCGGCCGACAGCCACCTCGCCCGCGACAACGACACCGAGGCGATCATGCACGTGATCGGCGGGGCGCTCGCGGCCGATGACGAGCCGGCCCCGGCCGACCTGCTCGCATCGCTCGCCCGACGGTTCGACGGCGCGTGGAACCTCGTGATGCTCGATGCCTGCGGACGCCTCATCGCGTCCCGGGATCCCCTCGGCATCCGCCCTCTCGAGTGGGCGCGTCTCGGCCCGCTCGTCGCCGCGGCCAGCGAGAGCGTGGCCCTGCTCAACCTCGGCTTTCCGCCCGAATCGATCCGCTCACTCGAGCCGGGTACGGCGCTCGTCGTCGACGAGACGGGCATGCGGATCGAGCGGTTCTCCGCCGCCCCCCGCCGCGCGCACTGCTTCTTCGAGTGGGTCTACTTCGCGAACGTCGCGAGCACGATGGACGAGCGCAGCGTCTACCTGACGCGGAAGCGGCTCGGCGAGGAGCTCGCCCGACTCGAGACCGTGCCGCTCGATGCGGACACCGTCGTCGTGCCCGTGCCCGACACGAGCAAGGCGGCGGCGGACGCGATGGCCTTCCGCCTCGCGGTGCCGTCGGTCGAGGGGCTCATTCGCAACCGCTACACCGGCCGCACGTTCATCGACGGCGCCGCGAGCCGCAGGCAGAAGGCGGAAACGAAGTACACGCCCCTCCGGGAGGTGCTCGAGGGGAAGCGGGTGATCCTCGTCGAGGACTCCATCGTGCGCTCGACGACGATGCGTGTGCTCCTCGGCCGCATGCGGACGCTCGGCCGGGTGCGCGAGATCCACGTGCGGGTCGCCTGCCCACCGATCATCGCGCCCTGCTTCTACGGCATCGACATGTCGACGATCGACGAGCTGTTCGCCCCCGAGTTCATGGGGAGTGGCGGGCTCTCGGCGGAGGCACAGGCCGCGATGGCGGAGCGACTGGGGGCCGACTCGCTGAGCTACCTGCCGGTGGAGTCGGTGGCCCGGTCCATCGGACTGCCGCCCGAATCGCTCTGCCAGGCATGCCTCACGGGCCGGTATCCGACTCCCGCCGGTGAGCGGCTCCACGCCATCGCGATGACGCAGGTGCGGGGCGGCGCCCGCGGCCGCACGTACGAGACCGCGACGCCGTGAGCGAGGCCGGAACGGCTCCGGCGTCAGGCGGGCGCCCGGTGGAGCACCGCACGCCAGACCGGCTCGCCCGCGAGCCGCGTGCGGCGCTCGAAGTGGGTGCGGTAATCGAGGTCGTGTGACGGCTCCCGCGGCGGTTCCTCGCGCGGCGAGCCGAAGGCCCCCGTCGCGGCTGCGGCGTCCATGGCCTCGCGAAAGTATTCCTCCACGTCGGTCCAGACGTGCAGAGCCCCGCCCTCGGCGAGGACGCGACCGCACGACCGCAGGAACGGCTCGGAGAGGACCCGCCGTTTCCGGTGCCGTGCCTTCCACCATGGGTCCGGAAAGTAGACGTGGACCGCCGCGAGGGAGGCATCGGGCAGCCGCTCGCGCACCAAGAGCACGGCATCGCCGTGAATGATCCGGGCATTGCCCGTGGCCGCGGCGGCGAGGCGGCCGGCACACAGCCTCGCG
>Ga0172376_10002375_pt1 | contig 23102 bp, 23 predicted proteins | sample Lak35m_FD_121114 | JGI IMG/M metagenome (GOLD analysis project Ga0172376, IMG submission 121114) | Freshwater microbial communities from Kabuno Bay, South-Kivu, Congo - kab_092012_35m | ecosystem: Environmental > Aquatic > Freshwater > Lake | place: Democratic Republic of the Congo: South-Kivu... | reverse complement strand
GACTTCGAGGGTCCAGTCCGGGCTGTCTTCGAGGCGGTAGATGGCTAACTGGACAGTGACGCCGTCCTTCGACACCGGCCCCGAATAGCCGGATGTTATGAGGTTGGGCTCCTTGGCGCGCATATGGACCTCGCAATTCCAGAGCGGCGGCTCCGGCTCGATCTGACGCGAAGCTATGCCGTGATGACGGGCGCAATCAATGCCGGATCTCGTCAGGTCCCGCGATCTTCTTGGCGTAGACGCGGAAACGTCGGCCAGCCCGCGGCGACAAGCGAGAGCGGCTGGCGGTCGCGCTCGGTCCCGCCGCAAAAGAGCGGCTCCTTCGGGCGTTTTGCGCCGCCAGCCCCTCGACGGCGCTTCCCGCTATGCAGCACCGCGAAGATGCGGTGCGCAGGCTCCTGCGGCCTTCTTTCAGCTTGGCTGGACGCGTACGCGTCCAGCTGCAGTCGGCGGCAGGGGTCGGGTCAAGCCGCTCGCGCCGAAGGGGAATGCGCGGCTCAAGACATCGCAGCATGCCGGGTGGGACGGATCGCCTCAAGGGACGACCCCTTGACCCGTCCCGCCCGGCCGGCCGGCCGACATCGTCCTTGAAGCCCAGGAGCCGACGATGCTCACCCCAACGTTCAGCCTAGACGATCATATCGAAGAACTGCGCGCCGAACTTCGCAGGACATCCAGCATCCGCGAGGCGCGACACATTAGGGTCGAGTTGGATGCGGCGCTGCTGATGCGAGCTGACTTTGCCCGAGCGGAGGAGGCTGCAACTTGACCAAGTTGTGGCAGTGGCGGCGCTTCCGCCGCCGGCGGTCCGTCAAACCTGTCATCTGCGCGTTGACGGTCGTGGGTGGGTCAAGAGGCGTGGGCGTGAGTCCGGGAGGTGTTTCCGGGTCATTTCCGACGCCTCCCTTCGATGTCGCCAGAGGCCGAGATTTGTCCCGCAATGACGCGGCGGCTGCGTCAGTGTGTCTTCGAGTTCGGCAACGTGATCCAACGGGGGCGTTCGTGTGCGAGGGGAGTGTCTCCGTAGAAGGTCGGGGGCTCATTCGCTTTATTGAGGCTTCGCGCCAGGGCTGATCGAGCGGCGTTCCGACCATCTCACCCCATTTCCTTGCGTCCCATACCGCAATGGCGGCGTCCGTTGACGGACCCCTGCTGACGGTTTCGTGGCTGCAGTCGACAAACGTCAGTCTTTGATCATGCGAGCCAGGGTCGCGTCGGCTGAATCAGGTCATCGTCGCATACCCAATCGAGGCGCAGTCCGCTTTGCCGGATGGCGACGGACCGTTGCCCGGCAGACAGAGAGCGCTGGGCATGAAGCGACCACCGGCGACGTTCCTGGGCGTTCGACGTGATGGTGCTTGGCCGTTGGTTGACGCACCTCGCTAGCGGGTTCAATGCGGCCGGGCGCGCGACCGGGTGTGGCGTCGGTTGATGGCGAGCTGACGTCGGCGGCGGGGGAGGGTCAGTTCGCAAGATAAAGGTAGAGCGGCGCTTTTTTCAAAATCGCCTGTCTGCACATAGAGATAAGGCGCGGCGCATTCACCTCCACGTTGCGTCGGATTTGCGGGGCCTCGTTTGTGACGCGCAAGTGCTCGACGACACGTCGCGTTCTGTCAGATTCGGCTCATGCAGCGGTATCCCGGAGACATCGATTTCGAGCCTCGTATGGGCAGGAGCAGCGGAGATCGCGGCCCGCAACTCGGGCAGCTGCGCAAAGCCGTCGGGATCGCAAAACACGTCAGGGCGCCGCGCGCCTCGCCCTCGCCGATCAGCCGGACAGGCGTACGCGCTCACTTCGCGAAGGGAGTGACGACACGGGCGACAAAGTCATCACCAACCCAGCGGCGGGTGGTGGTGAAGGCGCGCTATGTCTCTCATGGTGCAGCGCGCGGCACCCCGCTTCGCACGCACGTGTCCTATCTTGCGCGGGAGGCGGGGCCGCAGAAGTCGCCGGGTGATCCAGCGGTAGAGCAGCGCCAGGCGAACGATCTGGAACGGTCAGTCGACTATCTCGCCAGAGAGGGGCGTGAGCACGCCGGCGACTTTACGTTCTACAACCAGCGGGAGAGCGGTCTCGACGCTCAGAAGCTGACCGGCAGCTGGGTCGATGACAGCCGGCACTTCCGCCTGATCATCAGCGCGGAGGACGGGGCGGCGCTTGGAGACCTCAGACCCTTCATCCGCGAGGTGATGGCCAATCTGGAGGCCCGACTTGGCACGTCCCTGGAGTGGGTCGCCGTTGACCACCATGATACCGACAATCCCCATACCCATGTCCTGCTCCGCGGACGACGCAGCGACGGACAAGACCTGTTCATTCCATCCCGGATGATTTCCTCGGGCATCCGGGAGCACGCTCAGGAGGTGGTCACGCGCGTGCTGGGCCCACGCCAATCGGTCGACCTGGTGCGCGAGCGCGAACGCGAGATCCGCGAAATCGGGGTGACGTCACTTGACCGGGAGTTGGCGGCGCAGCTGCGCCGCGCCGGCGCCAGCGTGAGCCGGCCCGATCTTGTTGCGCGACTGGAGCAACTCGAACGCTGGGGCCTGGCGACACGGCGATCTGATGGCTGGCGTCTTGCCGATGGTTTGACTGTCCAGCTGGGCGCCATGAAGGAGCGCGCCGAAGTCGAGAAAGCTGTTGCCCATCTGCGCCGTGGGCAAGCGAAAGCGCTCCTGGCTGCCGACGCGGGCGCTCCCGTTCTGGGCGAGCTTGTCCATGGCAGGCTCGATAGTGATTTCGGTGACAATTTTCTTGCTGTGGTCGAGAGCGGCGCCGGGGAGCTGCGATACGCGCGGTTCGAGCGGGCAGACGATCTCGCCATCTTGGCCGACATTCCTTCCGGCTCCATCGTCGCGTTCGAACCGGCCGTCGCGCGCCCGCGGCCGTCCGATGAAGCAGTCGCGCGTGTCGCGGCCAGAGCCGGCGGGCTCTATTCGGCGACTATCCACGCGAACCTCGAGGCCCACGTCGACACCGGCCTCATTGCGGCGAATGTCCGTCGGCTTGAGGCGATGCGGCGCAGCGGCCTGGTCGAACGGCGGGCGGACGGCGCCTTTGCGATCACTCCGGATCATCTCGAACAGGCGACACGCTTTGAAAGCGACCTTGTCCGGAAATCGCCCATGAACGCGCGTGTCGTGAGCTACTGGACCTTGAGTGAACAGGTGAATGCGCTCGGCCCTACCCATCTGGACCATGTGCTCGCTGGCAAAGCCACGGCTCCGGAAGGAGACGGCTCATTCACGCGCCGGCATGCAATGGCGCTCCAGCAACGACGCCTTTTCATGATCGAGCAGGGTTGGATGGGCGAGACCGACAAGCGGCTTTCGCCGACGGCGTTGCGGACCATGGCGGCCAATGAACGGGCCAACCTTGCCGGGCGCCTGTCCGCCGAGCTTGGAGTGAGGGTCCTGCCGGAGTCGCCATCCCAGGTGAGCGGCGTCTACGCGCGACGGATCGATCTGGCTCAGGGCCGGGTCGCTATCATCGTGCAGGAGCGCCTGGCCTATGTTGTCCCCTGGCGCCCCGCGTTGGAGCGGTTCGCTGGCCGGGAGGTCGAAGGCGTGCTGCGCGGCCAGACCCTGTCATGGGGACTCGCGCGCGGCTTGGGACCGGACCTGCCGCCGATGGGATGAAGCAGGTCAAAGCGCGGCGGAAGCGCGCCATTTGCAGCCGCGAGGTGAAAGGCGTGGAAGCCAATTTGGGCCTGTGGATAGTTCGGGACCAGTCGCCTGGATCGAAGCCAAATCGCGCCAAAATGAGATTTCCTGCAGACCTAGTCCCCCAGAAGGTTGTAGCCGACGATTTATGCGTCAGCATTGTCACCCTGTGGCGTGCTCGGCGCAGCGGCATCCCGGGATTTCCTGAGCCCATAGTTATTCGAAACATGATCTTCTGGCGGAAGGACGACGTCGATCGGCTTGAGGATGCGTTGTTGAAGTTCGAAGGCCGGGGGAAGTTCGAGAAACGCCGGACCGGCGACCAACGCAATGCCAGCCTTTTGAGTTCGAGGCCCAAGGCGCGGCGCCAGAAGCGTCTTCTACCCTCAGAAGAGCGACAGCTCGACCTATTCTAAAACACCAAAAGGAACGGTTCGTTCGATCTCCGAGCTGCCGGTGTTTGCTAGGGGCAAGGGCGCTACTCCGCCCTAAGATTTTCAAGTCGTCCGGTTCACGGCGCATGATGGTGCCACGCCCGCCGCGACATGCTCAAACGTTTTACAAAAGGCGCGGATGTTCGTCAGTTGTTCGCGGGTTTTTTACAAAAAATACCCAGCAAAATCAATGCTCGAAAGGGATTTGCAGTCCTCTGCGTAACCACTCCGCCACGAGGCCTCACTTCCGGCTGCCGCTGGCGGGACAAGAGCCGGGCGCGTTGCGCCGCTTGGTGCGTATGCTAAGAGCCCCCGGCGCACAAGACCCCGAGAATTCGCGGCGATTCTGCGTATCTGATATGGGACAGAACCGTGGATCTTGAAGCCGCCCGCCTCGCGATGATCGACAGCCAGGTGCGCGTCAACGACGTCACAGACCGACGCCTGATCACAGCCATGACCGCCATCCCACGCGAGGTGTTCGTGCCGGCCGAGAAGCATGCTGCGGCCTATGCCGACTTGGCCGTGGAAACCCGCCCCGGGCGTTGGCTGGCGGCCGCTCGTGATTTCTCCAAGCTCGTCGGGATCGCAGCGATCCGCCCGGAAGACCGTGTCCTCGATATCGCGCCGGGCGCCGGCTATTCGAGCGCTGTCCTTGCCCGACTCGCGGCGGCTGTTGTGGCGCTTGAGGAAGACGAGGCCGCCGCCCACACGCTCCGGCAAGGCCTGGCGGCCGTGGGCGCGGAGGCCGTTGAGGTTGTCGCGGGGCCACTCAAGGCCGGGTGGCGCGCAGGCGCGCCTTTCGACGTCATTCTCGTAAACGGGGCGATCGAGGAGGTTCCGGCAACCTGGCTCAACCAGCTGGCCGAGGGTGGGAGGCTGGCTGTTCCGGTCATCGAAAACGGCGTCCGCCGCGCCCGTCTTTACACTGCAGCAGGTGGCAAGACGGCATGGCGCACCCCCTTCGACACGCCTTACCCCCCTCTGCCGGGTTTTGAAAAAGCCGTGGAATTCCGGCTTTAGAGGGAATATCAACCTTTCGACCGCCTCTTTCCCGAAGCGTTCCTTGCCGCGCGGCGTGGCGAACACGCCAGCGATCGGCGTCTGAAGGGCGCAGCTCTTGCAGCGGTCTGAGTTGAGGTAAGTGTCATGAGATTCCTGGCTGCCGCCCTGTTGATGTGCACGGTTTCCGCTCCCGCGCTTGCGCAGGCGAGTCAGGACACGCTGGCCGAGGCCGTGGATTCGGCGATCAGCAACAATCCTGAGCTGATGGCGCAGCGAAAGATACGCGCCTTCGCTGACGAGAACCTTAACCAAGCCGAGGCCCAGATGGGTCCGCAGGTCAACCTCAACGGCACAGTTGGCGCCGAATACACAACCGTCGGGCGGCAGGTGACTTCCGCGACCGGCAGCTTCCCTTATGACGGCGAGCAGCAACGCGCTAGGGTTGGTCTCGAGGCGCGCCAATCGCTCTGGTCTGGTGGTTCGCTGACTGCCCAGCGGGATCAGGCCCGGGCCGGCGTTGACGCTGCACAGGCAGACCTCATCTCCGCCGAGCAGCAGCTGGTGCTTCAGGTCGTAACCGTGTTCGTGGATGTGCGCCGCGCTGAGCGCGAAGTCGAAATCCGCGGCCGCAATGTCAGCGCGCTCGGACAGCAGGTGAAGGCCGCACGGGACCGCTTCGACGTCGGCGACGTCACCCGCACCGACGTTGCGCAGGTCGAAGCGCGCGAAGGCGCGTCCAAGGCGGAACTCGCGGCCGCGACCTCGCGTCGAGCCAAGGCGCGCGCTGACTACGAACAGGTCGTTGGCCGTCCGCCAGTGCAACTGGCCGCCCCGCCGCCGGCGCCGCGGATGCCGGGGAGCCTGGACGAGGCCGTCGCCATAGCCCGCGCCAACAATCCGGCCATGGCCGCGGCCCGAGCCCGCGAAGCCCAGGGCGAGCGCGGGGTCGACATCGCTCGCGGCCGCCTTGCGCCGCAATTCGATCTCGTTGGAAATGCCGGCCTCGTCGAGTCACGCCAGGACGATACTTTCCGCGACTCCAATGTCGGCCTCAGCGCTGAATTCCGCTTTCCGCTGTTCGACAGCGGCCTCTTGCAGTCGCGCACCCGCGGCGCCCAGCTGGAAGCCGACCGCGCCCGCTATGATCGCATGGCGATCGAACGCGCGATCACCGCACAGGTGACGACGGCCTGGAACCAGGTGGTCGCGACCCGCGAGGAGATCGCGGCCTCGGTCAGCCGCGTGGCCGCCGCCGAAGTCGCGCTCGAAGGGGCCAAGCAGGAACTCGCGGTCGGCGAGCGGATCACGCTCGACGTGCTCGACCAAGAACGTGAACTGCTGGAGGCCCAGCTGGGCCAGGTCGACGCCGAACGCGCCGCCTATCTGGCCGCTCACGAGCTGCTGGCGGCTATGGGGGAGCTGCGGCCGGAACTGATCGCAGAACAATAGCCGCGCCGGCCGGCCGTTAACGAATTCCACACCATAGGACTGTCTATTCCTTAATGCGTCGGGACGGGTGAATCGCGCCTTGCCCGGCTTTAGGGAATCAAGAGGACGGCCATGTCTGCCGAACAAGCTCAGCGCGAGCCCACCATGGAGGAGATCCTCGCCTCCATCCGCCGCATCATTTCCGAGGAAGATCGCCCCGTAGACGGCGGTGGCGACGTCCTTGACCTGCAGCCGCCGCCGGTGGTCGAGGCGAAGACGCCGCCCAGGGCCGCGCCAGAGCATGTGAGCCCGCGGCCCGCGCCGCCGCAGATATTCGAGGAACCGCCCGAGCCTGTGACGGCGCGGCCGCTGGACGATGACCTGATGATCGTCGACCACGAGGTCGAGTACGAACCGTCCCCAGAGCCAGAACCAGAACCGGAACCGGAACCCGCGCCCAGGCCACAGCCTGTCGCTCAGCAGGTCGCATGGCGCCCGATGCAACAAGAGACACTGACCAGCGAACCGGTCGCCTACCAGGCCGCCGGCTCGCTCTCGAAACTGATGGGCTCGATGCTGGTATCCTCGGGCGCCACGCTCGACGATGTCGTGCGTGAGCTGATGAAACCGATGCTGAAGGATTGGCTCGATGCCAACCTCTCCGCGATCGTCGAAGCCGAAGTTGCAAAGGAGATCGACCGCATCCGCCGCATGGCCCGTTAGGCCGGCGCGGAACAGGCCGCAACAGGCGGCGCCAGATCGACTTCAGACTGACCAGACAAACGACACCACAAGGCGCACCCTCACCGGTGCGCCTTTTGTGCATCCGGCGCGCCAGAACGCCAGGGTTTGCAGCGCAAAATCCGGGCAGATGACAAGGACCCGTCGCCGCGATATCCGCATCTCATGATCGACGATCGTTTTGACCACAAGGCGGCGGAGCCGCGGATTTACGAGGCCTGGGAGCGCTCGGGGGCGTTCAAGCCTTCGGGCGAGGGCGAGCCCTACGCGATCGTCATTCCGCCGCCGAACGTGACAGGCGTCCTGCACATGGGCCATGCGCTCAACAACACGCTGCAGGATGTTCTGATCCGCTATCACCGCATGCGCGGGTTCAAGACGCTGTGGCAGCCGGGTACCGACCATGCCGGCATCGCAACGCAGATGGTGGTCGAGCGGCAGCTGGCGCAGGAGGGCAATGTCGGGCGGCGCGACATGGGCCGCGACAGGTTCCTCGAGCGCGTCTGGCGGTGGAAAGAGAAGTCCGGCGGCTCGATTACCAACCAGCTCAAGCGCCTCGGCGCGAGTTGCGACTGGAGTCGCGAGCGCTTCACGCTGGACGACGGGCTCAACAAGGCCGTGACGAAAGTGTTCGTCGAGCTCTATCGCGAGGGCCTTATCTATCGCGATAAGCGCTTGGTGAACTGGGATCCGCACTTCCAGACGGCGATCTCGGATCTCGAGGTCGAGAACCGGGAAGTGAAGGGCCATTTCTGGCACTTCAAGTATCCGCTCGCGGATGGCGCGACGTTCCAGTTCCCGACGCAAGTCGACGAGCTGGGCAAGCCAGTGGTGTTCGAGGAGCGCGACTATATCGTTGTGGCGACGACGCGTCCGGAGACGATGCTGGGCGATACGGGTGTCGCCGTGCATCCGGATGACGAGCGCTACAAGTCGCTGGTGGGCAAGATGGTGAAGCTGCCGCTGACGGGGCGGCTCGTGCCGATCGTGGCGGACGAGTATGCCGACCCGGGACAGGGCTCGGGCGCAGTGAAGATCACGCCGGCGCACGATTTCAACGACTATCAGGTCGGCAAGCGAAACGGGCTGGAGATGATCAACATCTTCACCGACACGGCGCATCTCAACGACAACGTGCCCGACAAGTATCGCGGCCACGAACGTTTCGCCGCGCGCAAGATGGTCGTGGCCGACATGGAGGCGGAAGGCTGCCTGCTGCAGATCGAGGACAAGCTGATCATGCAGCCCTTCGGCGACCGCTCGCAGGTGGTGATCGAGCCGTACCTTACGGACCAGTGGTATGTCGACGCCGCAACGCTGGCGAAGCCCGCGATTGCCGCTGTCGAAAGCGGGCGGACGAAGTTCATCCCCGAGAACTGGTCGAAGACCTATTACGAGTGGATGCGCAACATCGAGCCGTGGTGCGTCAGCCGCCAGCTCTGGTGGGGGCATCGGATTCCGGCGTGGTATGGGCCTGCGCTGACCACCGAGCCAAATGGCGAGGGCGGGCATGCGGCCGCCGTAGACTCGCTGGGTGATCTTGCGCCGAAATTTTTCGTGGCCTTCACACCTGAGGAAGCCCTGGCGCAGGCGCGCGCCTACTATGGCGAACGCAAGTTGGAGATGGCCGTCGACCGAGACGCTGCGCGGCAGCAGATGCTGGCGGGCGATCAGCAGCAGAATGTCTATCTCTGGCAGGACGAAGACGTCCTCGACACCTGGTTCTCCTCCGCGCTGTGGCCGTTCTCGACGCAGGGATGGCCCGAGCGCGATCCGACGGCGGAGGGATTCTATCCCGGCGCGGTGCTGGTCACGGCGTTCGATATCATCTTCTTCTGGGTCGCCCGCATGATGATGCAGGGCCTCCACTTCATGGGCGAGGTTCCATTCAAGGACGTCTACATCCACGCGCTCGTCCGTGACGAGAAAGGCCGGAAGATGTCCAAGTCGCTGGGCAACGCCATCGATCCGCTGGAACTGGTGGACGAGTTCGGCGCTGATGCGCTGCGCATGACGCTTGCTGCGATGGCGGCGCAGGGGCGCGACATCAAGCTGGCGAAACAGCGCGTCGAAGGCTACCGCAACTTTTCGACCAAGCTGTGGAACGCGACCAAGTTCGCGCAGATGAATGGCTGCGCGCTGGTGGAGGGCTTTGATCCTTCATCCGTGAAGCACACGCTGAACAAGTGGATCGTTTCCGAAGCCGTGCGAACGACGAAGGCCGTGGAGCAGGGCATAGCAACCTACCGCTTCAACGAAGCTGCGGGCGCGGTCTATGGCTATGTCTGGAACGTATTCTGCGACTGGTATATCGAGCTGACCAAGCCGATCTTCCAGGGAGCCGAGCAAGTGGTGATCGCGGAAACGCGGGCCACGGCAGCATGGGCGCTCGATCAGATCGTGCACCTGCTGCATCCGTTCATGCCCTACATAACGGAAGAGCTGTTCCAGGAGTTCGGCAAGGCGATCGGGCGCCAGGGCCTGCTGATCTCGCGCTCGTGGCCGGCGCTGGATGACAGGCTCATCGACACGACTGCGGATTCGGAAGTGGAGTGGGTGATCCAGCTGATCACCTCGATCCGCGCGGCCAAACAGGATGTGGGCGTGCCGGCGGGAACGAAGGTTCCGTTCACGCTGGCGGGCGCATCAGCGGAGACGCAGGCGCGACTGTCGACCTATCAGGCGCTGATCGAGCGGCTGGCGCGGCTGGAGAGCATTGCGGTGGCGGACGAGCCGCCGAAAGGCGCCGTCCGTATCGTGCTGCGCGAGGCGACGGCGTGCCTCGGCGTCGCCCACCTGATCGACCTCAAGGCGGAGATTGCACGCCTCGAGAAGGAAGTCGCGAAGCTGAAGGGCGAGGTCGCCGGCATCGACAAGAAGCTGTCGAATGAGCAGTTCGTTGCAAAAGCGCCGCCGGAAGTGGTGGAGGAGCAGCATGAACGGCGCGCCACGGCGGAGGCCGCCATCGCGAAGCTCAGCGATGCGCTGGCGCAGCTGAAGGCGGCCGGATAAATTTTTCCGCCGCAGTCGGCATTGGTGCGGCTGGAGCGTCCTGGGGTCGGCAACAGGAGGAACACAGGATGAAGATCGTGCCCAGCCTCAGCTTCCGTGGTCAGTGCCGCGAGGCGTTCGACTTCTACGCGAAGGTGCTCGGCGGCAAGGTGACGGCGGCGATGCCCTATGGCCACGCGCCGCCCGGCATGCCGATGGAACCGAAGCACAAGGACTGGCTGCTGCATTGCTGGATGGATGTGGGCGACCAGTCGATCATGGGCGCCGATATGGACGTGGCCTGGGCGCCCAACATCGACAAGCCGAAGAACGGCTTCGATGTGACGCTGCACACGGAAGACATGGCGCAGGGCGTTTGCTGGTTCGAGGGGCTGTCCGAAGGCAGCAAGGTCGGCATGCCGTTCGGCGAAACATTCTGGTCTCCCGGCTATGGCGCGCTGACAGACAAGTTCGGCATTCCATGGATGGTGAACGTCATTCCGCCCGCCGGCTGGCAGCCGAAGGTGCACTGACGCGACCCTCGCCGTACCGGATACGCCCTTTCATGTGAAGACCGACGCAGGCTAAGGTCACGCCGCAACTGCGGAGGGCGCGATGCGTAGTTTGGTCGTGACTGTGATGGCTGTTCTCGTGTCTGCCTGCGCGAACATGGAGAAGCCTGTGGCCAAACCTGAATGGACGCTGCTCATCCACGGCGGCGCCGGGGTGATGCGTCGCGAGGAGATGACGCCGGAGATGGATGCGAGCTATCGTGCCGGCCTCACTGCGGCTCTCGATGCTGGGGCTAAGGTCTTGGCCGGCGGCGGCAAGGCGGTCGATGCGGTTCAGGCCGCCGTCATCGTGCTGGAGGATAACCCGAACTTCAATGCGGGCCGCGGCGCTGTGCTGACGCGCGAAGGTGTGGCCGAGCTTGACGCCTCGATCATGGACGGACGCGATCGCCGCGCCGGCGCCGTTGTGCAAGTGCGCACGGTGAAAAACCCCATCCGCGCCGCGCGACATGTGATGGACAATACCGGCCGCGTTATGTTCGCAGGGCCGGATGTCGACGAGATGGCGAAGGCGGCGGGGCTGGAGATCGTGCCGCCGGAGTATTTCATTACGCCGCGGAGGCTCGAGGCGCTGAAGCGCGCGATAGCGGGCACGTTCGTCCCGATGGACCGCTATGGCACGGTCGGCGCCGTGGCAATGGATCGTGAAGGCAATCTCGCTGCGGCGACCTCGACCGGGGGGCTCAACGCCAAGCCGCCTGGCCGCGTTGGCGATGTGCCTGTGATCGGCGCCGGAACTTATGCCGATAACGCATCCTGCGCGGTCTCGGCCACCGGCGATGGCGAATACTTCATCCGCGCCACAGTCGCCCGCATGATCTGCGCCCGCGTCGCGATGCAGGACATGTCCGCGGGGCAGGCGGCGAAGGCGACGCTCGATGAGGTCAAGGCGCTCGGAGGCACGGGCGGCGTCATCGTGCTGAGCCATGATGGTTCCCTGGCGCTGAGCATGAATTCGGAAGGCATGTTCCGGGGTCGCGCCGATGCGAGCGGTGTGCGTGAGGTGGGCATCTACCCGGACGAGTAGGGTCATTCGGAAAGGGGTTGGACCATGAGATTGCTGGCATGCGCTGCGTCGCTTGTGTTGGCCGCATGCGTGGGCGACAGGGCGGAGCTCGGCGGCGTCGACAACCGTCTCCAGCGCCCTACCGAGACGCGCGCGTGCAAGCCGTCAGAGCTCACCCGCACGGCGCGGCCGACGCTGCGCTTTCCAGGCGACGCCCTGATGTTCACACAGATTTCGGAGAGCGACTTCCTTGTCGATGCCCGCATAACTTACGACCTCACCGAAGAGGGCGTGCCGGTGAACATCGCCTATGCCGGGCCCGCGGCGGATTCGCGTCACGCGACCAAGCAGAAGGTGATCCGGGCAGCAGTCGATGTGGTGAAAGGCATGCGCTTCAGCTGGAATGACACGCCGGCCTTCGCCACGGATTGCGTCTTCATCCTGGCTGTCGAGTGGCGCGAGAATCCTATCGAGCCTGTCAGCGAGTGAGAGGCAGTCGAGCTGGTCATGAACCTCCCGTTCGAGCGGTTCATTTTCACCAACCCCGACTGGACGACGTTGCCGATCCGTATCTGGCTCGCCTGCGTGTTCCTCACCCTTCTCGTTCTGGCCTTCCGGGGCGGCCGCTCGGGCGCGGTCTAAGCGGCGAGGCGCTATCGCTGGTTTTTTCTCGCAACACTGATCCCGGCGGTCGCCTGGGGACTTTAAGGCTATGCCGTGCTCAACCCGGGTTCGATCTGGGCGCGCTGAGGGGTGCTTGTGAGCGTGCGCCCGCAGGTCCATGGTCGCGAACGAAGGAGAACCACCGATGCAGACACGCAAGCTCGGAACATCCGGCCTCGAAATTGCTCCGCTTGTGCTCGGCGGAAACGTGTTCGGTTGGACGGCGGATCGCGAGGCGTCGTTTGCGGTGCTCGATGCGTTCGCAGGCGCCGGCTTCAACGCGGTCGATACGGCGGATGTCTATTCGCGCTGGGCTCCGGGGCATCAGGGCGGCGAGTCCGAAACGGTCCTCGGCGACTGGATGAAGGCCCGCGGCAATCGTGACCGCATCGTTCTGATCACCAAGGTCGGCAGCGAGATGCCGGCGGGAAAGGGGCTGCGCGCTGCCTACATCCAGCAGGCCTGCGAGGCATCGCTGAAGCGTCTGCAGACCGATCGCATCGATCTCTACTTCTCGCACTTCCCCGACAAGGAAACGCCGATCGCCGAGACTCTGGAGGCGCATCAGCGCCTGGTCGACCAGGGCAAGGTGCGCGCCGTCGGCGCGTCGAACTATGACGCAGCTGGACTGAAGGAAGCGCTCGACGCCGCCGGCGGCGGCCGCGCCCGCTACAGCGTGCTCCAGCCGCACTACAATCTCGTGGTCCGCGACCAGTATGAGGGGGCGCTGGAAGACCTGTGCGTGAAGGAGGGCCTCGGCGTCATCCCGTACTTCGCACTCGCAAGCGGTTTTCTCACGGGCAAGTACCGCACCGAGGCGGACCTGAAGAAGTCTGCGCGCGGCGGCCGGATGAAGGAGCTGCTGCAGGGCCGCGGTCAGGCCCTGCTCGCGGCGATGGACAAGGTCGCCGCACGGCACAACGCCACGCTGGCGCAGGTCGCGCTCGCCTGGCTGATGGCGCGGCCCAGCGTGGCGGCGCCGATTGCCTCCGCCACCACGGCGGCGCAGATGAAGGAGCTGACGCCTGCTGTGGAGATAAAGCTGACGGCGCAAGACATCAAGGAACTTGCCTTGTGATCCTTACCCGTTTCATCGCCCTGCGCGCGCTTGACCTGTTGCGGCCGGTCGCCTGGCTAGCTTTGCGGCTCTATCTCGGCTGGTTCCTGATCGTCGGGGTGTGGGACAATGTCATGTCGCCCGAGCGCATGGCGGAGTTCGAGACCTTCCTGCGCGGCCTGAAATGCCCGTCGCCGGAGATCGCCGCGCCTGTCTCGGTCTACGCGCAGCTGGCGATCGGCGTGCTCCTGATCCCCGGCCTCTTGACGCGGCTGGCGGGAATTCTTCTTGCGGTCAATTTTGCGGTCGCCGTTGCGCTTTTCATGGGCGCCGGCCTTGGCGAACGCGAGATCTACGATCCGGCGATCCTGGTCTTCCTCGGCGCGCTGCTGGCGACGCATGGCGCAGGATCATTGTCGCTCGATCGCCTGTTTATGCGCGATTGATTATTCGCATGTGAGGAGCGGACGACGTTCTGCCGGCGCGGGGAGACGGAACGCGCCGGCAGGCGTCAGGCCCGGGCCGTCAACGGCTCGAGCCGAGGATTGGCGTGCCTTTCACTGCGACATTGGGGTCTTCGACAGGGCGGTGGCCCAGCGCATGCACGACGGCGTTGAACAGGAGGTAGCGCGCCTCCGGATCGGCCGCTGCGGCTGCGCTGATCGGGCCGCGATAGACGATTTTCCAGCCCGCCGTATCGATCACGATGGCCTCGCCGGTCTGCGTGAAGCCTAGCTGCTTCGCGACCGCGCTATACTCGTCATCGAGTATCGGGATGGTGTCGTTGAGCGCGGCCGCTTCCGCGGCAATCGTCGCGCGCGTATCGTTCGGGCTCGCGTTCAGCAAGAAATAGTCGGCCTGCTTGAAGATCGCCTTCAACGATTCAAGCGAAGCGACGGCTTCCTTCGACAGCGGATCTCCATTGACCTGCGTTGCGATCACAATCGCCGGCGCGTCTTCATGGTCATAGAGCTGGTGGGTGACACCGGTGTGATCCGTCAGCGTGAAGTTGGCGACAGGCTGTTGCGCGCCGTTTTCGGGCGGCTCGGCTGATGCCCCTTGCGTGGCGATGGCGAGCATCACCAGGCTCGCGCCTAGCAAGGCCCGGGTCTTCCTGCCAAACGACGTTGTCATGCGTATCCTCCCTCCTGATTCCGGAGCCCTTCGCCCCTTCGGCGAAGCGCTATCCCTGACGAAGCAGTCGGCGCCGGGCGGGGGCGTCTTGCGTTGATCCAGATCAAGGACCTGGGCCGATCCCCCTGCGTGCAGGAGCGGCCCATGCATGCTAAGAGTGGGCATCTGTCAGGGGAGACCGCATTGGACCTGCTCGTGAAAAAGGGGGCGCTGGCTCAGACCAGGCTGGCTGATGCGGCGCAGCCCGCGCTGGGCGAGGGCGAGGCCCGACTGCGCATCGACCTGTTTTCGCTGACCGCCAACAATGTCACCTACGGCGCCGCGGGCGATTTTCTCAAATACTGGAGCTTCTTTCCGACCGCGGAGGAGGGCTGGGGCCGCGTGCCGGTGTGGGGGTTCGCCACCGCGGTCGAAAGCCGTTCCGCCTCAATCGCCGCGGGTGAGCGCATCTATGGCTACCTGCCGATGTCGGACACGTTTGTGGTCAAGCCGGGCGACCGCAAGCACGGCGCATTCGCCGACCTGAGCGCACACCGGCAGGGCCTTGCGCCGGTCTACAACAATTACGTGTTCAACGTGTCGGATGCGCTCTACAGCGCCGATACCGAGGCGCTGCAGGTGCTGTTCCGGCCGCTGTTCACGACGTCCTTCCTGATCGACGATTTCGTGGCCGATGCAGGCTGGTTCGGCGCGAAGCAGGTAATCTTCTCCAGCGCGTCGGCCAAGACGGCCTACGCGGCGGCGCAGCTGATGAAGGCGCGCGGCGGGGCGAAGATCGTCGGTCTCACCTCCCCATCGAACATTGCCTATGCGAAGGCGCTGGGCTTTTACGACGAGGTGCATCCGTACGACGCGATTACAGGCATGGATGGCGCGGTTCCAACGGCGTTCATCGACATCGCCGGCAATGCGGGCGTGCGCGCCGCTGTGCATGCACGGTTTGGCGACAGTCTGAAATACTCCTGTATGGTCGGCGCAACACACTGGGACGCGCCCAGGACGGACACGGCGCTTGCCGGCCCCGCGCCGCAGATGTTCTTCGCCCCCGATGTCATCAAGAAGCGTATCGTCGACTGGAGCCCAGCCGGTTTCCAGGAAAAGCTGGGCGCGGCCTGGCGCGCCTTCCTGTCGACCGCAATCCGCACGACGCACGTGGTGGAGCATCGCGGGCTGGCAGCCGCCGCCCCAGTGTTCGCCGATCTCGCCAGCGGCCGCAGCGATCCCAAGGACGGGCATGTGGTGAAGCTGAATTGACGCGCGCCTAACGCAGTGTTGAGGCGGGCTATGCCTCAGTTGCGCTGTCAGCCCTTGCCCTGCGGTCGTTTTTGCCTTTTTAGCATTGGCCATGCCCGCTTACCGCTCACGCACCACCACCTTTGGCCGCAACATGGCGGGCGCGCGCGCCCTCTGGCGCGCAACCGGCATGAAGGACAGCGACTTTTCGAAACCGATCATTGCGGTGGTGAACTCGTTCACCCAGTTCGTCCCGGGCCACGTCCACCTTAAGGATCTTGGCCAGCTGGTCGCGCGCGAGATCGAGGCGGCGGGCGGCGTTGCGAAGGAGTTCAACACCATCGCTGTCGATGACGGCATCGCGATGGGCCATGGCGGCATGCTTTACTCGTTGCCGAGCCGCGACCTGATCGCGGACTCGGTCGAGTACATGGTTAACGCGCACTGCGCCGATGCGATGGTGTGCATCTCCAATTGCGACAAGATCACGCCGGGCATGCTCAATGCAGCGATGCGGCTCAACGTGCCCGCGGTCTTCGTCTCGGGTGGGCCGATGGAGGCCGGCAAGGTCGTCTGGAAAGATGCCAAGACCGGCGTTGCGAAGGAACACAAGCTCGACCTCATCGACGCGATGATGCAGGCGGGCGACGATCGTATCTCGGATGAACAGGTCGCGGCCGTAGAAGCCGAAGCCTGCCCCACCTGCGGTTCGTGTTCGGGTATGTTCACCGCCAATTCGATGAACTGCCTCACGGAGGCGCTGGGCCTCTCGCTTCCAGGCAATGGCACGGTCGTCGCAACGCACAAGGATCGCGAGCGTCTGTTCAAACGCGCCGGCCGCCTTATCGTCGAAATCACGCGCCGACATTACGATAAGGACGACCTGTCCGTCTTGCCGCGCAATGTCGCCAGCCGCCGGGCGTTCGAGAACGCCATGGCGCTCGACGTTGCGATGGGCGGCTCCACCAACACAGTGCTGCACATACTCGCCGCGGCGCAGGAGGGCGGCATCGATTTCACGATGGACGACATCGACCGCATTTCACGATTGACCCCATGTGTGTGCAAGGTCGCCCCCGCGGTCTCTTCGGTCCACATCGAGGACGTTCACCGCGCCGGGGGCATCATGGGCATTCTCGGCGAACTGGCGCGCGGGGGGCTGATCAACACCGAGGCTCCAACCGTCCATTCGCCGACGCTCGGCCACGCCATTGCCCATTGGGACATCTGCCAGTCGAACGATGAAGAGGTCGAGACCTTCTTCAAGGCGGCGCCTGGCGGTGTCCGCACGACAATCGCCTTCAGCCAGGAGAAGCGCTGGGCCGAACTCGACCGAGACCGCACAAAAGGCGTCATCCGCGCTGTCAACAACGCCTTTACCAAGGATGGAGGCCTAGCCGTGCTCTACGGCAACATCGCCGAGAAGGGCTGCATCGTGAAGACGGCCGGCGTCGATGAAGAGATCTGGACCTTTGCTGGACGCGCCCGCGTCTTCGAAAGCCAGGACGAGGCCGCAGCCGCGATCCTCAACGCGAAGATCGAGCCGGGCGATGTCGTCGTCATCCGCTATGAAGGGCCCAAGGGCGGCCCAGGCATGCAGGAGATGCTCTACCCGACGACATACCTGAAGTCGAAAGGCCTCGGCAAAGCCTGCGCGCTGCTCACGGATGGACGCTTCTCGGGCGGCACGTCGGGCTTGTCGATCGGCCATGCCTCGCCCGAGGCGGCGGCCGGCGGCCTCATTGCGCTGGTTGAGGAGGGCGACCGCATCGAGATCGACATCCCCAACCGCTCGATCCGGCTTGCCGTTTCCGACGAGGTGATCGCCCAGCGCCGCAAGGCCGAGGAGGCGCGCGGCCCTGCCGCCTACACGCCGCACAACCGGAAGCGCGCCGTCTCGGCCGCCCTGCAGGCCTACGCCGCGATGGTCACCTCGGCCGACACCGGCGCGGTGCGCGACCTGCGACAGATCAGCAGGCGATAACCGGCCGGGGCGGTCTTTTCCTTCAGCTTCGACTCGGTCACGCTAGGTCAAGGCAGGGGCCGCTCCATGCAATCGGCTGAGCGCATCGTTATCGGAGACGCAGAAGTTGGCGTCGAGCGCAAGCGCAGGCCGCTGTGGCGCTGCGCCTTGTCGGACATCGTCCGGATCGACGCCTACAAGCGCGACCAGATCACGGTCGATCTCATCTGCTTCGACATCTGGTACGAGAAGGACGGCGAGTCCTGGATGGTCACCGCCCATGAGGACCTCTACGGCTGGGACGAGCTGACCGAGCGGCTTCGTACGCTCACGGGCTTCGACCGCGACTGGTTCGCCAAGGTCAGCCAGCCGCCCTTCGCAGAATGCCGCACCCTCGTGTATGTAAGGCGCTGAGCGCAACGCGTCGGGGCAGGCATGGCCGAAAAGAACGAAATCCTGTCGCTCAGCGACGCCATGGCCGGCCTGCCGAAGGATTTCGACTTCTTCGCCGACCGCTTCACCAGCACGATCCAGCCCGCGCTCGCCGGCCGCGAAGCCGACCGGATCAAGGCGGTGGAGCGCCAGCGCTACTTCATCGGCATTGGCGTCGTCATCGGTGTCGTGATCTTCGCCGCCTTCACCTTCCTGATGCCCGAGGACGGGATGATGTTCGGGGGCTTCATCGGTGTGTTCGCCGCCATCGGCATGGGCGCCTGGGGCTCGATGGCGCTCAGCGCGCTCGGCAAGGAAACCAAGCTGATGCTGGTCGAGCCAGTCGCCGAGCAATTCGGCGTCGACTACCAGATTCTGCCCGCCCGCCCCGCCGACATCGCGACCTTCCGCTCGCTCGATCTCGTGCCCGGCTGGGACCGCGAGAAGTTCGAGGACAGGCTGGCGGGCTCGCGGAACGACACGGAGTTCGAATTCTTCGAGGCGCATCTGGAGGAAAAGCGCACGACCACCGACGGCAAGGGCCGCACGCGCACGACGTGGGTCACCGTCTTTCGAGGCCAGTGTCTCGTCGCCAATTTCCACAAGCAGTTCAACGGCGTCACCAAGGTCTATCGCGACGCCGGCGCGCTCAACTTCTTCAAGAAGTTATCGCAGATGGGCAAGGGCCAGCGCGTGAAGCTTGAAGACCCTGTCTTCGAGAAGGCCTTTGAGGTCTATTCGACCGACCAGGTCGAGGCCCGCTTCATCCTGACCCCGGATTTCATGGAACGGCTCATCGGTCTCGAGCGCACTTTCAAGGGTCGGCAGGTGCGCTGCGCCTTTTCGGGCGGCTGCATGTATCTGTGCTGCGAAGGCAAGAACCTGCTCGAGCCCGGCTCGATGTATCGCAAGATGGACGATCTCGGCCGGGTGCGGGAAATCCTTCAGGACTTCGCCGCCATCTTCCTGCTGATCGATGCGATGAGCCAGCGCCTCACGCCCGACGCGCTGAGGCAGCCCGGCGCCTGAACCGAGCGCCGATTGATTCCCGCCGCTTGTTTGGGCAGGAATCGGGATAATGAGTTCGGGGATTGCAGGGGCGCGCATGGCCAAGAAACCATTTCTCGAAAGCACGCTCGAAGGCGGATTGTTCGCCTCGCGCTGGCTGATGGCCCCGTTCTATGTCGGCCTCGTGGCCGCGCTGGTCGCGCTGATGGTGGTGTTCTTCCAGGAGCTTGCGCACGAAATCCCGATGCTGTGGGCGTTCGATCCTGTCACCGGCGCATACGCCATGACGCCGGACGATGCGATCATGCTGGCGCTGTCGCTGATCGACATGTCGCTCGCAGCCAATCTCGTGCTGATCGTGATCTTCTCAGGCTATGAGAATTTCGTCTCCAAGTTCGACATGGGCGACCACAAGGACCGGCCCGAATGGATGGGCACGGTCGACTTCTCCGGTCTCAAGCTGAAGCTGGTGGCCTCCATCGTGGCCATCTCCGGTATCGCCCTCCTGAAATCCTTCCTTGATCTCGGCGCGGACAAGGACATGACGCCGAACGACGAAAAACAGCTGATGTGGAAGGTGATTGTCCACCTGACGTTCGTAGTCTCCGGCGTATTGCTGGCATTCATGGATTGGCTGACAGGCCACCAGAAGCCGCACTGACATTCCGCAGCCGGAAAGAAAGTTCCCCGTCGACTGAGCCGACGGGGAACAAGGATGATTCTCGGGGGAGAGAATGCTCTTCGATACGCACGTCACGCGGCGCTGGATCGTTCGGAAAGCGGCGATCGGACGATAGTTTGAGGCGGGATTGCGGCGCGTTCGCTAGCAGGGCGACCAGATGTCGCGTGTACCGGTCGTTTTGTTCTCCACCACCAGATTGAAGTTCCGCTGCCCGGACGTTGCGACATATTCGGGGCTCAGCAGATAGCGCTGGCCTGCCGCGGGCCGGGGCTCCTCCACACGCGTGGTGAGTTGCTGTCCGCTATCGTTTTCGACAGCGTGCACATACTGGCTGCCGGGCGCGGTAAAGACGAGATAGCCCTCGTCCAGTGTCACGATCGTACCCTGCTCGCAGGCGATGCCGTCCCAGTTCCAGCGCCCAAGGATTTTCGTGGCTAAGCCTTCGCCCGCTTGCGCTCGCCCACCCCCCCCGGCGCCCAGAACCGGCGCGGGTGGAATTGGCCGGTTTCCGTTCGCGCAAACGCCATCCAGGGGCGAAGATCCGTCCAGGCATGTGGCCGACGGCGCGGTCAGCACCCGCGAGGGGTCGATCGCGGGGCACTCGCCGGTCGACATCCGGGGTAGGCCGTTTGCGCATCCGAGACTGGTGAGCCCTGGCGACGCCGGAGCGGGCTTGGGAGAGTAGATCCACTGTGTCAGCCCGGTCGCCCCCGCCACCAGGACCACTCCGACAGCAACGCCCAGCCAGTTGATCTTCCGCGCCGGCTGGCTTGTGGCGGGTTGGATCGGTTGCGGCGAGCGCTTGCCGACGCGGCTTTCGACTTCAGCCACGAGCCGCGCCAGGCCCGCACTTTCCGCATTGCGCCAGTCGGTCAGGTTGGTCGCCTGCACGACATAGAGGCCCATCGGCAGGTCTTCCGCCGCGATCGGATCGATCATCGCCGGTAGCAGCTTCTTCGCCTTGCGCGCCACCAGCGCCTCATGGCGAACATTATCGCTCTTCACGCTCTCGCGTGACCACAGCACGATCGCCACCTTGCTGTTGGCCAGCTTCGAGCGGATCCAGGTGTCCCAGTCCTGTCCCGGCGGCGTCGCCTGGTCCCAGAAAACGTCGATGCCGCGCGCGCTCAACGTCTCCTGCACGCGTTGCGCTGCCGCGCGATCCTTGCTCGAATAGGAGAGAAAGACGTCAGCCATCGGTGTCCCTCAGTCCGCAAATGTAGCCAGCACAGGCACATGGTCGGACGGCTTTTCCATCGCGCGCGCCGCCCTGTGTATAGCGATGGATTTTAGCCGGTCAGCGGCCTGCGGCGAACACATCAGGTGGTCGATGCGTATGCCCCAGTCCTTCTGCCAGGCGCCGGCCTGATAGTCCCAGAACGTGTACTTCTGGATGCGCGCATCGCACGCCATGAAAGCGTCAGTGTAACCCATCCACTGCATCTCGCGGAAACGATCGCGCGTCTCGGGCCAGGCTAGCGCATCGTCGGCCCACGCCTTAGGATCCCAACAGTCCTCGTCGCGCGGGATGCAGTTGAAATCGCCCGCAAGGATCACCGGCTCCTCATTGGCCAGAAGCTCCCTGGCGCGCGCATTCAATCGGTCCATCCAGCGAAGCTTGTAGTCATACTTCGGCCCCGGCCGCGGATTGCCGTTGGGCAGGTAAATGCTCGCAACGCGCATCGGCCGCGGCGCTTCAACCAGCACTTCAAGATACCGGCTCTGCTCGTCCTCGGCTTCCCCCGGCAAGCCGCGAACCGCATCGGAAAGGGGATGCTTCGACAGCACGGCGACGCCATTGTAGGTCTTCTGTCCGAGCACCGCGCAATTGAAACCCAACGCCTCGATCTCGGCGCGCGGGAACTTCTCGTCGATACACTTGATCTCCTGGAGGCACCAGACATCGGCCGGGCAGGTGGACAGTACCTCCAGCACGGTCTGCAGCCGCGCATTGACCGAGTTGACGTTCCAGGTCGCTAACTTCATGGCTCAATTCTCGAGAGCGAAGCGGATCGGTAGGCGCACCTTCGCACCGGGTCGTGCAACGTCATGGTCGGTTCTGATCGCGAATTCACGCGACAGCTGGATTGCCGCCGCGCCGAACCCGTAGCCTGCAGGCGACTCCTGATCGATCTCGCAACCGAGCGTTAGCTCCTGCTCGATCGTGCATCGCAGGTAGGCGATGCCTTCGACATTGTCCGCTTTCGCGCCAATCGGATAGACGCGGTGGAAGTCAGCAGCCGAAGGGCCCCGCGCCGCCCAGGCGGGCCACAGGATCGTATCCGACGCTATCCAGTCCCGCGTCGCTTGCATTGTGGGTGCAGGTTCCTGCTCGACCACGCTCAGGCATCCGCTCGCGAGGAGCGCAGCAAGAAGGGCAAGGGGCGTACGCAATCGGAACTCTCCAGACTCGTTGTGTCCTTGATAGACCCGCTGGCCGGAAACGGAAGACTTGCATTTGGTCGCGAGACGAATTACAAATGTAATCCACTAGCCTTATGGAGTGGATTGCGGCGTATCCGGCAAGGGAGGCCTCAATGGCCATGAACGTTGGCGAAAGCCGCGACGACGAACCCGTGTCAGAAATCAACACCACCCCGCTGATCGATGTGATGCTGGTTCTGCTGATCATGCTGATCGTCACACTGCCGCCGCAACGCCACGCGGTGAAGCTGGATACGCCCGTCCCGTGCCCGGCCTGTCCGGAGCCCGACAACGCGCCCATGTCGGTGACGGTTGTCGTCGCCTTCGACGGCGCCATCAGCTGGAATGGCGCCCCTGTGCAGCGCGCCGAGTTGCGCCACCGCTTCGCCGCCGAAGCCCGCAAGCCAATGCCGCCCGAAATCCACATCCGCCCCGACGGCCAGGCTCCCTACGGCGCCATCGCCCACGTCATGGCCTCCGCCCAGCGCGAAGGCATCTCCCGGATGGGTGTGGGCGAAGCGATGCGATAGGATTGCAGGATGACCTAGTACTACAGTTGTCGGTGGTTCCGAATACTGATTCCCTTCCGTGACTTAGGGAGTGGTATCCATGTCGGTAGCCTCGTGGTCTGGATCTCTATTGAACTGGGAGCAAGAGCTCAAGGCT
>Ga0172376_10002373_pt1 | contig 23129 bp, 17 predicted proteins | sample Lak35m_FD_121114 | JGI IMG/M metagenome (GOLD analysis project Ga0172376, IMG submission 121114) | Freshwater microbial communities from Kabuno Bay, South-Kivu, Congo - kab_092012_35m | ecosystem: Environmental > Aquatic > Freshwater > Lake | place: Democratic Republic of the Congo: South-Kivu... | reverse complement strand
CAGTCCTGCCGCGACGATTCCGCTTGATGCCGCTGCCGCAGCTCGCGATTCCGCTCAGGTCTCTGCTGTTTGGTGGATCGCGCGCAAAGAGTGGCTCGATCTGCGGCGCGACAACCGCTGGCGAGCATTTGTCTGCGTGACGGTGTTACTGATGCTGGCGGCATTGGCTTTGGGGTTGCTGCGCGTGCAACGTCACGAACGCGAGCATCACGCGGCTGAAGCGGGCGATCGGCAAGTCTGGACGGCGCAAGGAGCAAAGAATCCGCACTCGGCGGCGCACTTCGGACAATATGCCTACAAGCCCACTGGCGCGCTGGCTCTCGTAGAACCGGGAGTCGACGCGCATGTCGGGAGTGCGGTGTATTTAGAAGCACACAAACAGAACGAAGAGCAGTTTCGGTCGGCGCGCGATACGTCGTTGTCAGCGCGCATGGGACAGCTCACGTTGTCATTCTTGTTACAGACGATGCTGCCGCTGATGGCGATTCTGCTGGGCTTCGCGGCCTTCACCGGCGAACGCGAACAAGGCACGTTGCGGCAACTGCTGGGGCAGGGAGTGCGGCCCATGCAACTCTTCTTGGGCAAGGCTCTGACGGGGGCCGGAGTGCTCTTGAGCTTGCTGGTGCTAACCAGCGCCAGCGTGGCCGTGATTCTGGCGATCGCACTGCCGTTGCTCGCTGCCGATCACTCCGGGAATGTCCTGTCCGACGCCGGGAGGCTGCTGGGATTGAGTGTTGGTTACGGGCTGTATTTGCTGGGCTTTATGGCTCTGTCGCTGGCAGTTTCGGCCAACGCTCGCAGTTCGCGTTCGGCATTGATCGGTCTGTTGGTGTTCTGGTGGTTGAACAGCTTTCTGATGCCGCGACTGATGACCGACATCGTGCGCAGCCATGATCCTCTGCCGACGGCGCTCGCCTTTCGCAACACCATTGCCGACGACAAGAAACAACTCTTCGGGCATGACGAATCGCATCCGGGCTTCGTTGCGTTTCGAGATCGCATTCTCAAGCAATATCAGGTCGAGCGTGTCGAGGACTTGCCGGTGAGCTTTCGAGGCTTGTCGCTCCGTGAAGATGATGAAGCCGGTTATCGCATCTTCGATCGGCACTTTGGCCGACTGCAGGCGCAACTCGAAGCGCAGGATTCGCGGCGAGCGGTGGCCGGTTACGTCTTCCCGATGCTGGCCTTGCAACCGCTCTCGATGGCGTTGGCTGGAACCGACAATCGGCATCATCACCACTTCGTCAACGCAGCCGAGAAGCATCGCCGGTTGATTCAGAACGCGGCGAGTCAGGATCTGATCGACCATGCGAAGAACGGCGACAGCTCGTATGCCGCGCCCGCGACTACTTGGGAAAGCATCCCGTCGTTCGAGTACCAGCAACCCGGCGCGCTGTGGGCTACGGAGACTCAATGGAGCAACTTCGCGGCGTTGGGTTTGTGGTGTCTGGCTTGCTGGATGTGGGCTTGGCGTTCTTCGTTGCGACTGAAAGCGTGAGGGATGTCATGAGCACTCATTCGGCTGTTTCTGAAGTACTCGCGCCCCCAGCGTCGCGCTCAACGTCGGTCCTCGCGACTGTCATGCGTTGCGAATGGCGATTGCTCCGTTCGGACGTTGGTTGGTGGAGCGCACTGGTGCTCGTGCTGGTCTGTGTGTGTTACGCATTACATACCGGTCAGCAACGCTGTCGTGAGCGGACGGCTGCCATCGTCGCCGCTCAACAAGACGAATCAGATCGCCTTCAGAAGCTCACGACTCAGTTGCAGCGCATCAACAGCGGCGAGGCGAAAGCGCCCGATGCTCCGTATCGCGATCCGCGCAACGCGATCTACATGGGACGAGGTTCGGCAGCGACGATCGCTCACTTGCCAGACATGCCGTTGGCGGCGACCGCGATTGGTGTGTCAGATTTATTCCCGCATGTCTTCAAGGTGAATGCGGGGAGCAAAGACAGCTTCCTGTTCGTCGACGAATTGGCGAACCCGACTCATCTGCTGAGCGGCAGCTTCGATTTGGCATTCGTCTTCGTGGTGCTGTTCCCGTTGCTGTTGCTGGCACTGAGCTACGACGTGCTCTCTGCGGAACAAGAGCAAGGCACGTTGTCGCTGACAGTGGCCTCGTCAGCGCCGCTCATGACGGTGCTCATCGGCAAGCTGACGGTTCGTGCCGGAACGATTGTCGGAGCGGCCATCGCTGCAACCGGAGCGGGCTTGATCGTGACTGGAGCACCGGTGCTGACGACTTCTGGTCTGACTGGATTGGCCCTGCTGTCTGTCGCGGTGGTTGGCTACAGCCTCTTTTGGTTGAGCCTCGCGTTGTGGATCAACAGCCTGCGACGCGATTCGGCTTTCAACGCGGTGGTATTAATTATGACATGGGTAGCGCTGCTCTTGATCGTTCCCGCTGGCGTGAATGCAGTGGCTCAGACGATGTACCCCGCGCCGGCTCGGGCAGAGATGGTTCAAGCGGTGCGAGAAGCAGCCATCGACGCAGAGCGAGACCGCAGCGCGACCGAGGCCCGCTATCGAGAGACGCATCCCGAATCGAAAGCTCCCAATGCAGCAGCACCCAAACGCGACGAGCGTACGCAACGGACGCTGGCAGTCACGTTGGCTGCTGACGTGCGAGCCGACGAAGTGCTTGCGCGGCACGAAGAGCAGGTGCAAGCTCAGCGTCGCCTCAGTGAGCGGCTGGCGTATCTCGCCCCGCCTTCGTTGATGAATGACGTGCTGGCTGAAGTGGCGGGGCAAGGACATTCGCGCTGGGACAACTACCTCGCCCGAGTCAGTCAGTTCCATGCAACGTGGCAGGAGTTCTTCGTCGAACGGGCTCGGCGCGACCAACGACTCACGCTGGCCGACTACGAGCATCTGCCGCGCTTCGAGGCGACATCGTCAGCTCATTGGTTGGGAGCGAGCGTCAGTCGCGTGGCACTCGCGTTGGCCTGGGTCTTGTTGTGCGCCTTGGCATTGTTGTTTGACGCAGCTCGACGGCTTGTTCGTTCGTGCTGACTGAAAGGGTTCGAAATGCGTCTGTGGTTGAAATTGATGGGTCTGGCCGTCGTGCTGACATTGTCTGGCTGCGGTGGTGTAACTCCCGTTACCGGCGGGACGAACGGCGTCTTGCACTCGGGAGCGGCGATGCTCAGCGAGATTCAAATCACGGTTCATCAAGTCGACGGGGACAAATTCAAACCCATTGGCTTTGCAGTCCCGCAATCGGACGGCACGTTTCAACTGGTCGCTCCAGAAGCGAAAGGACCGCTGCGACTAGCTCCCGGTGATTACCGCTTCACACTCGAATCAGTCGGCGCGCCGGTGGTGATTCCGAAGGAGATGTCGAAGCCCGAGACGACTCCGCTGAAAGCCACATGGACCGGCAGCGAACCCAAACTGGACATCGACGTGCCGTCACTCAAACAGAGCTAAGCAGCAACCGCCGTAGCATGGGATTCCATCCCGTGCCGCTTCAATTAGCCCTATTTTTCCGAGAATTCCATGCGCCGTCTGAGCCCCAACCTGATTCGCAGAGCGAAGCCGATTCGTCGGCTTGGCGCTTGGCTGTTTCAGGTGGCGCTGTTGGTTTGGTTCTTGGCGTACTCGATTGGCCTGCCGATGGCGTTGATGGCCTTGCGATTCCCGGCGACGGGAAAGCCGGCTCTCGTTGCTAAAGAGGGCTGCCAGTGCTCGCTGAAGAAGAAGATGTCGGGCACGTGTTGCTGTAGTCGTCGTGACACTACGGTAGAGGCCGAGACAACGCGGCAGACGGCATCCGCTCCGACTGAGGATGAAGTTGATCTCCGGTCGTGCTGCTCGAAGCGACAGCCGAAAGCGGTGGCGAAGGCGACTCGTAAGTCCTGTTGCTCCAGCAAGGTCGCGGTTGCTGTTGTTGGCAAATCGAACGACGCGAAGAGTTCGAGTCCTGCTTCCGCTGATGTTCACAGTATTCGAGGCAACCATCGCTGTGGCTGTAGCTCCAGCGGCGATTGGGAACTGAATTCAGGGTCGATCGTGGCTCTCCCCGTTGAGGATGTTGAGCTCGTCATCTCTACGGCTGCTGCCCAGTTATTCGCTACCACTCCTGTGCCTCTGCCGTCATTGCGGCATGAGCCCCCCGTGCCGCCGCCACGAGCGTGCTGAGAGTCGGATTCAGAGGTCTGCGCCACTCGCTACCGAGGCCGGATGAGGACGTTGCCGAATGCAGGCGATGCCAGCCGTAGCATGGGCTTCTAGCCCGTGCGTGTTGGCTGAATTTGCCTGATCTCTCGATTGGCTTCTCGCGCAGAGCTCTGTTCGGCGGAGTCGTTGCATCGAACAACGACCGATCGCGCCGCTGCGGCTTTTGTCAATTTGATGACTCGGCTCCGACAGCGAGCGCTTCGCGGTCTGCGGAGTTGGTTTGCGCCAATTCAAAGTCGATTCATTCGACCCTTCAGAACTGCTGCAAGCGCCACTTATCGGCCTGAGTCTCATTTGATCAGGCAATGCCTCAACGCAGTTGCTGCTGACTCCGTTCCTCGTCTGCGTCGCGCAGAACTGAGTCGCACCATTTTTTCAAATCAACCATTCACAACACAGGCTATCGCTATGTCATATTCATTACCCACTTGTCGGACTCGAAGATCTCGGGGCTTCACGCTGATCGAACTGCTCGTTGTAATCGCCATCATCGCCGTGCTGGTGGCTCTGCTTTTGCCCGCCGTGCAGCAGGCACGTGAGGCCGCTCGACGTGCTCAATGTAAGAATAATCTCAAGCAACTCGGGCTTGCCGTTGCCAACTACGAAGGCACGCACACCATGCTGCCTTCGGTATACTCCTTCGGTGCTGCGAACAGCGGCAATTTCTCCGTGCAAGCCCAGTTGCTCGGATTCATGGATCAAGCTGGCTTACAGAGCTTCCTCGATTTTTCCTTAAAAATGCAAATTGGGTGCTGTCCAGGAGATGTCAACGCGCCCTTTGTTGGTCCGACGAAAACGACACTGTCGTTCTTCCGGTGCCCCAGTGATCCGGGACCGGACCTGGTGGATGTGAAGTCAGGCACCACCGGAGGAGCAACGGGGGCGACGTTCCAATACGCGACCAATAACTATCACATCAATTTTGTAACGGCGGTCGGCAAGCTCTATGACACTCGCCTGCCCAGTGACGGAATCTGTTGGGCAAACTCGAACGTGAGGTTTCGCGATGTCACTGACGGCATCAGTAACACTTCGTTCTTCGCGGAGTCGGTGATTGGGCTACCAATTCAGAGCGGTGCACCGGCCCCCACGACCGATGCGCAGCGACGTCGGACTTACATGAACGTGCAATGTGCGTGGGCATCGAGCACCGTGCCGCCAGTGACCCCCGGGCTCGCCAGTGGCTACTCGACTCCGGTTGATCCGAACCAGTTTTTTGCCGCGACGTCCGCCGTCATGAATGGTTGGTCGGGCCAACGCGGCGCGGGATGGATTCATGGCCGCGAATATTGGACCGGGTATCACCACTACCACACTCCCAACAGCGTGATCCCCGATATGGGCACCTGCGGTTACGGCGTCTTTGCGGCTCGCAGTGAGCATGCTGGAGGAATTCATACACTCCTCGGAGACGGAGCCGTCAAGTTCGTCAGTGACAACATCGACCTCGGCCAGTGGCGAGCCCTCGGAACTCGAAACGGCGAGGACATCGTCGGCGAGTTTTAGTCACGACCTCTGACCGTCACTGAGCGAGCTTTGTGCCCGTGCGTCTGGAGTGGCGGTCCGAGTGAGAACGAGTTCTAGCAGAAGACAGCCGGGGACTCGGTGGCGATTGACGGAGTGAGGACCGTTGAAACGTGCCGAGTTCCCGACTCTTGCTCTCACATGGCCATTCTGAAGTGGCCGGATCAACCAGTGTTTACGAGGCCAAGTCGCAGACGTGGGCGCTGCCAGACAGTGTTTGGGCACGAGCGACATTCAACTGCGAGTTGTTTCGCCGCAAGTCGAAGGCACGGGCGCGATGTCCCTGCCAAGAGGATGGCTGGCGGTCTGTTTTCATCAACCTTTCTCCCGATTGGGGTTCAACATGCTTCTGTTTTCAAAGCTTCTTGCGCGTCGTCAGGACGCCTTCACGACGCTCGATGCCACCATCATTGCTGGCGGAATCGTGCTCTTTGGTTTTGCTTTGTGTTGTGGTGCAGAGCCGACAACGAAAGCTTCGGCAACGGCTGCTTGGCCGGGATTTCATGGTGTCGGGGCGTCGGTGATTGATCCGACTTCGGTGCCGTTGAAGTGGTCGGACAAAGACAACGTTGCCTGGCAATCAAAACTACCGGGACGCGGCCAATCATCGCCCGTCATTTGGAACGACCGCGTCTATGTGACGGCGATCGACGGGTTGATGAAGGATCACTGTCAGGTCGTCGCACTCAATTTGGGTGACGGAAAAATTGCGTGGACCGCGACCCAAGACTCATTGCAGAAGAATCGCAGCAATTACTTTCAGAGCCGCTCGGCACCGACTCCGCTCGTCGATGCCAACGGCGTCTATGCCTTCTTTGAGACTGGGGTGTTGGTGGGGTTGAGTCATGACGGCAAGCCGTTGTGGAAGCGGAACATCACCGAGGATTACGGCGCGTTCGAATCGACGATCGGACTGGCTTCATCGCCGTTGCAGACCGAGGACTCGATTGTGCTGCTGATTGATCACGAAGGTCCGAGCTACCTCGCGGCCTTCGATAAGCGAACGGGAGCGACCAAGTGGAAGACCGATCGCGATAGCCGCACGAGCTATTCGTCTCCGATCCTCGTGCCGGTTGAAGGCGGGCAGCACATCGTATGTAGCTCGGCGGGTTCGCTCGATGGCTATGACCCAGCGACGGGCAAGCATCTTTGGACGCTCGATGAAGTCGGCGGCAATCGCTCGGCCACTCCGTTGGTCGCGGGCAATGGTCGCTTTGTGATCGCCGCGTCTCCGGGCATGCACGGCGAGAACGAAGCCGAAGCGCGTAAGTCGAACGGTGTCGTTGAAATTACACGCAACGGCGACGAGTGGTCGGCCAAGATCGTTTGGCGCACTGAAGAAGCGATGCCGCAGTTCAATTCGCCGCTCGTTTATCGAGGACTCGCTTACTGGGTGAATCGAGCTGGCGTTGTCTTCTGTTACGACGCGAAGACCGGCGAGAAACACTACGCCAAGCGCATCAATCAAGGCTGCTGGGCGACTCCGGTCGGAGTCGGCGATCGTGTCTACATCTTTGGCAAGGACGGTCTGACAACGGTCATCGCGGCGAAGCCCGAGTTTGAACTGCTCGCCGAGAACCAATTGTGGGATCCCGAGAAAGTCGGCAGCGAGCCGTTCGCACGACAACGGGCCGCAGGTGGCGGAGCGGGCGGCCACAATCACGACGACGGCAAGCAACCCGCCGCCGGAGGACGACCGACTGGAGGAACTCCTACAGGCGCGCGTCCTGAGGCCACAAAGCCGGATGTCACGAAACCTGACACCGGTAAGGCCGAAGCCAGCAAGCCGGAGTCAGCGAAGCCGGACGCTGCAAAGCCTGAGTCCGCAAAGCCCGAAGCTCCTACGGGAAGTCCTGCGGCGAGTGGTCGTCCTACAGAAGGCGGGCGTCCTGCGGGTGCTCCCGGCGGAGCAGCCGGTGAAGGGGAAGGCCGTCGCCGCGCGATGACTCCCGAAGAGATCGCGAAGCAGCGTGCCGCTGGCGACAACCGCTTCGCCGATCCCGTGCAGTACGGAGTCGCCATCGTCAACGGCAGCCTCGTGATTCGCACCGGCGAAGTCGTCTATTGCCTGCGGGAGCAGTCCTCAACAGCGGGTGTGACAGAAACTACCGGAAGCCGATAGCCCGTCCCGCTCTCGTGATTGGTCCCGCCTTCAGAACCTCGAACTGGCCGAGTTCCTGAGGGCGGGGCTGTGCGTCCATTTCTCTCACACTCGCATCAAGCCGCCTCAACGCCTTCATCAAGGTCACGCCATGACTTCCTACATCCGACTCTGCCTCCTCGCAGTGGCTTTGAGCTGCCTCTCGAGCCCGACTCAATCCGCCGCTGCCGACACTTCGATCGACTACGAGTACGAGCCGATTAGCTACAGCCTGACGACGCCCGAAAATCGCATCTCACGATTGCAGTCGGCGATTAGAGCGGGCACGAAGAAGCTCGAACGCACTGCCGCGCACGGGTACTTGCCGGCGCTGCTCAAGGAGTTGGACATCTTGCCGTCGTCGCAAGTGATGCCGTTCGCGAAGGCCAGTTTGCAGGACGACAAGATCTCGCCGTCGACGCCGCGTGCGCTGTACTTCAACGAAGAAACTTATGTGGGCTTCGTCCAGAACGGTGTCATTGAAATTGCAGTGTTCGATCCGAAGTTGGGCATGGCGTTCTACACGTTGTCGCAGAAGTCCGACCCGCCTGATTTTCATCAAGAGACGAACCGCTGCTTGACGTGTCACGGTTCCGTACGGGCTCGCAACGTTCCCGGCTTGATGGTGCGTTCGGTGCATCCCAATCCTGACGGTCAGTCGGTCGTCGCCGCGGGCAGCTTTCGCACGGACCATACGAGCCCTCTCAAGCAGCGTTGGGGCGGTTGGTATGTGACCGGCACTCACGGCGAGCAAACTCATCTCGGCAACTTCCGCTTGCCCGACAACAAGAAGCCGAAGTCGATCGACAACTCTGCCGGTCAGAACGTGACCGACCTCTCGAAGTTTTTCGACGTGCAGCCATACCTCACACCGCATAGCGACCTCGTGGCGCTGATGGTGCTGGAGCATCAGATCGACGCTCAGAACTTCATGACGCGCGCTGCCTTCGAGACGCGCATCGCGCTGCATAAAGCCAACTTGCCCGAGTCGACCACCGACATCTCAAAGTTGCCGCCGGAACTCGCGGCCAAAGTCAACGCGAGCGTCGAAGCTCTCGCCAAGCACCTGCTTTTCGCGGGTGAAACAAAACTGACATCCCCGATTCGTGGCACATCGTCGTTCGCAACCGACTTCTCCGGGAAGACTCCGTCAAAGACCAGCGTCCTCCGTAAATTCGATCTCCAAACATGGCTCTTCAAGGCTCCGCTGAGCTACATGATTGATTCGCCAGCGTTTGTTTCCCTGCCACCTTTAGTCAAGTCGCGAGTACGAAGTCGTCTACAAGAAGTTTTAGTGGGAAGAGGTCGTTCTGAGCCTTTTGATCATCGTTCACTCACTGAACTCAATGACGCAATCAAGGTTTTGGCGATCATCGACTGAGCAGGCCGTCTCGACCAAGAAGCCAGTTGCTGAAGAGATCTCACGCCACTCGTCGATTGCTACTGATTACTGCGTTCGAAGCTCGCTTAACCGCTTTTGTAGGTCGATATACTCGCGGCGAGATGGCTGTTCCTTGAGAAGCGCGGAGGCAAGTTCGTTTGCGCGGTCAAGAAGCTTGAGTGCCGCTTCGGCTCGTCTTTGATCCAACTCCAATTCAGCGAGGTTACCGAGCAGTTGTGCGAGTTCGAATTGGTAACGAGGAATACCGGGGTTGCGGGCGACGAGCCGCTCCAATGCTGCGCGAGCTTGTTGGTAATGGTCGATCGCAGGAATTCGACGAGCGGGTTCGATCGCGGCAAGCGCCGACTCGGTGTCGGCGAGGAGTTGATGGCAAAGTGCGAGCATGTGGCGATCTTCGAGGTCGTCCGATTGTTCTTTGAGTAATGATTCAAAAAGCTGGATTGCTTGGCGAGCGTGCTTTTCGACGGAGGCAGCAGCGGTTGGTTCATCGCGGTCGATCGCGAGGTTCGCGAGGTTGTAGTCTCCCTTCGCGAGGTCGCGTCGCAGTTTGCGGCTCTTCGGCTCTTGTTTGAGGGAGATCTGCCGTTCCTCTTGAGCCTGTTTCATTAGCTTCAGTGCGTCGTCAAGATTGCCGCGTTGTTTCTCGATCAACGCCAAGTTCATGCCCGTATTGGCGAGCAAGCGTTCGAACTCAGTACGCTCGGCAATGTTGGTCGTCGCACCGACGAGGCCGGCTCGGATTTGTCGCGACTCTTGAAAGAGGGCTTCAGCTTTGTCGAGGTCACCGAGTCGCGTTTGAGCGCGGCCCATGGCGTTGAGTGTGTTGCTTAGGAACTTGAGTCGAGCTGCCGACGTTGGATGTTTCTGAAGTTGGATCGTCAGCATGCTGCGCGCGGTCTCGTAGGACTTCAGGCTCGCTTGTGGCGATTCAAGTTCTTCGGTGATGAGACCTAAACGGTAGTGCGTCGCCGCGAGCTCTTCCTGAACGCTGTCGTCGGTGCCACGCCGATCGAGCAGACGCAGGTAGTACGTCCGCGCGAGGTCGAGTAATTCCTTGCGTAGCCCTTGTGCTCCAGGTTCGTTGAGCAAGCGTTCTTCGCTGACGCGCGTGAAGAACTCATTCACTGCTGATAGCGCGTCTTGAAAGCTGACTTCGGACAACGCCTGCGCGATCTTCGTTTCATCAAGGCTTTTGGCGACATCTTTGCGAGCTTGTTCCGTTTTTACGGCGGTGAAACCTAATGCTCCGATTGCCAACAACAGTGACGCTGCAACAGCTCCAACTAGCGACGCAACAACGGGATTGCGTCGACACCAACGCACAAGTTTCTGAGTGCGACTGAGTGGTCGCGATAGAATCGGCTCGCCGTTGATGTATCGCCGGAGTTCATCGGCAAGATCCTCTGCCGAGTTCATACGCCGCTCTGGTTCTTTCTCCAGGCAGCGCATGCAGAGCGTCTCAAGGTCGACATCAACCGCTGGGTTCAAGGTCCGCAAAGAGACGGCGTCTTGTTCGAGAACTTGCCGCATGGTTGCGATCGACGTTGCGGCTTGAAACGGCGGACGTCCGCTAAGCGAGTGATAGAGCGATGCTCCCAACGAATAGATATCAGCCTTCGCAGTGCAGTGTGCGGCATCACCAAATTGCTCGGGCGGCATGTACGGCGGAGTGCCCATCATTTCGCCGGATTGAGTGAGTTCTGCTTCGTCGTCCGCGAGCTTCGCCAATCCAAAGTCTGCGATGCGAGGCCGCAGAGTGTCGTTCTCGATGAGGATATTTTGCGGCTTGATGTCGCGATGCAGCACGCCGACTTGATGCGCTGCATGTACCGCGCGGCAGATCGGTTCGAGAAAACTCGCTGCCTGTTTGTTATCGAGCGGGCCTTTGCGAAGCCGATCGGCGAGGCTACTGCCCTCGACGTACTGCATCGAGAAGTAGTGGCAACCGTCGATCTCACCGACTTCATAAACCGTGACGAGGTTGTCGTGCTGCAATCGCGCCGCCGCCTGTGCCTCTTTACGAAACCGTTCGATGATCCCCGCTTGGCTTGATGCGCTGAGACTACCGAGCCGATCTGGTCGGATGATCTTGAGTGCGACGATGCGATTGGCCCGGCGTTGCCGCGCGCGGTAGACGATGCCCATTCCTCCCTTGCCCAGTTCGTCGAGCAACTCATAGTCGCCGAGTACTTTGGGAATGATTCGCACTCCGCTTGCGGTTTGAGAAATCCGAGTCCGACTGGAAGTCGCCGTCGGCCTCTCGGCGGCCGTCTGCATTGGATCTTGTGCTTGCTCGGCAAGCGTCTCTTGGGCGTCGTGGTTTGTGTTCGCGAGTACGCGTGCGGTCGAAACTCCTACCGCTGGTTGCGATGAATAGACCGGCGCAGCGAGTGGCTCGTTGAGCGTTTCTGCGTGGATAGGCTCATTGCACGGAGTCTCGGGCGTCGCCGTCTCTAAGGCCGAGTTGCTCGGCACTACGATTGGCTCGCTATCTGTCTCTACCGCAGGTGGTGCCAATGTCGTCCCAACCTGCGATGAGTGAGTAGACAGCACGAGTGTCTCGTTAGCCCCCGGAGCGATCGTAGCCGCCGATAGCAACCATGATTCCAATTGCCCGGACTCCCACTGATCGAAGACGCGATGTACCGACTCACTCAGTGATGGATAACGGTTGAGGAATTCTTGTCGCTGCACGACACGACCGATTTGTTGCTGGTAAACGACTTCGATACCGATGAGTTGCTCAGCTAATTCCGAAGTTGAGGAGCCGGCCTCTTCGCCGAGAAACGCCAACACCGACGGCGCGTCGCCCTTGTTAATCTGTTGTTGAAAGGCCATCGCCAGTTGCGATGTCACTGCCAACTGCTGACGTGCGAGCCCATTCATGCTGTGTTCCGAGGAGTGCTGCCGATTGACATCACCTTGATGAGTGCGTCCACTCGCAAACGTCGCCAATGGTGAGCGGTTTGAGTCACTGCTGAGTGCGTTACGGATTGTAATGCGACACGTTCGGATCTCGTCTGCCATCGGACTAGGACTTGATCACTTAGGCTTTAGGCCTGTCTCTCAGGCGAACTGTTGTTACGAACAACGTCAAGGGCACCCAGCAAGAGCTAGTGTGGTGATGCCTCAATGCGGTGCCTTCTCAGGTGTCGCATTTCGCGAGCGGCAAGGCGCTAGCCGCCGGTTTCTGCCCCGCAGCGAGCGCTTTGCGGCTCACATTTAATTCACCGTCTGCGTGAGTCACCATACTAGCTAGGCGGAATTGAGCGGCCGTGAGGGTCAGCGTCAGGTCGAGAAAGCTCTGATTCAAGTTGGCGTAACATCTCATCGTTAAGAAAGTGCTCTACATGTGCGGCCGTTTGGTGCAGGTGGTCGTCCGGCAATGGAAAGTGCTGAGACATGTAAAGTTCCCACAAGCGATGCGAACGCACGACTCGCTCGGCCGTCACGCGACCGGTTGCGGTTAGGCAGTATCCAGCAGGCGTTAGCTCGATCTCACCACGACGACGTAGCAGCCATACGGCAAGCCAACGCATCACTGGTGAAATTAATCGTGGATGATCATGGAGTTGGAGATCACCAGAACGCACAGTTCGATCTGATTCTTGTGATCGGTACAGTAATCCTAGTAAGTCCTCGCATGCGATGCGGAAACTGAGCATCCAGTTGCGAATGGCCACCATCAACACTCCGCGCTGCGGGCTAAACAGCAATGCGATTGTGAACAATAGTCCGCAAGTCAATGCCGCCATACCAGCAGTATTCGTGTTGCGGACCGTCGTGAAGCCGAGCCTTGCAAATAGCGTATTTGGCAGTGTGATCGCAAACGCATGGCCCAAAACGGAGCAACTCGCCGCCAGCACAATGCTGATAATTAATACGTTGCGAAGCCGGTGGCTCACAAGCAACGCAGTTGAGGCAGGAGTAACGAGCATCGTTACTACTAAAATGCTGCCAACTGTTTCGAAGGCGGCAACAAGTGTCACTGAGGTTACAGCCATCAAGATATAATTCATCAGTACCGGACGGATGCCGAGCGACTCTGCTAATCCTGGGTCGAATGTCGAGATCTTGAGTTCCTTGAAGGCGGCCCATGTGAGCGCCATGTTGATCGTCAGCACGATTCCATTGAGGATCGCCGCACGAGGGATTTTCGTGTCCCCCCACAAGTCGAGCACAACAGTTTCAACGGCTCCAAATAATACGCAGTCGGCATCAAGATGAACGCTTGAGGCAAACATGCGAATAAGCAGCAGTCCCAGAGCAAAGAGCGATGAGTATACAACGCCGAGTGCCGCGGACTCTTCAACTCCACCAGCCTTGCGTACTAATTCTGTGAGAAATGTTGTCGCAAGGCCGGCGAGCACAGCGCCTGCTATCAAGAACAGGTGTAATGCCGTCCCATCGGTTCCTGTGAGTTTAAACCAATGTGCAAATAGAAACGCGGTTACAATGCCGGGCAGAACGGTATGGCTGAGCGCATCTCCGAGCATACTTTGCTTCCTCAGTACGAGGAAGGTGCCCGGAATCGCGCAGGACATCGCAGATAACGCAGCGGTGACAGCAATCCACAGATCGAGACTAGTCCAACCAAGCATGCTGAGGTTCCGGTGTAATGTGCTGTAATGCAGCCAAGTCCAATGATTAGGTTGGTCTTAGCCACGATACCTCGGATTTAGCAGCTGGCTCGGCAGATGGTAGTGATTCTCGATGCCGACTGATCGCACTGGTGCGTGTTCGACTCGACATCGCTAACCGCAGCGTGTCAGGGCTGACGGTGTGATGTCTGTAATCACACACAGAGTACCATCTGGGCATTCTTGTCAACTCAGCAATTATCTGCCAGGACTGCATCTTACGGTGCTAAGCAGAACGCTTATTGATAAATAATTGATTAAAAAATGCCGAGCTGATCTCGGGCTTCGTCAGTCATGCGTTCTGGTGACCAAGGGGGAGTCATCACAATTTTGATCACCGCTTCATTAACTTCGCGGAGTCTTTCCAACGCCATCTTTGCTTGCTGAACCAACTGCGGTCCTGCTGGGCACATTGGACTTGTTAGCGTCATATCCACATACGCCTTGTCCCCGTCATAGTTGATTGAGTAGACGAGGCCCAAATCGACAATATTAACAAACAACTCTGGGTCTATGACTTGGCGTAGCGCTTCGAGCATCTTCTCATCAAGAGAACGCCCCGCAGATGCGGGAGCTTCTGTCTGAGCTGAGCATGCACCTGTTTCGCCCAACGGATCAATTCCTGAACAGCCACAGGAATCGGCGTTCACAACGGGCATTGAGGCGGTCAGAGTTAATGTTGCGGGGGTAATCGTTCCTGCCGCGGGGCGGCAAAAAATCATTCCATCACGCAGTTCAACTTCGAAAACTCGAATTGCTTCAGTGGCCGGCATGCACAATGCATTGCCGGTGGCGAGATCGAACTTTGCTCCATGGCGAGGGCACGAAATCTGGCCCAGAGCAATTCTTCCATCTGTTAGTGGTTGACCATCGTGGCTACATGCATCCTCAATTGCATAGATGCTGCCACCGACTCGCACCAACAGTACCGGGGTGTCATCCACGATTGCGGATAGGCGTCCATTCTCTGGTAATTCACTAATTGATGCTACTTGTTCGAATTCTGCCATTCGGTTTACCCCGCTTAGACGTCACCAATCCCGAGTTTCTTCTCGACCGCCTTATCAAGTGTATCGCGAACGATTTCGACGGGGATACGGTCTGTCACGGTTTGGAAGAAGCCCTTTACGATCATGTGCATCGCTTCGTATTTCGAGAGGCCCCGGCACATCAAGTAAAAAACTTGATCGACATCAACCTGTCCCGCTGTAGCACCATGAGTGCAGCGGACATCATCAGCTTCAATTTCTAACCCAGGAATTGCGTCGCAACGAGCCGTCTCGGTCAGAATCAATGAGTCGTTTCTTTGGTACCCGTCGGTTTTCTGTGCTCCCGGATCGACCTTAATCATGCCGCGCCAAACGACTCTCGCTCGATCTCGCAGCACGTCCTTATACAACAAGTCTGAGTGAGTATTGGGAGCGTGGTGTGTTTGCTGAGTATGATATGACAGAACTTGTCGATCAGTCGCGAAAGTGACGCCGTTGATTTGAGCTTCCGCACCTGGGCCATCAAGATCGACTGTTTGGTTTATATGAGCAAGCTTTGCGCCTAGCCCACCTACTGTCCACTGAAGAGAACCATTGCGTGCAACTCGACCAGCCTGGTGAGAGAAATGCCAAGACTTTGTATTCCAGTTTTGAATCTGCACGTATCGCAAATGGGCGCCTTCGCCGACGAACAATTCCACTGTGCCAACATGCAGGCCAGTAATGTCAGGATTTGCAGAAGCCGTCTCCTCAAGCAATGTCGCCGACGCACCCTCTTCCAAGATGACGAGCGTATGTGAGAGATCCGTGGCGTAATTCGAGGCTATTGCGATGAGACTATAGAGCGGGGTATCGACTATCACTTGACGTGGAACGAAGAGAACGGTTCCCCCAGTGCGGAATGCGGAGTGCCACGCTGTGAAACGGTCAGTATCGGGGGGCACCGCCTTCGATAAGTACGGTTTCAGTTGCTCGCCGTGTGATATTAATAACTCGGCAAGATCCCCAAAAAGTACTCCCTTACTGGTCAGTTCCGCGTCCACGAACGATTCGCGGCACTTTCCATCGACGTGGCGTACGGTACCAGCAAACCGAGTTCGTTCACGCATCAGTGTTGCGACATCAGGTGCATCATTCGATGAGATGATCGAAAACAACTCTGGCTTAAAAGTTCGGATATCAACTCGTTTCCACTCTTCAGAAGTGAGCGGAGTGAAGCGTCGTTCTTGGTAGAGATCGAAACAATTACGTCGCTGCTTTGAGACCCAAACGGGCTCGGTACGACTCATCGCAAACTGCTCAAATGCTTGGCTCGAAAATCCAGTCGCTATCGAAGACTCTAACATAGTTGCAGTTGTCATGACACGTCGCTGAATTCAAGTCGAGGATTGATAAGTTGAAACCGAATTTAAGTTGACAGTCCGAACGACATCAATGAGTTGCCGATTATGGATCGGTGTCCCTAATCAACGCACTCAAATTTGATTGCGAATTACAAAATTCGCACATCCGGGGGCAATTGAGCTAAATATGAAGCACACGTCGCGTGGTCTCCGGGCCTTAGCCGACCGAACCCTCCATCTGCAGTTCGATCAAGCGATTCATTTCGACGGCGTACTCCATGGGCAGTTCTTTCACCAGCGGTTCAATGAAACCGGTGACGATCATGGCGGATGATTCGGCTTCCGACATACCACGACTCATTAAATAGAAGAGTTGCTCTTCTGCGATCTTCGAGACGCTGGCTTCGTGTTCAATGACCACATTGTCGTCTTCAATTTCAATATACGGATACGTGTCGCTACGGCTTTGTGGGTCAAGTATCAATGCGTCACAGACAACGTTTGACTTGCAGTGATGTGCGCCTTTTACGACTTTAGCAAGACCGCGATAGCTCGCTCGTCCGCCACCTTTAGAAATGCTTTTCGAAATGATGCGACTCGATGTATGAGGGGCACAATGAACCATTTTTGCGCCAGCGTCCTGATGTTGCCCATGATTGGCAAAGGCAATCGATAGTGTTTCTCCACGTGCTCCTGGTTCCATGAGATAGATCGCCGGATATTTCATAGTGAGCTTGGAGCCGAGATTACCATCGACCCATTCCATCAGTGCGTCACCGTAGGCCATCGCTCGTTTAGTTACGAGGTTATAAACATTGTTGGCCCAATTCTGAATCGTAGTGTAGCGGCACCGACCGCCCCGCTTAACGATAATCTCAACAACCGCTGAATGTAGACTATCGGCACTCCAGGTTGGTGCCGTGCAGCCTTCCACATAATGCACGGAGGCCCCTTCATCGACGATGATCAAGGTGCGCTCGAATTGTCCCATGTTTTGGGAGTTGATGCGAAAATAGGCCTGCAGCGGAAACTCAATAGTGACGCCTTTGGGGATGTAGATAAACGATCCTCCGGACCATACGGCGCTGTTTAATGCTGCGAATTTATTGTCATTTGGCGGGATTACTGTGGCGAAATGCTCGCGAAATAACTCCGGGTGGTCGCGCAGGGCTGAGTCGGTGTCTGTAAAGATGACGCCCTTCTCGGCGAGATCTTCTTTGAGGCTGCCATACACAACTTCAGATTCGTATTGTGCTTTTACTCCTGCCAAATACTTCTTTTCGGCTTCGGGAATGCCGAGTTTGTCGTACGTACGACGAATTTCATCCGGTACATCATCCCAACTGCGTTCTTGACGATCGGACGCTCGCATGTAATAGAAAATGTTTTGGTAATCGAGATCGCCGAGGTGTCCGCCCCAGTTGAGATTTGGTTTTGCAAAGAACATATCCAGTGATTGCAGACGGAAGTCAGTCATCCACTTTGGCTCACGCTTCATCTCTGATATTTGCCGCACGATTTGGTGGTCGAGTCCCTTGCGGCTTTTGAACGTGTAGAAATCGGTAGAGTCGTGAAACCCATACTGATAATCACCAATCGTGACTTCGGATTTTGCTGGGGCATCTGTAGACATAGTTTAGCACCTACCTAGAGGCGTTGAATTTCAAGTGTCCGCACGGGGCTCCGGTGCGGAGTGCGACGTTAGGGAGCAATTTACGTCGATGATGTGAGTCGGTCAGAACAGGAATGCACTTGGCTTACTTAATTCAAATTCGAAATATCCACTGAGTTTAACTTTGTGAGCGATTGAACTCCATGGGAGTGAGTCCAAGAGTGAATGTCGAGTTATTCTCAGGCTGACTGCGTTTGAGGTGTTGGTTTCTCGACTGACTCCTCAGCTGCTTCCGTTGGATGGCGTTCACGAATGGATGCGTAACCGTTTGCGTGTAACTCGTGAGCAAGCGCTGCATCACCTGTTTCTACAATTTTTCCAGCCAGCATAACGTGGGTAAACTGAGGTCGGTTGAATTCGAGCAACCGTTCGTGATGTGTGATAATCAGCACTCCCAGATTTGGTCCGGATAGGCGATTGACGCCCTCGCTGACGACCTTCACCGCGTCGCTGTCGAGTCCGCTGTCTGTCTCGTCGAGAATGGCGAATTTTGGTTTGAGCATCGCCATCTGCAGAATTTCCATGCGTTTCTTCTCGCCACCTGAGAATCCATCATTGAGGTAGCGGCGGGCGAACTCGTGATCCATTCCCAGTGAATCCATCTGCTCGTTGAGTTCCTTTCGGAATTCTCGCATGCCGATCAGACCTTCGCCCTCTTTGCGATCTGGATTGCGCATGTTCGTAATCGCATGCCGCAGAAAGTCTGCAACTCGGACGCCCGGAATTGTAATTGGATATTGAAATGCGAGGAACATGCCTAATCTTGCTCGTTCGCTCGCATCGAGTTCCGCGATGTTGGTGCCATCTAGCTCAACTGAGCCTCGCATAATTTCATACTTCGGATGGCCAGCGAGAGAATAAGCTAAGGTGCTTTTTCCGGACCCATTTGGTCCCATTAGAGCGTGAATCTCACCCTGCCGAATTGTGAGGTTCACTCCTTTAAGAATTGGCTTTCCGTCGACAGAAACATGAAGGTCCGAGATCTTCAGCACGCTAGTCATTAAATCACTTTCCCAACTTGGCAGTCTTGATACTACCTAATTTACGCCTTTGATGCTTCTACCAATTCAGGTAAGGCGACCGAACCACTGTGGTGTGGAACGGGCACGGCCTCAATTGCACCCTTTGCCAAGCGACGAGCGCGAATTTTGTCCTGAATTCGCATAATACCTTCAAGCAACGCCTCGGGACGAGGCGGACAGCCTGGTACATACACATCGACTGGGACAACTAAGTCGACACCTTTAACCACATGATAGCCCCACTTGAAATATGGGCCGCCGCCGATCGTGCAGGCCCCCATCGCGATCACATACTTCGGGTCGGGCATTTGTTCATAGAGGCGTCGGACGCGACTGGCCATTTTGAAGGTCACTGTGCCGGCGACGATCATCAGGTCTGCTTGGCGAGGACTCGCGCGGAACGCACCGGCACCGAAACGATCGAGGTCATACTTGCTAGCACCTGTCGCCATCATCTCGATCGCACAACAAGCTAAGCCGAACGTCATCGGCCAAATGCTGGACTCTTTGGCCCAGTTCATCGCTTGCTCCAGCGTTGATAGAACGACGCCTTCCTCGAATCGCCCTTCAATCCAACTCATCTTCCACCTGCTCTCTGAATGTAGTTCCTTAGAGATTCACGATCAGTCGCAATCTAACGGGCAGGGCTGTCCTTTCAACCCTCGTTCTAGCAAGACCTTATTGCGGCTCAGAGAAGCGAAACTCGCAATAGCTTCCGCCATCCCGGCAGCACTGTGTGAGCGTCACGTCTGCATTTGAAATGCGACTGAAGACCTCGCGTTCCATTTCACAAATTGAAGGGTCCTGAGATGCCAATTCTGAATATGGGCAACTTTTCTCTCGCAGAATTGGGAGATCCCCGAGTTGATCGCATTCGACAAAAAAACCGCGAGTGACCAGTGACTCTTGCAATTGGAAGACCCGCTCAGACAACGTGCTGTCGGCTGCGATGCGTCCGAAACGACCGACGAATCCATCGCGGATTCGAGACAGCACTTCGTTTCGAACAGAGCCGTCGGGGATTTCGTGAATCGCCCGCCATAGAATATGTGCTAAGTCGCGGTAATTTTCGCCGAGATAACGTAATCCCGTATCACTCACTCGATAGACATGATGGGGGCGGCCTCGGCCAGCGCGCACTGTTTCACGAACGACCAGTCCCAGTCCTTCGAGACGACCCAGTCGTTGTCGAATTGCCGTTGCTGTGACACCGATGTTGTCACATATTTCTTGAATTGTCCCACCACAAATCTTGTGCAGGTCTTCCAGGAATTGTTGGTCGCCACGATCGATGACTATTTTCATAACCACACCGGTTCAGAGAGTCGAGAGTTCCTAGCGCATGTTAGGTTCGCCTTTGTTTTTAGCAACCGATACTGTGAAAAATGCTAAAAATTGTCTTTCACTACGAATCAGCCGATTTTTACTGACCGAGTGGTCGTCGATGGTGCCGATTTGAGTTTGTGAGCCTCGAGGAGACGGGTGACCGGCGTCGTTGATCATCGCTTTATGATATTTGTTCACGATTGTGTAAAATATTCAGTATAAGTGCTCGTTTGGGGATGTCTCGATGGTTTGGGTGGTTCGCGCGATCGTTTTGTCAATGGTCATAGGACGCACAATGGTGGGTGAGATGGTACTCACTCGATGGGGGTGGCAAGGAGGCGTCCTATGGGTGGTGAGTCGCGCGTCGCAGATTCGTGTTTTTATCAATTCATTGGAGGCCTTGAGGATCGGTGTTCCACGGGCAATCGCAATCATTTGCGCGTTGACGTCGTGGGCATTGCGATCTGTGGAGTCGTCGCCGGGGCTGATGGACCAGACACTATCGCGGTTTGGGCCAAATCCAAGAAATCGTGGCTGGAGCAGTTTCTCAAACTGCCACATGGGCTGCCCTCGAAAGACTGTCTCCGGCGAGTGCTGGCTGCTCTGAATCCGCTGGAATTTCAGAATTGTTTTCAGGCATGGTTGGAGAAGCTCACGAGCATTAGTCCGCTGAAGTTTCTAGGTGTCGACGGGAAGACTCAGTGACGCTCACATGACCAGTCTCACGGATACAACGCTCTCCACCTGGTGAGTGTGTGGTCGCACGGGGCCAAGCTCACGTTCGCTCAACTCGCCACCGAGGCGAAATCCAACGAAATCTCCGCCATTCCAGAATTGTGGGAGTTGATCTCGCTAAAAAGCACCGTCGTCACGATCGACCCGATGAGGACTCAATGCGAAATCGCCGAGCTAATTGTGGACGGAAACGGTGATTACGTCCTTCCGGCGAAGGGCAATCAGCCCAGCCTGGAAGCGGGGGTGAAGGCCGAGTTCGACACCGCTCTGGAAGAAGGATTACCCGGTCGCAAGGTGAGTGTCATCGAGACTGAAGAAACGGCTCACGGTCGGAAAGGGAAACGCACCTACCTTCTGATGAACGTTCCCAAGTGGGGCGACTGGAAGGGCTTGAAGACGTTGGGAATGGCAGTACGAGGCCATTGGGGTATCGAAAACACCTGCCGCTGGTCGTTGGATATCACGTTCCGTGAGGACGAGAAACGGCCCCGTCTAAGTCACGCCCCTGAGAACGAAGCCTGGCTCCGCCGCTTCGTCCAGGGCATCCTCAACCAACACCACAACGACAAACTGTCTGTTGCCATGAAACGCCGCAAAGCCGGTTGGGACGAAAACTTCTTCACCGAAGTAGTGTTGGACATAACGACTTAGTATGATTTAGCCCTGGCTCAAGATTAAATGTATGGCAGTGCTTATCCTCGTATATGATTTGCTGATCGGTGTTGACGGTGCTTCGAAGTTGCCTAGGAAAGCATCCGATGAATATCAGTCGTCCTTGTGTTGCCAGTTCGTGAAGTGATGGTCTTTGGGGGAGTTTTTAGTTGTTAGGTCGAGCGGGATCTGCCGTTATTAGGCCTCACGCTTATTGCTTAAATCACGTTTTCGCCGCAGCCAGTGGTATCGATGCGATAATCTGAGTCTGAACTAGACCGCAGGAATACAAAAAGCCTCACGATTTCACATCGCGAGGCTTTTTGTGTATGGATCACCAAGTTACCCGACCTGGACTCGAACCAGGAATAGCAGAACCAAAATCTGCTGTGTTGCCGATTACACCATCGGGTAAGCCGTGAACGGGCTGGAATTTAGGGAAAGGGGGCCGGCTCCTCAAGTCGAGTTCGAAGCGTCAAGCTGGACGCTCTGATTACGTTCTCGAAGGATGGAATCTGTATGTTTTTCGGGAGTTATGGGGCTTCGCTCTTGGCTAGGGAGCTCTTCGAGCGAGAGGTGTGGGGCAGATTTTTTGGTTTCGTGAGGTCTTGGGATGCGAACTGCTGAGTTCGTCGAAAGGATGTGGTTCGACGGGCGTTGATAGGGCTTGTGGTTGGGCCGGTGGCGACTTTGAATTGAGTTCGCGGTCTCTGCAGTGTTACGAACCATTCGAATAGATTTGTCCCCCCCCAAACTCAAGATCGTTGTGGGCGAACTTCGGTTGTTCGGATTGTTTCGTTACGAAGCAGATTCTTTGATGGCGTAAGTGTCTCTCGCGTCTCTTGTTGAGACCGTTTGTGAAGGATGACCCTATGTCCTCAGTGCTTGATCCGCTTCGCATGCCGTTGCGAGGTTTGCATTCCATCAATGCCAGTGCTGGGACCGGGAAGACATTCACGATCACGACACTGTATTTGAGGTACTTGCTCGAAGCGCGTTGTTCGGTCGATCAGATTTTGGTCACGACGTTTACCGAGGCGGCAACAGCGGAACTCAAGGACCGATTGCGTCAACGGTTGGCTCAGGCATTCTGGCTACTGCGTGAGCATGAGTCACAGGTGGCACTTGACGCCGCAGTCGAGGCCGGGCATGGCGACTCACAAGTTGCTGTTCTTTTGAAGCAAGTTGATGCGTTTGATGCCGATGTGCGTGTGCGAGTTTTGGAGCGCCTCGAAGATGCGATACTCAGTTTTGATCAAGCCCCCGTGTTCACCATTCATGGGTTCTGCAATCAGGTTTTGCAGCAATTGGTCTTTGAGGCTGGCAGCCGGTTTCAGTTCGAGTTGTTAACATCACAAGAGCCTTTGATTGAAGAGGCGGTGCATGACTTCGTCGCTCGCTACTGGACTGAGCCGCAGTCGAACATGGCGCAGTGGTTGCCTTTGAAGCCCGATTTGTGGCGGCAACTCAAAGAGGTGGCGCGGGTGGCTGCGGAGCATCCCGCTG
>Ga0172376_10002372_pt1 | contig 23131 bp, 20 predicted proteins | sample Lak35m_FD_121114 | JGI IMG/M metagenome (GOLD analysis project Ga0172376, IMG submission 121114) | Freshwater microbial communities from Kabuno Bay, South-Kivu, Congo - kab_092012_35m | ecosystem: Environmental > Aquatic > Freshwater > Lake | place: Democratic Republic of the Congo: South-Kivu... | reverse complement strand
GGTCAGTTCGGTGTGAAACAGCATCAGGGCCAGCAAGGCACCGATACCGGCCGAGGGTAGCGTGGACAGTATGGTCAGCGGGTGACGATAACTTTCGTACAACATGCCCAGTACGATATAGATACTGAGTAATGCCGTGGCGATCAGCCAGGGCTGGCTGTCCAGCGATTCCTTGAAGGTGCGGGCCGTTCCCTGAAAACTCCCGTGTACCGAAGCCGGTACCCCAATCCGGGTGAGGGTGTCTTCGACGACCCGGGTGGCTTCGGACAGGGCAACGCCGGGTTTGAGATTGAACGACAGGGTGGCGGCCGCCGCCCCGCCCTGATGATTGACCTCCAGGGGGATCAAACCGGGTTTGAAGTCGGCAAACTGACTCAAGGGAATCGATGGGGTTTCGGGGCGATCAGGGCCGGGCGGAACCTGTATCCGGAGTTGTTCCAGGGTTTGCGGCGTTTTCCAGTTTTTCGGTTCCACCCCCATGATCACCCGGTATTGATTGGCCGGGTGATGGATCAGGGACACCGGTCGCTGGCTGTAGGCATCGGCCAGGGTCTGGTCGATCAAGGCTGGCGTGATTCCCTGGCGGGCGGCAAAGTCGCGGTTGACCTCCAGTTCGATCGACTGGCCCTGTTCCTTGAAATCGGTGTCTACGTCGGTCAGCTCTGCACGCCTGGACAAGGCATCGGCCATCTGGCGGGTCCAGTAGCGCAATTCGGCCAGATTGACCGATTCGAGGGTGTACTGAAACATCGATGCGGAGCGTCGACCGCCACTGCGTACATCCTGAGCCGGGAACAGGATGACCCGGGCACCGGTGATTTGCCCCAACCGGCCCTGCAAGCGACCCAGCACCTGCGCTGAACTGCCGGATCGTTCCCCGCGTGCTTTCAGTAGCACATTGATGCCCGCACCGCCTCCCCCCAGAAAGCCTGCTGCGGTAGCCACATCCGGATCGCTCATGATCAGGTTGATCGTTTGATGCAGTTTTTCCTGCAATACGGGAAAGGCCATGTTGGGATCGGTTTGCAGGCCACCGACCAGACGCCCGGTGTCCTGCATGGGAAAAAATCCCTTGGGGATGGCCACATAGAGATAGCCATTGCTGATGATCGTGATGAGCAGTAACAGCAAAACCCATGCACCGTGAGACAAGGCCCAGGTCAGGGAACGGTCATACCCCTTCAGCAAGGCCTGATAGGCGTGTTCCAGTAATCCGTGCAACCCCGCAGAAGTTTTGGTATCCGGTTCGGGTTTGAGGAAATGGGCGGCCAGCATGGGTGTCAGGGTAATGGAGACCAGCAGCGAGACACAGACCGCCGCCCCCAGTGTCACCGCAAATTCGCGCAGCATGCGCCCCACCAGTCCGCCCATGAACAGGATGGGAATGAAGACCGCCAGCAGGGTCAGGCTCATCGATACGACCGTGGGCACGACCTCGCGTGTGCCTCTCAGGGCCGCCCTGAGCGGCGGCTCGCCGGCTTCGATCCGGCGCGTAATGTTTTCCAGCACCACAATGGCATCATCAACCACAAAACCCGTCGCAACGGCCAGGGCCATGAGCGACAGGTTATCCAGCGAGTAGCCGCCGAGATACATCACGCCCAGGCTCCCGATCAGGGACACCGGGATGGCCACCGAAGGAATCAGCGTCGCCCTGAGGTTTCTCAGAAACAGGAATACCACCATCATCACCAGCCCTACCGAAATGGCCAGGCTGCGTTCGACTTCCCTGAGTGAGTTGCGGATGGTGCGGGTACGCTCCATCAGCACGATCAGGTCGGCTGCCGATGGCAGGGAGGCTTGCAGTTCCGGCAGCAGGGCCTGGATACGATCGACGGTGGCCACGATATTGGCCTCGGGTTGTTTGTAAACCCGCAAGACTACGGCAGGCCGTCCGTTGGCAAAACCGGCATTCATGACATTTTCGACCGAGTCGCTCACGGTGGCCACATCGGCCAGGCGTAACGCAGCCCCCTCGCGGTAGCGGATGATCAAGGGTTGGTAGTCACGGGCCGACAGGGCCTGATCACTGGCTTCGATTTGCCAGCGATGCGCTGCCGTTTCAATGAGGCCCTTGGGATCGTGCCGGTTGGCTGCAACCAGGGCTGAGCGTACCTCGTCCAGGCTGAGGCCATGAGCCGCCAGCGCGGATGGATTGAGTTCTACCCGCACCGCTGGCAATGAACTCCCGCCCACATCCACCAGACCGACACCCTCCACCCGGGCGATTTTTCCGGAAATGACCGTAGAGGCCAGATCATACAAACGGCCCCTGTCGAGTACATCCGACATCAGGGCCAGTTCGATGATGGGCTGATCCGCCGGATTGTACTTGCGGAAAGTCGGGGCAAAGGGAAGATTGTCGGGCAGGTGGGTACGTGCGGCATTGACTGCCGCCTGTACATCCCGCAGAGCATCGTTACTCTTGCGACCCAGATCGAACTGCAGGATGACGCGGCTGATGCCCTGACTGTTGTAGGCCGTCATTTCGGTCAATCCGGCAATCAGGCCCAGGGTGGATTCCAGCGGAGAGGCCACTGTTTCTGCCATGGTGTCAGGACTGGCCCCGGGCAGACGGGTTTCCACTACCACAGTAGGGATGTCCACACTGGGCATGGGTGCGACCGGCAGCAACCGATAACCCAAAAGACCGGCCAGGACGAGGGCCAGTGTCAGCAGGGTGGTGGCGACGGGACGTCGAATGGCAAGACGGGACAACACGTCGTACTATCCCGGTGCAGGCTTAATCCGGTTTGAGTGCCTTGAGGTAGTCGGCGAATGCCTGGCTCAGTTCAGGATGCTTGAGGCCCTGTTCCACGGTAGCCACCAGATAGCCCAGTTTGGAGCCGCAATCGTAGCGTTTGCCGGAGAACTCATAAGCCAGCACCGGTTCTTCGTGCAACAGCATGGCGATGGCATCGGTCAACTGGATTTCACCTCCCGCCCCGCGGGTTACGTTTTCCAGTTTGTTGAAGATGGCCGGTGTCAGGATATAGCGTCCTACCACCCCCAGATTGGAGGGAGCGGCTTCCGGCTTGGGTTTTTCAACGATGGCCTCGAGTTTGCCCAGTTTGTCCCCGATGGGATTGGCTTTGACAACACCATAGCTCTGGGTTTCGCTGGGTGCGATCTTTTCTACCCCCAGCACCGAGCATTGCCATGCTTCAAATACCCCGATCATTTGCGCCAGGCAACCGTTGTGATTGTCGTCGATCATGTCATCCGCCAGCACGACGGCAAAAGGTTCATCGCCAATGACGGCCCGGGCACAATGGACGGCGTGTCCGAGTCCCAGTGCTTCGGCCTGGCGGATATACACGCAGGTGACATGGGGCGGGACGATGTTCTGCACGATGCGCAGGATTTCCGCCTTGCCGCGAGCCTCCAGTTCGGTTTCCAGTTCATAGGCCTTGTCGAAGTGGTCGGAAATGGCCCGCTTGGTGCGACTGGTGATGAATACCATGACATCGATCCCGGCCATGACCGCCTCTTCGACGGCATACTGAATCAACGGCTTGTCGACAATGGGCAGCATTTCCTTGGGACTGGCCTTGGTCGCCGGCAGAAACCGGGTACCCAGACCCGCTACCGGAAAAACCGCCTTCTTCACACTTTTCTTCATGATGATTCTCCGTATTTCAGGGACAGGGTTCAGAATGACACCGCGCTTTCCCGATGCCCGGATAGCACACGGCCTGGTTTGGTGTCCTGTCCCCCGGGGTTATTTGACAGGGTTGATTTTGTGATGCTGCTCCAGGTAGCCCAGGATGGCCACCGCACAGTCATCCAGGGAATCCCGACCGGTATTGACGATGATCTCGGGATTTTCCGGTTCCTCGTAAGGGGAGGAAATGCCGGTGAAATCGGCTATCTCGCCACGGCGTGCCCGTTGATACAGGCCTTTCACATCGCGTCCCTCACAGACCTCCACACTGGCATTGCAGTAGATTTCAATGAAATCGCCGGAACCCACCAGTGACCTGACCAGATCCCGGTCCTTGCGAAAAGGCGAAATGAATGCGGTCAGGGCAATGACTCCGGCATCCAGGAACAGCTTGCTCATTTCTCCCACCCGGCGAATGTTTTCACTGCGGTCGGCCATGGAAAAGCCGAGGTCGGAACACAGGCCGTGCCTGACATTATCACCGTCAAAAACATAGGTGCGGCACTGCCGGGCAAACAGCAGATCCTCTACCCGGTGTGCCAGCGTGGATTTACCCGCGCCCGATAATCCGGTGAACCACAGGATACAACTTTGATGCTGGTTGAGGGACTGGCGCATTTCCCGCGATACCAGTGCCTGATGCCATGTAATGTTGGAACTCATAGGAAAGTTTGTGATGGTTTCTGGGGTCAGGGGTGAGGGCCATCCACAAGACATGCAGTTCGGAACCTGCCCGCCCGGATGACCCTGGGGCGAACAATGTATCAAAGGATACTGCGGGATGCCACAGCAAAAAGGCCCCGTATCGGGGCCTTTCTGGGGAGTGAACCAGATGAAACGCTATTTCGTTCTGGCCGTACCGGCAGCAGATGCCGGGGTGGGTGTGGTCGGGGGTGGAGTTGCAGCCGCAGATGTCGTGAGTTTGTCGCGGTTTTGCTGAAGGGTGGCGGTGCCTATGCCCTTGACCCGGGTCATGTCATCCACCGATTTGAAGGGGCCGTTCGTTTCCCTGTCCTTGACGATGGCCTCGGCCTTGCTCCTTCCCACTCCCACCATGACCTGATCGAACTGATCGATGGTGGCCGTGTTGATGTCCAGTGACTCCGCTGTGGCCATCAGGCTGCCGCACAAAAGACCCAGGGTTATCAGTAACTTTGAAAATCTATACATGTCGTTCTTCCTCCGGAATGCCAGAAATACACAAAATGTGAGTGGCCCACTCTAGCAGAGGATTCGCGTCACTTCAATCACTTATCGTGTTTTAACGGGACATGGCCACATACCGGTTCCTTCCCTGTGACTTGGCTTGATAAAGACAGGTATCCGACAGGGCTATCAGTGTAGCCGGGGTGTCATCCCGGGTCGGGCAGGTCTGGGCGACACCCAGGCTGATGGTGACGACGGGCCCGGTTGGCGAGTCTGGATGGGGCATGGCCAGATTTTCCACGGCCTGTCGCATGGTTTCAGCACAACGTATCGCACCGGTAATGTCTGTTTCCGGCAGAATCGCGGCAAACTCCTCGCCACCATAACGGGCCACCAGGTCGGCGGCCCGCCGGGCACCGGTTCCGATGGCCTGAGCCAACCGGTTCAGACACGCATCACCACAGGGATGACCCAGACTGTCGTTGTATTGCTTGAAGTGATCGACATCTATCAAAATCAATGCCAATGGCGATGGCCGCCGCCATTCCGTGTCCAGATAGCGATCGAAATGTCGCCGGTTGGCGATGCCGGTCAGGCCATCCAGCAGGGATAACCGCATCAATTCCTCGTTGGCGAGTTTGAGATCGACAGTCTTTTCGGCTACCCGATGTTCCAGTTGGTTCGTGTACTCTTCCAGGGCAGTCCGGGCACGTTCCAGATCCCGGATCAGGCTTTGGGCGTGCAATTCCCGGGCTTTGAGCTGTACCAGCATCAAACCAAAACTCTCGGCCAGTTCGGTGATCTGCCGGGGGTAAACGGTCTCCCGGGTCATGTCGTAGAGGGCATCGACCCTGGCATCATCGTAGTTGCCCAGGGCGATGTCGCGCATCAGTTCGCTCAGCCGTTCACTCAGGGCCAGCAGGCGACCCGAATCAATACCGCTATCCCTTTTCATGGGGGCATCAACCCCTGATTGATGGACAGCAGATCGCCGGCAGTCAAGACACCACTGGCCCATTTCAGACGGAACCGGGCCAGAATGTAATCGTAACGTGCCCGGGCATGATCCCGCCGGGCTTGGTAGACCTGTGCCTGTTGGTTCAGCACATCGACCATGGTACGAATGCCGACTTCCAGACCGGTTTGCGCCGCTTCCAGGGCACTCTCGGTCGATTGCCGGGTTGCCTCCAGGGCTTCGATCTGGCTGATGGCCGACAGTACCGCCCGACAGGCTTCCCGTACGTCATGCGTCACCGTTCGGCGCACACCATCGAGATGTTCCCGGGCGGCTTCGTATTCGTGACGGGCCTGCCGTACCCGGGCATTGACTGCACCACCCTCGAAAACCGGCACCGTCAACTGCATGCCGATGGCCTGATATTCGGTGGAAATGCCGTAAGGTCTGTCGTTGTCGGTGAAACCGGCCCTGCCGACCAGATCGATCGTTGGCAGGTGTCCTGCGTAGTGTTGGTCGATTCGTTGTTGCTGTGCTTCCACACGGGTCGTGGCCGCCAGCAGGTCAGGGTTGTTTAGCCGGGCAAATTCGACCCATTGTTCGGGGCTGGCCGGTTCCGGTGTTTCCAGTATCAGTTTTTCCCGTAGACGATCAAGGCTGGCCGGGGGTTGGCCGGTAATCAGTTCGATATTGGCCAGGGTATCCTGTAACCGGTTTTCTTCGCGAATCTTTAGGGTACGAAGCCGGTGCCAGGCCGCATCGGCTTCGTGGACATCGGTAATGGCATTCAGACCGGCCTCAAACCGGGCCTGGGCCAGTTCCCGTTGCTCAGTCAGGTGGGTCAGTTCTGCCTGCAGGAATTCCAGGCTGTCGCCGGCATAGAGTGCCTCGAAATAAACCTCGACGGTTCGCTTGATCAAACCCTGTTGCTCGGCCGCGAAACGGGCTTCGGCTTCGGCGATCTGTTTGTCCGCCAGATTCAACTGCACCCAGTACTCGCGATGGTAGACCGGTTGAATCAGGTTGAGACTGGCTGCACTGTTCCAGAAATCGACATTGGTGCCCCCGGCAAAAAAAACCAGCGGGTTGCCACCGAGACTGGACGGGGCAGACTGAAACGAGGAACGAACCGAGTTGCGGTTCATTTCGGCGGTTACCGACAGGGAGGGCAGCAACCGGGCCAGGCTCTGTGGACGGGTTTCCCGGATGGCCCGCAGGTTGGCAGCGGCTTCCCTCAGGCGGGCATCGTGGCCCAGGGCCTGTTCGTAAATCTGGATCAGGTTCTCGCCCGACACAGGCAGGGCCAGGGTGGCCAGCAAGACAGCAATGATGGGAGTTATTTTCATGGTGGCGCAGGTCGGTTGATCAAAGCCTCGATACAGGGCAAATGGCACACGCACGGTCATCGCCCGTTGACTGTGGCTTTATAACGGATGTCCTCTATAATTGGCCCAATTTTTCGGGGTGTAAACCCTCGTCAATTCACTACAGTGGCCCATGGATAAAACCTACGAACCTGAAACCATCGAACAACACTGGTACCGGACCTGGGAGGAACAGGGCTGTTTTGCCCCCCAAGGTAACGGTACGCCCTACTGCATCATGATTCCGCCGCCCAACGTGACCGGCAGCCTGCACATGGGGCACGGCTTCAATAATACCATCATGGATGCCCTGATTCGTTATCACCGGATGCAGGGTTACAACACCCTGTGGCAGGTGGGAACCGACCATGCCGGTATCGCCACCCAAATGGTGGTGGAACGCCGACTGGCTACTCAGGGCATCTCCCGCCTGGCACTGGGCCGCGAGGCCTTTCTGGAAGCGGTCTGGGCCTGGAAAGCGGAATCGGGTGACAGCATCACCCGCCAGTTACGACGGTTGGGTTCATCGGTAGACTGGCAGCGGGAGCGTTTCACCCTGGATGAAGGCTTGTCCTGCGCCGTGCGGGAAGCCTTCGTGCGTCTGTATGAGGAGGGTCTGATTTACCGGGGTAAACGGCTGGTCAACTGGGATCCAAAACTGCATACGGCCATTTCCGACCTCGAAGTGCAAAGCGAAGAGGAGAAAGGCAGTCTTTGGCACTTTCGTTACCCCCTGGTCGATGGCAGCGGTTATCTGGTGGTTGCAACCACCCGGCCTGAAACCCTGCTCGGCGATACCGCCGTTGCCGTACACCCGGACGACGCACGTTATCGACACCTGATCGGTCAGCGGGTGAAGTTGCCGGTCACCGGACGCGAGATTCCGGTCATTGCCGATACGTATGTCGATCCGGCTTTTGGCAGCGGTTGCGTCAAAATCACCCCGGCGCATGACTTCAACGACTATGAAGTCGGCAAGCGACACCATCTCCCCCTGATCAATGTACTGGATCGTGATGCCTGCATCGCACCGGTGTTTACCCATTATCATCCGGATGGCCGCCTGCATGAGCACAGCGAACCGGCACCACCAGCCTACGCCGGCCTGCCACGTTTCGAGGCCCGCAAGACCATCGTGGCTGAACTGGAAGCCCTGGGGCTGCTGGAAAAGATCGATCCCCACACCCTCAAAATTCCGAGGGGTGATCGTTCCGGCGAAATCATGGAGCCTTGGCTGACCGATCAATGGTATGTCAGTACCCGCTCACTGGCGGAACCGGCGATAGCCGCCGTCGAGGACGGTCGCATACGCTTTGTACCCCAGCAATACGAAAACCTGTATTTTGCCTGGATGCGTGACGTGCAGGACTGGTGCATCTCGCGTCAGTTGTGGTGGGGGCACCGGATTCCTGCCTGGTATGACGACCAGGGACAGGTGTATGTGGGACGTGACGAGGCGGAAGTGCGGAACCGTCACGGTCTGAGCGACAGTGTGACCCTGCGTCAGGATGAAGACGTACTGGACACCTGGTTTTCGTCTGCCCTGTGGACTTTCTCCACCCTGGGCTGGCCGGAGGAAACCCCGGCACTCAAGACCTTCCACCCGACCGATGTTCTGGTAACCGGATTCGACATCATTTTCTTCTGGGTGGCGCGGATGATCATGATGACCCTGCACTTCATGAAACACCCGGATGGCAGCCCCCAGGTACCCTTCAAAACGGTGTACGTACACGGCCTGGTGCGCGATGCCGAAGGCCAGAAAATGTCCAAATCCAAAGGCAACGTGCTGGATCCGCTCGACATCATCGACGGCATCAGCCTGGAGGCCCTGGTCGAAAAGCGCACCGCCGGTCTGATGCAGCCGAAAATGGCGGAAAAAATCGGGCAGCGCACCCGGCGTGAATTTCCCGAAGGCATCGCTGCCTACGGTTGCGATGCCCTGCGCTTCACCTTCGCTTCCCTGGCTTCCACTGGCCGCGACATCAAGTTCGACATGGGACGGGTGGAAGGTTTCCGCAATTTCTGCAACAAGCTCTGGAATGCCGCCCGCTATGTGTTGATGAACACGGAGGGACACGGCCTGGAAACCCTGTCTGCCGAGATCCGCCAAACTACCCGGACAGGGTCGAAACGCAGTTTGCCCGACCGCTGGATTCGCTCGCGCCTGCAGGATGCCATTCAGGCCAGCCACGCAGCCATCATACCGGCCTACCGTTTCGATCTCATGGCCCAGCGCATTTATGAATTTGCCTGGAATGAATACTGCGACTGGTATCTGGAACTGGCCAAAATCAGCGTGCAAACGGACACAGACGAGGCTCGATTGGCCACCCGCCTGACCCTGGTCGAAGTACTGGAAACCCTGCTGCGACTGGCCCACCCCATCATTCCCTTTATCACCGAGGAAATCTGGCAACGGGTGGCTCCCCTGGCCGGTAGCGGGGGTGGCAGCCTGATGTTGCAGGCCTACCCGGTGGCGGATCCGGCCTGGATCGATACGGCAGCAGAGGCCGAAATCGAATGGCTCATGCAGGTACTGCTGGCTATCCGCCGCATCCGGGCCGAAATGAACCTGGCTCCGGGCAAACCCTTGCCCGTGCTGCTACAGGGCGGCCTGCCGGAGGACCGAATCCGCTCGCTCGACAACCGGGATTATCTGCTCAGACTGGGACGGGTCGAGAGCCTGACCTGGCTGGAAGAAACCGATCAGCCGCCGGAATCGGCCATGGCCCGGGTGGGCGAGCTGCGGGTACTCATTCCCCTGCACGGCCTGATCGACAAGGCCGCCGAACTGACCCGGCTCGACAAGGAAATACAACGCCTGTCCAAAGACTTGCCGCGCATTGAAGCCAAACTGAACGATCCCGGCTTTGCCGACAAGGCACCGGCAGCCGTGGTGGAAAAAGAAAGGGCAAAGGCCGTGACGATACGCAGCACCCTCGAGGAACTGGAACTACAGGTACTCAGGATTCAGGCCCTTTGAAACCCACCATGGAAGCACTGCAACAACGCCTGAACGCGGGGCTGACCGCCATGAACCTGACGGCTACCGCCTGTCAGCAGAGGCAGTTGCTCGACTTCCTGTCGTTATTGGAGAAATGGAATCGCGTCTATAACCTGACGGCGATCAGCACACCGGAACAGGCGGTTCGCCTGCACCTGCTGGACAGTCTCGCCGCGCTGCCTTACCTGTCGGGTCGCCGACTGCTCGATGTCGGTACCGGGGCCGGACTGCCCGGAATTCCCCTGGCCATACTGGAACCGAATGTCCGGTTCGTATTGCTGGACAGCAGTTCAAAAAAAACCCGCTTCGTGCAGCAAGCCATCCTCGAACTCGGGCTGGTGAACGTCGAGGTCGTGACATCCCGAATCGAACGATACCGTCCCGAACAGGGCTTCGACACGGTACTCACCCGGGCCTGGGCCAGTCTGGGTACGATCTGGCGGGAAATTCAACCCCTGCTGGCCACTGGCGGACAAGTGCTGGCCTTCAAGGGGGTTTTGCCCCTCACCGAAATAAAAGAACTGGTGGCCTGTCGCCACCATGCGTACAGCCTGGAAATACCCGGATTGCAAGCCGAACGGCATCTGATCCGCATCACGAACGATTGAGAAACCCGATGGTAAAAGTCATTGCAGTCGCCAACCAGAAAGGTGGCGTAGGGAAAACCACAACCAGCGTCAATCTGGCCGCCTCCCTGGCCGCCACCCGCCACAAGGTGCTATTGATCGACCTCGATCCGCAAGGCAATACCACCATGGGTTGTGGCGTGGAAAAAAAAACCGCAAAAGCCACGACCTATGAAGTGCTGAACCAGTCGATCGGTCTGCGGCAAGCCATTATCAAAAGGCCGGAACTCGATCTCGATCTGGTTCCCGCCAATGCCGACCTGACAGCCGCTCAGGTGGAGCTACTGCCCAAAACGGGACGGGAACGGTTGCTGGCGGATGCCCTCAAGGCCTGTCAAGACGACTATCAGTACATTCTGATTGATTGCCCTCCCTCGCTGAACATACTGACGCTCAATGCCCTGGTGGCAGCAGACAGCGTGCTGATACCGGTACAGTGCGAATACTACGCACTCGAAGGCTTGTCCGATCTCATGGACACCCTGGGTAATGTCAGGGCTACGGTCAATCCGCAACTGGGCATCGAAGGTTTACTCAGAACCATGCACGACACCCGCAGCCGCCTGGCCACCGAGGTTTCGGATCAGTTGGTCAAGCATTTTGGAGACAAGGTGTTTCGCACGGTGATCCCTCGCAACATTCGCCTGGCAGAGGCACCCAGCCACGGTTTACCGGCCCTCAAATACGACAAGGCATCCCGGGGGGCCGTGGCCTATCTGGCACTGGCCGGTGAAATCACGAGACGCAATGCGCCCTGACGCACGTCCGCTACCACAGGAATCCATGATTCGATGAGTACCAAGAAAAGAGGACTGGGACGCGGGCTGGAGGCCTTGCTCGGTGGCGGGATGGATTCACCGGCAACGGCAGTGACAGAGGCCGAAAGCGGCGAGGACACCCGGAAACTGGCCGTAACCCGGTTACGTCCCGGACGGTTTCAGCCTCGCCGGGAAATCAATCCTGACAGACTCGGGGAACTGGCCGATTCCATCCGTGCCCAGGGGGTTGTGCAACCGATCGTGGCAAGGCCCGTGTCCGATGCAGGACAGTACGAAATCATCGCCGGCGAACGACGCTGGCGGGCGGCGCAAATGGCAGGCTTGCAGGAGGTGCCGGTCGTCATCCGGCACATTGATGACCAGGCCGCACTCGCCATCGCCCTGATAGAAAACATTCAGCGGGAAAATCTGAATCCACTGGAAGAAGCAGAGGCCTTCCTGCGGTTGATCGAGGAATTCGACCTGACCCATCAGCAGGTGGCGGATGCCGTGGGACGATCCCGCGCCAGCATCAGCAACGCCCTGCGACTCAATGACCTGCATGACGATGTCAAGACGCTGTTGTTGCAGGGTGGACTGGAAATGGGTCATGCCAGAGCCTTGCTGGGTCTCGACAAGAAGGCCCAGTGCGAGGCCGCTCAAAAGGTCATTTCCCGCAAACTGACCGTGAGGGCAACCGAGGCTCTGGTACAACAGATGAAGGAAGGCGGTGGCGAATCAATGCCGGAGCGCAAGGATCCCGATATTCGTTCACTGGAAGAAAACCTGACGACCCGTATCGGTGCGCAAGTGCTGATACGGCACGGAAACAAGGGCTCCGGTCAACTGATCATTCGCTATGACAGTCTGGATCAACTGGAAGGTGTCCTCGACAGGATACGATGACGACATTGATATTTATAAGGTCGATTGCTATCATGCTGTCCAGTTTTTGTCAGGTGGGATAAATGCTGCCGGAGCGGAAAGAAAGTACACTGATGTGGCTTCTGAAAGTACAGGTGGCGTTAATCACGCTGACCTCACTGGCTGCAGGAATGCTGACTGGATTGAGTGAAGGCCTGTCGGTTTTTGCAGGTGGCCTGGTGGCCTGGTTGCCCAATACCTGGTTTGCCTTGCGTTTCGTACACACCAGGGCAGGAACACTCCCGAAAGAGATATTGAACAGGTTCTACACGGGTGAGGCGGTCAAACTGGCACTGACAGCAGTGCTTTTCCTCTGTGCCCTGCAAATACCCAACGTGAAACCCTTGTCGCTGATGGCTGGTTTTATCATCGCACTGTCGGCATTCTGGTTCGCGTTACTGAGAAAATGAAGGATGAAGCCCGGGATGCGCCCCCATCCACTTTTTGAAATTCAAAAAACATTATAGAGTAATTGATCATGGCAACCGAGGTACACGAAACCGGAGGAGCGACAGGCTACATCGTTCACCACCTGACTCCATTGTCTGTCGGTGAAGGATTTTGGACGTTTCATCTGGATACCCTCTTTTTTTCTGCCCTTCTGGGTTTTGCTTTCCTGGTTATTTTCCGTCTGGCCGCCGTGAGAGCGGTGACCGGAGTTCCGGGATTATTGCAGAACTTTGCCGAAATGCTGGTTGAGTTCGTCGATGGTCAGGTCAAGGATGCGTTTCATGGCAAGAGTGCCGTCATCGCGCCCTTGTCGCTGACGATCTTCGTCTGGATCTGGCTGATGAACTTCATGGATCTGATCCCCGTCGACCTCTTTCCGTTGATTGCTGCTGCGTTCGGACTCGAATACCTGAGGGTAGTGCCCAGCACCGACCTCAATGCCACCTTTGGCATGTCAATCAGCGTATTCTTCCTGATCCTGTTTTACAGCGTCAAGGTCAAGGGGCCTTGGGGGTTTGCCAAAGAGATGTTACTGAGCCCCTTCGGCAAGTGGATGATTCCCTTCAATCTGCTGCTGAAACTGGTGGAGGAGTTTGCCCGTCCGGTCTCACTGGCCTTGCGACTGTTTGGCAACATGTATGCGGGTGAACTCATCTTCATCCTGATAGCTCTGCTGCCCTGGTTCATACAGCCGGTGCTGAGTTTTCCCTGGGCTGTTTTCCACATACTCATCATTACGCTGCAAGCCTTTATCTTCATGGTGCTGACCATTGTCTACCTGAGCCTGGCCCACGAAGATCACTGAATTTCCTGAGAAACCAAAACTCATGAACTGGCCCGGATTGAATGACAGGTTCGGGCGCACTATCGTTTTATTCACACAACCCAAAATTTGGAGGAACAATGGAACTCGCAAACGTCATTGGTAATGTACAAGGTCTGACGGCAATCGCTGTCGGACTGGTTCTTGGTATGGGTGCCCTGGGTACCGCCATCGGTTTCGGTATCCTGGGCGGAAAATTCCTGGAAGGTGCTGCGCGTCAGCCGGAAATGGTTCCGATGCTGCAAGTCAAAATGTTCATCGTCGCCGGTCTGCTGGATGCTGTCACCATGATCGGTGTCGGTCTGGCCCTGTTTTTTACCTTTGCCAACCCGTTCCTGTCGGCAGTTCGTTCTGCGGCAGGTGGCTGATTCCTGCTCGCGGTGTAACGACAAGCATTACAAGAGGATATCGCTGTGAGCATTAACGCCACCCTTATCGGTCAGATGATTACCTTCGCGCTTCTGGTGTGGTTCACCATGAAGTTCGTTTGGCCGCCATTGATGCAGGCCATGGAAGAACGCCAGAAAAAAATCGCCGATGGCCTGGCGGCGGCCGACAAAGGCAAGCATGAAATGGAACTGGCCGAAAAGCGTGCGACCGCACTGCTGCGGGAGGCCAAAGAGCAGGCTGCCGATATCGTCAATCTGGCTCAGAAACGGGCCAGTGAACTGGTAGAGGAGTCAAAATTGACTGCCCGGCAAGAAGGCGATCGACTGATCGTGGCTGCCAAATCTGAAATTGACAGGGAAATTCAGAGTACCCGTGAGGGATTGCGCCAGCAGGTGGCTACACTGGCTGTGAGTGCTGCAGAACAAATCCTGCAGCGGGAAGTGGATCAGTACAGGCACCAGGAAATACTGGATGAATTCGGCAAGCAGTTGGGTCAAGCCTGATGCAAGAGCTAACCACACTGGCCCGGCCCTATGCAGTGGCAGCCTACAAGAGAGCAAAGGAAACCCTGAGCACCCAGCAGTGGAGTGAGCAACTGGGTTTCCTGACCGGGTTACTGGAAACCCCGGAGATAGCACAAGCGGCCAATCATCCCGCAGTGGACAAAACCTGGTTTGCATCCGTGATACTGGAGCAATGTGGCGAGGGACTGGACACGGAAATGCAAAACTTCGTGCGTCTGCTGGTGCAGAACCGGAGGCTGGGCTTGATCCGGCAAATCTGTGAACTGTTTCGGCAGTACAAGGCGGATGATGAGGGGTATATCGAGGTGGAGGTTCGTTCTGCCTTTGCCATTGACGAAGTTGAGCAGATCAAGCTGGCTACGTCGCTGGGCAATGTGTTCCGCAAGAAAACCCATCTCAACATCAGCGTCGATCCGACGCTGATCGGCGGTATCCATGTACGGGCCGGTGACCGTGTCATTGATTATTCAGTGCGCGGCCAGATCCAGCGAATGGCACAAAGACTCTGGAACTAGAGCGAGTAAAGAATCATGCAGTTGAATCCATCTGAAATCAGCGATCTCATCAAGAAAAGAATAGAACAGTTCAGTGTCGGGCTGGAAGCCCGCACCGAAGGTACCGTCGTCAGTCTGACTGACGGTATCGTGAAAATACATGGCCTGAGCGATGTCATGCAGGGAGAAATGATCGAGTTTCCCGGCAATACCTACGGTATGGCATTGAATCTGGAACGTGATTCCGTCGGTGCGGTGGTACTGGGCACTTACGAGCACTTGGCGGAAGGAGACACCGTCAAGTGTACGGGAAGAATTCTCGACGTGCCGGTGGGTGAAGGGTTACTGGGGCGCGTCGTTGATGCCCTCGGTCAACCCATCGACGGCAAGGGTCCGCTGAATACCCATCACAGATCGCCCATCGAAAAAATCGCACCGGGCGTAATCGCCCGCCAATCCGTCAGTCAACCCCTGCAAACCGGGCTCAAATCCATCGACGCGATGATTCCTGTTGGTCGTGGCCAGCGTGAGTTGATCATCGGTGACCGTCAAACCGGTAAAACGGCTATTGCACTGGATACCATCATCAACCAGAAAGGTAGCGGAGTTAAGTGCATCTACGTTGCGATCGGACAAAAGCAATCCTCCATTGCCAACGTCGTGCGCAAACTGGAAGAACATGGTGCGATGGAACACACCATCATCGTCGCTGCTGCCGCTTCGGAATCTGCCGCACTGCAATTCATCGCGCCGTACTCGGGCTGTGCCATGGGAGAATACTTCCGTGACCGCGGTGAAGATGCCCTGATCATTTACGATGACCTGACCAAACAGGCCTGGGCTTACCGTCAGATTTCCCTACTGTTGCGCCGTCCGCCTGGTCGTGAAGCCTATCCGGGGGATGTGTTCTATCTGCACTCCCGCCTGCTGGAACGGGCTTCCCGTATCAATGCCGATGAAGTGGCCAAACTGACTAACGGCGAAGTAACCGGCAAGACCGGTTCGCTGACCGCACTGCCCATCATCGAAACCCAGGCCGGTGACGTGTCGGCATTCGTACCGACCAACGTGATCTCCATCACCGACGGTCAGATTTACCTGGAAACCAACCTGTTCAACGCCGGTGTCAGACCTGCCGTGAATGCCGGTCTTTCTGTCTCCCGTGTCGGTGGTGCTGCTCAGACCAAGATCGTCAAGAAACTGGGTGGGGGTATTCGTCTGGATCTGGCCCAGTTCCGTGAACTGGCTGCATTTGCGCAGTTTGCTTCCGATCTCGATGAGGCCACCCGCAAGCAGATCGAACGCGGGCAGCGTGTTACCGAACTCATGAAGCAGAGTCAGTACGCACCCATGAGCGTTGCCCAGATCGCCGTTTCCCTGTTTGCCGCCAATGAAGGTTTTGTCGATGATGTGGCCGTCAACAAGGTACGTGACTTTGAAGATGCGATGCAGGCTTACCTCAAGGCTGAACACGGTGCACTGATGGACAGGATCAATGCCAGCGGTGACTACAACGATGAAATCCAGGCGGCCCTGCGGGACGCACTGAAGACTTTCAAAGCAACTCACACCTGGTAAGGTATAGCAATGGCTGTCGGAAAAGAGATCCGTCTGAAGATCGGAAGTATCAAGAATACTCAGAAGATCACCCGCGCCATGGAGATGGTGGCCGCCAGCAAAATGCGCAAAACGCAGGACAGGATGCTGGCAAGCCGTCCCTATTCACGCAAAATCGCCCAGATCATCAAACACCTGTCGACGGCCAATCCTGAATACAAGCATGTTTACATGCAGCAAAGGGAAGTCAAACGGATCGGTGTCATTCTGATATCTTCTGACAGGGGCTTGTGTGGTGGTCTGAATTCCAACTTGTTCAGGATGGTCATCCGGCAAATGCGGGAATGGGAAAAACAGGGCAAGGAGACCCGTTTCTGTATAGCAGGCCAAAAAGGAAACTCTTTTTTCAATTCGATTGGTGCAAGGGTTTCTGCCAGTGCGGTTCGTTTGGGTGACAGGCCTCATCTGGAGGATATCGTTGGGTTGATCAAGGTCATGCTGACGGATTATGAAGCCGGCCAGATCGATGAACTGTATGTCATTCACAACGAGTTTGTGAATACCATGACCCAGCGGCCCGGTCTGATGCCGTTGCTGCCGGTAAAACCCGCAGAAATGGAAGCCGGCCATCATGGTTTGTGGGACTACATCTACGAACCGGATGCCCGTGAGGTTCTGGATCAATTGCTGGTTCGCTACGTTGAGTCGCTGGTCTTCCAGGGGCTGGTAGAGAACAATGCCTGTGAACAGGCGGCCCGCATGGTGGCGATGAAAAGTGCTTCTGATAATGCCGGTAAACTCATCAAGGAATTACAACTGGTCTATAACAAGGCCCGACAGGCGGCGATCACGCAGGAAATCGCTGAAATCGTAGGCGGCGCGGCAGCCGTGTGATCAAGTCGACATACCCAATAAACACACTGAATAAGTATTCTTGCGAGGATAAATAATGAGTTCAGGCAAAATCGTACAGATTATCGGCGCCGTCGTGGATGTCGAGTTTCCGCGTGAATCACTGCCCAAGGTTTATGAAGCCCTCCGGGTCGAAGGGCAGACCCTGGTACTGGAAGTCCAGCAGCAACTTGGCGATGGTGTCGTCAGAACCATTGCCATGGGAACCACCGATGGTGTCATGAGAGGCGTTTCGGTCACGGGCACCGGGGCTCCCATCTCCGTGCCGGTAGGGCGTGAGACGTTGGGGCGTATCATGAACGTGCTGGGCGACCCCATCGACGAAAAAGGCCCGATTGGCGAACAGGTTCGCTGGGCGATTCACAGAAAGGCACCGAGCTTTCAGGATCAGGCTGCCACCAATGACTTGCTGGAAACCGGCATCAAGGTCATTGATCTGATTTGTCCCTTTGCCAAAGGCGGCAAGGTCGGACTGTTTGGTGGAGCCGGGGTAGGCAAAACCGTTAACATGATGGAATTGATCCGTAACATCGCCATCGAACACAGTGGTTATTCGGTATTCGCCGGTGTAGGTGAAAGAACCCGTGAAGGTAACGACTTTTATCATGAAATGAGCGAAAGTAACGTGCTCGACAAGGTATCGCTGGTATATGGCCAGATGAACGAGCCGCCGGGTAACCGTCTGCGCGTCGCCCTGACCGGTTTGACCATGGCTGAATACTTCCGCGATGAAGGTCGTGATGTCCTCTTGTTCATCGACAATATATACCGTTACACCCTGGCCGGTACCGAAGTGTCAGCCCTGCTCGGACGCATGCCTTCCGCTGTGGGGTATCAGCCCAACTTGGCAGAAGAAATGGGAGCCTTGCAGGAACGCATCACGTCCACCAGAACCGGTTCCATTACGTCCATTCAGGCCGTATATGTGCCGGCGGACGACCTGACCGACCCATCACCGGCGACCACCTTTGCCCACCTTGATGCCACAGTGGTACTGTCGCGTCAGATTGCCGAACTGGGTATCTACCCGGCGGTGGATCCTCTGGATTCCACCAGCCGTCAGCTTGATCCACTGGTCGTGGGACAGGCGCACTACCACACTGCTCGCAAGGTACAAAGCACCTTGCAACGCTACAAGGAACTGCGTGACATCATCGCCATTCTGGGGATGGACGAACTGTCGGAAGAAGACAAGCTGACCGTTTCGCGTGCCCGCAAGATTCAGCGTTTCCTGTCTCAACCGTTCTTCGTGGCGGAAGTGTTCACCGGCTCACCGGGCAAATATGTTTCGCTCAAGGATACCATTGCAGGTTTCAAGGGCATCGTGGAAGGTGAATTTGATGATTTGCCGGAACAAGCCTTCTACATGGTAGGAAACATCGAAGAAGCCATGGAAAAAGCCAAACGCCTGTCTGCCTGACCTGATTACCGGAGTACCTGACCGATGGCAATGACCATACACGTCGATATCGTCAGCGCAGAGGCTGCCATTTATTCTGGCCTGGCTGAGCTGGTAGTCGCCCCGGCTGAAATGGGTGAGGTAGGTATTGCTGCCCGACATGCACCATTCCTGACCCGGTTAAAACCCGGTGAGGTGCGTGTCAAAGTCAGTGCCAATGAAACGCAGCCCTTTTATATTTCCGGTGGCATGCTGGAAGTTCAGCCGCATGCCGTTACCGTACTGGCCGATATGGCCATGCCGGCTCGGAACATCAATGAGGCCAGGGCACTGGAGAGCAAGCAAAAGGCTGAAGAAATGCTGGCCGACAAAACCGGGCAGGTGGATTACGCCAAGGCACAGGCCATGCTGGCAGAATCCGTAATCCAGCTACGTGTTCTGGACAAATACAGGAAAACCAAATCCTGATTTGCTTCCCTGCAAAGAACCCGGTGATGGCGGATATCGAGTTTCCGTTATTCACCGGGTTTTTTTGTATCTGCAACCGATAACACTCATTTCACCAACCCTCTGATCCATCATGACTCTGGACATCATTATCCTGGCAGCGGGCCAGGGCAAACGGATGTATTCCAGCAAACCCAAGGTTCTGCATCGGGTAGGGCCGTATGTCTTGCTGGAACATGTTTACCGAACCGCCCGTGAACTGACCCCTGATAAAATTCAGGTGGTTTATGGCCATGGTGGCGAACAGGTTCGGGCTGCCATGCCGCACCTGGAGGTCACCTGGATCGAACAAGCCGAACAGCGCGGAACCGGTCATGCCGTGGCGCAGGTTTTGCCCTGTCTGAACCACGATGGCACGGTTCTGATCCTGTACGGCGATGTTCCGCTGATCACGGCATCCACCCTGCGTCGCCTACTCGCGATCGGAGATACTGTAGCCGAACGACTGAATGTACTGACCGTTCATCTGGAAAATCCTTATGGCTATGGCCGCATCATTCGTGATGCCAGGGGTGAGGTCACCCGCATTGTCGAGGAAAAGGATGCCGACAGTGTGCAAAAAGACATTCACGAGGTCAACACCGGCATTCTCTGCACTTCGGCGGCCTGGCTCAGGCAATGGGTCAGCCAGTTGCAAAACCAAAACAGTCAGCAGGAGTACTACCTGACCGACATCATCGGCATGGCCGTACGCGACAAGGTACCCGTGCATACCGTCATGCCGGACGGTTGTGAAGAAGTCATGGGGGTCAACAACCGCACCCAACTGGCCACACTGGAGCGTGCCTATCAGCGCCGACAGGCGCGAAGCCTCCTGGCCCGGGGTGTCACCCTGCGGGATCCGGAACGAATAGACCTCAGGGGAGAGGTCATCCTGGAAGGTCAGGATGTAGAAATCGACATCGACGTCATTCTGGAGGGCCGTGTCCGCCTGGGTCAGGGGGTCAGAATAGGCCCGCATGTCGTACTGCGGGACACCCATATCGGCGACCACACCGAAATTCTGGCCTACTCACTGGTCGAGCAGGCCACGATAGGTGCCGCGTGTCGAATCGGGCCTTATGCCCGTATCAGACCCGACACCACGCTGGCTGATCAGGTACACATCGGTAATTTTGTCGAAATCAAGAAAACCACCATCGGGACGGGTTCCAAAGTCAATCACCTGAGCTATATCGGAGACGCCTGCGTAGGCCAAAAGGTCAATATCGGGGCCGGTACCATCACCTGCAATTATGACGGAGTGAACAAGCATCAAACCCTCATTGAGGACGGTGCCTTCATCGGTTCCGACACCCAACTGGTTGCGCCGGTCAGGGTAGAAAAAAATGCCACCATCGGTGCGGGTTCAACCATTACCCGCGATGCACCGGCAGATGCCCTCACCTTGAGTCGCAGCGCACAGAAAACCATAGACGGCTGGAAAAGACCGGTAGAGAAGGCATAAAACCATGTGTGGAATCGTCGGCATGACGGGGCATCGGGATGTTCAGGCGGTATTACTGGAAGGATTGAGACGGCTGGAATACCGCGGTTATGATTCGGCCGGCATGGCCGTGGCAGGGACGGACGGGCATTTGACCACCGTACGTCGAACCGGAAAAATTCGCGAACTGGAACAGGCTCTGGCCGAAACACCGCTCGGCGGCAGTACGGGTATCGCCCATACCCGCTGGGCTACCCACGGCATCCCCTCGGTACGCAATGCCCATCCTCACACCAGTCATGCCACAGTGGCGGTGGTTCACAACGGCATCATCGAAAATCATGCCAGCCTGCGCCGATCGCTGGAAGGACGGGGGTATGTATTCCAGTCGGATACCGATACCGAAAGCATCGTCCACCTGATCCACTGGCATCTGCAACAGGGTGGTGATCTGCTGGCAGCAGTGCGGCTGACCTGTGAGCAGTTACAGGGGGCTTATGCACTCTGCGCCATCAGCCAGACCGAACCCGGTCGCCTCGTGGCGGCGCGTCTGGGTAGCCCCCTGGTCGTTGGTCTGGGCGATGCCGAAAATTTCATCGCATCGGATGTCTATGCCCTGGTCGGAGAAACCCAGCGGTTTATCTATCTGGAAGAAAATGACATCGTAGAACTGACACCCGAACGTGTCAGAATTCACAACGGTTCGCAAAGCGGGGTAGTACGCACCGAGCATGAAACCCGCTTGAATGCAGATGCCGTCGAACGCGGGATTTACCGCCACTACATGCAAAAGGAAATTCACGAACAACCCCGGGCCATAGCCCGGACCCTGGACGGTCGCCTCAAAAACGGTCAGTTGCAGCGCGGTGCATTCGATCCGGTATTGTGGCAACTCCTGCCTGGTGTCAATGCGGTACAGATCGTGGCCTGTGGCACCAGTTATCATGCCGGTCTGGTCGGAAAATACTGGCTGGAATCCATTGCCGGTATCCACTGTGCGGTGGAAGTAGCGAGCGAATTCAGATACAGAAAACAGGTGGTCACGCCCGGAACCCTGTTCGTGACGCTTTCCCAATCGGGTGAAACGGCGGATACCCTGGCGGCACTCCGCTCGATCAGGGACATGAATTACCTCCACAGTCTGGCCATCTGCAATGTAGCGGAAAGTTCCATCGTCAGGGCCAGTGATTCCTGCCTGATGACCCGGGCCGGCCCGGAGGTGGGGGTGGCTTCCACCAAAGCCTTCACTACGCAACTGGTCGCCCTGTTGATTCTGGTATTGGCACTGGCCAGACAAAAGGGATTGTCTACTGTCGATGAGCAACGCTACATCGGTGAACTGGAAAGCCTGCCGGATCAGGTCAGGCAGGTATTGATGCTGGAACCTGACATCGAAAAGTGGGCAGAATCGTTTGGCGACAAGGGCCATGCCCTGTATCTGGGACGCGGAGCCCAGTATCCGGTTGCCATGGAGGGTGCCCTGAAACTCAAGGAGATTTCCTACATTCATGCCGAAGCCTACCCGGCCGGTGAACTCAAACATGGCCCCCTGGCCCTGATCGACCATGAAATGCCGGTGATTGCCGTAGCACCCAACAACGAACTGCTGGAAAAGCTCAAATCCAACCTGCAGGAAGTCAATGCCCGTGGCGGTGTGCTGTATGTTTTTGCCGATACCCACGCGCCCCTGGACACGGTGCCGAATGTCAACATACTCCGGGTCGCCCCCACCGAAGATGTAGTCGCGCCCATCGTTTACACCATTCCCTTGCAGATGCTGGCCTATCATGTCGCCCTGATCAAGGGTACCGACGTAGATCAACCCCGTAATCTGGCCAAATCAGTGACCGTCGAATGAACCTCTACACCCTGTTGCGACCCTTGCTGTTTCAACTGAATCCGGAAATGGCTCACCATCTGAGCATTGCCCTTTTGCAGGAAGCGACCCGCCTGGGTACGTGGAATCCATTCCTGCAAAAACCAGATGGCAAACCGGTAGAACTGATGGGACTCAAATTTCCCAATCCCGTGGGCATGGCCGCCGGCTTTGACAAAAACGGGGAGTGCCTGGCCGGGTTGGCTGCCCTGGGTTTCGGCTTTCTCGAAGTCGGCACGGTGACACCCCGCCCGCAGATGGGCAACCCGCTGCCGCGTTTGTTTCGAGTACCGGAACACAGGGCCCTGATCAATCGCATGGGGTTCAAT
>Ga0172376_10002369_pt1 | contig 23163 bp, 19 predicted proteins | sample Lak35m_FD_121114 | JGI IMG/M metagenome (GOLD analysis project Ga0172376, IMG submission 121114) | Freshwater microbial communities from Kabuno Bay, South-Kivu, Congo - kab_092012_35m | ecosystem: Environmental > Aquatic > Freshwater > Lake | place: Democratic Republic of the Congo: South-Kivu... | reverse complement strand
TCAACAACTCAGACGGGTTTGGTGATGCCCGGAGTGGGAATGGGGTAAGCACCATTCTCACCAGGGAGCGAACGCGGAGCGGCATCCCAGGCGATTGTTTCCGGCATCAGGTCGATGTTCGACTTCAGAGCGTCGTCCCAGGAAACAGGCTTGCCGGAGTAGACCGCCATCCGGCCCATGATCGCAGTCAGACTGCTGAAGGCGCCGTTCTCACCTTCGTTGTACGGCGTTCCCTTGCGGATGGCGGCGAACAGATCGTCGTGTTCGACCTGATACGGATTCTTCTTCTGGCCGGAGAAACGCCACTTGTCGTCGCCGGAAGTGATCCGGGCACCGCTGAGATCGGCTGTGCCTCTGGATCCGTGAGCGTGCTCGCTGACGCTGTTCCAGCAGTTGTGAATGTGGCGGCACTGGCTGAACATCTTCGCTCCGTTGGCGAATGTGTACTCCACCGCGAAGTGGTCGTAGATCTCGCCGTAACGGGAATCCACACGCACCTGCCGACCGCCCATTCCATGACATTCCACCGGGTAACCGTTCATCACCCAGTTACCCACGTCGAGATTGTGAATGTGCTGCTCGCAGATGTGATCACCACACAGCCAGTTGTAGTAGTACCAGTTGCGAATCTGGTATTCCATTTCGGACTTGCACTGCTCGCGGGTCTTGCGCGGCTCCCAGACACCACCTGAATTCCAGTAAACGCGCAGAGCGATGACATCGCCGATCGCGCCGTCGTGGACCCGCTTCAGTGTTTCGAGGTAGCTGGCTTCGTGATGCCGCTGCAGTCCGACACCGACCTTCAGGTCTTTCTCTTTGGCCTTCTTGCAGGCTTCCAGAACCTTGCGGACACCCGGAGCGTCCGTGGCCACGGGCTTTTCCATGAAGACGTGCTTACCGGCATTCACCGCCGCTTCAAAGTGAACCGGACGGAAGCCCGGCGGAGTCGCGAGGATGACCAGATCGACATCGCTGGCGATCACTTTCTGGTAGGCATCCAGACCGACAAACCGGTTTTCGGGAGCAACGGCCACGCGTTCGGCGGCGCGGGTTCCCAGAGCGCCGTTAATTCCCTTCAGGCTCTGCTCCAGTTCGTCGGCGAAGGCGTCGCCCATCGCAACCAGCTTCACCGGACCTTCGGTGCTGAGGGCCTGCGTGGCGGCGCCGGTGCCGCGTCCGCCGCAACCTACCAGGCCGACTCGGATCGTCTCATCGTTCCCGGCGAAGGCGCGCGGGCTGAGTACCAGAGTGGACAGCGCGCCCAGCCCGGCTGTGGCCACGGTTGATGTCCTCAGAAAATCCCGCCGCGAAGAATTCTTCAAATCACTCATGAGCGTTCTCCTGAACCAGGGACGATTCCCTTGAGCCACATAAAGGAAAGACAACCCGCCATCAAATCATACTCAGTCGCGCCCCTTGATCTCCGCTTCGGGGGCCAGCTTCAGCTTTGCAATTTCCTCGGTGCCAGGCACACGCAACGGACGGACCACCCGGAATCCGACATGCAGAGCATCCGTCATGTACCAGATGCTCTTGGGCACCTGCGGATCCTGAATCTTCCAGTCCGGACCGGAGGCGTGACGCGCGGCGCTTCGACAGGCTTCCGCATCGTCATCCCAGGAACCGCCCCGCACGACACGCGGATACAGTGTCTCCGTGACCGCCAGCGGCGAAGAGGCCGCTGCACCAAGCCGCTTGTAAAAGTCCGGGTGGTACTGATCGAGACACCATTCAGAGACATTGCCATGCATGTCGAACAGCCCCCACGGGTTCGGCTTCTTGAGTCCGACCTTGTGATACTTTTCGTCGCTGTTGTCGTAGAACCAGCCGTGCTCATCCAGCTTTGAGGGATCGTCTCCGAAGTGAAAAGCTGTCGTTGTTCCGGCCCGGCAGGCATATTCCCACTCGGCTTCCGTCGGCAGGCGGTAATAGTGGCCGGTCTTTTCACTGAGCCACTGGCAGTACGTCTTGGCGGCATGCTCCGTCATGCAGATCGCTGGAAAACCTTCGTGTCCCATACCGAATGTCATATCCGTGTAAGGAGCCGTCGGGCGCGTCACGGCATCGGCTTTGACGTCGAGAGGTGTGGCCGACTTGTTCTCCAGCCGGCGTCGCTGGATGTCCAGATTGAAGCTCCAGATGTCGTACTCATCCCAGGTCACTTCATGCTTTCCCATCCAGAAAGGCTCGATCTTCACTTTGACCTGCGGACCTTCGTCATCTTTCCGCTTAACCTCGGAGGACGGACTGCCCAGGAGATACTCACCACCGGGAATCGGCACGAGTTCAAACTTCACGTCCGTTCCTGGAATGGACTCCGTGTACGGCTTCATGTCCGAGTCGGCAGGTTTGCCAGGTTCAGCGGCATGCAGCGAACCCGCCAGCAGGCCGAGTACGAAGAGATGGAAACGCCAGATAGACTGTGTCATGTGAGCAACACCGGAATTAGGATTCAGAGACCAGGTAAGACAGAACCGGATGCTGTTCTGAAGGTGTGTGAGTCAAACCAGAGAGTCAACGATGCATCGCTTCCTGAATGCGTTTCTGCTGATGTGCCTGACCGGGGCGACCGATCCCGGACTGGCCGCCGATGGTTCCGTCAGCCTGCAGAGATACGAATTTCAGCGGGTAGAGATGGGCGTTGAGTTTCGGGTGTCAGTCTACGCCTCGAACCCATCCATCGCAAACAAGGCTGTCACAGAGGCGTTTGATTGCGTTCACGAATTGAACGGCATCATGTCCGATTATGACGCGGACAGCGAACTGCGGCGGCTCTGCGATCGCGCGGTCCCCGGAGAGCCGGTGCCGGTCAGCGCTGACCTCTTCCGCGTGCTTCAGTACGCGGACGAAATGTCCCGACAGTCGAATGGCGCGTTCGATGTGACTGTTGGACCTTTGACCAAACTGTGGAGACGGACTCGCCGTCAGAAAGTCCTGCCGGAGAAAGAAGAACTGGCAGAAGCGCTCAGCGTTGTCGGATATGAAAAGGTCAAACTCTGTCCTGCAGACCGCACTGTTGCCCTGCAGAAGACCGGGATGCGTCTGGATCTGGGAGGGATTGCCCAGGGGTATGCCGCCGACGAAATGCTGAAAGTCCTCGCGAAGCATGGCCTGACGCGCAGTCTGATTGATGCGAGCGGCGACGTACTGGCCGGAGACCCTCCGCCGGGACAGCGCGGATGGCGCGTGGCAGTGGCGGACCCGGATCCAGAGAAGAAGACAGCGGTCGCAGTGCTTGAGATTGCTCACCGGTCGGTTTCGACTTCTGGCGATGCCTTTCAGTTTGTCGAGATCGACGGCCGGCGCTACTCGCACATCGTTGATCCAGCCACGGGATTCGGGCTGACACACCGTTCCAGCGTGACCGTGATTGCGGATACCGGCATGGAAGCAGACTGCCTGGCAACAGCGGTCTGCATCCTCGGAGAAGAGGCTGGCCTGAAGCTGGCTGCGAAACGCTGCGGCGTCGAGGTTCTGATGATGACCGGTAACGATTTCGGAACCGGAAAAGCCAGGGTGATTCGATCGGCCGGCTTCAATCAGTTTCTGGCCCGGCCGGACTGATCGCCGCCGGCTGGAATCACTGCGGGATACCTGTGCCCGATGCCACACCGTTTTCAGTGATGATCTGGACGAGACAGCTCAATTCAATAAAACAGCCCGCCGATCAAGGCGGGCTGTCCGTTGACACATGAAAGCAGGTCTCAGCTGGCGGGCGCGGAATCCACCGGCTTCCAACCTGAATGTCGCGGCTGGATTCAACGAGGGTTGCCGGGGGTGCTCGAAGCCGTGCCGATCCCTTCGATCTCCAGATCGATATGCTGCCCCTGTTCGGAGCAAAGTTCCTCGCGGACGATGTTCATGTCTCGCGGAGCGTCAATTCCCAGTCGAACGGTGTTGGGACCGATCCGGACAATGGTGATGGCCACCTTGTCTCCGATCAAAATGCGTTCGCCGGGCTTCCTTGATAAAACCAGCATGCTCTTGCCTCCCCACTGGAGTTCACGATTGCTTCCCTGCTCTTCTGAGGTCGCGCTACATAGAGCCCGCGCCCACCGTCGTCATTCGTTTCAGGAGTCTCAAGGCACCACCCGTTGAGACAACCTCCACTGATGACACGCGCCACCAGCCTGAGCACATGCCGCACAGAATATCGCGGCCAATCGGAATGTCTATGTATTTCTGCCGTTTGATGCAAAATCAAACATTCCGCAGAATCGCGAGTCAGTGGATTCCCGATTGCCCGCGCCGCGGGTTCGCGTCCCGGAAGGCGTGCGCTATCGGACTGGCTGGCAATGGGTTGTGAGGATCTGCAAGAGCTTGTGAGGTTCCCCCACCCGGACTAGAATCGCTCCGGTCTGGCAGGTCAGGATGATCATGCCGACTTTGCGGGGGAAAAAGAACGGGATTCAAGACGTCGCCGGAATGGTCAGCCGGATCGGACTGCCGGAACTATTCGCGCGAGGCGTTCGGGGCTCGTTTCCGCTTTTGCCGCATCCGTCGGATTTGACCCGCATCCGAGATTCTCTGAATCAGGTTCAGCAGAGAGATTCTGTCAGACCGTATCTATCAGCCACTGGATGTGGCCGAGACGGCCCGAATGCAGTCGCTCGACTGCCTGCAGGCTGGATTGCACCGCCCGGAGAGACACCGTGTCTCAGACGTCGCGGGTTGTCCGTCTGGAAGTCTGAGATCAGGAGAAAATCGGATGTACGAAAGATTCACCGATCGGGCCCGAAAGGTGATGCAGCTGGCCAATCAGGAGGCGCAGCGCTTCAACCACGAATACATCGGGACGGAGCACGTGCTGCTCGGTCTTGTGAAGGAAGGCTCCGGCGTTGCCGCCAATGTCCTGAAGAACCTGGATGTCGATCTGCGTCGCATCCGGAACGAAGTGGAAAAGATCGTTCAGTCCGGACCGGACATGGTCACGATGGGCAAGTTGCCGCAGACGCCCCGTGCCAAGAAGGTCATCGAATACGCGATGGAAGAGGCCCGGAACCTCAACCACAACTACGTTGGCACCGAACACCTGCTGCTGGGACTGCTCCGCGAGCAGGAAGGCGTCGCCGCTCAGGTGCTGATGAACCTCGGCCTGAAGCTCGAAGATGTCCGCGACGAAGTGCTCAACCTGCTGGGACACGGAGTGGAATCCTCGGAATCCGGCGAGCGGCAGCCGGCGGCCGGATCACAGAAGTCATCGTCCCGCAGCAAGACACCGGCGCTCGACAGCTTCGGCCGCGATCTGACCGAGCTGGCCCGGCAGGGCAAGCTGGACCCGGTCATCGGTCGCGAGAACGAGATCGAACGCGTCATCCAGATCCTCAGCCGCCGACAGAAGAATAACCCGGTGCTGCTGGGCGAGGCCGGCGTCGGCAAGACCGCGATCGTCGAAGGCTTCGCTCAGATGGTGGTTGAAGGCAATGTGCCGGAGCTGCTTCGCGACAAGCGGATCGTCGTGCTGGATCTGGCCATGATGGTCGCCGGAACCAAGTACCGCGGTCAGTTTGAAGAGCGGATCAAGGCGGTCATGAATGAAGTCCGCCGCGCCCGCAACACGATCCTGTTCATCGACGAACTGCATACGCTTGTCGGTGCCGGCGGCGCGGAAGGTGCGATTGATGCTTCCAATGTGCTCAAGCCGGCACTCAGCCGCGGCGAGCTGCAGTGCATCGGCGCGACGACGCTCGATGAATACCGCAAGTACATCGAAAAAGACGGCGCTCTGGAGCGACGCTTCCAGATGGTCATGGTCGATCCGCCAAGCGCCTCGCAGACGGTTTCGATCCTCAAGGGTCTGCGCGATCGCTACGAGCAGCACCACAAAGTCCAGATCACCGATGACGCTCTGGAAAAGGCCGTCGAACTGTCGTCCCGCTACATCACCGGGCGCTGCCTGCCGGACAAGGCGATCGACGTGATCGACGAAGCCGGCGCCCGCATCCGACTGAAGTCGATGGTCCGTCCGCCCGATCTGAAGGAGCTGGAAGAAGAAGCCGAACGCCTCAATCAGCAGAAGGAAGAGGCCGTCGCCAACCAGGACTTTGAAAAGGCGGCGTCCCTCCGCGATCAGGCGGACAAGCTCAAGAAGAAGAAAGAGCAGCTCACCCGCGAATGGCGCGAAAAGTCTCGCGAGAACGAAGGCGTTGTGGATGCCGAAGTCATCGCGGAAGTCGTCGCCAAGATGACGGGCATCCCGCTGACCCGGCTTTCCAGTGAAGACGCCGTCCGGCTGCTGCAGATGGAAGAGGAACTGCATCGCCGCGTGATCAGTCAGGACGAAGCCATCCGGCAGGTCTGCAAGTCCGTGCGTCGCAGCCGCAGCGGCCTGAAGGATCCCAAACGTCCGACCGGCTGCTTCCTGTTCGCCGGTCCGACCGGTGTTGGCAAGACGCTGCTCGCCAAGACGCTGGCCGAATTCATGTTCGGCGACGACGAGGCTCTCATTCAGATCGACATGTCCGAGTACATGGAGAAGCACAACGTCAGCCGTCTGATCGGTGCGCCTCCGGGCTATGTCGGTTTTGAAGAGGGCGGGCAGTTGACCGAGAAGATTCGCCGCCGGCCTTACGCGGTCGTGTTGCTGGACGAAATCGAGAAGGCTCATCCCGACGTCTTCAACATGATGCTGCAGATCATGGAGGAAGGTCACCTGACGGACAGCTTCGGCCGGAAGGTGGACTTCAAAAACGTGATTCTGATCATGACGACGAATGCCGGCGCTCAGGCAATTGCGCACGGCGGCGGGTTCGGCTTCGGTCGCAAGTCCGAAGACGCTTCTTACGGCAACATGAAGCGCGAAGTGATGAGCGTTCTGGAGAGCGAATTCCGTCCGGAATTCCTCGGCCGTCTCGATGAAGTGGTCGTCTTCCGCAAACTGAACGGCGAAGATCTGAAGCACATCGTCGAGATCGAGCTGTCGAAAGTTCGCGAACGGCTGGCCGAGCGCGGTTTGAATATCGAACTCACCAGCGAAGCGAAGGAATTCATCATCAAGCAGGGTGGAGACGTCGATTACGGCGCCCGTCCGCTCCGCCGCTCGGTCGAGAACAGCATTGAGGATCCGCTCTCCGAAGAACTGCTGAAGGGCGTCTTCGAAGGTAAGAATCACATCCTGGTGCGGGTCAAGAAGGTCGGCGAACAGGATCAACTGGAGTTTGAAGGCACGGTCCGCGAACCCGAATCGCAGACCGCCGCCGAGCCGGCTCCAGTCGCTGCGTCGTAACCACGATGCCAGCCTGATCGGTGTCAGACAAACGGCCGGACGAAACAGACGCCTCGTCCGGCCGTTTGCGTTTTTGCGGTCCGGAGGCGGTTTCATGACGAAGGCCATGCACTTCACCACGCCGCGAATGACCGCCATTCCGTTTTCCGCCGATCACATGGAGTGGCTGCGCCGGCTGATTCAGGATCCGCGCGTGGCCGCGACGATGGGTGGAGTCCCCTCCGAAGACGCGCTGGCGGGGATCATGCAGCGGAATCTCGATCACTGGTCCGAACACGGCTTCGGCATCTGGAACTTCACGCTGCGCTCAAACGGCGATTACGTGGGCCGGGCCGGGCTGCGGCATGTCAGTCCGGAGACCTGGCTGGGTGAAATCGAGCTGTCCTATGCCGTCATGGCCGACCACTGGCGGAACGGATTCGCGACCGAAATGAGCCAGGCTGTCCTGCGGATCGGCTTTGTGCAGTTGCGTCTGCCGTCGATCGTGTGCTTCACGCTGCCGGACAACATCGCCTCGCGCCGCGTCATGGAGAAGCTCGGTTTCGTCTATGAACGCGCCGGCCAGCACGCCGGCCTGCCGCATGTCTTCCACCGCCTGACCGCCGAACAGTTCGCCTCTCATCGCGGGTAGGCCGGACTGTGCCCGGCGGAATCGAAGATGCCGGATATTGCCCGGCCTGCAGCCAAACGCCCCTCTCCTCGCAGAGGGCAGAAGCCGCGGTTCACAGCTCTTCAACGTCCTTGCGCTGAGCACTCAGGTTGGAAGTCAACCGCCCCGGAGCGGTGAGCCTCCATGTCTGGAGTGATGGTGAGAATGCCAGGAAGGCAAACGTCAGCAGACCGAGACTCAGACCGATGGTGACGGCGGGACTGACCGGCAGAGGCTCCATCACCCGGCACACACCGAACGCGGCCAGAGGTGCCAGCACCGGAACGAGCAGTACCCGGTCGTAACCGGGAATCACCCAGCGCCGTGCTCCCATACGGCCAAGCGGCCCGCATGAAGGCATCACCAGCGGCAGGTATGTGCCCAGGGAACCAATCACGAGGAACGCCACTCCACCTGCCGTGAGAAGCCAGGCGACATCAGTTGAGTAGGCCGGGCTGTGCCCGGCGGATTCGAAGATACCGGGCACAGCCCAGCCTGCTGCTTCTGACCGCCGAACGGTTCGGCTCGCGGACGCGTACAGAAAAAGTTTCCGGGTCCGACCGATGCTGACATCAAGGCTGAAAACGCCACGGCATTCCGGCCTGGAACAACGACAGTCTGGCATTGCAGACGGCTTGAAATTCCGGCGCTGGCGCCAATGCGAGAGCCTTGCCTGCTGTGGCAATCGCCGCTGGATAGTCGCCCTTCTCCGCTTCAGCCGTAGCCAGGGCGAGCAGCGCATCCCACCTCTGCCAGTTCGTCATTTCACAAGCTTTCGTTGCATGGACGATACTTTCAGCCGCATCCCGAATCGCAGGATCGGGACACCCGGCGAGCAGTTCTGCGAGTTCAATTCTGGTTTCAACACGAGCGGGATTATCGGCGATGGACGCCTTGAGATCAGCCCTGGCTTTCAGCATGTTTCCGGTTTCAAACTGATATCGAGCCTGAAGCCAGAGCACAAACCACTTGTCAGACTTGCGAAGCCTCGCTTTGGTGAACAAGTCCGCCGCCTTATTCCTTTCTCCAAGGCGATGAGTGATGAATGCTTCCACCGCCAGCGCTGCCGGCATATCTTTCTGAATACTTTTAGCGCGATCAACATCCTTTCGCGCTTTGTTCAAATCAGGCAGAGAAAACACGTATAAAAGCGCCCTCGATACGTATGCGGCAGAATGCTCAGAGTCGAGAGTAATCCACTCTGAGAGTGATGCCTCTGCCTCTCTGTGATTCCCGGCCTTCCATTTACCAAATGGATCCAGAATCCTTAACCATTCATCTCTCAGGTTTTCCGCCTTTCGATTCAAGATTTCTTCGCTCGCGATGAGTGGCTGAAGTTCGGCTTGCAGCGTCTGTAATAGGCCGGTCTGTAACGAAATCCGCATATTCAAAATGTCTAGCATTCCCGCTTGACGGTTATATTCTAATTCAAGGATTTGCAGCTGAGTACCTTGAGCGTTTCTGGCATTCTGGCGCAACCTGGACATGGATGACTGAAGCTGAGATGCATTGACTTGATTGTCCTTCAGGGCTGCCTGGACGGATCTTGCCTGTGCTTCAAGAGGCATCTTCTTTTCGTCAAGGATACGCTTCTCTTCGATAAGCCTTCTTCGCTCCTCGTAAATCACAAACAAAGCCGCATTTGCCGCGATCCCGGACTGGCCAGGTGAAGTAAATCCCGCTGGCTGATTGTTACCAGGTACTGCACCAGCGGCGACTCCCGTATTTGTTGTCACCGGTGAGGCTGGAGGTGCGACGGCGAGCGGCGCAGGCGGGGCGACTGCTGCTGGAGCCTGAACCATTGGCGGGGGTGATGCCGCTACTTGATTGGCAGGCGTAACTGCTGGTGGTGGCTGCGTCCTGGGTACTTGAACTGTGCTGGCTTCCGCAGAGCCTCCAGTTGATGAGCCTTGCGTTGGCTGATCCTGTCGAACTGCGAGATTCGCGTCTGCCTCAACACCCGGGGCAGGTGGGGTGAGAGTCGTCTTGTCAGGGACATTGGCCGGCGATTCCTGCTGTTTGCCAGCAGAACCGTCCGGTTTCTCAACAACAGTATTTGTAGCGACAGTCGTCGTAACCGTGCCTGGCCCCGTGATCCGGCCAATGAGAAACGCAAGCAGAACGACAATCGCCACCGCTGTTCCCTGGAGAAAGCGAGGCGCCCCGATGAACTTCATCGTGGCCAGAATCCAGTCTTTCCTTCCAGGCACTGTTGGCTCTTTTTGAACAACCGGGGAACCATCAAGTTCAGCCGGAGCCGGACGAACTTCAGCAACTGCAGAAAGTTCAGCGGTTGCAGTCCCGGACTCGGTCGCGAGTTCAGTATCAAGCTCCGGGGTCCAGATCAATGGTTCTTCGCCGTCTTCGTCTTCTGCCAGGGGACTCAACGACTCCGTACGAATTTGGGAGTTGCCTGCGGGCTCAACCCTGGTCGTTATTCGTGACGATGGATTCTCGGGCGGTACGTTCTTGAGTTTCGGAGGAGAGATCACATGGCGACAGGCACGGCACGAGACCATGCCATCGCGAACAGTTTCACCGCAGTTTGGACACGGAAACTCAGACATACTTCGCTCTTTAGATCACGTCCGGACATTATGCAGTTGAGCGAAGACTTTCGCCAGCCGGAGATGCCGGGCACAGCCCGGCCTACGGAACGCGTCTCGGCGTGGCAGAGTTTTCCGAACGGGGATATCCGCTGTCGGACCGGCTGGCTGAGCGCGGGAGCGGAAATTCTTCAGAGATTCTGCCAGGAACCGGACGGCGGACTGGTCTAACAGCCCGTGAAACCACTTGTGGAGCACGATTGCATCGTGCTCTATTCCTGGAGATGCCGGCACGTTTTCCGGAAATCCAGGCACGTTGAAAACTGGCTCCACGTTTCTCAACAGGCGGCTGTCAGCCCGCGTTCCGGTCGGCGGCCGGGCATTGTCCGCGCGGGGTTCAATCAGGCAGAGCAGTGAGCGGCTTCATGGAGATTCACGACATCGGTTCGCGTCGGAGTCTTCATCCGGAAACGGATGATGAGTTCGACGCACGACTGGTGGAGCGGTCTCAGCACGGTGACCGAACAGCTCTGGAAGAACTGGTGCGGCGACATCTGCCACGAGTCCGCAGCATGGCGTTTCACATGCTGCTGGATCATGCGGCAGCGGATGACATCACTCAGGAAGTCCTGCTGCGGACGGTTCGAGGACTGGCTCAGTTTCGCGGACAGTCCCGCTTCAGCACGTGGCTGTACCGGATCACCTGGAACACGATTCAGAATCAGCGCGGCCGGATTGTTCCCGTCACCGGCGGCGATATCGACTGGCCGGAACCAGTCGTCCGGGAGTGCGATCAGCCGGAGCGAGTGATTCTTCAGCAGGAACTGGATGAGCGGATTCAGCAGGGTCTGGCCGCGTTGAGTCCCCGTTTGCGAGGAGCACTGGTTCTCACGGTGCTGGAACAGCTTCGCCCCGAAGAGGCGGCGGAGCTGGAAGGTTGTTCGATCGACACTCTGCACTGGCGCGTTCACGAAGCGCGACGGCAGTTGAAACAGCGGCTGGCCGGTTATCTGGAGTCGGAAGACGCCACTGACAAATCCGGTCCGCCGTCAAAGAGAGGACGAGTGATCCATGAATGATCAATCTCTGGATAACCTGCTTGTTGACTGGTCGCGGCGAAACTCACCGGACGAAGCCGCTCTGCAAACGCTGGCGATACGGGTTCTGTCACAGGCTCAGGTTCTGCCGCAGACTCAAGGCGATCCGGCTGGAACGAGCGAACCATCAGTCGTGACAGTCCGCGTCGCGCAGGGTGTTCCGGCGAGTTCTTATTCAGCGCGGATGGTGGTCACGCTGTTGACGCTGGTTATGGTCGCGCTGTCCGGATTTTTCATCGCCGTGCCTCGAATGCCGTCGGTCGTGGATTGCTCCCTGTCGCAGCAGAAGGTGACCGGACACGAAACTCAGCAACGGCTGTTCGTGGAATTGAATGAACTGTTCCCGGGGCAATGGCGCTGGTCGAGCGAAGTGAATGGCCGCGTGCGGCTGGAACTGGCGGAGCACGAACGGCTCGATGACGCCGGCGATGACGGAGTGATCGTGCAGATCGCCGTGATCCGTCGATCCGGGCGGGATCAGGCGTGGCGGCCTCTGTGGGAAGCAACGGTTCTGTCCCGCACCGGAGAGTGGGTTCACCTGCCGGATGAACTGACGGGAAACAACCGGCTGTCTGTCTGGACCTGCGCTCTGCCGGATGGCGGGCTGCTGGTGGAGAACTCGGTGGCACTGCAATCGCCGGTTCCGGTGACGGTCTCGGAACCGTGCGTTTATCTGCAATCAAACACTGCCTGTCTGTGGTCGGGACGGAACTCCGATGGTGAGTATCAACTCATCCAGTCCGTGACGCGCACGGGAGAGACTCATGCCGGATGAACAATTCACACACAGATATTTTTCATCGGCACTTTTCACGGTGATTGTGAGTGTGCTGTGTCTGTTCAGCCGGGCTGATGCCGATGATGCCGCCGTATCCATCCAGTCCGTCGAGCAATGGTCGGCCGTGTTCGCCGGAGATACCACCGAATGGAGCGTGAAGCTCAACAGTGAACGAGCCGTGGAGGGCCGCTGCCTGTGGACTCTGCAGGCCGGACAAAGAGTTCTCTCTCGCCGCGAAGCGGCATGGAAAACGGAACCCGGCCAGGCGGTGTCTGTGAAGACGGAGTGGCAGTGGCCGGATGTGAGAGAGGGAGTTGTTCTGAATGGCTTGTGCCTCTGGCAGGTGATCAGCGGCACAAAGGAACTGGCCCGGCTGGAGAAACCGGTCTTCATCTTTCCGCGCAAGGCATACTCCGACCGGCTGCAGTGGTTGAAAGACCTGAAGTTGCAATTACTTGATCCCGAAGAAACGACGCATGCCTGTTTCGTTCGAGAGAACATTCCCCATCGTCTTCTGCGCCGCGGCGATTTCCTGGAGGAAGTCCGGGATGGCATTCTGCTGGTGGGAGAAGGCTGGAAGCTCGCTGGCCCGGACCGCCTGATCGACGATCTGCTGACTGTGGCGAAACGCGGTATTCCGGTGCTCTGCCTGGCGACATCCGAAGGAGAACTGCACTGGCCGGCACAGGATTCGGCTCTGACTGCGATCCGGCTTCATCAGCCGGACATTATCACTCAGTGCGACAAGCGTCTGGATGCGCGACACTGGCCGGATGGGTTTTCATTTCAGCGCGGGTTGTCACTGACAACTCACCGGAATGAATTTCGAGCGGATGTTGTCACCGCGGGCTTCCGCTGGCCGTGGTGTGAATGGCAGGTGTCAGCGCATCCGGATGCGCTGACCGTGAAAACCGATGACCGGCCGGTCCCGGTCATCTGGTGCGGATTCCGCATCATCGGCGGATGGGACTCCGGGCCGGTCCCGCGTTACCTGTTGAAAACGATGCTGGAACGAGTGGAAAGACGCCGTGAAGTGGAGTGAGTCACTCGTCGCGCGGCGGGTGACTTCAACATCCCGATGGCCGTCTCAACCGCCGAACAGCAATTCAGCCGCAGTTATGATTGGGCGTAAGTCATGAAGGCACTCCGACTATTACTGGCCGTTTTGATTGCAGTTGTCCTGGTTCCCGCGTTTTACGTCTTTTTCAATGCCAGCATCCGTAATCCTGTGGTTGCACTCGTGGCGTCGATTCCGTTCATCATTCATGCGATCGTCCGGTCATTCCGTATGGTCCGCGTGTGGCAAACGGTGCTGGCCTGGGTGACCGCCACAGCCTGGATTAGTTATGGATACTGGGAGCGGCATGTGAATACGGTCCACCCTGACTGGAATATTCGGGTCGATCTGTTTCCGATTTTTGCCGTGTTGCACATAACGACATTCGCTTGCATCTGGTTTCTGCTGTTTCCGAAAAGCCCAGCCATGCGGTCGGCTCATGAACCCGGAAGTACATCACACACGACAACATGAAGTCGTCGCTGGCTGCGCGATGCCGGAACCACGAAATGGATACTCCACCACGATTGTCAGGCGGCTCATCGAAGGCTGCACAGCCCCGCGGCAACGGCTCGAATGAGCAACCTGATCGCTGTCCGGCAACTTGAATGTCGGACGTTCCTGACAGCGAAGCAATCACGAATAACACCCGACAGATGGTCTGTCGGCGAATTGAAGTCGGTTCGACGTCCGAGAGGTCAATGAACCGCAAACGACGGCCAGCAAGGCAGTCAACCGGAGCGGCGGATGGCGCTTTTTCTGTATTCCAGGCCGATGGCCGCCACCCGGTCACCTTTGTCGATGGCCGTCACCATGATGGATTTCTCTTTGACAGAAGGACCACAACCATGCGATGGCAAATGAAAGCAGGCAGACTGCTCTGCCTGGCACTGCTGATCGTTCAAGCCGGGGCGAATCTCTTGGCGCAGCAGTCCAGCGAGAAAGACAACGACGGAGCGAAGACGATTATCCCCTGTGCCTTGCTGCCGTTTCAGGAGCGGGGTGGCCGGGATGTGAAATCCGTCGGGCCGGCGGTGACCGATCTGTTGTTCGCCGAACTGGTGGCGCGGCCGGAGATGTATCTCGTGGAGCGGGAAGAGCTGACGAAGATCCTCTCAGAACAGGAACTGAATCTGACGGGTGCCGTGAACCCTGAGCAGGCCGTGCAGATCGGACAACTGACGGGAGCACGCATTCTGATTACCGGCTCGGTGGTGCAGACAGAGAACACGGTATATCTCGTGGCGAAGATCATCGGCACCGAAACGACACGAGTGCTGGGAGCGTCCGTCAAAGGCAGGCTGGATGATGATCTCAGCGGCTTGACCGGATCGCTCGCCGAAGCCATCGTGAAGACGATCACCACACAGTCCGACCGCCTGCTGCCGGTGGAGATTCCCGCGGTCGATCGACTGGCGAATCTGCGCGAGAAGCTCGGAAAGGGAACGAAGCCGGTGTTGACCGTTTCGATCCGCGAGCAGCATGTGGGACAGACCGGCCTCGATCCGGCCGCCGAGACAGGACTGCAGATGATGGCTCGTGAAACCGGCTTCACCGTGCTGGACCGCCAGTCTGGAAATACATCCGATGCGGAAGTGCTTATCACGGGCGAAGGCCTGTCCGCGTTCGGCAGCCGGATCGGAAACCTGACGTCCGTGAAATCCCGGCTGGAAGTGAAGGCCATTGATCGCAAAACCGGCCGGGTGCTGGCTGTGGATCGGCAGGCCGTCGTGACTGTGGATCTCAATGACCAGATCGCTGGAAAGACTGGTCTGGAAGAGGCCGCGGCGCGGATTGCCGAACGTCTGCTGCCGAAGCTGATCGCGGCCGGGAAGAAGTGATCCGCGAATGCCGGTCAGCCATGAGATGCGAACGATTCGCAGGTGCTTCGCGCCTGCGAATCAGCAGACCCTCTTCACTGCGGCTCGACGTCAAGGCTCGGTCATCCTGGCTCTCTCCCCCGCTGAGAATTCAAGTGCGTGACATCGCCGGGTGAGGACTACGGTGTCCGGACTCACCGCGCGAAGTAGAACTCCGAAACGATTCCGTCAGCGTCAGGAAAATCCAATGAGGCCTCATCGGTTTCGTCTGTCACTGCTGATCGTGCTGCTGTCGCTGCTGATTGCACCGGTCTCTGCCGGCGATGATGAAGCGGGACGCACGACGATTGCGGTCACGGCGACGCTGCCTGGTTCAGCCACGGATGCGATGCAGCAGCAGGTGGCGGGATTTCTGGAACTTCTGGATGTAGCACTCAGCGAAGGACCGGATCTGCAGGTGGTCGAGCGGCGGCAACTGGATCAGATTGCGGCGGAGATGGTGTTGAGCGGCCAGGCGGGTCATCCATCGTCAAACCGGTTGCTCACCGGACGAATCACGACGGCCGATCTGATCGTTCTTTCCAGAATTGACCAGGACGAACCGGATCAGCGTGGAATGTCTGCGACCGCTCCGCGTCTGATCGTGCGGGTTGTGGAAACGCGCACGGGCGTCATCAAGGGCATCACCACCACAACTCTGACCGGGTTCGATCCCGCGGAAGCAGCCACGCAGGTGGCCCGCGATCTCCGGGCCATCGTTTCGCAGCCATCGCGGCCCGTGATGACGGTGGCGGTCCTGCCGTTTGAAAGCGACGGCCGGTTTGACAGGCTTAGATTCTTCGAGACCACCGTCCGCGATCTGATCGGCGCGCGACTGCTGGAGTGGAGTCATCCGGCCGTCGATGCGAAGGACTCAAAGCCGGCAGACCGCGTTCCGCAGGCCGGCCCGCGTCTGCAGGTGCTGCAACGGTCCAGCCTGCAGGATCTGCTGCGCGAGATGGAACTGCTGCAGTCCGGGTTCGCCGATGCGGATCACCAGTCGGAGACTCTTCCGAATCGAGCGGCCACCAGCTTCATTCGAGGCCGCATCAACGAACGCAGCGCCGGCCAGGACGCTACCGGTGAAGTCTTTGTTGTGCGCGTTTCCGGTGAAGTCGTGCAGGCCGCGTCGGGAAAGACTCTTCACCGGTTTGAGCTGGAAGCGGTTCCCCGGGAACTGCCCGCCCGGCTCCGGATGGCCGTGGATCAACTGGTGCTCAAGCTGCCGGTTCGGGAATCCGGTCTGCCGGGCCTGTCACTGCCTCCGTCGATCAAAGCCATCAACGCCAGACGTCACGAAACGGAAGCGCTGTTCGAGCAGGTTCGGTTTGACCTGCGCCGTTTTCGCCGGATCTGTCCGATCGACTATTCACACTGGGTTCCGCTGGCGTTCGATCGAATGCAGCGGCCACTGCCGCTGGTGCCGGCCGAATCCCCGGCCGGCCGGCATCTGTTGCGGAAGTCCATCGACCGGCTGGAGTCGCTGCTGTTCATTGAACCGGACCGGGCGGATGCCATGCTCGCGCTGGGGTTCTGCCGTTCGCTGCATGTCGAGGGCATTCAGGATTTGAAGCGGGCGGACGAACTGCTCCGTCGAGCGATCTCAACGGAACGGGACAGCCAGACGCAGATCACGGCGATCCGGCTGCTGGCCGAGTGTGGTTTTCATCACGTCTCAGGCCAGCCCGCAGCCGGCTTCGAGGAACAGACCGCTCGACAGGTGCTGGATGCATTTCGCCTGATGCCGGAGCCGCAGCGCGATCAGATCTGGGCACGACTGCCGGGGCTGCTGACTTCTCTGCCGATGAAGCCTGACAGTCCGGACCGGCTGGTTGAAGCCCTGGCTCTGACCGTCGATGCTGCGGAACGCGAGCAGCTCATGGCTCAGCAATATCAGCTGGCCATGATCGCCATCCGCCTGGCAAACGGACTGCGGAGCACCACGCGGCGGGACATAGGTCTCGGACAATTGTCGCGCTGGTCCGACAGTGAGAAGCCGCTTCTCAGCTCCGTCGCGCGACGCGGGCTGGCTCAGCAGGCAGAGGCGGAACGGAACTACGACCGCGCGGCCGAGTGGTATCTGCGAGCCGCCGAGGCCTGGCCGCAGGAAACGGATCGCTCTTTCGGCTCATCGGCATCTCTGCGCGACAACCTGCGGATTCATGCGGGACGGACGCTGCGACTGGCCGGACGGATGGAAGAATCGTTCCGCCTGCTGTCTGCCATCGAACCTGATCCGGAGAGCCTCAACCGCGGGTATCACGCTCAGGAACTGGGGCACTGCCTGACGGAGATGGGCGACGATCGTCGAGCGCTGGATCTGCTCGTCACGACGGCCGAGCAGGTTCCTTCCATCGTCGATAACAGCAGCATCGTCGAACGGATTCAGAAGCTGGGCGGCGTTCCGCTGCGAGACGAGCGGACGATTCATGTCCGCTATCTGCCCGGCCCGGATCGCGCGCGATGGCTCGGCCGGATCGTCGCGACCGATGGAAACGTCCTGTTCTGCGCCGGTGGGTTCTCAGGTCCGGCCGGACGGGGAGTACACGTTGTCGATCTCCGGAATGAAACGTGGTCCGTTCTGTCGAACGAGTTCGGGCGAGTGACATGCCTGGCTCTGGACGCGGGCCGGTTGTGGGTCGGAACTGACGGCGACGGACTATGGCGCTGCGATCTGGCCGATCGCCGCTGGACTCAGTGGACGCTGCCCAGAGGCCTGCCCGATGCCCGCATCAGCGCCCTGGCCCTTCATGAAGGAACAGTCTTCGCGGGAACCGGAACACCGGCCGCAGGTGGAATCATTCGGCTGGACCCCGATGGCCGACTGATTGTCCTCGATCAGGAACATGCGCCGCGCACCGCGCCGACTCATCTGATCGTGAAAGGGCACGAGCTGCTGGCATCAACGGGGACGGCCATTCTGAGCCTGGACATCAAGTCGGATCAGTGGACCGAACGGATGACGGGCAACCAGCTGCGCCTGTTCATGACGCCCTCCGGAGTTCTCGCATCGACACCGGGCCGCGAATTGTTTCTCCTGGATGAACCCGATTCGCTGCCGTATCGAGCCGCATGGTCTGCGCCGGACGAAACGCGTCGTCGATACGAAGTTCACGGAGTCATCGACTGGCAGGGATCGCTCTGGCTGACCGGCACTCCCTGGCAGCGATTCGCCAGTGCCGGGCTGTACCGACTGGATTCACAGGCCGGGCAGTTTGAGAAGTTCGGCCCGCGCGACGGCTTCCAGGTCAGCACGACTTACGAGACGTACTCGGCAGCCGCGATCGGAAAGAACCTGTGGCTGGCCACCTCCGCCGGCCTGGCAGTTGTTGAGCTTCGGGAATCTGCGGAATCCGATCGTTCGCAGATTCCGGCCGGTTCGCCAGCTCAATGACGAATCGGGAACTGCGGAAGCCCGCATGACCACCACCGCCCATCCGGCATGCCTCTAAGTCTGGCAGATCCTGCGCGGACTACTGGCAGCACTGTCCGATGGAAGACGGTGACACACGGGTCAACAAGCGGATCGGCCGGGTTTTCCACATCGAGCGGATTATTCCCGGTTCGGCATGCCAGTTGTTTCCATGTGGTCAATGCCATGAGCCGCCGCGACGTCACAGGGATCGCGGCAGTCATTCAGACTCATCACGCGCTGACCCGCAACGGAAGTCCGGGTCCATCGCCGCGTCGTCGCCATTTCGCAGGCACGCCGTGACGGCAGCTTCAGAGCGATGTTTCAATCCGGGGGAAGACATGCAGAGCGACACGTTGACAGTGGTGCTGGCCGGAGGGGTTGGTTCCCGACTGAATCCACTCACGGAGGACCGGGCCAAGCCGGCTGTGCCTTACGGCGGCAAGTACCGCATCATCGACTTCACGCTGAGCAACTGCCTGCATTCCGGACTGCGACGGATCCTGGTGCTGACTCAGTACAAATCGCATTCCCTCCAGAAGCACCTGCGCGACGGCTGGTCAATCTTCAATCCGGAACTCAGGGAATACATCACGCCCGTGCCGCCGCAGATGCGGACCGGCGATTCGTGGTACTCCGGCACCGCCGATGCCATCTATCAGAACCTGTACCTGCTGGAACGCAGTGGGGCGAAACACGTCCTGATTCTGTCCGGCGATCATATCTATCGGATGGATTATCTGAGCATGCTGGAGTTCCATCGCGAGAAGATGGCGGACTGTACCGTCGCCTGCATGGACGTGCCGATCGCCGAGGCGCGCGCGTTCGGCGTTATGGGAACCGGTTCGGACGACCGCATTCAGCAGTTTCAGGAGAAGCCACGCGAACCCCGGCCGATTCCCGGCAAACCCGACCGCGCGCTGGCCTCGATGGGCATCTACGTCTTCAGCCTGCCGCTGCTGTGCGAGCTGCTGGAGAAGGACCGTGCCGACGAAGCCTCCTCACACGATTTCGGCAAGGACATCCTGCCGAAGCTGATCCACAGTCAGCACGTCTATGCCTATCGGTTCGGCGGCGAACGGGGCCGGGTTTCACGCGATCATTACTGGCGCGACGTCGGCACCATCGACGCTTACTTTGAATCGAACATGGATCTGCTGAGAACCGAACCGCCCATCAACCTCTATCAGGCCGACTGGCCGATCCGGACCTACGAGCATCAGGCTCCGCCCGCACGCACGGTGGCGGGACCATCCGGCCGGCAGGGTGAACTGATCAATTCGATGCTGGCTTCCGGAGTGGTCAACACCGGGGGCAGCGTGAGGAACTCAATTCTCTCCGCGAGCTGCACCATCCGCGAAAACGCGACGCTCGACCGCTGCATTCTCTTTGAGGGCGTCGAAGTCGGTGCCGGTGCCCGGCTGCGCAACTGCATCATCGACAAGTCCGTGACCATCCCGCCCGGAACCGAAATCGGCTTCGATCCGGAAGCGGATGCGCGACGGTTTACGGTCTCGGAAAATGGTGTCGCTGTTGTTCCGAAGCAGTATCAGTTTCCGCCCGTGGCCAGCATCCCGATGCTCGCCGCACCGGTGAAGAGCGAACTGGTCACGAGCTGTGCCTGATGCCGCCGACTCATACGGATCACCGATGAAAGCCGCGCGTTGTTCGGTTCGTCTCGCGGAGAGGTTGTGAATCTATCCTGCAGGGTGTGACAAGCAGAGCGAGACTCGACAGGTGTGCCGGTGCAGGCAGAATATTGTGGTTCGTAAGTGTTTGAACCGGTCGAGATCTTCTCTGCGCCGGCACACCGCTGCGTCATCCGGCCTGCTGGTCACACCCTGCGGGGATTATCTCACAGACTCGGAGCGAGACGACTACGCAGCTCAGTCGCTTCGCGACTGAGGGCCGGATCCCGGCATCGTGTAAATATTTTCTGCGATTCGTATCAGAGGTCGTATGGATCGGTCTCGATTCTCCGGCCGGTGACGAGCGTGACAAGCACGACGCGCCAGCAAGTGCGTCCATCGTTCTGAACTCACTCGCTGGCGCGTCGTGCTTGTCTGCAATGCGTCACGTTCATCCTCATGGAGTCGATCCAATCGACTTGAGAACGCCATGAGCCGCCGAGGAATCTCCTCGGCGGCTCATGCATGGGGTCACAGGCATCAAAGCTCTCTGCAGATCAGGGCAGAGCGATCGTCTTCAGGCTCTGCGGGCCGCCTTCGGCCTGCACGAGGATCACCGCCTGCGTGTTGCTCAGCTTGTCGAGCTGCATCACGCCGTTCAGTTCCTTGACCGTTTCATAAGCCTGCCCCGCCGTGCCGCCGCCGCGCACCGGCTCGGTGATGCCATCCTTGCGGGCAAGGTTCTCAGTGCTGATCTTCATCACGCCGCGGGCGGAATTCGCCATCAGCAGGAAGCTCTTCCCGTCCTTCTCGTAAACGATCATGTCCAGCGGGCGGTTGCGGTTCCCGAGTTCCGCGACCGTGGTGCCGCGCGCCTTCGCACCGGGCTTCAGACTGGTGATCGGGAACTTGACCAGCGGAGTGCAGACGAAACCGGCCAGCAGGCTGGGTTCACCATCAATGTTCAGCGGCAGGAACGTGCGGATGGTCGCGTTGTCTTCAAAGCGGCCGTGAGCGCCGTGGTAAATCTCGACGCTGGAGCTGGCATCGGTGTCCGCGAACGGGAACGGAATGGAACGCACCGCAGCCGGAGAAGGACCGCCATCTGCAACGCCGGAGACATAGACCCTGCCTTCGGAGTAAGCCAGATCCGTGATGGATTCCTCGCGACGATTCTGCGGGCCGCGCTGCGTCTGAACCGTCTTGTCTTCCGGAGCATCCGGCAGTTCCGCTTTGAGGAACTTGACCTTCTCCAGCGAGACGTTGCTCAGCTTGCCGGAACCTTCGATCCGCACCAGCGCGGGCTTTGAATCGGCTGCCACGGCGAGGTAGACATTGCCGCTGATCGGATTGACGGCCAGATCGCGAATGACGACCGCCTTCGCGCCGAGCAGTCCGGCAACCTTCTGCTCGATGTCGTCGATGTTGACGGCGTTCTCACCGGACCGGGCGGCACTGTCCGCAGTGTCGATCGCGAAGACCGTGGCCCCTTTGGCATCACCGACGAAGAGCACTCCATCCGGTCCGAAGGCCAGCGTCCCGGCTGATTTGAGATCCGGGGTGCCTTCCTTGAGTCCCCATTCGGCAGCCGGAGCCGCGCTCGAAATCACCATTGCCGTCATTGCCGCGAGAACAGCTTCTCTCAATCGCATCGCACTACTCCTTGAGGCAGGGAAAACGAACCTCGGATTCAACCCGGACCACGCGCATCGGTTCCGAACCGTCGTATCCACAGGCCGTAATGCAACATCCTCAATCAGGCATCGCAAGCGTTTCGAAGGAAGTCACGGGCATGAGCATCACCGGCCGTGGAGCGGTTCCTGAGGAGATGGTTATTCTTCGTGCGGCTCACAGTGAGATGTTCGTGACCTCTGATGCCTTCGTTTGACCCGCAGCCGAAGGCGCAGGCGTTTTCGCCATTCGACAGCCATTCGACGCCTGCGCCTTCGGCTGCGGGTCAAACCATCGAATGTCTCACTCCTGACCGCGTGAGGTATAAAAGCAAAGACCGGCCTCCCGGAAGCCGGTCTGATGAACATGAACTTGATGCTCTGCAATGCTCGCCGGGATCAGCTCGCCGACGGACCGCTTTCGGTCGGTTCGAGTTTGGGCGGCTCGAACTTCGGTGCAGTCACCGGGGCACTGTCTTCGGGTGCGGCCGGGCGGGGCGCGGACGTCGGGGCCGAGTAGTTGTTGTAGGTCGATGTGTTGACTTCATCTTCAATTCCGCGGACGCCCTTCTTGAACTCGACAATGCCCTTGCCGAGGCTGCGGGCGACTTCGGGCAGCCGCTTGCCGAACAGCAGCAGTGCGATCACGGCGAATATCGCCAGCTCCCAGGGATTCTGAAACAGACCGAAGGCGAGTGTTGACAGCATGGGACACCTCGTGAGGAAAAGATCCGGAACAGGATCGGGCGGGTTGAAAAGAATCGTTCAAACTCAGCAGATCAGGATCTGGGCTTTGTCTCGTCGCTCTCGCCCTCCTGCTGGCCTTTCTTGAAGGCCGTGACGCTCTGGCCGAGCGATCGCATGACACCTGGCAGGCGGCTGCCGAACAGCAGCAGGATAATCGCCAGAAAGATCAACAGTTCGTAGCCGTGCGGCAGACCAAATCCAAGCGTCATGGAACAGCTCCTTGCCAGCGAGCGAAAGCCGGTGGGACAAACCGAAGCGAAAGGTGACAGTCCGGACTGACGGCTGTTCTCGAAGATCACCAGACCCGGAACACCGGGCGGGACAGGCGTTGCGAATCACCTGCGAAGAAGCTCTTCATCGCGAAGAAAGCCGCGGAGCAGGAGCCGGACATCCGTCCCGAGGAATCGTCTGAGAATTGTCAGCCTGGGGATGTCCACTCGGTTCGCCCGCAGGAGAGCAGGTGGGATGAGCGGAGCGGTTTCATTCTAAAGCGGG
>Ga0172376_10002366_pt1 | contig 23184 bp, 21 predicted proteins | sample Lak35m_FD_121114 | JGI IMG/M metagenome (GOLD analysis project Ga0172376, IMG submission 121114) | Freshwater microbial communities from Kabuno Bay, South-Kivu, Congo - kab_092012_35m | ecosystem: Environmental > Aquatic > Freshwater > Lake | place: Democratic Republic of the Congo: South-Kivu... | reverse complement strand
GCAGGAGGGCTCGATGCCGTTTCTCATGGTCAATCTCGACGATCCCGCCGACTGCCGGCGGGCGATGCAGCAGCTGCGTGGGCGCGTCGTGGGCGCCCAGCGGATGACGGGCCCGTGCCGCGGGGGCCCGGGTATGGGAGTGGCACCGGCCGCGGGACGGCTGCCCCTCGGCCAACAACTGCGTCGCATCCGGCACCGCGGCCTCTGGCCGCATCTTGTCCGCATCGCCCGAGCCTCGGCTGAGCCGCGTTCGCTCATGGAGTGGGATGAGGCCCTGGGGCTCCCGGCGAACAAGATGCGGTCGCTGAAGGCGATCATGGCCAAGCTCGAAAACCGGTTCGGGCTCCGGTTCCTGCAGCCGGCGACGGACGGGAGCGTCGATGCCGTCGGCAATCCACGGTATGAGATGGTCCCGCGGGTGCGCCGGGTCGTGCTCAGGCTCGCGGCCGAAGAGGCCGGCGGCTGAGTTCCCGAGGGGGGTGGCGGCCGTCGAAATCCGGGTCTGCGACGCCCGCTGCTCGGCGGCTGCAACCTTTGGGGGGCCACGTCCGTTGAAAGGGTACAATCGGTGAACGAGCCGATTCACAGGCCGATTCATAGGCTGGTTCATAGGCCGGTTCATTTCCTCGTGCAGAAAGGTGTCGCATGCGCGTCGTTTCCCGAATCAATCGCCCGATGACTCGCCGAGTGTCCAGCGTGATGGCCGGCGGCCTCTTCGCGATTGCGGTCGTCGTCGCGTCGCCGGTCGCGTCGGGGGCCGACAAGCCCGCGATCGATCCGGAAAAGGTCTTCAAGCGCAAGGATGCCGATGGCGACGGCACGCTGTCGCTCGAGGAATTCAAGGCGGGTCTCAAGGAGAAGGCCCTCGAGAACGCCGACCGCCGTTTCAAGCGGGTCGATACCGACGGCAACGGCACGCTCTCGCTCGAGGAATTCAAGGCCGGCATGAAGCCGAAGCCGGCGGCGAGCTGAGTCGCCGGGGCGGGGTCGGAGTGACTCGATCCGCACGCGGCGTGACACGCGGCGTGACGTGACACGCGGCGTGAATGAATCCGCGCGGGCCACGTTCTGCACGGGGCCGCGGCCGCGAGGTCGGCTCACCGGCTCGTGACGAGCGCCGGCCACCAGCTGCAGAGATACCAGCCGCGGGGCGCGGTCATCTCCGCAAGCAGTTCGAGCGGCTCCCGCGCGCCGGGAATCGCCCCGCCCAGGACGTCGTCGAGCAGGCCGCGCGGCCGCGAGTAGCGCACCACCCGGGCCGTGTCGGTCGTGAGGCCCGCGAGTTCAACCGCCCGGGCGACGGCGTCCTCGACGAAGCCGATGCGGTCGACGAGGCCCGCCTCGAGAGCCTGACGCGACGTGAAGACCTGGCCCGTCGCGACGGCATCGACCGCCTCCGCGTCGAGCTTCGGCCGGCCGGCCCGGACGATCTCTTTGAACCGCGTGAACATGTCGGCGACCAGCGACTCGAGCACCTCGCGCTCGCGTTCCGCCAGCTCCGGGGTGCGGTCCTTCGTGGGGCTGAGCATCTCCTTGAGCGGGCCGCTGGCGACGGAATCATCGCGCACGTCGATGCGCTTGAGCAGCTGCGAGAGATCGAACGACGGGATGATCACGCCGATCGAGCCGGTGAGCGTGGCGGGCTCGGCGTAGATGACGTCCTCGCGGCCGCCGTTGGCCATGGCGACGTAGTAGCCCCCGCTGGCGGCGATGCCTCCCATGCTGACCACGACCGGAAGGTCGCGGCGGGTCGCCAGCCCGGCGATGCGGTGGTGCAGTTCGTCGCTGCCGCTGACGGTGCCGCCGGGAGAGTCGATCCGCAGCACGATCGCCCGGACGCTCTCGTCGGCCTCGACGGTATCGAGCTGGGCCCGGGCGAACCCCTCGCCTCCCATGATCGCGCCCGAGATCGTCACGATCGCGACCTTCGCGGGGGCGGCTTTGGAGAGCGAATGATACGTCTCGACGACCCGTGGGTCGCGCTGGAAGTACTGCGAGAACGCCCCCGCACTGCCGATCGCCGCCAGCAGCGAGACGCCCGTGATCAACCACGCCAGCCGGGTGCCCCACCGGCCCCAGCCACCAGCCTGCTCGAGGATGACGCGCGTCGGCGCCTGCCGGTCAAGGCGTGTGAGATCGTCCTGCACCATGGTGCCATCCTCGCGTGTGTCGATCGGCGTGAACCACCGCGTCCAGCCCTCTCGACCGATTCTAGCGTCGCTGGACCAGCGATGGCGTGCGAGTCGCCGGTTGTCAGTCGCGGGCTGTCGCGGCTACGATCCCACCTTCCCCCGCGTCCTTTTGGAGCCGCATCTCGTGTTCGTCTGTGTCAGCACGGAGTGCCTGCCCGACATGCCGCTCGCCGCGGCGATGGAGCGGCTGGCCGAGCTGGAGTTCACGGCCGTGGAGATCGACATCCACGAAGGCGGCGGCCACTTGGAACCGGCCCGCGTGGCCGCGGATCCCGAGGCGGCGATCGCCGCCTGCAGCGACCTGCAGCGGCTGCGACCGGTCGCGGTCTCCTTCGCCGCGCCGGAGACGCCGGCACTGTACGACCATTTCGCCGCGTGCTGCCGGCTCGCCAAGGCGCTCGGCGTGGTGACCGTCGTCGTCGAGTCATCGGAGCTCGGCACGCCCTTCAACGGGGAGATCGAGCGTCTGCGGAAGCTCGTCGCCATCGCGTCACGGCTCGGCGCGGTCGTCGGCGTGAAGACCGCGGCCGACCGGATGACGCAGGACGCCGAGACGACCGCCTCCCTCTGCCGGAACGTCCCCGGCCTCGGGGTCACGCTCGATCCCAGTCACTTCATCCACGGCCACAAGAAGCCCGCGTCCTGGGAGCCGATCCTCAAGTACGTCTGCCACGTGCACCTGCGCGACACGAAGGTCGACGCGTTCCAGGTGCGGATCGGACAGGGGGGCGTGGAATACGGGAAACTCGTCCAGCAGCTCGGCCGCGTCGGCTACGCGCGAGGGCTCTGTGCGCACATGGCCCCGCTCGAGGCTGTCGACCAGGTTGCCGAACTGCGCAAGATGCGGCTGTTGCTCGAGACGCTGCTCTGAACCATGTCCGCGCCAACGGCGGCTTGGCTCCGCGCTCCGGCCCAAGGCTCCTCGAGCGTTCGCCGACCCCCTTCGCCTACCCGCCTTGGTCTGCCACGCGGCCGCTCCACCTCCGCACGACGTGCTGCTAACGGATGGTGCCGCCCGTTGACTCGGCACGGCTCGCCATCTCGGCGTAGGCCCTCGACTGGCGATCGTCCCCTTCCTCGGCGTACATCGTCGCAAGATTGCCGTAGGCCACGGCGAGCGCCCGCTCGTCGAGGGTCCGCGCCTCCACGGCGGCGACCATCAGGCCGACCCCGCGCTGGCTCAGCGCGAGCGCATCCTCGCGCCGGCCGATCTGCCAGTACGAGATCGCCATGCTGACGTACGATTCGCCGAAGCGTCCCGCATCGGAGGCGGATGCGGCGACGTCGGTCGCCTCCTCAGGCTCCCAGAGCGGCACCACGCGATCGAACCAGGTGACGGCGGTCGCGTGGTCGCCGCGCTGCAGGCTGTGCATGATGCCGATGCGGAACAAGAGTTCGCCCACGTCCCGGCGCTCGGTGACCGTGAGATCGCGATGCTCCGCACCCCGTTCGAGATAGGCCGCCGTGAGCGTGGCGTTGTCGAGCATGTCGGTCGCATCCCCGCGTTTTTCGGCCGCCGTGAGGGCGTCGCGGAGTCCGAGTCCGACCTCCCAATCCACCTGACGACGTCGCCAGGGGTCGGTCATCGCCTCGCCCATCCGCTCGCGGAGCTCGAGCAGCCGCTTCACCCAGGGCAGCGGTTCACCGGCCTCGGTCGAACCGGCGGACGAGGCGAGCACGCCGCGGCAGAGCTGCAGCTCGAGGATGAGTTTCTCGGTGTCGGATCCCTTGAAGTCCGTCACGATCGTCTCGCTGCGCGCGATCCACTTCGGGATGACCCGGCTCTTCTGCTGCCAGGTGCCCTCGGCGATCGCCCGGGCCGTGCCGAGGTGGGCACCGAGCAGCACCTCGGTGGCGGCCGCCTGCATCGCGGGCGACTTCTTCGCCGCGAGCGGCGCGGCGCGGCGGATCGCGTCGGCGAAATGCTCCACCGCTTCCTGGTGATCGGGCTGGGGCCCGGCGAGCGCGGCACGGCCGAGCAGCCTCTTCACCTGCGCCATGACGAGCGGCGACGGCCCCTCGCTCGCGGCGACGTGCTCGAGCACCACGCGGGCCTCGTCGGGGCGGTCCAGTGCGAGGAGGACACTCGCGTGCTTGATCCGCGTCCAGATGTCCTGCGGGTCGAGCCGCACCGCGGTCTCCGCGAGCCGCAGCGCCTCGTTCCACTTGCCCTGCTCGCTGCTCATCGCGAGGAGGAGACGGTGGGCCCGGACGTGCTCGGGATCGAGCTGGATCGCATAGTTGAGGTCGGCGACCGCGTTGGCGGCCGACGACTCCATCTCGCCTTCGGCCCTGAGGACGAATGCCTCCGGATCGAGCGGTTCGATCATGATGCCGTCGGCCGCGCGCGTGCCCGGCTCCACGCTCAGGATGACACCGCGCTCGGGATACACCTCGCCGATCGATCGACCCTCCTCGTCGAGGATCGACACGGTGCGGAGCTCGGAGATTTCCAGCTGCTTCGCCAGTTCGGCGATCGGCACCGCCTCGGCGAGCTTGATGCGGATCGCCGTCACGACGTCCTGCTCGATGGCCACCTCGACACGATCGAACGGCTCGATCGACCAGGCGACCGCCTGTTCACCCTCGTCGGTCGTGAATGGCTCGCCCGCTCCCCACGTCGCCTCGATCTCGGCGCGGGTCGTCTTGCCGGGATGCACGCCGCGAAAGCTGGCCGGATCGATCGACAGCGCGGGCATCTCGTCGGGTGTGGCCGCGACCGGAGCGGTCACCGTCGCCGGGGTCTCGGGGGCATCGCGCCCCTCGGCGACGGTTTCGGTCGTGCGTTCGGCAGCCTCGTCCGTCCGCGTCTCCGCGGCGGGGGCTTCACGCGTGCCACCGAAGAGCGCCGTGGGCGTCGGCAGCGCCGCCATGCGTTCCGTGAGCCACCGGCGCACGGGGCCTTCACCGGACGAGTCGGTGTCGACCGGGGCCCGCTCGGACGTGCTCGACGTCGTCGCCTGCTCCTCCTGTTCGACTCCGGAGACGGTCACGGCTCCTTCCGGTCGCGCGGCCTTCGTCTCGGGTTGTTCGGCTGCATCGGGCCGTCCGACACCGAACGACTCGATCCACTCCGGAAGCCGGAGCAGCGGGCGGGGCGTCGATCGCGAGGGTGGTTCCGCGGCGACGACCGACGCCGGCAGGGCCCAGAGTGCGGCCAGAAACAGGCTCGAGGATACGAACGAACACGGCTTCCGCAGCGTGGCCACGAGAGTTCCTCCTTGAACGGCTGATCGAACGGCGATGGCGGGGCGGGCGGGGGACATGATTGCGGGGGGACGGTAGGCGTGGCCGGCGACGCCGTCCAGACCAGAAAGGCCGCTCCGCTCGAGGCGGCATGCCGTCCCGGAGCCGATGGCCGGCGCGGTCGGGGAAGCCGGGGAAAGGTGGGGAAGACCGCCCGACACGCCGTCAGCGTGCCGGCCGTGCCATGCCGTGCCGGTCACGACCTCCTACACTGCATGGACGGATCCCGGGGCCGAGTCTGTGCAATCGATGATGGACGACCGTGCGATGCCCAGGGCCGTCGTCCTCGGGGCAGGCATGGCCGGGCTCGCGGCGGCAGAGTTGCTTGCGGAGTCCCACTGGAAGGTCACCGTCATCGACGCGTCGGGGCGGCCCGGCGGCGTGCTGGGAACCCGCCGGGAGGACGGCTGGCTGGTCGAACGGTCGGCGGACACCTTCCTCGCGGCCCGGCCCGAGGTCATCGACATGGTCGCGCGGATCGGCCTGTCCGACGCGCTCGTGGGCGTGACGCCCGAGGTGCGGCGGGCGCTCGTGTGGCACGGCGGCCGGGGCATACCCGCCCCGGATGGCTTCCGTCTTCTGGCGCCCGGCAGCGTCGGGGGCATCCTGCGCACGCCGCTGCTGTCTCCGGCGGGGCGGCTGCGGGTGCTCGCCGAGCGGTTCGTCCCGACGCGATCTCGGCCGCACGAGGCGGCCGACGACGATGAATCGCTCGAATCATTCGCGGTGCGTCGCCTCGGCCGCGAGGCGTTCGAGAACCTCGTGCAGCCGCTCGCGGCTGGAATCTGGACGGCGGACCCGGCACGCCTCGGGATGGCGGCCGCCTGCCCCGAGTTTTTCGCCATGGAACGTGACGCCGGGAGCCTGTGGGCCGGAGAGCGTGCGCGACTCGCGGCCCGCGCGACCGCCGACGCAGGTGACTCCTCGCGTCGTGGCGACCATGGCACGGCGGGTGCCAGGTATGGGCAGTTCCTCACGCTCGTGGACGGCATGGAGTCGCTTCCCGCCGGGCTGGCGGCGCTGCTGCGGGCCAACGGCGTGACCTTCGTCACGGCGCGGGCGACCGCGCTGGCCAGGCGCACGACCCACTGGCGGGTGGAGGGATCGGGTGACGATGGCCCCGTCATCCACGAGGCCGACGCCGTCGTCGTCGCGCTCCCCGCAGCGGCGGCGGCGACGCTGGTCCGTGGCGAGGATCCCGTCCTGGCCGCGGAACTCGCCGCGATCGAGTACGCGGGCTCGGCGATCGTTTCGCTGGGCTTCACTCGCGGCGATGTGGCGCATCCGCTCGACGCAGCCGGCATGGTGGTGCCGCGGCGCGAGGGCCGGCGGGCCCTGGCGCTGAGTTTCTCGAGTTCGAAGTTTCCGGCGCGGGCTCCGGAGGCGGCGGTTCTCGTGCGCGTGTTTCTCGGGGGGGCCCTCGATCCCGAGGTCGTTCATCTCGAGGAGGCACCGCTCGTGGACCTGGCTCGGCGGGAAGTCGAGGTGCTGATCGGGGCACGGGGGCGGCCCCGGCTGACGCACGTCGAACGCTGGCACGGAGCGATGCCCCAGTATCACGTCGGGCACGCAGCCCGCGTCGGGCGTGTCTCGGCCGCGGTCGGCCGTCTTCCCGGTCTGGCCCTCGCGGGCGCCGCCTACGAAGGGGTCGGCATTCCCCAGGTCATCGCGTCGGGCCGCAGGGCGGCGGAGCGGCTCATCTCCTCCGCGGCGCTCCCACGGGCCGGCGTGCGGTAGCCCACGCCGGACTACTTCTTCTTCGCCGCCGGCTTGGCGGCGGCCGCCCCCTCGGCCTCTTCCTTCTTGGGCTTCTTCTTTTTCATCGACATCTTCTGCACGCGCACCTTCGGCAGGCCGAGTGGGCTGCGGCCGTCACCCCAGAGATCCTGCTCCTTGAGTCTCGCGATGCGTTCGGCGCGCGTGAGCACCCCGCGAACGTTGGAGGCACCCTTTCGCACGCGCAGGCTCTTGTCCATCGTCATGGCCGTCTCTCCGGTCGGAAGCTCGTATCAGCGGAAAGCGTAGGGAGGCCGGGGGTTCCGATCAAGGTCCGGGCCGATTCAGCACGTCACCTTCGCGATTCGGCGGAGGAAGTCCTCCATGGCGGATGGGCGGTCGCCCGGGTCGGCCGCGAGGCAGGCCATGATCGCGTCGGCGAGCGCCGCGGGGGCGTCCTGCCAGTGTGCACGGATGTCCTTGGGGGTGGTGTCGTGCGCGAGCGCCGCCCGTCCGCTCGATCCCCGGGGCCAGGGCAGTTCGCAGGTGCAGATCTCGTACGCCGTCACGCCGAACGAGAAGACGTCGAGACGCCTGTCGGCCTGCCGTCGCCGCACCACCTCGGGCGCCATGTAGTTCGGGCTGCCGATGCGGTTCCCCGGCTGCATGAACACCGGCTTGTCGGGCACGGCCAGTCCGAAGTCGAAGAGCACGAGCGTGCCGTCGGGTCGAAGGATGAAGTTGCGGGGGCAGATGTCCCGATGGACGTAGCCGGCCGCATGGACGGTGGAGACGGCCGTCGCCGCCTGACGCACGAGGTCGAGACGCTGCGCCGGCGAGAGCGGCGTGCGTGCCATGAGCAGGCCGTGCAGCAGCGTCCCATCGATGAATTCCTGCAGCACGAAGGGGGCACCGTCGCTGGACACGCCCCACTCGAGGGTGCGCACGACGTTGGGTCCGCTGATTGCGAGCCCGATCTCCCCCTCGCCGGGCTTGCCCAATCCTCGGTAGCGGGCCTCGATCGGTTCGCTCTTGAGCCGGTCGATCAGCTTGAGTCCGCGCAGCTCGCCGGAGACGTTGTCTCGAACCTTGTAGAAGGTCGACATCGTGCCGACGCTGCTCTCGCGCAGTCGCTCGAATCGTCTGTCGAGATCGACACGCGTCGGCCGTGCCCTCCGTCCTGCAAACAGCCGCGAGAAGAAGCCCATGCCGCACGTCGGGGTGGTCAGGTCTGCTTGAGGGCGGCGAGTTCGGCATGGGCCGCGGCGAGTTCGCGCTCGAGCAGCGGCACCTCCGCGGGGTCGTCCGGCTGGCGTTTGGCCCCGGTCAGCTGCTGCTGGAGCTTCGCGATCTTCTGGTGGAGCACCTCCATGCGCTTCTTCTGCTTCTTGTCCACGGGTGTCTCACCTCCACACGCGTCTCCGATTCCCGGACTGCGGCCACCCGACCGCGGTCGAGATCGGACTTCTGTCGCTCATGGTCGTGCCCGCGCCGGGGGCTGTCGGGGCGGCGCGTCGATCAGTCGGCCGGTTCGGTCGGCGCCGCGGCCTCCCGCGGCGAGGCGTCCGCCGGCTCGCTCGTCGCTCCGCCGACCCGGTCGTCTCCGTCCGGTGCATCGGGGCGCGGTCGGTCGGAGTCGCCCGAGGCGTCGGTGCGGGGGTCGGCACCGGCATCGTCCAGGGCCGTGGAGGGCGCCGACGTCATCGACACCCCGCCCCCCGAATCCGCCAGGTTCTCGCCGGTATGGAGGTTGCGCATCCAGCTCGAGATCATCACCACCGCGAGCATCAGCCCGATGGTGACCGACAGCCACGCGGCCCGATTGTCCCGCAACCACTGCGTTCCCGCTCCGCGTCCGACGAGTCCGCTGGCGAGGTAGAACGCCACCATCGCGAGCAGGAACTTGACGCCGAAGAGCGCGTGGTAGCCGTTCGCGGCCATCCATCGCCCCTCGCCCCATCCCTCCGCCTTCACGCGGGAGTTGAACAGCAGAAAATTGGCCAGGCCGCTGGCGAGCAGCACGGTGATGGCCGCGATGACGAACGGCAGCCACTTTCGTCGCACGGCATCGTGCACGCGATCCCGGGTCGATGCGTCGAGTTCCGAGATCGCCGGCAGCAGCGCGAAGCGGGCGAAGACGAGGCCGCCCATGGCGATCACCGCCCCGAGCACGTGAGCCCATCTCAGGGCGAGGAGAGTCGGATCCATCGTGAGCCTTCGGGGGTGGCCGCGGGGGAGGCACATCCCCGCGGAAGCGGAATCGTGGAATGAGAACCGCCGGGAGGACAGGGGGGAACGCGGCTGCAGATGCGAGCCGCATCGCGGCATGACGCCCCGGCCCGCTCGCAGCGGATCGCTGGAAATGCTACCGGATCGTCCCGCGACACCCAAGCGGCCAAGGCCATCCGCCCGGCAGTACCCCGGTTCACGACGATAGAATCGGGTGGTATGCCATCCGCCGAGGACCATGACGACGCGCTCGAGGACTTCCTGATGGAGCGGCTCGCGGGAGGTGGCCCGCACGACCGCTGGATGCGGCTGGCACTCGAGGAGGCGCGGGCGGCGGCGGATGCGGACGAGGTGCCGGTCGGTGCGGTAGTGGTCGCCGGCGGCCGGGTGATCGCCGCGGCACACAATCAGCGCGAGCAGCTGCTCGACCCGACCGCGCATGCCGAGATGATCGCCCTGACGCAGGCGGCCGCGGCGCTCGGCTCGTGGCGGCTGGAGGGCTGCACGCTCTACGTCACGCTGGAGCCGTGCCCGATGTGCGCCGGTGCGATCCTGCAGGCTCGCGTGCCGCATGTCGTCTGGGGCGCACCCGATCCCAAGGCCGGTGCGGTCGAGTCGCTCTACCGACTCTTCGAGGATGCACGACTCAACCATCGCGTCGAGCACGTCGGTCGCGTGCTGGCCGACGAATGCGGCGCAGTGCTCACCGAGTTCTTCCGCGGCAAGCGCCTCGCACGCCCTGATCGCACCGGTGCGCCCGAGGGCCACGGGTGACGTGCGGGCGGTTCTCGACGCGACCCTGCGGCAGCGGTCGTGGGGACAAGAGGGGATCGGGTGGGACCGCTCAGGTGAGGCCGGTCAGTCGCATGTGACCGGTCAGACAAGACCGCGACGAACCGCCCACACGGCGGCCTGCGTGCGGTCGCTCACGGCGATCTTGCGAAGGATGTTCTGCACGTGCTCCTTCACGGTCTCGACGCTGATCGTCAGCGATTGCGCGATCTCCTTGTTGGAAAGCCCAAGCGCCATGTGCCGCAGCACCTGGGTTTCCCGCTGGGTGAGCGGGATGTCCGGGTCGGGCACCGCGACGCGGTTCGCCATCGTCGTCGCCACGCGTCGCAGCTCGCCCGCACGCATCGGAAGCTGTCCGGCCGCGGCTCCCGTGATGGAGGTGATCAGTTCCGCCCGGGTGCAGCCCTTGAGCATGTAGTCGTGGGCCCCGGCGGCGACCGCGCGGGCCACGTAGGTGGGATTGTCGAACGTGGAGAGCATCACGCAGCGCACGCCCGGCATGTCATTGCGGATTTTCTCGAGCGCCGACAGCCCGTCCTTGCCTGCCATGCGGATGTCGAGCAGCACGACGTCGGGCTTGAACTTCTTGGTGAGTTTGACCGCCTCGTCCCCGCTGGCAGCCTCCCCGACAATCTTGATTTCGGACCCGGCGAGCAGGCTCACCAGCCCGCGGCGAACCACCTCGTGATCATCCGCAATGACAACTTTGATCGACATGACAACTCCAGGTCCGCCACGGCATCGGTGATCGCGCCGCCCGATCACCCATCCTGCCGGCGAATGCTAGTGGCTCCAATGGTTTTCCGCAAACGAAAACCCGCCGCCCGGCCTCGTGGCAGCGGCACCATACCCAATCATAGGGAGGCACTCGTCCGTTGTCCGGCGCGGCTTACGCTTTCGTCACGATGGTGATGTCGGTGCCACCGTCGGGGTGCGTGGCAGACGCCGTGGGATCGCGCATCCTCGCCAGCATGCCCTCCGCCCCGCGGCCCACGAGCAACGCCGCCACGCGGGCCCCGAGTCCCTCCGGTGATTCAACCTGGTCGCGCACGTCTTCCTCGACCACGAGTCGTGAGACCATCCGCCCCGCCATCTCGAGGACACATGCGCCGAGTGCGAGTTTCCCGGTGGCCGTCCCGCGGGACCAGGCTCCGATCGGGGCGAGACATCCGCCGGCGAGCGCCGCAAGGCATGCCCGCTCCGCGCGAACGGCACGATGGGTCGGCGGATCGTCGAGCGGCAGGACCGCTGCGCGGACCCGTCGATCGGTCTCGCGAATCTGGATGGCCAGCGCGCCCTGTCCGACCGCCGGCCAGAAGCGGGGCGGTTGCAGCACCTCGGTGATCCGCCCGACAAGACCGAGCCGTTCGAGGCCTGCACCGGCGAGGATGATCGCATCGTAGTCGCCGGCATCGAGTCGACGCAGCCGCGTGTCGACGTTGCCGCGGAGGGGCCGCACCACGACGTCGGGCCGCGCGCCGAGCACCTGGGCCACCCGTCGCACGCTCGATGTCCCCACGACCGCGCCGGAGGGCAGGCTCTCCAGCGTGAGCCCGGCGGAGCCCGTGACGAGGACGTCGAATGGCAGGGCCCGCACCGGCACGGCAGCGATCTCGAGGCCGGGGGTGGCCGCCGTGGGCACGTCCTTGAGGCTGTGCACGGCGACGTCGATGCGGCCGTCGAGGAGCGCCTGCTCGAGTTCGCGGACGAACACGCCGTCACCACCGAACCGGTGGATCGGCGTGTCCTGGCGCAGGTCGCCGCGGGTGCTGACCTCCACGATGGTGACGTCTTCGGTCCACGTCCGCAGGCGCCCGGCCACCCAGCCGGTTTGCGTGAGCGCCAGCTGGCTCGCTCGGGTGCCGATGCGGAGGGGTTCGGTCGCCATGGGCAACTCCGTGCTGGACGGGCGCGAGCCGGTCAGGAATCCTCGTCACGGTCGGCCCGCGCGACCACGGCAGCGTACACCGCCGCGGCGCCGGCGGCGGTGGCCGCGGCGGCGGAGGCGCGGAGCGTCGAGCCCGTCGTCGTCACGTCGTCCACGAGCAGGAGCCGCCGGCCCGCCACGTGTCGCCCCGCACGAAAGGCGCCGTGCACGTTCGCGCGGCGATCCTCCCAGGGCAGTTCGTTCTGCATGCGCGTCGCCCGTCGTCGCCGGAGGGCCGCCGCCCACGGCACTCCCAGTCCGGCCCCGACCCAGCGAGCCAGTTCGTCCGCGGCGCTCGTGCCGCGCAGGCATCTGCGCAGCCAGTGCATCGGGACGGGCACGACGAGGTCCACAGCCCACCCGTGCAGCACGTCGCGGTGCCGTTCGACCAGCAGTCGGGCGAGGCCCGCTGCGACGAGCCGTCCGGCGGGCCGCTTGGTCCGCAGCACCTGCTCGCGGAGGCTCGCGTCGTACGCTCCGAGCACGACGAGGCCCTCGAGCGGGCGACCTTCGCGGCGTGCGCACCTGTCACAGCGTGGGCCGACGCCGACCGCCTCGACGGGGTCGGCGATCAGCGTATCGGGGAGCGGTGCGGCGCAGCGGATGCACCGCGGCCGATCGCCTGAAAGGAGCCGGCGGCATGCGTCGCAGACGTGAGCCCCCGATGCGGACGCCGAGCGGTCGCATGGGGTGGGCTCCATGTCGCAGACCGAGCAGCGCGGCGGGTAGAGGAGATCGAGCCCGTGACGGGCCCATCCGCTGGCACCGCGGCGGAAGGTTTCGATCCAGGTCATGGGGTTCGGGTTGACCGGGCGGCCGCGCCCCCTCCGGGGACACCACGATTGACGCTCTCCGGGGGTCCGGCCTACCCTCCGCGCCCCTCACGGCCGACCCCCCACATGGTCGGTCCGCGGGTCCCGCCGTCAAGTCGCCGTCCGCGCCGCCGCCCATGCTCATCGACCGCTACATCACCAGGGCGATGATCCACGCCTTCGTGGTCGTGTTCGTGAGCCTCGCCGGCCTCTACTTCGTGTTCGACGCCTTCACGAACATGGAGGAGTTCATCTCCCACGCGGCCGAGGCGGGCGGGCTCGCGCGGGTGCTCGGTGCCTACTACGGGTGCCGGCTGATCTGGTTTTTCGACGCGACCAGCCCGGTCATCGCGCTGGCCAGCGCGATGTTCGCCATCTCGTGGCTGGAGTGACACAACGAACTCACGGCGCTGCTGGCAGCCGGCGTGAGCCGCTGGCGCATCGCGCGGCCGATCCTGGTCGTGGCCGCCGTGGTCGCCCTCGCGGCGGCGGTGAGCCGTGAGGTCGTCCTGCCCCGCATCCGTCAGGCGTTCGCCCGCAATGCCCAGAATCTGCGCGGGGACGTGCCCCAGCCGTTCGATGCCCGCTACGACCATCGCACCGACATCCTCTTCCGCGGCCGATCGGCCCTGGCGGCATCCAGCCGCATCGACTCCCCCAGCCTGCTCATGCCGCCGCAGTTTTCGGACCTCGGGCCTCAGATCGACGCTGCCGAGGCGTTCTGGCGTGCCGCCGACACCCACCACCCCGCCGGCTACCTGCTCGTCGGCGTGCGCGAACCGCCCGACATCGATCGCTGTGTATCGCTCGTGCGGGGTGGCCGCACGATCGTGGAGACCCCGTCTGGCAGCGCGTGGCTCGAGCCCGGGCAGTGCTTCGTGGCCAGCGACGTGACGTTCGAGCAGTTGATCGGATCGACGAACTGGAGCCAGTATTCGGCGACGACGGAACTCGTGGCGGCGATCCGCAACCCGAGCCTCGGCGTGGGAGCCGACATCCCCCTGCGGGTGCACGCCCGCGTCGTCGCTCCGCTTTTGGACATGGCACTGGTGATGCTGGGCGTCCCGCTCGTGCTGGGGCCCGGAAGGCGGGGCATCTTCGTCGCCGTCGGGCTGTGCGTCTCGATGACGCTGCTCTTCTTCATCGTGGTGTTCGGGTCGCACGCGCTCGCGTCGGCCGACATCCTCGGGCCGTCGCTCGCCGCGTGGACCCCGCTCCTCGCGCTGACGTCACTCGCCGCGTGGCGCGCGCAGCCTCTCTGGCAGTGAGCGGCGGGCCCGGCCGGTGGCCGGCGGCCCGACCGGACCCCGGGTCGGCCGGAAGCCTCGCGGCCTGCTCGACCGGCCCGAATACCCTGGCCGTCACGGTCTTCGGCATCGTTCTTGTTTTGCCAGGCCTTTTTTCTCCACCCGGACTGCCCCGTCTGCCGAAAGAACATGCGGGCGGACGCGGGTTCGCCTGGAGCGGGCCACGGGGGCCCGGACCGGCGGACGGGAGTCCGCGCGGCGGCGGGATTCGTCCCGCCAGGGATCACGAGGGCAAAGGAGTGCCACAGCCATGATGCGAATCACGACCACACGCTTCGGACGGATCGACGTCGCCTCAGGCGACGTCCTGCACTTCCCGAGCGGACTGCCCGGCCTGGAGGACTGCCGCTCCTGGGCACTCCTGGCCGACTCGACCAACGACGCGCTGGGGTGGCTCCAGAGCACGACCCGCGGCGATGTGGCCCTGGCGGTCGTCAGTCCGCGTCGCTTCGTCCCCGACTACCAGGTGCGGATTCCGCGGAGCGAACTGAGCCCGCTCGCGATCGGCGACATGCGCCAGGCGCAGGTCGTCGTGGTGGTCGGCACGAACGGCACGAACCTCACGCTCAATCTCAAGGCGCCAATCGTCATCAACCTCGAAACCCGCACCGGCCGTCAGGTCGTTGCACGTGGCGAGCTGGCGCTCGATTACGAACTGTCGAACGACCGTCCCCGCCTCAAAAAGAGTGCATAATCAATGGTGCGGCCGGCAGGAAACTGCCCGTGCACCAGTCGGTATGGAAGGAGCCAGCCATGCTCGTACTCTCCAGACAACGTGACGAAAGCATCATGATCGGCGACTCGATCGTCGTCACGATCGTGGACATCCGGGGAGACAAGGTCCGCCTCGGCATCAACGCGCCCGCCGAGATTCCCGTCCACCGCCAGGAGGTGTACGAGGCGATCCAACGCGAAAACCTCCGGGCGGCGCAGCTGCAGCCGGGCGACACGCGGGACATCGGGAAGTTCGCCGGCCGCGGCACCCCCGGCCAGCCCCAGCGGCCGCCGGAGAATCCTCGCCGGCAGTGATCGTCCGGCAGTGATCGCCCGGCGGTGATCACCCGGCGGTGATCACCCGGCGGTGATCACCCGGCGGTGATCACCCGGCGGACGAGGCGTCGGCCGCTGGCGTCGGGGAAGGCTGCGGGGAGTGCGGAGTCCGCGTCGGCGGACGGCGGGACCTCGCCCCGGTTTCGCCATTGATCCGGTCAAGCCGGTCGCCCATCATCGTGCGTCGCAGCGAAGGCTCGATGCACCAGGGAGGGTGATCGGATGACACGCTCAGGCGGGCGGTGGGGATACGTTCGCGAACTCGGGGCCGCCGCGCTCATCGTCGGCGCCTGCCTTGCCTGGCGCGCCACGCGGCCGGACCCGCTCGCCGTGGCCACGCCCCCCTCGACCCGTGCCACAGCCCCGAAGCCCGGCAAGGTGGCCGCGGCGGTGGATGCGGAGCAGCGCCCGGTCGCGCTCGTCAACGGCGTCGAGATCACGCAGGGCCGCCTCGCCACGGAGTGCCTGTCGCGGCACGGCGCGACCGTCCTCGAGACCATGGTCAATCGCCGGATCATCGAGCAGGCGTGCCGCCGTGCGGGCGTCACGATCAGCGCGGCCGACGTGGATGCCGAGATCGACGTCATGGCCCGGCGGTTCAGCCTCCCACGGGACAAATGGCTCGATCTGATCCGGCAGGAGCGCGGGGTCACCGAGCGGCAGTATGCGGATGACATCGTGTGGCCGATGCTCGCGCTGCGGCGTCTGGCGAGCGCGGCGATCGAGCCGACGCCGGAGGACCTGCAGCAGTCGTTCGAGCAGCAGTTCGGTCCAGCGGTCAAGGCCCGCATCGTCGTGCTGCGGACGCGCGGTGAGGCGGAGGAGGTGCGCCGGCTCGCGGTCGCGGCCCCCGACGAGTTTCCCAGCCTCGCCCGCACGCGCTCCATCGACGTCGGCAGCGCGAGCGCCAACGGCTGGGTGCAGCCCATTCGCCTCCACTCCGGTGAGCCGCAGTTCGACCATGCCGCCTTCTCGCTCCGTCCCGGTGAGATCTCCCAGGTCGTCCAGGTGGCCGATCAGTTCATCGTGATCAAGTGCGAGGGGCACCTTCCGGCGGACACCGTCACCTTCGACTCGGTCCGCGAGCGACTGGCCGCGGAACTCCGGGATCAGAAGAGCCGGCAGGCCTCCACCGACTTCTTCCGCCGCCTGCAGGACGCGGCGACGGTCGAGAACGTGCTCAACGATCCGGATCGCGGGACCGCCAACCTGGATGTCGCGGCCCGCGTGAACGGCGAGCCGGTGCCGCTGGCCGACGTGCGGGCGGCATGCCTCGACCGGCACGGCCTCGACGTCCTCGAGGTGCTCATCTCGCGCGCGCTCATCGAGCAGGCGCTGGCCCGCAGCCAGCTCGCCGTCGTGAAGGCCGATCTCGACGCCGAGATCACCCGGGCGGCCGAATCGCTCGGGTTCCGTCGCGCCGACGGCACCGCCGACGTGGACGCGTGGATGCAGCGCGTCACGCGCGACGAGAAGATACCGATGCGTCACTACCTCGACGACGTCGTCTGGCCGACGGTCGCGCTGAAGAAACTCGTCGGCAGCGTGCCGGTCACCGACGAGGACCTCCAGCGGGCTCACGAGGCGACGTTCGGCCCGCGGGCGCGGTGCCGCATCGTCGTTCTCGACAACCAGCGGCGGGCCCAGGAGGTCTGGCAGCTCGCCCGGCAGAACCCGACCTCCGAGCACGTCGGTGCGCTGGCCGAGCAGTACTCGGTCGACCCCACGAGCCGCGCGCTCCGCGGCGAGGTGCCGCCGATCCGGCGCTACGGGGGCCAGCCGACGCTCGAGCGCGAGGCGTTCGCACTCGATCCGGGTGAGCTGTCGGGCGTCGTGCAGGTGGCCGACCGATTCATGATCATCTTCCGGGAGGGTTCGACGGAAGCCGCCGCGGTCACGCTCGCCGAGGCGCGCAGCGAGCTCTACGCCGACATCCTGGAGAAGAAGCAGCGGATCCAGATGTCGCGGCATTTCGTGCACCTCCGGGAAAGTGCGGCGATCGACAATATGCTCGCCGGCACGAGCCAGTCGCCCGTGAAGCCCGCGGTGGGCGGAGCCGCCGGGCCCGACATGCCCGGGGCCGTGCTGGACCGGCTGCCGCGTGGGGCTTCCGCACCGCGGGCCGGGAGCCGGCGTGCCGCGGATGCCGCGGGACAGGGTGTCGTGCCTGCAGGATTCGAGGCCCCAGGCGGCGCGGCCCCCCAGCCACCGTCCGGGCCCCGTTCGGCGCCGGCGCCCATCCGGCGCTGAGGGGCGGCAGGACGCGCTCAGCACGCGCGGAGACCGGCGTCCGCCGGGAGCGGTAAAATGGTGTGTCGGCCCCGACCACCAGGACCGTTTCCGACCACCAGGACATCGATCGCGTGCGTCGCCACAGGATTCACCGGCAGCGCATCCCCCCCGGACTCGTCGCCCGGTTCGCGATGGCGCTGGCCCTGCCGGCAATAACGCTGGCCCTGCCGGCATCGGCGGGTCTCGCGGCCGAGCCCGACGGAGAGGTCATCTACCGGACGCACTGCGTGCGGTGTCATGGCCCGGACGGCCGCGGCACGGCCGAGGTGCCCGCACCGCTCGAGGGGGATCTGTCGGTCAACCAGCTCGCCGCCACGATCGCGGAGACGATGCCGGAGGACACCCCCGGCCTCGTGACCGGCGACGCGGCACGGGCGGTGGCCGCGTACGTACACGACTCCTTCTACTCCACGGTGGCCCGTGATCGCTCACGGCCGGCGCGGGTCGAACTCGCCCGGCTCACGGCGCGTCAGCACCGGACCGTCCTGGCCGATCTGATCGGAAGTTTCCGCGGCGCCGCCCCCGCGATCGACGCGCGTCGTGGCCTGCGGGCCGAGTACTACGAGGGCCGCGGCTTCGATCGCCGACTCCTCGTCATGGAGCGGATCGATCCCGTGGTCGATTTCGACTTCGGGGTCGAAGGACCGGACCCGGAGCGGTTCGAGACCTCCCGCTTCGCGATCCGCTGGGCCGGCGCCATCGTGCCGCCGGAGACCGGTCTCTACGAGTTCGTCGTCGTCACCGAGCACTCCGCCAGGCTGGCCGTCGATCGGGCGTGGTACGAACCGCCGCTCGTCGATGCGTGGGTCGCATCGGGAGGCGAGCGGGAGCATCGGGCCACCCTCTTCCTGCTGGGCGGTCGGGCGTACCCGTTGCGACTCGAGTTCTCGAAGGCCAATCAGGGCGTCGACAGCCGGAAGCACGAGCATCCCACGCACGCGGCGATCGCGCTCTTCTGGAAGCCGCCGCATGGCGTGCTCGAGCCGGTGCCGGAGCGCTGCCTGATTCCCCAGGATGCTCCGGAGACCTTCGTCGCCGCGAGCCCGCTTCCGCCCGACGACACCTCGACGGGATACGAACGGGGCACCAACGTCTCCAGGGAATGGTTCGCGGCCACCGCGGCGATCGCCGGCGAGACCACCGCCTACGTGCGGGACCACGTCGATCATCTGGCCCGCGTGAAGCGTGATGCTGCGGACCGGCGGGAGAAGCTCCGGCAATTCGCCGCGGCCTTCGCGGAACGTGCGTTCCGGAAGCCGCTCGCTGACGACGTGCGCTCGCGGTTCGTCGATCACCCGTTCGCGGACGCCACCGACGCGGACGTGGCCCTCGAACGCGCGCTCCTCGGAATCCTCCAGTCGCCCCGCTTCCTGTTTCGCGAGGTCGACGGCGGCGGCGATCCGTTCGGCACCGCCGCGCGGCTGTCGTTCGGGCTGTGGGACTCGATCCCCGACCAGGCGCTCTGGCAGGCGGCCGCGGCAGGCCGGCTCGCCACCGCCGACGAGGTGAGGCGTCAGGCCGAACGCATGCTGGCGGACCGTCGCACGCGGGCGAAGCTCCGCGACGTGCTCTTCGTGTGGCTGAGGCTCACGCCGGCGCCCGAGGTGGCGAAGGATCCTGCGCACCATCCCGCGTTCACCGCCGAGATGGCCGCCGACCTGCGGGCCAGCCTCGACCTGTTCCTCGACGACGTGATCTGGAGCGGGACCGCCGACTGGCGCCGGTTGTTCACGGACCGCACGGTGCCTGTGAATCCGCGGCTGGCCGCCGCGCTCGGGGCGCCCGCGGATGCCAACGCGTTCCGGTCGGCGGATACGTTTCGCGCGCTGGTGATCGACGACGGACGCAGGGCCGGCCTCCTGTCACACCCCTACCTGATGAGCGTCCTCGCCCATCAGGAGGCGACCTCGCCGATCCATCGCGGGGTGTTCGTCGCCCGCACCCTGCTCGGCAACGTCCTCAAGCCTCCGCAGGAGGCGATCGCCCCGCTCGCCCCCGATCGCCATCCGGGGCTCAGCACGCGCGAGCGCGTGACGCTCCAGACGAGCCCGGTCGCGTGTCGCACCTGCCACACGATGATCAATCCGCTCGGATTCGCGCTCGAGGAGTTCGACGCGATCGGCCGCCACCGCTCGGTCGAGTCGGTCGCGGGCTCCGAGCGGCCGATCGATGTGGCGGGCTCGTACCAGCCCAGGCAGGGTGCAGCGGCGGCGTTTCGCGGGGCCGCCGAACTCGGCACGTTCCTGGCCGACAGTGACGACGCACGAGAGGCGTTCGTGCGGGCGATCTTCCAGGGGATGGTCCGGCAGCCGGTCCGGGCGTGGGGGCCGGAGACCCTCGACCGTTTGTGCGGCTCGTTTCGGGACTCGGGGCACGACATGCGACGGCTTCTGGTCGATATCATGGTGGTCGCGGCCTTCGACCCGACGCACACCTTCGCCATGGCGGCAGGTGACGGTGAGGGCTCGCCCGACCGGGAGCGGTAGACCAGGCGTCGGGACGGCCTCGTCCCACATGGAATCGGGAGCGACGCGATGCACGAGACGAATGGGCGTCGAATCGGCCGAAATGGTGCCGTTCGGAGCCGATGCGGCAGCGACAGGTTCTTCGGCGGCGCTGTCTCCCGGCGGGCGTTGCTCCGACGGCTCGGAGTCGGGTCGGCCGTGCTTCCGTGGCTCACGAACCTTCCGAGTCTGTTCGCCGCATCGGGCGATGCGGGCGCGAGGCGACGCCTCGTGATCGTCTTCAGCCCGGACGGCGTCGTGAAGAAGTCGTTCTGGCCGGCTGCCGGCTCGTTGACGTCCGGAGTCGACGGGGCCGCACCGGCGCCCCTCCCGGAGAGCCTCGCGGCGTTCGAGCCGTTCCGCGACCGCATCCTCACCCTCAAGGGCGTGCACAATCGTGTCCGCGGCGACGGCGACGGGCACATGCGGGGCATCGGGTGCCTGCTCACGGGCATCGAGCTGCTGCCCGGCAACATCCAGGGCGGCAGCGACACGCCGGCGGGCTGGTCGAGCGGCTTGTCGATCGACCAGGAGGTGCGCGGCCACCTGCAGGCCGACGCCGCGACGGCCACGCGGTTCGGCTCGCTTGAATTCGGCGTGCTCGTCCCTGGCCGGGCCGACACATGGACCCGCATGGTCTATGCCGGGGCGAATCGTCCGGTGACTCCCGTGGACGATCCCTACCAGATGTTCCGCAAGCTCTACGGCGGCGCCCGCGACCGCGACAGCCTCCGCAGTGTCCTCGATCCGATCCGCGAGGATCTGGCGCGCGTCGCGGCGGCCGTGCCGTCGGAGGATCGCCGGCTTCTCGAGGAGCATGCCGCCCTCGTTCGTGAGTTCGAGCAGGAACTTACCGGGGCGACGGATCCTGTCGCCCATGCCGTGCCGGCACTCGAGCAGGGAGTCGTCGTCGACAACGACCGGATGCCCCGCATCAGCCGCATGCAGACCGAACTGCTCGTCGCCTCGCTCGCCGCGGACTTCACGCGCGTTGCCACGCTGCAGTACACGAACTCGGTGGGGCAGCCGAGGTTCACATGGCTCGGCATCCAGGAGGGGCAGCACGACCTCTCCCACGAACCCAACTCCAACGAGTCCGCCCAGGAGAAGCTCACCCGCATCAACGCCTGGTATGCCGGCGAGATCGCCCATCTCGCGAAGCGGCTGGCGGAGACCCCGGAGCCGGGGGGCGACGGCTCCCTGCTCGACCACACGACGATCGTCTGGACGAACGAACTGGGCGAGGGCAACTCCCACTCGCACCGGGACATCCCGTGGCTGTTGCTCGGTGGCGGGCTCGGCTTCACGACCGGCCGTGCCGTGGACTGCGGCGACGTCGCCCACAACAGGCTGCTCCTCGCACTCGCCCACGCCATGGGCCACACGGGGCTCGAGCGGTTCGGCAACGCGGATCACTGCGGCGATGGACCGCTCACGGGGCTGTCATGACCGACCGCGGTCGAGCGTACCGATCATGACCGATTTCTGTGACGAGCGGCGGATGGCTCAGCCTGCGAAAGGAGATCGCCCGATGTTGGGTTCATCATGTCTTGGCCGTGGTACAGGCTTTTGGATCGCCCTGCTTGTGGCGACGGCTTCGAGTGCCCGAGCCGATGGCACGATGGGCCTGCCGATCGCGCAGGTGAGCCTCACGGAGCTTCAGGCGACGCAGCAGGCGCGGCAGCAGATGGAAGCCAACGCGGCTGGAGCGGCGGCAAATGCCCGGCCGCAGATGAATCCGGACAATGCTGGCCCTGCACCCGCGGAGGGAGGCGATGCGACCCCCAATGCGGTTGCGGCCGGTGGAAGTGGCGGCGGCATTCTGAAGTATCTGCCTGCCTACTTTCTGATCCTGCTCTTTACCGGCCTCGGCATCGCGGCCGTCGGTCGCCCCGTCCGGAGGCTCCCGCCCGACGGCACCTGATGCCGCCGGGCGTGGCCCCGCCGGTTATTCGAGTTCCGGGAGCATCTCCTCGGCCGCGGCCGCCTCACGCAGTTTCTCGAGGGCCTTGGCCTCGATCTGCCGCACCCGCTCCTTGGTCACGCCCAGGGCCGACCCGACCTCCTTGAGCGTCTGGGGCTCGTGCTCGTGGTCCAAGCCGTAGCGACGGATGATGATGGTCTGCTCTCGCTGGTCGAGGCGGTCGAGGAACTTGCCGACCTGTGCGAGCCGGTCGCTGGCCGCGAGCCGCTGCTGGTACTCGTCCGCCCTCCGGTCCGCCGCAGCCTGCAGCATCTCCGTGTCGGCGGCCCGGAAGCGGTCCCGACGCCGGTGCTCGTCCGGGATCGTCCGGGCGAAGTTCTTCATGATCGCCCACGAGGCGTAGGTGCTGAACTTGTTGCCTCGGGCGTAGTCGAACTTCTCCACCGCGCGGATGAGCGACATGTTCCCGTCGCTGACGAGATCGAAGAAGCTGTCGCCCGGCGACACCCGTCGCTTCGCGATGGACACCACCAACCGCAGGTTCGCACGCACGATCCGGTTTTTCAGCTCGACGATCTCCTCGTAGAGACGATCGATCTGATCCATGAGCCGGGTGCTCGGTCGCTCGGGGTCGAGCTGCTCCCGCAGCGTGAACGCCCGGTACTTGAGGTAATTGAACCTCCGGAACAGCCAGACCTCCTGCTCCCTCGTCAGGAGCGGCACCTCGTAGAGGCTCGCCAGATACGCAGGCAGGCCGCTCGGCCGTCGCACCCGCTTCGCGTCGGTCTCTCCAGGGAACGGCTGGTTCACCACCTTCTCCGCGCTCGAGCGGGCGAAGAGGGCGTTGGGCATGAAGTCGAGCGGGAGGGCGGCGATCTGCACCGCGCGCTGCGAGAGGATCACCCGGTAGATGCTCGCCTTCGAACGGTTGTAGCGACGGGCGATCGACTCGACCGACTCGCCGCGGAGGTGGTGCTGGTAGATCCGGGCGCAGCTTTCCGGGCGCAGCCGACCGTCCGCCGCCGGAAAGACGGCGTCGCCAGGATGCTCCTGGTCGTGACGCTTGATCATGTACCGCACGGTCTCCACGCTGCGGTCGAGCCGCCGCGCGATGCGGCGATGCACGTCAGCCGGGCACGCCCCCGCCATGGCCAGCCGGCGGGCCCATGTGATGATCTTGTCGTGCTCCTCGT
>Ga0172376_10002363_pt1 | contig 23203 bp, 13 predicted proteins | sample Lak35m_FD_121114 | JGI IMG/M metagenome (GOLD analysis project Ga0172376, IMG submission 121114) | Freshwater microbial communities from Kabuno Bay, South-Kivu, Congo - kab_092012_35m | ecosystem: Environmental > Aquatic > Freshwater > Lake | place: Democratic Republic of the Congo: South-Kivu... | reverse complement strand
TGCACCGTTTAGGGCGTGGACTACAGGGGTATCTAATCCCTTTTGCTCCCCACGCTTTCGTGCCTGAGCGTCAGCAATTGTCCAGGAAGTCGCCTTCGCCTCTGGTGTTCCTCACGATATCTACGCATTTCACTGCTACACCGTGAATTCCACTTCCCTCTCCAATGCTCTAGCCGTGTAGTTTGAGACGCAGTTCCGGAGTTAAGCCCCGGGATTTCACATCTCACACACACGGCCGCCTGCGCACCCTTTACGCCCAGTGAATCCGAATAACGCTTGCAGTCTCTGTATTACCGCGGCTGCTGGCACAGAGTTAGCCACTGCTTCCTCTCCGGGTTAAGTCAGGCTATCCGATGTTCTCGTATAGCGTTTCTTCCCCGGTGACAGAGGTTTACAATCCGAAGACCTTCATCCCTCACGCGGCGTCGCACCATCAGGCTTTCGCCCATTGTGAATGATTCGAAACTGCTGCCACCCGTAGGTGTCTGGACCGTGTCTCAGTTCCAGTGTGGCTGATCATCCTCTCAGATCAGCTACCCGTCTTAGCCTTGGTGAGCCGTTACCTCGCCAACTAGCTGATAGGCCGCGAACTCCTCTCCTAGCGTCAGGCCTTGCGGTCCCCGACTTTGGTTGGTCTCTCAGGAGAGAGGCCACCGTATGCGGTATTAATTCGCCTTTCGACGAGCTATTCCCCACTTGGAGGTAGATTGTTCACGTGTTACGCACCCGTTCGCCACTGCGTTTCAACTGTATTGCTACAGCCAAAACACCGTTCGACTTGCATGTCTTAACCACGCCGCCAGCGTTCATTCTGAGCCAGGATCAAACTCTCCGAAAAGAGTTAGAACCTAGTGATTCTGAACTACTGGTAGGTTTGGCCGAAGCCAAACTACCTTATTTAAGTTTTTTGATTGGGGGTCCCAATCAATCGCACAGAGTAAATTTCAAAGAGCCTTTCCCTTGGGGAAAGAGGTCCAAGAGGACAGGTCGCTGAACCGTCGTCAATCACTTTTTCGGGGAAACTCTCCGAAGAGCGATTTTTTCTGGCCGGCGAACTGATCTTCAAGGAACCCCGTCGGCCTCGGCTTTTGAGGGCCGCCGCGAACGGGAGTGCGGACAATGGAAACCGACGCTTTGCCTTCAAGCGTTTTCTCCAAGAATCTTTCGGTCTCTCGTTTAACCGCTTGTAATCAGACGCTTAGGGGATGCGTTTTTTCGTGAGACGGGCGAGGCCTGGTTCCCAAAACGACCGCGAGGTCCTCTTCCCCGGGCGCCGCCATTCCGCTTGTCGATGATGGTGCGCGCGTTTCGTGGGAGACGGCTCCTGATTCACGTCTCCTCGGTTCAGCCCAGTACCGCATTTTTCCTCGGGAGCGCCGCCCCCAGCGGCCGGTGCCGCCCTCTGGAAAAGCAATCGCCCACGGCCGACGGACGATTCCGCTCCTCGACCGCGGGTCCCGGTTTGGGGGTTGCCGCATCCGGCCGGGATGCGTTGCCTTCCCTCGCCGGGTCGTCCCGCCCGGCTCTTCTTCGCCCATGCGCCCCGTCATCCACCACTCTCCGCTCATCGTCGCCGATCGCTGGGAGGACTACCGTCTCCTCGACGCCGGCGCCGGGATGAAGAAGGAGAAATGGGGTCCGTACACGCTCGTCCGACCCGACCCCCAGGTGATCTGGCCGCAGCAGGGACAACCTCGCGGCGCGCGTTGGGAGGGCTGGGACGGGCTCTACCATCGGAGCGATCAGGGAGGCGGCCGCTGGGAGTTCAAACGCACGCTGCCCGACGACTGGAAGGTGCGCTACAGTCCGCTGGGACTCACGTTTCGGATCCATCCCACTTCGTTCAAGCACACCGGCCTCTTTCCGGAGCAGGCCGCCAACTGGGACTGGTTCTCCGCCCGGATCCGCGCCGCCCTCGCCGCCGGGCGCACGCCTTCCGTGCTCAATCTCTTCGGCTACACCGGCGCCGCCACCGTCGCCGCCGCCAAGGCCGGCGCCAGCGTCTGCCACGTCGATGCATCCGAGGGCATGGTGAAATGGTGCCGCGAAAACGCCACGCTCAGCGGCCTCGGCACCGCCCCGATCCGCACCATCGTCGACGATTGCCTGAAGTTCGTCCGCCGGGAGCAGAAGCGGGGACGCTTCTACGACGCTGTGATCATGGATCCGCCGACCTACGGCCGCGGCTCCGGCGGCGAAATGTGGCGGCTGGAGGACAGCCTGTGGGAGTTGCTGCTGGAGTGCCGCGCCCTGCTCACCCCGTCGCCGCTGTTCTTCCTGATCAACGCCTACACCGCCCGCCTGTCCCCCACCGTCGTGATCAACCTGCTGGCGGAACTGTTCCACGAGCGCGGAGGCCGCATCACCGGGGGCGAAATCGGCCTGCCCATCGAACGCGACGGCAAGGTCCTGCCGTGCGGGATCTACGGTCGCTGGGAATCAACCTGAGTCCGGCCGATCGGGGTCCGCTCAAAGACCTGCAGGACCACCCCCGGTCGCAGGCCCAGGTAGCCTTCCCGGTACTCCCCCGTCAGCCGCGCCCGCACAGTCTCCGCCCACTCCGGCGCCACCAGAAGGAGTCCGGCATCGCAGCGGACCGGCACCTCGGTCCAATAGCCGACGTCCGTCCGGTCTCGCAGGTACCAGGGGAGCGGCCAGTACTCCGGGCTGATCACCAAGATCGGGCCGGGGCGGGTCACTCCCGCCATCACGCGTACGCGCAACAGGTCCGGTGAGGTGTGCACATACGCGAGGGGATTGCGCGGATCCGCCGGTCGCCGGAACACCATCATCCGCACCTCGGTGAGCTGCCACCCGAGCACGCCGACGACCGCCGTGGCCGCGATCCCGCGGACCACCGGACCCGACGCCTTCAGTGTTTCAAGACCCAACGCCGACCACGCCGCGAGCACCGGCACGGCGTGCACCAGAATCCACGGGGTCTTGTACGGGGTCAGAGAGACCACCACAAGCCACCCGATCCCGAAAACCGCCGCAAAGACTCCGGGCGCCGGTCGCCGGAAGGCGATCATCGCGAGTCCGATCAATGCCAAGAGGCTGCCGGGCAACTGATTCCAGACATAGCCGCCAGACGTCTGCCACCCGAGCAGGGCGAGGTAGTAGACGCTGGACTTGTCGTGGGGACTTCCCCCCGAGACCCGGTCACCCATCAAGGTGTAGGTCGTGATCGCATCCCGCAGGCCCTCGGGGTTCCGGAAAAAGGACGAGTAAAACAGCCCCGCGACGGCCGCAGCCGTCACCAGCAGGACCACCAGTTGTTGGTGGTCCCGCTTTCCCCAGGGTCGGAACACCCGTTCGGAGCGTTCTCCGGGCGCCCGCCACGCCGCCGCAGCGAAGGCCACGAGCGACAGCACGACGAAAAGCGGCGCCGTCGCCTTGGTGGCCACCAACAAGCCCAACGCAACACCACTCCCGATCGCCACGCTCCAAGCGCCAGACTGACGCCAACGCACGCAGGCGAGGAGGCCGCTGATGAAGAACGTGGACAGCAACGTTTCCTGAATGAAGGCGCGGCTGTAGTAGACTGCGATCGGCGACACCGCCATGAGTCCGGCCGCGATCCAGCCAGCGCCGGGGGCGAAGCGTCCGACGAGCAACCCGAGGAAAAGCACCCCGAGGATGCCCGCGATCGCCGGGGTGAGCCGGACCGTCGTCTCATCCAGTTCCGCCAACGTGGACTGACCGCGAAGCCACGCCGGGATCAATCCCAGATAGTAGAGCGTCGGCCCATGATGGTCATGCGGATCGAAGCGGTATTCGCCGCGTTCCAGCAGGTGGCCGAGCTTCACCGCCTGATTGGCCTCGTCCGCGTGCATCGGCCGATCCGCGAGATCGGCAAGCCGCAGCCAGGCCGCCACCGCGACCATCAACGCCAAGCCAAGCCATCGCACCGGCACCCTCATCGCCCGCAGGCTCGCCCTCCCACCCGTCGCGGCGCAAGCTCCGAAGCAGCCGACCGCGATGCCCCGACCCACTCGCTCATCGAGCGCTTGGGCGGACGGTGCGGCCCTCGAACCAGGAACCGTCGACGTGCGTGCCCTGAGAAACGCGATTGGGGCCGCGATGATTGCGGTGCAGGAGGCTATGGATGACATCGATGGCGGTCGCCCCCATGACATCGCGGTGCTGGAGAATCCCGCTCACGTGGGGAGCGTCATCGACGACATTGAGGCTCACGTATCCCACGTCCCGCGGAACTCGGAGTCCGAGGGCCCGGAGCGTGGCCCAGACCTCGTTGCACCGGCTGATAACGGCATCCGGGCGATACCTGTCGAGCCAGGAGCTGATTGCAGCCTGCGGACTTGCGTCCGCCACGACCAAGACGGGTACAACGCCCCGGCCATCCGTGCTCCCGGACTGCGCGAAAGCGTAGGCCGCCTCCCACTGATGGCCGACCCGGTCGGCCAGACTCCGCTCCACCACGAGGCCGATCCTCGCGTAGCCGCGATCCCGCAGTTTCTCCCACGCCAGCTGTAGGTCCGCGAAGTAGTTTGGCACGATGTGATGGAACTGGGGATAGTGAAGGAACCGCTCGATCGTCGCGACCGTAAAGCTATTCCAGTCGAGATCGAGCCGACTGTCCGGATCCTCCAGCGGGGCCAGAATCAGCCCCCGGATGCCGCGGGTGGCGAGGATGCGGCTGAACCGTTGCGGCGACATCCCGCCCTCTTTTGCCCAGAAGTGCTGGACCTCATAGCCGTACACCTGCGACCGGGCGGTTGCCCCGGCGAGTAACCGCTGGCCGCTCTTCATCCGCAACCACCCGTCGCGCCGTGTCCAATTGGAGATGAGGGCGATCACCGAGAAGTCGCGTTGCACGCGCAGCGTCGTCCGATGCGCGGCAAGCGCGCTCGCGGCCGGATTCGGCACGTAGCTCATCGCCTCCGCAATCCGCTTGACTCGATCGATCGTGGCGGAGGGAAGGGAAGGATGATTGCGTAGTGCCATCGAGACAGCCGCGACGCTGAGTTTCACCCTCGCCGCAATGTCCCGAAGAGTCGTACGTGCGTGGCAGGTCACTTTAACGCTTTAGTAACCTAGGTTTTGCCGGCCTGCCTGCGCAGGTCAATCTTTGCCCCATGCCAGTCAGGGCCAAACCCCCCAACGTGTTGCTGATCATCGCCGATGATCACAGAGCCGATGCGCTCGGCGTCGAGGGCGGTGCCGTGGTCCGGACACCCTGCCTCGATCGGCTGGCGCAACGGGGGCTCCGCTTCTCCCGGGCTCAGATTGCCGGCGGACTGATGGCAGCCGTGTGCTCACCGTCCCGAGCCGCCCTCCTCACCGGGTTGCACCCGTTCCGGGCGGACGCCACCCCTAAAGTCGTCCGCCTTCCCCCTTATGAGGTGCCGGTCCCGAGCGATGCCTGTACGCTGCCCCAGTGCTTCAAGGACAACGGGTACGAGACGTTCTTCACCGGCAAGTGGCACAATGACCTCCCGGCTTTGCTAAGATCATTTTCCCATGGGGAAGGCATCTTCCATGGTGGAATGTGCGCCCATGATCGGGTTCCCGTGCGCTCCCTGGAGGAGATGCGTAACGGCGCCGCAGAGCGTTTCGCGGATGGATTCTCGACCGAGATCTTCTGCCGCGCTGCAGAGGACTTTATCCGGCAACCGCGCGCCAATCGCCCGTTCCTCGCCTGCATCGCGCTGACCTCTCCGCACGACCCGAGAACGCCCCCGCCGGCCCACAGCAGACTGTACGCCGCCGGCAGCGTGCCCCTGCCGATAAACTTCCAGACCGCCCATCCGTTCGACAACGGCGAACTCGAGATTCGTGACGAAGGGCTGCTGCCACGGCCCCTTTCCCCGTCCGAGGTCCGGGCGGAACTGGCCGCCTACTACGGCATGATCTCGCACCACGACGAACAGATTGGCCGCGTACTCGAGGTGTTGCAGACAACGGGCGCTGCGGAAGCGACCGTCGTCGCCTACGTCTCCGACCATGGCCTGGCCCTCGGCAGTCATGGCTTGCTGGGCAAGCAAAACCTTTACGAGCACAGCGTGCGTGTGCCGTTCATCCTCGCCGGCCCGGGCGTTCCCTCGGGCCGGATCATAGACCGTCCCGTGTACGCGTTCGATCTGTATGCCACCCTGACCGCGCTGGCGGGGCTGCGGCCGCCAAGCGGGCTGGACAGCCGCGACCTTCGACCCTGCTGGCAGCCCGGCGCCACCGCGCCTCCCCGTCTCGTCGGCGCGGCTTATGCGGACTCGCAGCGCTCCATCAGCGATGGCCGTTGGAAGCTGATCGTGTACCACGTTCGCGGCCACCGGCGCATCCAGCTTTTCGATCTTGCAACGGACCCTCACGAGACCCGCGACCTTGGAGGCGACGCCAATCACGCAGCTCAACGCCGCCTCCTTGAAGCCGAGCTTGGGGCTTGGCGGCGCAGAGCGGGCGATCGCTGGTTCCGCGAGGAGCGGTCGGCGAGCGACGAACCGACACAGCCATGAGCGGACTAGCGGTCAGCCCGCTGGATGCAGGCATCGTCATCGGCTACTTCGCGTTCACCGTCGCTCTCGGACTCTGGTTCGGACGCCGGAGGATCAAGACCGCCGACTCGCTGTTCCTCGCCGATCGCGAGGCCACTTGGCCCGTGATCGGGGCTTCGATGTTCTCCGCGAACATCTCCAGCCAGCAGTTTGTCGGACAGGCCGGGCTGGCGTATTCGATCGGACTGGTCGCGGGAGCGTTCCAGCTCGTCGGAGCACTCTGCTTCATGCTTCTGGCCGTCTTCTTCGTGGATGTCTACCTCACGCTGCGGCTAAGGACGGCACCCGAGTTCTTTGAGCGCCGCTACAATTCGGGAGCGCGCCTCTTTGTCTCCGGAATCAACATCGCCATGATCCTAAGCGCGAGCATCGCCACGGCACTCTATGCAGGAGCAACGGTATTGCTGGATCTGCTCGGTGACTCCGTCCGCGTCGACTTCAACGTCGCGGTTGCGGTCATCGCCCTCGCGGCCGGCACGTACACGGTGCTCGGCGGTCTTCGCTCGGTTCTCTGGACCGACCTCCTGCAGGCAACCTTGCTCTTGGTCGGAGGCGCCGTGACGCTTGTCCTAAGCGTCCAAGCCGCGGGCGGCTGGGCCGCCGTGGTCGACGGTGACGGTGGAAGTCGCTGGTCGGTTGTGCAGCCGTGGGACCACGTCTTCGGATGGTTCCCACTGCTCACCGGCGCGATGATCCTCGGAGTCCACGGTCACTGCACCGATCACGACTACGTGCAGCGGGCGCTGGCGGCACGCAGTGTATTCCACTCCAAGATGGGGGCGCTACTCGCCGCGTTTCTGAAGATTCTGGCCCTTTTCATCATCGCCGCCCCCGGGGTGCTCGCCGCGCGGCTGCTGCCCGGGCTTGCCCATCCCGATCAAGCCTACGCCAAGCTTGTCACCGGGGTCGTGCCTCCGGGCTTGGCCGGGCTGGTCCTCGCTGGCCTTCTCGCCGCGATCCTCGGCACGGTTGCGGCAGGGTTATCAGCGGCGGCTTCGCTCGTAACCTATGACTTTGGGGGCCGTCTCCTGCCCCGGCTCGGAGAAGCCGCGCGGGTGCGCGTCGGTCGCCTTGTCATGGTCGCCCTCCTCGTACTCTGCTCCGCGCTCGCTCCAAAGATCCGCAGCTTCCCGGGCGTCTTTGCCTATCTCGTCCAGGTGTGGTCCCTCCTCGCACCCCCGGTGTTTGTCTGCGTGGTCTTCGGGGTGTTCACCCGCTCGGCGTCCGCCCGTGGCGCCAACGCGACCTTGGTTGCCGGGACGGCGCTCGGCGCGATCGCCTTCTGGGGTATCCGCGATCCCACCGTATCTACCGCGCTTCCCGCCTACTTCCTCAACCCCTTGAACTGCGGCTTTGTGATCACGATCGCCTGCGCCCTTGTCATGCTCGGCTTCAGCCGCGGAGCCTCCGCGCGGCCCTCACCCAAGGACGCATCCGCCCACCCGCCCATCGCCCGACCCCATGCTGGAGCCATGAGCCGGACGGAGCGGCGTATCTACCTCGCGTCACTCACGGCGTTGCTCGTGCTGTGGCTCGCGGTGATCCTGATCTTCTCGCCGTGGGGTCCTGCCACAACCAAAACGTGAGCCACTCCCCGCGCGGGCAGAACGCGAGCCTGCGGTGGCGACGTTCGGTCCTAGGAGCCACAACCGTGTATCCGCGCTGCGCCTACTTCTTCCAAGTCTGACTCTCCGCAGTGACCGGGACGTCCCAGGGCTGTGGCGACAGGGGCCGGTAGATCGGATCCCGGTCTCGCACGGGAAACCCATCAATGACGGCCGCGAGCGCCTCCCGGGCGGCGCGAACCTCGGGTTCGGAACGATCGATGAGATTGACCTCCTCGAAAGGGTCTTCACGGAGGTCGAAGAGCTTCTCCGGCCGCCGCGCGGAGTCGACATAAAGCTTGAACCGCTCATTGCGTATGACCCGATCACGGAAAACGTAGGCGTTCTCGACGCCGGCCGACGTCAATCGTGCCTCGTTCTTACCTCCCATCGAGAGAATCCATTCGTGCGGAGACCGGTCGGCCCAGCCGAGCAAGGCCGCCGCCGCTGGCCGACCGTCGTAGACGAATTCCGGCGGCGGCGAAATACGGGCAAGGTCGGCGAACGTTGGCAGGAGGTCAGCAATCGTAAGCAATGCGTGGCTCACCCTGCCTTCGGCTACGCGCCCCGGCGAATTCACGACGAACGGCACGCAGACCCCGGCTTCCACTGTTGACGACTTGCCACCCCTTACTGTGCGACCGTGGCGAACCCCACTGATCGTCGACGTGGTCCCGTTGTCGGTCGTCACGATGAGGAGCGTGTTTCTCCGCAGGCCCAACGCTTCAAGCGCATCCACCAGTCGTCCGACCAAGGCGTCCGCGTAACGCACCATCGCCCGATGCCGCTCCATCCGCGACGAAGCCCCCGGTTCCAGCGGCGTGGCCACCAGCGGCTCATGCGGCAGGCACATCGGGAAATACAGAAACATAGGCTGATCCCGATGCCGCCTCATGAAATCGACAAGGAAGTCCGCGAAGACGTCGTCGCCGAACTTCCCCGGAAGGGTGGCGCTGCCGGCCGCCGTGTGGATGTAGGGGTCCCAGTAGCGCTGCTGGCTGCGCGGATCGCTGCCCTGCCCCCCGGTCCACATGCAGTACTCGTCGAACCCGAGTTCGCGCATCGCCTCCGGCTGCACCCGGAAGTCGTTAATCTGCCACTTTCCCGCCACGGCCGTACGGTACCCCGCCCGCCGCATCACGGCAGCGATCGAGGGGTTCATCGTCCAGTCGTAGTGCGCCCCTCCGCCCCAGCGCGGCACGTCCCAGTGGTTGACCCATCCGTGACGAAACGGGTACTGACCGGTCAGGAAGGACAACCGCGTAGGGGTGCATTGCGGCATCACGTAGAAGTTATCGAAGCGTGTTCCCGTGCGTGCAAGCCGGTCGATATGCGGCGTGTCCACGCCTTCCGCACCGTACGCTCCAATCCATTCCTTCCCGAGGTCGTCCAGCATGATGAAAAGGATGTTCGGGCGTTCATCCCGCAGTTCCGCCGCGCTCATCGGCGGCCCTCCGCAACCGAACAGCGCGATCACAGCAACACACCGCGAAACCTTGGTCATCCAATGGATCGACATGCCGGAAATCATGCCGTGATCCGCACGAGCCCGCAACGACGCGTCAGCTTAATCGTTTCAGTAACGTCAGCTTTGCCGACGCCTCCCCCGTCCGCCTACAACCCGTGGTCGGCCAACCCCACCCCCACCGGTCATGAAAACGCGCATCACCCCCGGCGTCCTGCTGGGGCTTCTCATCCTTTCGCCGGTAGGCGCCCAGAGCGGTGCCACCGCGTCCTCCACCGTCACCATGGACCCCTTCGACGTCACCACCGGGACCGCGAAGGGCTACATGGCCACCAACACCATCTCGGGAACGGCGATGAACACCCCGCTCAAGGATGTGCCGATGACGATCAACGTCATTACCTCTGAGTTCCTCGACGACTCTCTGGTCGGCGGCCTCGCCGATGCCCTGTCGTATAACTCCTCGATCACTCAGACCAACCGCGAACCCATCGCCAATCGAAACGATTCGTGGTCCATCCGCGGCTTCCGCAACCGCAACACCCTCGTCGACGGAGTCACGGCCGGCGAATTCGTCGCACCCCAGATGATTGATCGCATCGAAATCGTCAAGGGCCCCAACACTCTCTACGGGCAGTCGGATCCGGGCGGTCTCATCAACATCATCACCAAGCGACCAATCGCCCGGAACCGCATCACCGTGGTCCAAAAGCTGGGCAACCAAGGCTTCATGGGCACCGACGTGGACGTGAACCAGGTCTCCAGAGATGGGCGGGGCGCCCTCCGCTTCATCGGCGCCTACTCGCGCAGCGACGGATACAAACTCGTTGACGGCAAGGAGAACCAGTTCGCCGGCCTGTCGGGTGACCTCCGGCTGGCCGACTCGACGCGCGTGAACCTTCACTTCAGTACGAACCAGACGGAGGGGATTCCGGTCCAGCGCGGCACCTTCTCGTTCCAGATCATCCCCACCGACCTGAACGGCGACGGTGACACCGCCGACACCGTGGACGGGATACCCGAGGCGACCGTGCGCTACAACAATCGCTTTCTGCCTTGGAACTTCACGTCGCAGACGCGGAAGAACCGCTTCGAACAGCGCAGCACCAACGCCCAAGTGAGCGTCAGGCACAGCATCGGACGGGCCGTTAATCTCCAGTACAGCTTCGTTCGCACGGAGCAGGATCTCGCAATGACGTTCCGCGAGTACAACACGTTCAACGCGGCAGGAAGCGCCGACGCAAACCACACGGCTTCCAGCCACTACAACCTTACTAACGCGCACACCCTTCAAGCCCTTGTCACGGGTCGCACCGGGCCCCTGCTCCACAACGTCCTCGTGGGGTTCCGCTACACGGGAGACCGCGGCAGCACCGACAACTACACGCTGCGCACGCTGGGACCCGCGTCCGAGCGCGCCGCGCTGGCCAGCATGATCTCGGCCGGGCGCCGGATCCGCCTCAATCTGACCCGGGCGGAGGTGCTCGGCGGCGTCCGCTACTGGGAGGATGACGTGCCCACCGAGACCGAGTTGAAGACGCTCGGCGTTCGCAACAACAACAACAACGTCGGCGTCAGCGACAGCAGGGTCAACTCCGCCTATCTCACCGACAGCATCTCGCTTCTAGACCAGCGGCTCAAGTTTCTCGCGGGGCTGCGCTACGTCCGGATCCGCGGGCAATCCACCAATCTGGGCGGGCAGAAGATCGGGGTCCTCAACGATCAGGATGACCTCAGCACGCAGGTTGGGGCGGTCTTCGACCTCAGCACCCGAGTCTCGCTGTTCGCCAACCATGCGACCGCCTTCAATCCGAACGGGACGAATCCCAACACGGGCTCATTCTACGATCCTGAGACATCACAGGCCTACGAGGCCGGACTAAAGATCAACGGCCTCCTTGGGGGCAGACTCGACGGATCCGTCTCGCTGTTCAACATCGACAAGGAGAACGTGGTGCGTAGTGACTACAACCCCGCCACCTTCCGCTCGGACACCGAGGTCAGCGACGACCGGAGCCGCGGGTTCGAGACCGAGCTCTTTCTCAACCTGACGGAGTCGATCCAGACGGTAATGAGCTACAGCTACATCGACGCCAAAACCGTCCGCAGCGTGACGCTCGCCAAGGGACTTCGCCTGGAGGGCGCCACGCCCCACCGCTTCACCCTCTGGACCAGCTACGGCGTGCGTTCGGGTCCCCTCGCCGGCCTGCGTCTCGGCGGGGGAGTCGTCCGCGCCTTGGGCCCGATCCAGCAGTTCGGCACCAGCAACAGCCGCTTTGTCATCGAGGATGGCTACACCACGGTCGGCGCGTTTGCGCGGTACCAGACGGCAGTCCGCCGCCGGCCTCTTTCCCTCGGAGTCAACGTCGACAATGCGACCAATGAGTTCTACATCCGATCTCGCGCCGGCGTCAGCGAACCCCGTCGCACGGTCTTCTCCGCCCGGCTCGACTTCTGACACGGATTTGGCCGCCATCCAGCCATGCCCATGAAATCCCGAGCCTGGTTTTCGATCGTGCGCCGGAAGGCGCTCCTCGGTCTGTCCTTCGCCACCTTCTTCATCGCACCACCCGCGGCAGGAACGGTGCCAGCGGACAGCCCACCCGACATCCTGTTCATCTTCGCGGATGACTACTGCTTCGACGCCATCCACGCCCTCGGGGACCAAGTCGTGCAGACGCCGAACCTCGACCGCCTCGTGGCCCGCGGAACGACGTTTACCCACGCCTACAACATGGGCTCGTGGAGCCCCGCCGTTTGCGTCGCCAGTCGGGCCATGCTCGTGACCGGACGCAGTGTCTGGGATGCACAGAAGGCCCACCGGACCCTCGATCAGGAACGCGCGGCTGGCCGCCTGTGGCCGCAGTTGCTCTCACAGGCAGGATATCGTACGTACATGGCCGGGAAGTGGCACCTCCCCGTCGACGCCGCGCAGACGTTCGATCATGTCCGCAATGTTCTTCCGGGCATGCCGAAGGACTTCCCCGCCGGCTATGGTCGTCCCGTCGACGGCCAGCCCGACCCTTGGGATCCGGCCGACCCGAAATGGGGTGGCTATTGGGAGGGCGGACGCCACTGGAGCGAGATCACGGCCGACGACACAATTGGATTCATCTCCGACGCCCAGAAACATCCCCAACCCGTCTTCATCTACAGTTCTTTCAATGCGCCGCACGACCCGCGCCAGGCACCCCAAGCCGATCTCGACCGCTATCCTCTCGAGCGCATCCGCGTCCCGGCCAGCGCCCTCCCGGAGTACCCTTACGCAGAAGCCATGGGTGCCGGACGCACGCTGCGCGACGAGCGTCTGGCCCCATTTCCGAGGACCGAGCAGGCGATTCGAACCCAGATCCGGGAGTACTACGCCCTCATCACGCATCTCGATGCACAACTGGGCCGGATCCTCGCCGCCCTTGAAGCGAGCGGACGGGCGGAACGCACGTGGATTTTTTTCACCGCCGACAACGGTCTGGCCGTCGGTCGGCACGGGCTGATGGGCAAGCAGAGCATGTACGAGCACAGCCTGCGGGTGCCCTTCATCGTCGCCGGCCCGCGGGTCCCCGCAAACCGCCGAATCGCGGCTCCGATCTATCTCCAGGATGCGATGGCAACCACCCTCGCCCTCGCGCACGCACCCAAGCCGGATCGGCTCTACTTCCACAGCCTCCTCCCCTTGCTCGAGGATCCCCGCCGCGGAAGCTTCTACCCCGACATCTATGGCTCATACCTCTCAAGTCAGCGCGCGCTCGTGCACGAGGGCTACAAGTTGATCCTCTATCCCACCGCCAAAGCCGCCCGCCTGTTCCGTCTCGACCGGGATCCGGACGAAATGCATGACCTTGCCAACGAGGCGGCCCATCGGCCGACGATGCGCCGCCTTTTGGCGCGACTCCTCGATCAGCAAAGAAACCTCGGCGATCCGCTTGACCTCGCGTCCGTCTACCCAGAGTGGGTTCCGGAGCCACCGTCCCGGCCATGACGGCAATCCACGTCGACGGCGACTGATCAGCAGGTCTCGTCCGCAGGATCGGGGTACGTCCGCTCAGCCTCCGCCACCCGATCCCGCACCGCATCCACCGGCAAACCCGGCGCGCCTCGCCAAGATCGCCGTGCGGGGCCGGCACCACCGAGCCTGCCGACGGCTTCAGCGAATCGCTCCCAACTTGCCGTGCGAAGCGAAGCGGATCGACCGCAGCAAAGGGTAAACCTTGGCGGAACCGGCCCGCTCGCGGCGATCCCCCCGAATCCGATTCGCTCCCCCGGCAAACTTGACGTGACCACGTCACCCCGGACACCCTCCGCTTCCCTGCCTCCAGAGACTGGCCGCTAGCGCCGTGCCAACCTCAAGATCAGTCGATACCCACTCCCAGCCACCGGGCTGCCCATGTCTCCCGGTCACGCGACCGACCTCCCACCCCCCGACCCGCCACCCCTCTCCGGTCATGATCGCCCGCGTCCTTCCCCTCGCCCGCCTGCTCCTCGCGTCCTGCTTCGTCACCCTCGCCGCCCAGGCGGCCCCCGCGACACTGGAACTGCGCGAAGGCGACCACATCTGCCTCATCGGCAACACGCTCGCCGAGCGCATGCAGCACCACAACCACTGGGAGGCGATGCTGCACCAGCGGTTTCCCCGCCACCAACTCGTGGTGCGCAACCTCGCGTGGCCGGCGGACGAGGTCGACCTCCGCCCCCGCGCCGAGGGTTTCGGCGAGCCGGAGCAGCATCTCAAGGCCAACCGCGCCGACGTCATCCTCGCCTTCTTCGGCTTCAATGAATCCTTTGCCGGCCCCGACGGCCTGAACGCCTTCCGCGACCGCCTCGACGCGTGGGTCGTCGCCACGCTCCAAGCCGACTTCAGCGGCCGCGGTCGTCCACGCCTCGCGCTCGTTTCACCGATCGCCCACGAAAACCTCCGCAATCCGGACCTGCCCGACGGGGACGCGAACAACCGCAACCTCGAGCTCTACACCGCAGTCATCCGCGACGTCGCCGCCCGGCGCGGCGTGTTCTTCGCGGATCTCTTCCATCCCACCCGCGCGCTCTTCGCCTCCGGCAAGGGCCCGTTCACCGTCAACGGGGTCCACCTCACCGCCGCCGGCGACGCCGCCGTGGCCCCCCTCCTCGACCGCGCGCTCTTCGGCCCCTCCGGCGCTCCAAGCAACGTGGATGAGACGCTGCGCGCGGCGATCGCCGACAAGAACTTCCACTGGTACCATCATTACCGGATCGTCGACTCGTTCTACGTCTATGGCGGGCGCTCCGGGCTGAAGTTCGCCGACGGTCCCCAGACGAACCGCGACGTCATGGAGCGTGAGCGCGAAGTGCTGGCGGTGATGACCCGCAACCGCGACGAACGGGTCTGGTCCCTCGCCCGCGATGGCCGCGTGCCGCCCCGCATCGACGACGGCAACGTCCCTCCCTTCCTCCCAGTCGTCACCTCCTTCGGCATCAACCAGAGCAAGGACGCCGGCAGCAACACCGGCCAGACCAGCAAGTCGGCGGAGGGCAGCTCTGCAACCATCTCCCCTTCGGCGGAGACCTTGAAGAGCTTCACGCTCGCGCCGGGCTACGCGATCAACCTCTTCGCCTCCGAGGAACAGTTCCCCGAGCTGGGCAATGCCGTGGCCACCGCCTTCGACGCCCGTGGCCGCCTCTGGGTCTCGACGATGCAGACCTACCCGCAGTGGCGGCCCGGCGACCCGATGAACGACAAGCTGCTGATCCTCTCGGACACCAATCAGGATGGCCGGGCGGACACCTGCGCCGTCTTCGCCGACGACCTCCACCTGCCGATCGGCTTCGAGTTCGGTCTCGGCGGCGTGATCGTGAGCGGCCAGCGCGAGGTGCTGCTGCTGAAGGACACGAATGGCGATGATCGCGCGGACTTCCGCGAGATCCTGCTGAGCGGCTTCGATTCCGCCGACAGCCATCACGTGATCAATCAGTTCACGTTCGATCCGGGTGGTGCGCTGTACTTCCAGGAAGGCACGTTCCACTTCTCACAGGTTGAGACGCCCTACGGCCCCGTCCGGGCCAAGAACGCCGCCACCTACCGCTTCGAGCCCTTCTCCCAGAAGCTGGATGTGTTCGTCAGCTACAGCTACGCGAACCCGCACGGGATCACCTTCGACCGCTGGGGTCAGGCGTTCATCTCCGACTCCTCCGGCGGCGCCAACTACTTCGCCACGGCATTCTCGGGCTTCCTGCCGTACCCGGAAAAGCACTCCACGATGAAGCAGTGGTTCCCGAAGCGCGTGCGGCCGACCAGCGGGTGCGAATTCGTCAGCAGCCGCCACTTCCCGGACGAAGCCCAGGGGCTGTTCCTGCTCAACAACACGATCGGGGTGCAGGGCGTGCTGCAGCACCGCCGCACCGCGGCCGGCAGCGGGTTCGAAGGCGAGGAGATCGAGCCGCTGCTGCTGAGCTCCGACCGGAACTTCCGTCCGGTCGACCTTGAATTCGGTCCGGACGGGGCGCTCTACATCACGGACTGGCAGGAGGCCCTGATCGGCCACATGCAGTACTCGTTGCGCGATCCGCTCCGCGACAAGGCGCACGCCCGCATCTGGCGCATCACCTACCCGTCGCGGCCGTTGGTGCCGGTCGCGCGGATCGCCGGCGAGCCGATCGAGCACCTGCTCGAGTTGCTGCGCCTGCCGGAGGACCGGACCCGGATCCGGGCAAAGCAGGAGCTCGCGCTCCGGCCCCGCGCCGAGGTCATCGCCGCCGTCCAGCGCTGGGCCGCGCCGCTTGATCCGCGTTCCGCGGCCGATGCGTTCCTGCTCACCGAGGCGCTCTGGGTGCACCAGTGGATGAACGTGGTGAACCCCACCCTCCTCGCGCAGCAACTGCGCTCCCCCGAGCCGATGGCCCGTGCCGCCGCCACCCGCGTGCTCTGCTACTGGCGCGATCGCCTGCCCAACGCGCTCGCGCTGCTGCGGGTGCAGGCCGCGGACGAACATCCGCTGGTGCGCCTCGAGGCGGTGCGCGCCGCCAGTTTCTTCACCGACCGCGCCGCGATCGACGTGGCCCTCGAAATCCTCAACCACCCGCGCGACTACTACCTCAACTACACGCTCGAGGAGACGATGCGCGCGCTCCAGCCCTCCCCGACGGAGATCAAGGATCCGCGCGCCCTCTCCTTCGTGCTCGGCCGGATGACCAACGCCGAGCTTGCCGCCGCGCCCGGTTCCGCCGCCGTCTACGCCGCCCAGATCGAACGGGCGGGCCTCGACGCCGGCACCCGCGAGGTCGCACTCGCCGCGCTCGCGCAGCTCAACGGCACCACCCGCGAGGTCGAAATCGCTGCGGCCCTGGCCCGCTTCGACGAACGCTACCAGGACCCGGGAACCGGCGGTGAGTTGGGCCGCCTGTTGGCGTCCTCCGCACCCGCCGACTTGCGGAAGGCCGAGGCGCAGATCATGCGCATGGCGTCGAAGGATCACGCGCTCACGTCCGTCCGCCGCGCCGGCCTCGCCGCGAAGGCCGTGATGGAGGGCTCCCCCGCCGGCGTGTGGCGGCAGACCGAGCCCAGCACCGATGGTCGCACCCTGCTGCTCGACGCCCTGTGCCTCGTGGGCGACCCGGCCCTGCGTCTCCAGTTCCAGCCCCTCGTGGCCGGACTGCTCGCACCCGGGGCCACCGTCCCCGCCGCCAACGTCCGCGCCGCGGCGCTGCGCGTCCTCCCGATCCTCGGCGAGGAGCAAGCCGCAACCCACGCCCGCTTGATCGCCCCCTACGTGCTTCGCGAGGAGGATCGCGTGACCGCCACCCGCGCGTTGCTGCAGTTGCCCCGCACCGCATGGTCCGGGCTCGACGCCGCCACGCTCTCCCGCGGCATCCTCGCCCAAGCCACGCAGACCCCCGCCGCCCAGCGGTCGCAGCAGGAGTTCGTGGAGTTCACGCGGCTCGGCCAGGAACTCGCCGGGCTTCTCCCGGCCAAGGAGGCCGCTCCGCTCCGGCGCGCCTTCCGCGAACTCGGGGTCAGCGTCTTCGTCGTCAAGAGCGTGCGCGAACAGATGCGTTACGACACGACGCAGATCGTCGTACAGGCCGGGAAGCCGTTCGAAATCATCTTCGAGAACATCGACGTCATGCCGCACAATCTCGTCGTCGTGAAGCCGGGCACCCGCGAGGCCATCGGCAACGCCGCCAACGTCATGCCGCCCACCCCGGACCGCCTGGGCCGGGCCTACGTGCCAGCCAGCAATGACGTCATCGCGGCCACCAAGATGCTCGAGCCCGGGCAGAAGGAGAAGCTGTTCATTCAGGCCCCGCGCACCGCCGGGAACTACGAGTTCGTCTGCACCTTCCCCGGGCACTGGCTCATCATGTGGGGCACGCTGGTCGTGACCGAGGACCCGGAAACCTGGCTGCAGCAGCACGCCGCCGAAAGCCCCGCCGCCCCGGGTGCCACAGCGCCCGCCGGCCACGGCGGTCATGGTGGTCATGGCGGCGCCACTGGCACCGGCAAAGACCACGCCCACGCCCCGTAGTTCGGGTCCCATCTTCCCCGCGCCGGGTACCGCGCTTCCCGCGCCGCCCGGCCAGACATTGCGGATTTCGCCGTCCGGCCGGGCGGCGGGGCCAACCACCTCCAGCGACGGCCGGCGCGCCGCGTGCCGTGCCGGTCCCAGCCGCCGCGCCGCCACCGCCCGCCCGGGCCGTCGTTCAGGGCTCCACCCGCACCGGCAAGCCCACCCACGCGAGTTGCAGCAGCGTGCGCGCGTCCCAGTTCGCGAGGCGGAAGCATCCATGGGACTCCGTCCTCCCCACCTGCTCGGGCGACGGGGTGCCGTGGAGCCCGTAGCCGGGGCGGTCGAGGCCGATCCATGCCACGCCGACCGGATTGTTGGGTCCGGGCGGGATCATCAGGCGCCGCCCCAAACGCCGGCCTTCCTCCGACTCCGGGAAGGTCTCGGGCTTGAACGTGTAGTCGGGGTCGGGAATCACCACCGTGACGCGCAATTCGCCCACGGGGCGCTTGGCGACGTCGCGCGCGATGCTCACCGGGCAGTGAAACACGATGGCGCCGCGGGCGTCCCGGGCCTGCAGCACGCGCTCGGCAAGCCGGATGTGCAGGTGCGCGGGGGATGGCAGCCTCCGCCGCGACTCGACATCCGGGACGGTCACCCGTGCACCCGGCGCCGCCCGAGGCCAGTCGAATGCGGGATTGATCCGCTGGAGGAGGCGGGGATGCGCCCGGAATCGCTCCGCGATGCGCTCCAGCAGGGTCTCATGCGCCAGCGAGGGCTGTTGCGACTTCTCGAGCCACGTCGCGCCCAGCGGTGACAGTCCCGCGAGGTCTTCCTCCCGCAACGTCACCTCCGCGAGCGGGGTCCGCAGCAGCGTGAGCCGGGCGCGGGTCGCTTCATCCCACTCGCCCGTGAGGCCGAGCGCCTCGCTCTCCTGAAAGGCCCGGAGTGCCGCGCGGGTCTGCGGCCCGGGAGTGCCGTCGATGGATCCGCTGGAGAAGCCGCGCTGCGCCAGCGCCACCTGAACCTCAAGCCAGGTCGCCGCCACCCGCGGCTCCGCGGCCGGAGCGACGGCCTCCCCCACCCCGGCGGACCCGCCCGGGTCCTCCATCACCGCCGGGCGCTCGGGCCAGGGTGGCGGACGGAATTCCACCTGGGCCGATGCCGTGAGCCACGCTCCGGCGACGACGAGGCCGGCGCACCACGCGATGGCGTGGAACCTCGGGCCGCGAGCGACTCGCCCGGAGGCACGACGCAAACGCGCAGCGGAGTCCGCTCCGCAGGGCTGTGACGGCGCAACCACGAACGCAGCCTGACGCGAGAGACCGGCGGTGCCAAGCCCGCCGCCGCAGTGATGGCCGCGAGCCATCGCCGCGATCCGACCTGCGAGGCCTCGCTTCGCCCCGGCCAAGCCCACCGCGAGAGCCGGCGGTCAAGCGGAACCCCGGATGACCCGACTGCGCGAGGATGGGGGTCTGCACATCATCGACCGCCCGTAGGTGCTGGCCATTGCTCCGCGTCACGTACTCCTCCTGCGTCGCCGGGTCGAGGATGACCGGATACAGACCGTGCTGCGCGCTCACCAAGGGGCAGAAGGCCCGCCCGTTCTCGCTCAGGAAGACAATGTAGGTCACGCCCGCCTCGAGTTCGGGCATTTCCGCGATCGTCATGGCGTCCGCCCCGACCCGTCCCCCGAGGAATCGGAGAGTAATGCTCGCCACCTCCGGACCCTTCAGCGTGCGCAGCACGCGACAGTCGACGTAGGTTCGGATCACCGCGCCCTGCGGCGTCGTGTCCCACCGGCTGGAGACGCGCTCAACCTGCAAGCGGAGCACCTGCGACGCATCGGCCACGAGTTCCTCGAAGCTCGGCGGAGTCACCGACAGGGCCCGGCCCGGCAGGGCAAGGCCCATCCAGAGCAGGACCAACCCCAGCCACGTTCCCAACGCGGAACGCCCGGATCGCAACCGGAGGCGGGAAACAGGAGCGCAGCAACTGGCCATGCGTCCTGAATCGGACGCATCCGGCGCAGATTGGGCGAAAAATCATCCCAAACCCGGCAATTGATTCGCCGACACGCTCCGGGAGCCGGCTTGCCGCCGCCCGTCGGATCGGATGGGCTGGAGCCATGGCCCGCCTTCCCGCCGTCCGAAGTTTCGATGTCCAACCGCTTAACATCCCTCTGACCAACCCTTTCGGCATCTCGGGCGGGGCGCAGAATGCGGCGGAAAACGTGCTGGTGCGGCTCGAGCTGACGGATGGGACCGTCGGCTACGGGGAAGCGGCTCCCCTCCCGCCGTACAACGGCGAAACCCAAGCCCAGGCGCTCGCCGCCCTCACGGCCGCCAAGCCGTGGGTCGAGGGCTGGGTCTTGGAAGACGACTGGAGATCCGCTGCGGCCCTCTTCCGCGAGCGGGGAGGCGCCGGCTGTGGCTCCGCGCAATGCGCCTTCGAGAGTGCCCTGCTGGATGCGTGGACGCGGCGCGCGCAGCTGCCGCTGTGGCGGTTCTTTGGCGGCGCGGAGACGACGCTGGAGACCGACATGACCGTCACCACCGGCTCCGCTGCGGAGGCGGCCGCGGCGGCGCGGGACATCCGCGCCCGCGGCATCCGCATGATCAAGGTGAAGGTCGGCGGCAAGGCCGGCCCCGCGCACGATCTCGCCCGGCTGCAGGCCATTCATGAGACCGCGCCGGACTCCCCGCTCATCCTCGATGGCAACGCGGGGGTCTCCCGCGCCGATGCCCGGACCTTGGTGGAGGGCCTGCGGACGCGGCACATCACCCCTGCTCTCCTCGAGCAATGGCTCCCGCGCGACGATCTGGACGGAGCCGCCGCCCTCCGCCGGGAAACCGGCTGGCGGGTCGCTGCCGACGAGAGTGTGTCCACCCCGGCCGATGTCGCCCGCCTCGTCGCCGCCGGTGCGGCCGACGTGGTGAACCTCAAGCTGATGAAGGCCGGCGTCGCCGCCGCCTTCGACACCGCCGTTGCCGCCCGCGCCGCCGGCCTCGGCCTCATGATCGGCGGCAATGTGGAGTCGATCCTCGCGATGACGGTATCCGCCTGCCTCGCCACCGGGCTGGGAGGGTTCCAGTTTGCCGACCTGGATACTCCCCTCTTCCTTGCCGAGAATCCCTTCACCGGAGGCTTCAGCTTGGACGGCGGAATTCTCTCCGTCGCCACCATCACCGCCGGCCACGGCGTGGTGCCCCGCGCCGGATCGACCCGGACGAGTTGAGTTCACGCGACCGGTGACTTCGGTGCGTAAACGCTGACCTCGCCCCTTCCGCCATGCCCCAGAAAGAAATCACCTTCCTGGAAGGCCCGCGCTCCCGCTGGGCCGACCTCAAGTTCGTCCTCGAAATCGCCTGGGAATTCATCCGGGGCTTTCGCGCCCTGCACTTCTCCGGCCCCTGCGTCGCCATCTTCGGCTCCGCCCGGTTCCGGGAGGACAGTCCCTACTACGCCGCCACGCGGAGGCTCGCCGCCGAGATCGCGCAGCTCGGTTTCACCATCATGACCGGCGGCGGACCCGGCCTCATGGAGGCCGCCAACCGCGGCGCCAAGGACGTGGGCGGCCGCTCCGTCGGCTGCAACATCGTCCTGCCCATGGAACAGGAGCCGAACCGCTACCTCGACAAGTGGGTCAACATGCGTTACTTTTTTGTACGCAAGACTTTATTTATCAAGTACTCGTACGCGTTCGTGATCGTGCCGGGCGGATTTGGGACCCTCGACGAACTCTTCGAGGCGATGACGCTGATCCAGACGGGCAAGATTCAGGCGTTCCCCGTCATCATCTTCGACCGTGCGTTCCACGCGGACCTCGCAGCGCACATTGAGCGGATGCGGAAGGAGAAGACGATTTCCGAGGAGGATCTCCGACTGTTCCTCGTCACGGACTCGGTGGACGAAGCGGTTGGGCTGATCCGGGAAACCATCGCAAAGCACGGGCTGCGGTACGAGGAGCGGAAGCCGAGTTGGATCCTCGGCGAGTCCCGCTGAGCGGTGGGCGCGCGGACTGTCCGGGCCGGACGCGCCGCTTCGCGCTGGCGCTTGGTCCCGGCGCGTTCCAAGGTCGCGGCATGACCACCGTCACTGTTCCCACGGTCGGGCTGCGGACCTCGCCGACGTTGAAGTTGATGGCGATCGCGGCGATCGTGCTGCTGCTGCAGATCCCGTTGCTCTTCGTGAATGCGATCCGCGCCGAGCGTTTCCGCCTGCAGAAGGAGGCGAACGCAACGCTCTCGGCGGAGCGGATCGAGCAGATCCCGGCCGTGCAGGGACACCGCATGGTGGAACGTTCCCTGAAGTACGGGGTGCTAGTGATGGCACTCGTCTTCGCCGCGTTCTTCCTCTTCGAGATCCTGCAGGGCCTGCGACTCCACGTCGTGCACTACGTCTTGGTCGGCGCCGCGATCTGCCTCTTCTACCTCGCGCTCCTGGCGCTCGGCGAGATTCTCGCCCCACCCAGCGCCTACATCGGGGCCGCCGGGGCCTCGACCCTCATGATCACGCTCTACTCGAGCGCGATCCTCCGGAGCCGCCCGCGCGCGCTCGTCATCGGCGGGCTGCAAGTCGGGGTGCACACCATCCTCTTCACGATCCTGCAGATGGAGAAGTACGCGCTCCTCGCGGGCACTGCCGCCCTCTTCGCAGTGCTCGGCACGATCATGTACCTGACCCGCGGGATCGACTGGAGCCAACCGGCGCTGACGGCACCGCCCGCGCTGCCCGAACCGCCGGCGAAGGCCTAGTCGACGGGCGGTGCTTGCCCCAAGGCCGGGATTTGGGCACGGATAGGCTCATGCTTTCCCGCCCACTCCCCACCCACGCCGGGCTCCCCTCCCTCGCCCGGGCCGCATTCGCCCTCCTGCTCCTCGCCGTCCTCCCGGCACTCCGCGCCGCGCCGGCCGACGACGTCCTAGCGGCGGAAACCGCGCGGGCGGACGCGCTCATCCGCGCCGACTACGACGCCGTGGAGCGCCTGCTCGGCGACGATCTCACGTACACCCACTCGACGGCGGTGCTCGACACGAAGGCCGCGTTTCTCGAGTCGCTTCGCTCCGGGCGCCTCCGCTACCAGCAGGTCCAGCACGAGGAGCCCAAGGTGCGCGTGCTCGGCGATGTCGGGATCATCAACAG
>Ga0172376_10002362_pt1 | contig 23204 bp, 12 predicted proteins | sample Lak35m_FD_121114 | JGI IMG/M metagenome (GOLD analysis project Ga0172376, IMG submission 121114) | Freshwater microbial communities from Kabuno Bay, South-Kivu, Congo - kab_092012_35m | ecosystem: Environmental > Aquatic > Freshwater > Lake | place: Democratic Republic of the Congo: South-Kivu... | reverse complement strand
TCGCGATCAAGCGATGCACGTTGCACGGTGGCGGCAAGTTGCCTCGCGGCCGTCAGCGTGAAGTCGTGATTCAGCAGATACAGTGACTGCAACGACGTCGTGGAACTCGTACGACGCGCACAGCTCTCGCTGGCCTCGGTGGGGCCATCAAACAGGGCTTGCATCTCAGATGGATGACCGCGGCGTTGAAACAAATAGAGACTGCGGCGCGTCGTGGTATCCCGTTGATCGAGCGGCACACTTGATCCGCCGATTGTCGGAGTGAGCCGATCGCAGAGCGCGAGCAAGCAGTCTCGCACGGCTTCTTGTTCGAGGCGTCGCGGCACCCAACGAGCAAGCCACTGGTTGCTAGGATCGACGGCCAGCGCCTCCGGCGAACATGCGGCGGACTGCTGATAGGTTCGCGAGGTCATAATCAGACGATGAACGTGCTTCGTACTCCAACCCGAATCGATCAGTTCTGAGGCAAGCCAATCTAACAACTCCGGATGAGTTGGCGGCGCACCTTTGAGCCCAAAGTCGCTCGCGGTTTCGACGAGTCCTCTGCCGAAGTGAAATTGCCAAATGCGATTCACCCAGACGCGCGCGGTCAACGGATGGCGCGGATCAGTCAACCACGCTGCAAGATCGCGACGCGTCAGAGGCCGCTCGGCTGACGAAGCAGCACCACTGGCCTGCGGATCGAACTCGAAGCTGTGATCGAAGATCGCAGGTAGACCACTCGTTACGGTCGGACCGATCGCATGAACTTCGCCACGAATCATCAAGTAAGGCTTCGCGCGGCGCAATTCGTCTGGCTGATACGGCAGCGGATAGAATCCCAGTTGTGGCAACACCGTGACGCGATGCGGACTGGTGACCGGCGAGTAAAAGCCGAACGTCTGCGGTTTCACAACTCCCATCTTCTCAATGTCGGCGACTTTGTTTTTGGCCTCGTCATAGCGAGCGCGATCAGCGGACGGGACGAACTTATCAATGCCGCCCTGAGTGTATTGAAACTTGAGGTCGATGCGTCGCGCTTCAAGTTCCTGCGCGACGCTGCGTAGATCGCTTGGCCTGTCATAGACCGCGCGTTCTGCGTCGGTCAGTGACTCGCGAACTTGAGCGATCATGCGTTGCCGCGCGTGCTCCAACAGTTGCTGTTTTCTGTCGAACAGCGCTTCGTACTCCGGCGGTCGTTGTGCGTCGTAGTCGCGACGAGAGACGGGCTCTTGCAGTTCCAAATTGAGTGGTTGGCCACCGACAAAAAAGCCCTGCCAACGGTAATAGTCGCGGAGTGTCAACGGATCGAACTTATGGTTGTGGCATTGAGCACAACTCAGCGTCAGTCCGAGCAATGCGCTGCTGGTCGCGTTGACGATATCGACGAGCACGTCATTACGTTGCAGCCATTTGTCTTCTTCGTTGCTGCTGATACGTGCCGCCGCGAGGAACCCCGTCGCGATGAGGTTCTCGTCGGAGTATGGCGTTAGTTCGTCGCCCGCAAGTTGTTGTCGAATGAACTCGTCATAAGGTCGATCGGAGTTGAAACTGCCGATGACATAATCACGGTAACGCCAAGCAAAGGGGCGAGGATGATTGCTCTCAAAGCCTTCGGACTCCGCCCACCTTGCGACATCAAGCCAATGTCGTCCCCAACGTTCACCGTATTGCGGTGAGGCGAGCCATTCGTCGATCACTCGCGCGGTGGCGTCAGCGGCATTGTCTGCCAGAAACGCAGCGACTTGCTCAGAACTGGGTGGCAGTCCGAGTAAATCGAGCGAGATTCGCCGCAGCAATTTGGCTCGCGTCGCCGGATCCGCAGGTTGGAGTTGGTGCTCGTTCAACTTGGCGAGCACAAAAGCATCAACGGGATTGGTCGCGTCATGTTGCGACACGACAAGAGGAATCGACGGACGGCGTACCGGGATGAAGGCCCAATGGTTCACTTTGCCGCTCACAGGTGGCAACAAACTTTCGTCCCAAGCCATACCTTGCTCGATCCAATCACGAAGCAACTTGATCTCAGTTCCCGAAAGCGGTTCGCCTTCGGGCGGCATACGTTTGTCTTTGATTTGGCCGGCAACCACTTTGATGAGCCGACTGACTGCGGCTTGCTCTAACACCACGAGCGGCTCGCCGGTTGAAGTACCAAGCAGTTCGTCTCGGTCGTCAAGCCGCCGCCCGGATGACGGATTGCGTCCGGCATGACAGTCAAAGCACTTCGCATCCAACAAGGGATAAATGTCCTTACGGAAGTCGACGCGTGGCTCAGCGGCGTTTGATGGACACGACTGCCAACTGCAGAACAAAAGCACGAGCACTCGTAACGTTCTTGATGATGCCGCGAACATGTTTCGTCTCATCGGAAAATCAGATGTTTTGAGTCTGCAGTAACGACTCTATAGGGCCACGAAATCCTGATCGATCCGCATACCAAGAACCATTCGAGCCACAGCTCGCACAGATCTCTGCGCGAGCTGTCACGAGCAACATCGGTGGGCCATCGACACTCATTGTGAGTTCTCATTTTCAATGATGCCATGTGCCTATTTACTTTGAGCGAACGCCAATTAAGGCGGCCTTGCAACACTAGGAATGCTCACCTAAGTTCCGCCGCCCTTCGGGAAAGGGGCGGTAGCTCAGTTGGGAGAGCGCTGCGTTCGCAATGCAGAGGTCGAGGGTTCGACTCCCTTCCGCTCCACTTTCAAAGCCTCGTCAGAAACTACTTCTGACGAGGCTTTTTCGTTTGCGTGCTCGTTCCTTAAGTCGTTGCCACCAGGGTTGCAATGAGCCCCGGCTTCTTGTCCAAGCTTAATTCCGGCAGAAATACGGCCCATGCTCGTTGGCCAGGACGAACTTAAAAATAACCAGTTCGGCTCGATTGGTAGAGCACAAGCGTTATGGATTGACGCAATCTGAGTGCGTGAGATTGAGCATGTCAGGGTTCTTATGATTTCTTGTGGTGCATGGCTGAAAGGGCTCGATTGCCATCATGCCTTGCCTTCCTATACTCCCGCCCGCTTTTGACCAAATGGGCTTGCTCAGCTCATCAAATTGGCACCTCTGATCTGCGAAGGAGCTGACCTTGAAGTGGTTGCTCAACGCCCTTGCTTCCTCCGTAGGGCGGAAGTTTGTGATGGCGATCACCGGCCTGCTGCTGTGTGGTTTTCTCGTTGTCCACTTGGCCGGAAACTTGCTGCTCCTGGTGGGAGCCGAGGCTTACAACGACTACGCCAAGAAACTGCATGATCAAGGTGCATTGCTAGCGGTTGCCGAGACAGGGCTATTCGCGCTGTTCATCATGCACATCGTCTTGGCTTTCAAGCTGACGGTCGGCAACAAAATTGCTCGCGGTCAGAATTACGCGGTCCAGCAATTCAAAGGTGAGGGCGATGGCTTCGGCTTTGGTCGCCCTGATACTTGGATGGCAGTCTCTGGTGCGGTCGTCTTGGGCTACATCGTACTGCACCTGATTGACTTCAAATTGCAATTGCGAGGAGACATTTCCTACGCCGGACTGACCCCGTACGACAAAGCCCTCGCAATCTTGCGAACCCCCCTATCAGCGATCGGTTATCTCGCCGGTTTTGTCTTTTTGGGACTTCACTTGATGCACGGTCTACCCAGCTTGTTCCAGACTCTTGGGCTCAACCACAAGAAGTACAACAACCTAATTCGTGTCGGTGGATTGCTGTTCGTTGTTGCGTTGGTTGTCGGTAACGCAGTCATTGTTGGCTGGGCTAATACTCGACCAAGCGTGAAAGCCACTGCAAAATCAATTGAAACGTCGGCCAACTCACCTGTCGGCACGACTTCCGAGGAAGCACTGCCAGCCGACGTTGATGCTGAGAAGAAAGACGACGCGAAGCCTGCTGAAGCCGCTCCTGCTGCGAAGCCAGTGGAATAGCCGTACTCGCTGATCAAAGGCGAGTCCATCCGTCGCTCAATTCACAGCAACTCTCTCAGAGACAAACACAACATAAACACCCACGCCCGACTTTGGGCGATGTTCTTGATGGCTCAGGAGTGACTCCGATGTTCAAAGTCGCCGATACCCCGCTGGATGGCAAAGTGCCAGAGGGGCCGATTGCCCAGAAGTGGGACAAGCACAAGGACAATCTCAAGCTCATTAGTCCGACGAACAAACGGAAGTACGAGGTGATCGTCGTCGGCACCGGTCTCGCGGGTGGAGCCGCCGCCGCGTCACTGGGCGAACTGGGCTACAACGTCAAAGCCTTCTGCTTTCAGGATTCGCCGCGACGAGCCCACTCGATCGCCGCTCAAGGCGGTATCAACGCCGCGAAGAATTATCCCAATGACGGCGACAGTATTTGGCGACTGTTTGCCGACACCGTGAAGGGCGGCGACTGGCGAGCTCGTGAAGGCAACGTCTATCGCTTGGCTCAACTGAGCGCGAACATCATCGACCAATGCGTTGCTCAAGGTGTCCCGTTCGCTCGCGAGTACGGCGGCATGCTCGCCAACCGCACGTTCGGCGGTTCACTCGTCAGCCGCACGTTCTACGCGAAGGGGCAAACCGGACAGCAGTTGCTGCTGGGTGCGTACTCGTCGCTGATGCGGCAAGTCGGCCTCGGCAAAGTGAAGATGTATCCGCGACGCGAGATGGTCGATCTGATCGTCGTGGACGGCGTCGCTCGGGGCATCGTCGTTCGCAACATGATCACCGGTCAGTTCGAGACGCATACCGCGCATGCGGTCGTGCTCGCGACGGGCGGTTACGGCAACGTCTTTTATCTGTCGACGAACGCCAAAGGGTGCAACGTGACGGCGGCATGGCGTTGTCACCGTCGTGGCGCCTTCTTTGGTAATCCGTGTTACACACAGATTCATCCGACCTGCATTCCGGTCAGCGGCGACTATCAATCGAAGCTCACGCTGATGAGCGAAAGCTTGCGTAACGACGGTCGCGTGTGGGTGCCGAAGGTGAAGGGCGATAAGCGGTCGCCGGATCAAATCCCCGATGACGAGCGCGACTACTACCTCGAACGCCGCTATCCGACCTATGGAAACATGGTGGCTCGTGACGTGGCGTCGCGAGCGGCGAAGCTGCGTTGCGATGAAGGTTTTGGCGTCGGCCAAAGCGGCTTGTCGGTGTATCTCGACTTCAAGCATGCCATTGAACGCGACGGCGAACCGGCCATTCGGGCTCGGTACGGCAACCTCTTCCACATGTATGAGAAGATCACCGCCGAGAATCCCTACAAAGTCCCGATGAGAATCTACCCCGCAGTCCACTACACGATGGGCGGCTTGTGGGTGGACTACAACTTGCAGAGTTCTGTCCCCGGCCTCTTCGTGCTGGGTGAGGCGAACTTCTCCGATCACGGCGCAAACCGACTCGGAGCGTCTGCTCTGATGCAGGGCTTGGCGGATGGCTACTTCATCATCCCCTACACGATTGGGGATCATCTCGCGAAGAACAGCAGCAAGCTGGCGAAGATTGGCGACGATCATCCGGCGGTGAAGCAAGCCTTGGCTGATGCTGAAGGACGGATCCGCTCGATCCTCAAGATCAATGGCTCGCGCTCGGTCGACAGCATCCACCGTGATCTCGGAAAGATCATGTGGGACAAGTGCGGCATGGGTCGCAACGCCGCCGGCCTGAAGCAGGCTCAGCAAGAGATCCGTGCTCTGCGTGATGTCTTTTGGAAGGACGTGCGAGTGCTCGGCTCGGGCGATGCGCTGAATCAAAACTTGGAGCAAGCCGGTCGCGTCGCAGACTTCTTGGAGTTCGGCGAACTGATGGTGATCGACGCGCTGCATCGCGAAGAGTCCTGCGGCGGCCACTTCCGCGAGGAACATCAGACGGACGACAACGAAGCCAAACGCGATGACGCAAACTTCGCCTATGCCGCCGCTTGGCAGTTCACCAACGTGGGCGACGAGCCCGTGCTTAACAAAGAGCCGCTCACCTTTGAAAACGTGCCCTTCATGACCAGGAGCTACAAGTAATGGCCGGTCGAGGTATGAATCTGACGCTGAAGATCTGGCGGCAAGTCAGTCCGAGCGCGAAGGGCGAGTTTCAGTCCTATCGGCTGAGTAACGTGTCGCCTGATATGTCGTTCCTGGAAATGCTGGACGTGCTGAACGAGCAATTGATTCAGCAAGGCGAGGAAGCGGTTGCCTTCGATCATGATTGCCGTGAAGGCATCTGTGGCATGTGCAGCTTGATGATCAATGGGCAGGCGCACGGCCCCGATCGCGAGACGACGACGTGCCAATTGCATATGCGTCGCTTCAAAGACGGCGACACGATCATCATCGAGCCGTGGCGAGCGCGAGCCTTCCCGGTGTTGCGCGATCTGGTTGTCGACCGCTCGGCCTTTGACCGGATCATTTCGGTCGGTGGCTTCGTGTCAGTGAATGCGGGCAATGCTCAAGACGCGAACTGCTTGCCGGTTCCGAAGCAGAACCAAGAAAAGGCGATGGATGCTGCGGCCTGCATTGGCTGCGGTGCGTGCGTCGCCTCGTGCAAGAACGCCTCGGCCAGTTTGTTCGTCAGTGCGAAGGTTTCGCAGTTGGCGCTACTGCCGCAAGGTCAGCCCGAGGCCGCCCGTCGCGTCGTCAAGATGGTGGCTCAGATGGACAAGGAAGGCTTCGGTTCCTGCACCAACACCTACGAGTGCGAAGCCGCCTGCCCAGCAGGCATCTCGGTCTCGAACATCGCCCGCATGAATCGCGAGTATCTCAAGGCCACATTCCTCTCGGAAGAAGACGCGTAGGTTCAATTCCTCGCCCAGCCGACGTGATCGTGTTTACTCACTGCACGGCAACAACCCTAAGACAGCAGCCCATCGGGACAAACTCGATGGGCTGCTGTTTTTCTGAGTCACTTCAAAAGTCACATTAAGAACGAGGTGTCGCCGCACGCCCGCACAAAAACACAGGCACTGACGCAAGTCGAAATTATCACCTACCACTTCCAAGTGATGCCGATATTTAACATATCCGACTTCCACGTTGATCGGTCGTTCTTCAGGATCGAGGGAAATAAACCCGCTGCCGGGTTGCCCTGCCAATGGATGTTTTCGTCAGGACGAGTCACCTCGCCGATGAATGTCAGGGTGTAGCCCACATTCACTGAAGCATTGCGGAAAATGTTCGCTCGACGAACAACCGGAATATATCTGAGGAATGGACCTTCGACGTAGAAGTTCTGTTCAAACAACGGTGAAACATGAGTAGTACTATTGGAATCCGAGAAGTCATTCGGACGTGGATCGGCAGCCGTAGGTTGAATTAGATTCGATTCACGAGTTGTTACAAAGATATTATCACCTTGTAACTGCATGCGTTCGTGGTTCGCCAACAGAGCGAACGTAGAGCGCCCCCCGATCTTCAGGCTGTCTCCACCAATTTCGTAACTCAAACCGAGCTCCGGCCCTGCCAGGTACGAATTCACACGGCTACGAAGCACAGAGGTAATAGGGTAGATCGCGTTCGTCGGCGGCGTGAAGGATGCCGTTCCGGCTTGATTACCGCCGCCACCGCCTTGCCCTGTCGTCTGATCTTCGATTAACCCGGCATTGTCAAAAATGCCATCGCCATTATCATCAAAGAAGTTGGGAAGAGAGTGAAACAGGATTTCTGGGTTATTGTTTTGATTGTTACCACCGCCGCCGCCACCGGCTGCCAATGATCCATAGGACCACCCACTGTGGCGTCCATAAAACGAGAATGACTCTTCGAGGCTAGTAAATCTTAAGCCGGCATTAGGATTAACTCGAATCCAGTTGTTCTTAACGAGAGGCATCATTTGCCAGCGTAATCCAGCGCCATATTGTTCAACTGCGAACTTGATCCGAAAATCGAGATCATAAACTGCAGACGCTCCACCAATCGTTGCGCCACCAGGCAGTGTCACCAGAGTGCCATCATCTAAAGGAATCCCACGAAGATTTAGAAAGTTCGCCTGCAGCGCTTCTGACAAATCTTGATATAGCGTTGGTTGACCAGCGGGGCCGACAGGGCCTGGAACCTGAGTCAGATCGATTCCCGTAAGAAGATTGTATCCACTGCCACCATTGTTGTTGTTAAGCAGTAATTGAGGGGCACGTGCATTGATGAGTTGCAGCAGTGTTTCGGCTTCCACGATTTGTGGAAACTTACCGCGACTTGGATGAACATCCTCTACGCGAGAATCAAACTCCGCGTCTTTATCACTGGCAAAGTGAGTGTAAATCTCCAGTCCGGTGCCGTCGGAACTCAAGTTATCTAGCGAGAACTTGACTCCATTGAGCTTCGGTCGTTCCGTGTCACCACCGATGACTGGGTCAAACCAATTAAAGCCGTTTCCATAGTTATTTGTGCCTTCAAAGCGGTCTAGTAGTGTCTGTAATTGGTTGGCATTTGCGCCACCACCGCCACCGCCTTGTTGCTGGTTGGTTAATGTGTTGCGAATTTGCTGCTTATAAGTTGGTGCTTGCGTATGACCGATGTAGCCAGAGGCTTGCTTGACCGCGACGTGATGGTAGTCGGTCCGAAACTTCCAATGGCTGCCCATGCCAATCTGGGACTGATTGTCGTAATTCCATAATCCGCCTTCATTCACCGTGCGACCATAATCCATCTGGTAGGGTGAAACGGCCGGCCACGGTTGGAAGTTGTTGGGATAAGACCCTGGCCCCGGCATTTGATAGAACGCTCCGGATGGGTCGGCATAAGCCGATCCAGAACCGGGCAGCGGGGGCTGCTGGGCTGAAACAGAGTTGGTGCTGGCAACAACCGCAAGAGCACCGCACAGCGGACCAAACCATCGATGGAGCCGCATCATCAATCCTTGAACATGCAGGGACTCGATCGTCACACCTCTAGCCACATACCGCCGCGCTAGAGTCTGACTCGTTGGGATTTATCGACTCCGCCACTTGTTAATCTGTAGCGATTATTCCGATCGCAACGAATTTCAGGATCAGGAAAAGAATCCTGAATACATCCTGCCATTCGTTCCTAACCACCGTGTTTGCAAGCCCTTACACAAGCTGATTCGGGCCACGCCGGGCACTTTGGATGCTGCTTTCTGACGGCATCTACGGCCAAACAGGATTCTTCCAGACATCCTGATCGCCCCATTCTTCCAATCAGTGTCGTGGTGAACTTTGTGGACTGCGTGAGAATTCAGGACCGCGCTGAATCTGCGAAAGATGCCGGTCGTGTCAGTGAAACGGGTCGCGCGACGTGGAGGCGTTCCGATTGCGCGATCTCTCATTGAGTTGCGGCTTCGTCTTGGTGTGACACGCGTAGCAGTCGATCTGATGAGTACGAATGCCAGGGCGATCTAAGTGCGCCAGATCGGCGAGATTTGTCGCGTCCATTCTATGTCGAAGAACCTCAACGGGCATTGTGCTCAGTTAGAGACGACAGCGACTCAGCAGGAGGCTGAGTCGCCCACTCACGGTTTTCGTGCATTCCTTTCGCGAGTCAGACCACAGGAGGTGGCCAGTGCTCCCATCAGAATGGTTAGAGGATTTTCGGCGTCGGCTGAGTCGTAGCCATCGCAATCGACGCGGACGCCGATCGCAGCGTCTAGCCGACACATTGTGCTCCGCTCAACTCGAGCAATTCGAAAATCGTGAATTGCTGGCAGCAACAGCCTTGGTACTCGGTGGCGAGTTCATTATTCAGGCTGATACCAATGAATCCGTAGCCGTGCAGCCGAACCCTAGTAATACGGCACAGTTGCAAGTGTTGATTAATGGCACTGTGGCGACTGGGTTTCCGTCACTGCTGACCACACAGCTCACGTCGCTCGTGATTAATACCGGTGACGCAGACAATACGGTGAATCTCGCTGGGGTAACTGCGACGGCTTTTCCCAACTTGGCGAGCATCTCGATCAATACCGGGAATGGTGACGACACCATCATCGGTAGTCCTGACCTCGCGGATGCCATCGACGCTGGTAACGGTCACGACACGATCTCAGGACAAGGCGGTGCCGATACGATCGATGCCGGTGATGGAAACGATTCGATCAGCGGGGGAACCGGTGACGATCGCTTGCTCGCCGACGATGGCGTGGATTTCGTAACGGGCGATGCAGGTAATGACACGATCGACGCCGGCGACGGCGACGATTCTGTGTTAGGGGGATCAGAGGACGACGAGATCCACGGTGGTGATGGACTCGACACTATCAATGGTGAAGCCGGGAACGACATGCTCACCGGTAACGCCGGAGTTGACAGCATTCTTGGTGGCGCTGGCACGGATACTTTGCGCGGCGGAAGCGGAAACGATGTGCTCGCTGGTGAAGCGGATGATGACGTGCTGAATGGCAACGGCGGCAACGACATCGTGAATGGCAACGACGGTAATGACAGTGCTGAAGGCGGTGATGGACTCGACACGCTGCTTGGTGAGGCTGGTAACGACACGCTCGTAGGAGGCCTCGGCGATGACTCGATCGAAGGCGGCGATGACGACGACTTGATCTATGGCGGCGGCGGTAACGATTTCACCTCGGGGCAAGCGGGTGACGATCGCCAGTTCGGCAATAGCGGCACGGACACTCTCGTCGGTCGCGATGGTTCCGACACAATCGACGGCGGTGATGGAGGTGACCTGCTCGACAACAACTTCGCGGCATTGGGTTCAATCAGCATCGATAACGCGATTGTGACCGAGGGCAATTCAGGAACGGTGGCGGCCACATTCACTGTCAGCCTCAATCAAGCATCACTCAACGTGGTGACCGTCGACTATGCAACCAGCGATGACACGGCCACAGCTCCGGGGGATTACACCGCGATCTCAGGCACGTTGATTTTCGCTCCTGGACAGCTCAGTCAGACGCTGACTGTGTCGGTGAATGGTGATGCGACTTTCGAGCAGTCCGAGCAGTTCTTCTTAAACCTCTCAAACCCGACCAATGCCAGCTTGTTGGTGACACGAGGTGTGGGCCAAATTGTGGCTGATGATGCCAACATCCCCGCAGGCTTCACGGTAACGCCCACTACCGACATCAACACACTGGTCTCGACAGTTGTTGGAACCACCGGTGGGATCACAGTGACTGGCTCAGCGCTCAATGGGCAAACCAATCTGCTGGGAACATCAACGGCGACATTCTCGGCAGGCACGGGAGCCCCCTACGGCTTACTCGGCGACGGCATTGTGCTAACGAGTGGTGATGCGGCGGATTACGGAGTTGGCACGCAGTCAACATCGGGTTCGACCTCTTACGGAGTCGCCGCCACTGCCGCTCAGGAGGCCCTGCTGGACCCCATTACCGGCGGTACATTGAACCACAACGACGTGACGGAATTGACCATCAATTTCGATCTGCAACCAGGCTTCGACACCCTGTTCTTCACGTTGGTCTTTGGTTCTGATGAATTCCCGACGTTCGTTGGTTCCAGTTTCATTGACGGGTTTGGGATTTATCTGAATGGCACCAACATCGCGACTTTTGGTGGCTTTCCAGTCAACATCGATCATCCCGACATGACAGGTACGATTAGCGGTACCATTCTCAATGGAATCCTAGCTCCAAACGGGAATCCGTTGCTGCAGTTCCAAACGACACTGACTCCTGGAGCGACCGGCAACACGATCACGTTCATTATTGCGGACTCCTTGGATACCGCGTTGGACTCAACGGTCTACATCGCGTCACTTGGTGCGACTCCACCAGCACCACCGCCACCACCGCCGCCACCTCCACCGCCGCCGCCACCTCCTCCAGCGGTCGGTTCGATCGCGCCTTCGACGCTGCTGGGCAGTTCTGGCGACGATACTGTCTTGGGAAGTGATGCGAGTGACTTCATCGTCGGAGGTGCTGGCGCAGACTCGATCAACGGGTTCGGCGGTGACGACACCATCTACGGCGGCGGCGGTGACGACACGATCACGGGCGGTGCTGGTAACGACACGCTCGTGGGCAACGGCGGCACAGATGTCGTTGATGGCGGCGAGGAAGACGACGTCATCGTCTGGCGAGGGGCAGTTGACGGATCAGACTCGGTGTCGTCTGTGGATGGCGCGGACGCGGTACTCATTCAGGGTGACGCCGGCGCAAACACCTTCATCGCGACCGGCTCGGGAAGTGATCTCATCGTCTCCGACGGTACAACGTCACTCACGATCGATGAAACGATTCGCAATGTGTCGATCAGCGGGGCGCTGGGGAACGATGTCATCACGATTGGCGATCTTAGCACGGTTGGCTTGAGTGGTCTGTTCGTCGATGGCGGTGATGGAGATGACTTCATCAATGCAACCAACGCCAACAACAGCAGCGTGAACCTGTTCCTCAACGGCGGAGCTGGTAACGATGGCATTCGTGGCGGTGACGGTATCGACAACATCACTGGCGGCGATGGTAATGACAACATCCTCGCTCGCGCTGGTAATGATGTGATTGATGGCGGAGCCGATGACGATGCGATCGACGCAGGAGACGGTAATGACGTCTTCGATGGCGGGGATGGAAGTGACACGATCAGTGGCGGCAACGGCACTGATGCTGGCACAGGCGGCCTTGGGAATGACTCCGTTAGCGGCGACGCGGGCAACGACACCATCAGCGGTGGTATCGGTGACGACTCGCTCAACGGAGCACTCGGCGATGACTCGGTGCTGGGTGATCTGGGCAGCGACTTCGTACAAGGTGGAGGCGGTAACGACACCGTGGATGGTGGTCGCAACGACGACACCATTGCCGGAAACTCGGGCGATGATGTGCTGCGAGGCGATCATGGCAATGACCAACTCAATGGTGGTGATGGAAATGACACCATCAATGCGGGAGACGGCAACGACACGGTCACAGGTGGTGACGGAAATGACCTGATCACCGGAGCCGATGGTAATGACTACATTTTGGGGCAATTCGGTCGAGACACGCTCATCGGGGGTGACGGCAACGACACTCTGAATGGAGGTGGCTCGAACGACACGTTGCTCGGTCAGCAAGGCGACGATGTGTTGAAGGGAGCCGGAGGCACCGATCTAGGTGCAGGCGGTCAAGGGGCCAATAATGACCTGACCGCGATTTCTGCCAGCATCGAGACCATTGACGAGACCTTCGCATTATCGACGACACTGCTAGCAGATCTCAGCAAATAGGCATCGCGGTCACACGAGCGAAGAGATGATTTCGCCCGAAGTGTGAGCGACTAATTATCACCACTACTCGAACCTCCTCCGAGGCCGCCTTAGCATCAGGCGGCCTCATTCGTTTTCGGTTTGCTCTGATTTTCGAGGAGACAGGCATGCTAAGCCGACGCTGCTTTCTGGGAGTGATGGCCGCGAGTCCATTCGCCTTCAGTCACGGGCGGAGCGTTGTCGCAAAAGATGCAGAGCGTGTGTCGTTGCCAAGCATTGGTGCCGATGAGGATCTTGTGGCGTTCGTCAAACGCTCGATGGGTCGGTTCGATGAGACACTCTTCAAACGCGTGCTCGGTGCAGCGAACGATTTCAAAGAAGGTGACGAGATCATTGGCGTAGCTGCAGCGAACGAACGGTCGCGTGAACATGCTCGCCGACTGCTCGCGCGGACGAAGCTCACAGACATCGACGCGCATCCCGTTCGTAGTGATGACCTGTTTGAAGTGATCTCAGCGGCGCGAGACTTCACGGCCACGACCAAGACAGCAGAGATGACGCTCGGCGAACTCCAACGCTTCTTACTCACTCGCGATGAGGCCGCGATCAAAGCCGTGATGCCAGGCCTATCCAGCGACGTCATTGCCTGTGTGGTGAAACTTATGACCAACGCCGAACTGATCGCGCTTGGTCAAAAGGTTTTCAATCCGCTGCCAGGCAGTCATATCGGGGCGAAGGGCTATCTCGGAGCACGCATTCAACCGAACTCGCCGACCGACAACGTGGACGACATCTTCTGGCAAGTGTTGGATGGATGGGCCTATGCAGTCGGGGATGTGGTGCTCGGCAACAACCCCGTGTCGAGCGATCCTCAGTCCGTCGCAGCCATTGAAGTCACGTTGCGCGACGTACTGAAAACCTTCGAATTGCAAGACGTACTGCCGCATTGCGTCTTATCACATATCGACGTGCAGGCTGAAGTTGAGCGGTCACAGCCAGGCTCAACGGCGTTGTGGTTTCAGAGCATCGCCGGTAGCGACGCGGCGAATGCAACCTTCGATATCAGCGTGGAGAAGATGACGAAGTATGCCGGCGAACGGTCCGGGCGGTTCGGCCTGTACTTTGAAACCGGTCAAGGTGCGGATTTTACGAATGGGCATGGGCATGGCTACGACATGCTGCTTCACGAGTCCCGTAAGTATGGCTTCGCACGAGCGTTGACTCAGAAAGTCGCGGCGGCACAGCAACGAGCAAATGGAGCGGAGAAGTTTGAACCGTGGGTACATCTCAACGATGTCGCGGGCTTCATTGGGCCAGAAGTATTCCGTACGCGCGAGCAACTCGTCAGGTGCTGCCTGGAAGACATCGTCATGGGCAAGTTGCATGGGCTCTGTATCGGACTGGATGTCTGCTCGACGTTGCACATGGATGTGTCGCTCGATGATCTCGATTGGTGTCTCGATCAAATCATGCCCGCCAACCCGGCTTACCTGATGGCTCTGCCCACAAAGATCGACCCGATGTTGGGCTATCTGACGACCGGTTATCAGGATCACATCCGACTGCGAGCGAAGTTTGGTTATCACTGCGATGACCGCATGGAAGTGTTCTTCAAACGCCTCGGAGTGCTCAACGAGCGAGGACAACCGACCGAGCATTTTGGCGATCCGTTGTGGGTCTATTTGCAATACCGGCACCGCAAAGCCGACTCCCGTTCGGACGAAGAGATCTCTGTTGAGGGACGGCAGAAGATGGCCGAAGTGCGGGCTCGTGGAGTGTTCCTCGCGCAAGGCCACGGGCCCCAGAGTTGGGATCTAGAGCCGCAACTCGCGCGCGAGATCCATCGAATTTATGAGGACTCGAAGCAGAGCATCTGGGCCGAACTGGGCGCGGATTTCGTCGCCACAATTCCCGATTCGCGCCCGCTCGCGACTCAATCAACGAATCGCACGGACTACATCTTGCATCCCGAATCAGGTGAAAAACTGTCGCTCACGGCGGTGACGAAGCTGAAAGCAATCCGCGCCCAACACGATGGCCAATACGACGTGCAGGTCGTCGTCTCGGATGGACTCAATGCGTTGTCGATCTCGGATCGAGATCAACTGGCTCCATATCTGAAACAGCTTCGTAACGAGTTAATGCGCGAGGGCTTGCGACCAGCACCGGAGCATCTCGTGCTGACGTCTGGCCGTGTGCGGGCGGGCTATCGTATTGGTGAGGTGATGTTTGCAGATCTGCCGGGACCACGCGCGATTTTGCATGTCATTGGTGAGCGACCAGGGAGTGGCCATCACACGTTCTCGGTCTATATCACAGCACCGAAAGGCGAGGTCTGGGGCCGAGCAAAGCAAGTCGACCACAACATCACGAAAGTGGTCTCGGGCATTGCTTTAACGGCATTGGCTCCGGTGGCCGGCGCGATCGAGACCGTACGGCTTCTAAGGAAATTGCTGTCGTAGCAGATGCGATCAAGCAGTTCGTCCACAGAGCCAGAATACCGCCAGTGATGACCGAGCAACCTGTTGAATTTCGCGGAGCACGTTTTCAACGTACCCGAATTCACCGGGTTCTGAGCACGATCAAATCGTGCTCCGCGTATTTTTCAACAGCCAACACGATCCCAAGTCGGTCGTGCGGTTGTGGCCGAGTCGTGGTGACACACAGGAAAAACTTGCATGAGCGAAACGTCGGCCAGCTTATTGGAACGACTGAGCGATAAGCCTGAGAGCGCAGACTGGGACCGACTGGTCGCAGTTTATACGCCGTTGATTCGCGGTTGGATTGGCCATCAAGCGGCCTTGCAAGGCCACGATGCCGACGATGTCGTGCAGGAAGTGCTCGCGGTGTTGGTCCGCAAACTTGGCGACTTTCGCCGCGAGCCACGTCCTGGTGCGTTTCGGCGTTGGCTGAAGTCCATCACGATCAACTGCCTCCGCGATTTCTGGAAGACGCGTCGCAATCGTTCGCTTGCTCTGGGTGGGGATGATTTGGCGGCGGTGCTGGAGCAACTCGAAGATCCTCACAGCGGCCTTAGCCGACTCTGGGATGATGACTACGAACAATTTGTCACGCGCAAGCTGCTAGAACTCATCCGGCCCACGTTCTCTGCATCGACCTGGGCGGCGTTTCAAGGTTTCGCGATCGAAGGTCGCTCGGCAAACGATGTTGCGAGCGAACTCGGTATGACCGTGAATGCCGTCTTCATCGCGAAGTCCCGCGTGCTCACTCGACTGCGGCAAGAGGGCAAAGGATTGCTTGACGACGAGTGATTGCAGTGGTGTGAAAGTCGCCACATCTTTACGACGCTCTTCCGGCGTTCTGACGTTCAACAACGACTGAATAACGACTATCGATTGAACACGGATGAAGCACAACTGGAACGAAAGCCCGAAGTGGAATGCTCCGCCTGGAATCAATCTGTGTTTCATCTGCGGCTCAGACCAACAGCCCTGAAACACCGGAAAAGTTTTTCTCTGAAAGGTCACACCCGCGCCGTTCCATTTCTCACTCGGTCTGTAAAATCGCCGCCGCTCCATTTCGATCGTCACATGATGCCTGCACTGTCCTCACATCCGCCGAAAGAACGACTCGTCGCCTTCGCTCAGGGACGGCTGCCGCTCAATGAGTCAGCCGTTATCGAACAACATGTCGCTGAGTGCGATCAATGTTGCCGCGTGATGGCGGATGCTCCTGAAGACTCGTTGCAAGCGCGTTTAAAGGCTGCCGACACGTTCGATGTGGCCGAGGAGTCCGATACCGAGACGTCCAGCCGACCAACGATCGAAGTTCCTCCGGAACTGGTCGAGCATCCTCGCTATCGCATTCAGAAGGTCTTGGGGATTGGCGGAATGGGCGTGGTGTTCCGGGCTGAGCACCGGTTGATGGAACGCCCCGTGGCGCTGAAGGTCATCAACCGCGCCTTGTTGGCGAAACCCGAAGTCGTCGAACGCTTCGAACAAGAAGTGAAGGCTGCCGCCAAGCTCGCGCATGCCAACATCGTCGTCGCTCACGATGCCGAACAGGTCGGCGATCTGCACTTTCTGGTGATGGAGTATGTCGACGGACAAAGCTTGGCGAAGATCGTCGAGAAGAAGGGTCCGTTGCCCGTCGTGAATGCGTGCCACTACATCCGGCAGGCCGCTCAAGGACTGCAACACGCACACGAGAAAGGCATGGTGCATCGCGATATCAAGCCTCAAAACTTGATGCTGACCAAACGCGGACAAATCAAGGTGCTCGATTTTGGCCTCGCGCGACTGCGGCACAGCGACGATATTTTGATGCCGGATGCGGACGGGGCCATTGACGAGGCGCAAGACGGTTCGTTGACCCGTGCTGGCTCGTTGTTGGGGACTCCCGATTACATGGCTCCCGAACAAGCCGCCGATCCGCGCGATGCCGATGCGCGTGCGGATCTCTATAGCCTCGGTTGCACGCTCTACTTCTTACTGACAGGACAGCCGCCGTTCGCCAGTGAGTCGGCACTGAGAAAGCTGAAAGCACATCAACATCGAGCCATCAAGCCTGTCTCCGATTTCCGGAGCGATGTGCCTGCGGAACTGGTCGCCGTGTTAGCACGCCTCGTCGCCAAAGAACCCAGCGACCGCTTTCAAACGGCAGCGGAAGTCGTGCAAGCGATCGCACCGCTCGCTCGAGGTGAGGGGCTGTCACCCACGTCTGATGTTCCGCTGCGTGAAGCCGCAGTTGAGACCAATCCGGCAGACGTGAGTCGTGCGACAGTCGCTCATGCGGACGATGCGGAATCGCAGCGAATCGAACGAGCCAGACCCGTCGCGCGCCTCGGTCGGGCTCGACGCGGCGCCGGGCGAACGCACTGGTCGGTCTGGCTAAGCCGCCATTACCCGCGCGTCATCGTATCGGCGCTGGGGTTGTTGTTACTGTTCATCGTCAGCAACGAAGTACGGCGTTCGTTGACTGGTCCCCACACCAGCGACTCGACAGCGAACATTGTGCAAACTGACCGCATGCCCGAGTTGATTCGTGGAGAGTCGCCCGAACGCTCTGATGTGGCCGAAATCTCCAACACTCTTCGTCCAGCATTGGTTGCTGGAGCGCAGCGTGTCGGTCTGGTGGTGTGGTCCGAGGGCTACTCGCATCAAGAATACGTGGCACTCCGCGAGGCGCTGAGCAATCGCGGCGCGCGAGTCGTCGTGATTTCGGATGCCGCTCGTGCCGAGTCCGCCTGGGAGACCGGTCAATCGGTCGCCGTTGATCTGCAACTGGCCGACGTGAGCCCTCAGTCGTTGGACGCGATGGTGATTCTGGGCGGCAAGTCAGGCGTGTTCCGCTTCTTCGAGTCGCGTGAGATGCAGTCATTGCTCGACAAGATGCTGACGGCGAAGAAGTCCGTCGCGGGTATCGGTGGTGGAGTCGCGGTGCTCGTGAAAGGCGGCTACGCGAAACAACATCGCATCGCCGTCGGTCGTGAAATGCAGTCCCACGCCGAGCGTTACGGTGCACAGATCAGTGACGCGATCGCCTTACGCGACGGACTGCTCGTCACCGCGCGTGATGCCGGAGGTGCGTCAGAGTTAGCTCGTCTGCTGACTGGGATGTAATCCGCATGACCAGAAAGGACACCGCGTCAATAACATCTCGCGGTGATCGTTTGGAAGGTGATTATTCGCCGCGAGCGTTGCCCTGAGTTCGTTCGAGTAACAGCCGTAAGTACGACTTGCGCTCTGGTTCTTGCAGTCCCAGATGTTGCGCCAAAGTCAGCACTGCGGCTTGAGCGTCCGCGAGTTGTGCGGTTGTTGCGAGCAGTTCAATCTCGCAGAACAAGCCGACATCGACGACGTCATCCAGCGCGATCTCGAAGTGCCAATGGCCATCCGTCAGATGCCAGGATTGACGCTGCTTGCGCACGATCGCCACGGAACGAAAGCCGAGAATCGTCAGCACCTCCGCGAGTTGCTCGGCGGTCTGCGCGGTTGGCCCGAGCGGCAATTCGATCTCTCGCCGCGTTTTGGTGCGTGTGTCGATCTTGGGACCTTTGTAGGTCAGCACGTTGTCGGCACCGATCGAACGAATGCGGAAGGCTTCGTCGGTTTGGGCGAAGTCACGCACTGGATGATTGAAGTAATGATCAGCCTGAGGCACCGTCGCGCCGCAGATCGCGCCGCGTTGCGTGAGTCGACGAGCGACTGACTCGCGTTGCTCACCGAGTGGGAACTTGAGTTCGACTTCAAAGCGATCGGACTCGGACATGCAACGAGATCCCGTGAATTGATGAGTTACTGAGACGAATCGGGCCAAGCCTCCATGACGATCATGACAACTACGGTGTCGTCTTCAGACGGACGGGTGTTGCTTGGCGCACCACTAACAAGTCAGCGTTCAACTCCTGACGAAACGCTCGTTGCCCGAGTAATCCCATCGATTTGCCGACATAAGATTCCAGGTTCACTCCCGGACCTGGTTGCAAGTAGGTCAAGACACGGCCATCAGGTGCGAGCAAGACGTATTGCGGAGCACCCGGTCGGGACGTGGCCGCACGTTGCACAATGCCCGCTCCATCGAACTTGCGCGGCAAGAACGGCGACGGCATTCCAAACGCATTGCCCGAGAGTGACGGTTGCCCCATCTGAGGAGCGGGCAGTGATTGATTCGGACGTGGTTGTTGAAGCTGTGTCGCTCCCCAGTTCGGCGTCGTCGAATTGGCTGCGGAACGATGCGGCCATTGAGGAGGCTGTTGGCCAGTCACACCGGCAACCGATGGAACGGAGGTGTTGGACGACGTGAATGGATCGCTTTGCGGCCCCGCCGGTTGCGGCGTGCTGCGCGAGATATGCGTCGTCACCGGCATCTGTGTGGCCACGGTTTGTCGGCCTGATAAGAACTGTTGCCGGATCTGTTCGTCGCGTGATTCGGTGTCGCGCATGATTTGCTGCACGGCCAGAAAATCGTTGTAGCGCGTCTGGTACCGACCAACGGCCGCCAGTCGCTTGTCGATGTCCTTGCGGAATACCTCCGCATCAGCCGCAGTTCCGGCATTTTGCAAACTATCACGGAGAGTCAGGTACTGATCACGAATCGCCGCGAGATTCCACTGCGCAGCCGGCTTCTCGGCCATGAGCTTGAACTCGTCATCGATCTGCTTAAGTCGCACATGGGCGTCGATGTGTCCTGGTGGGACTTCGAAGTTCTTATCGGGCGCGGTCTCGGCGGTCTGCGGCTTCGTCGCTGCGACTGCGGGCAATGTTTGCTCTGCAACTTCAGGGGTCTTAACTCCCTCGTTCTCATTCGTCGGCAACAGACTCTCGATCGCTTTGCTGTCGCGATCGCGCACGTCGATCGACTGATCGTCGGCCTTCGTTTTGAAGTTCGGTCGGAGTTCTGCGAGTGGCAAGTCGCTGGCTTTCGACTCTCCTGCCAGCGCGGTGACGTCGTTCTTGTGGATGTAGCGATACTCACCGCGCGGCGGTTTGATCTTCAGCATCCGAACTTTGCCACGAGGCGTCTCAAGCTCGGCCTCTCCCAAAATCTCGACGGTCTCGCGTTTCGCGAGTCGGTGTCGCACTTCCTCTGCTTGTTGCGGCAATTCGAGATCCGTGCCAATGCGGTCGAAGGTGTCCGTCGTGACAATACCGCGCTGGCCAGAACGGCGTTCAATGTGCTCAGCGTTGACCCAACTATGGCTGCCGGCGGGTGGTTCAATGAGATACCACCCAAAATCCTCGCGCACGACTTTGACACGGGCACCACGGCTCAGTTTGGTTGTGGGGTAGTAGTCATCTTCGCTCGGTCCGCTGCGTACCAAGGCCTCGTCTTTAGAAATCACACCATCAAATGGAGGCTCGATTGCGAGCGCCACGCGGCTCGACCACGAGAGGATCAACAGCAACGCCAGTCTCCCACAGCGCGGCCACAATGAGGCTGCACGCATAGCGAATCCTTTCGCATCGAACGGTCCGAGGGCCGCGTCGGTGATAAGCAGAAGCGAAGTCGACGCTTCCATCGCGCGACCCCCGTGTAAATACCCGGCCGCCGGGAATTGGCTCAAGATCAGTCCCCTGACCTCGCGTCACGACTCGATGTCCATCAGGTTCATATCTCGTCTTGAGGCATGAGAAATAACTCGGCTAGAACCCGGCCCGTTTTGGTCCACAGAGTCTCTCAAAGGATGGAGAGCATCATGCGTTTGAGTCGTCAGGGGTTGGCTGCTTGGAGTTTGTCGGCAGCGTTACTAAGTGGTTGCGGCGGCGAGAATGCCGCCCCGACAACGAGCAGCGAGAACGGAGCCGGGCCGAACGCGACCGCGAACTCGAAGGAATCCAGCCAGTTGCCAACAGCGTCGATTGGAGCGGATGCGACCGCGCCAGTGGACGATGAGATCGTCATCGAGAAACCCAAAGATGGCACTCCCGAAGCAATCATCCTGCAAATGACTCAGTTGTGGTTGCAGCCCTTCCCCGAGACCGACGACGTCGAGAAGCAACGCGAAGCGCGGCGCGAACGCAACACAAAGATCATCGAGATGGCTGAGCAAGTCATCGCGATGACGCACAAAGATAAAGAGAAGGAGCAGCTCTTCAACATCGGCGTGCATCGACTGATGGAAGCGACGTTTCAGCTCGCCATGCAAGGCGATCAAGACAGCGTGAACTCACTCTATGAGAATGCTGAAGCACTCTACTCAAAGAACCCGAAGTCAAAGGCTGCGGCTGATGCAGCATGGTTCGTCGCCAAGTTCGCGGACGAAAACGCTCTGCGCTATTCGTCTCAAGACGTGCGTTGGGTGAAAGAGTTTTCTCGCCAAGCCCGTTCATTTGCCGAGAAATTCCCACAAGAGCAGAACCGAGCCGTACCGCTGCTCAACGATGCCGCCGCTTCATGTGATGTCTGGGGTCTGCATGAAGATGCCATTCAATGCTATGCCGCGATCCGACAAAAGTTCCCCGAGTCTGAGCAAGCCGAAGCGGCGGTCGCGCCGTTGCGACGGTTGAACTTGCCGGGCAGCACCGTGGATCTCGGCGGCCCGACAATTGATGGCGGGTTTGTTTCGGTGGAGGAATACAAGGGCTCGCCCGTGCTGATCGTGTTCTGGTCTACTGAGGCCAAGAACTTTGTCGATCAGTCCAAAGAGATCGTTGCCGTCACCAACAAGTATGAGACCAAAGGCCTGCATGTGATCGGCGTCAGCGTCGATACCGACGAACTGGCGATTGATAAGTTCGCCGAGTCCTCGGGCATGAGTTGGCGCAACATCTATCACCCGGACCCCACCAAGCGCGGTTGGAATAACCCTGTTGTGACGTACTACGGAGTGCAAAACATCCCGCAACTGTGGTTGGTGGGAACCGATGGCAAAGTGCTCTCGACCGGAGTGCAGATCAAGGATCTCGAACCGACACTCGCGAAGGTGACCGGCTCGGCGAAAGCGAAGATCGCGGCGACTTTGAGCGAGGACAAACCTGCGAAGAAGTAGTGTCGGAAAGTCGTGGTTACTGAAACTGACAACCCGCTCTCAGACCGATTAGGAGAGCGGGTTGTTTCGTTTCCGAGCATCAAAAACTGGAATCGTGGAGCACGTTTTCAACGTGCTCGTTCATCTTGATGACGGACAGGTTGAAAACGTGCCCCACGACCGGCAGCAACTCGGCGAGGAACTCGTCAGACTGCGGTTTGGGCTTCGAACCTCTCTTCTCGCGACGCTGAATGGCTCATGTCTTTCTTTGGTTTTCATCCGCTGATTGAGCGCTGGTTCAAACAGAAATTCGCCGCGCCGACGGAGCCTCAGTTGCACGGTTGGCCCGTCATTGCGGAAGGACGGCATACGCTGATTGCTGCTCCGACGGGGAGCGGTAAGACGCTGACAGCGTTTCTCGCGGTGATTGATCGGCTGCTGAAAGAGTCGCTCAAAGGCGACCTCAGCAACGGTGCGCGAGTCGTCTATGTCTCGCCGCTGCGAGCATTGTCGAACGACATGCACCGCAATCTCTCGGAGCCATTGGCTGAGTTGAATGAGCTCGCTGCGGCAGAGTTTCCCGATGTGCCGGTCTCGTTCTTACGCGCGGGCCTGAGGACCGGTGACTCAACGCCCGCTGAGAGGCAAGCGCTCGTTCGACGTCCGCCGCACATCATCGTCACGACGCCCGAATCGCTCTTCATGCTGCTGACGACCGAACGCG
>Ga0172376_10002361_pt1 | contig 23207 bp, 19 predicted proteins | sample Lak35m_FD_121114 | JGI IMG/M metagenome (GOLD analysis project Ga0172376, IMG submission 121114) | Freshwater microbial communities from Kabuno Bay, South-Kivu, Congo - kab_092012_35m | ecosystem: Environmental > Aquatic > Freshwater > Lake | place: Democratic Republic of the Congo: South-Kivu... | reverse complement strand
TTATCAACATAGTTCGCAAGTTGGGTTTATCATAGAAGGTTTTTATGTCAGGGTCAGTTAGAGGCATCCCATCCATCCATGTAATATTCTTTTTCGTTGCCCAATGTTTCTTTCTCCGTTCAAGCATAATCTTATTCATAAGATCCTTTTCTTCTTGAGAAAGTTCTCCATTATAGTCAATGTCCCATGAGTGTATATTTATATCCCCTCCTCGTTTGTCTTGAACCTTGTGTCCGAAGATGTTTCTTTGTTTATGGAGCTTCAACAGACGTTCAGCAAACAACTTGTCAATATCAGTGTATTTTGCATAGCAATAAGTTTAAAATCAGCAGATTTGTGGGGCATATTTATTTATAAAAAGCATTAAAAATAATTAACATTTTAAATGCCGGACGGTGTAAATAAAATATTTTATAATCAATTGAACAAGCCCCATAAACTTTCCAGATAAATTATATACAAAAGGCATACGATACTTAAAAAGGCAGATGAAATAGCGTCTACCAAGTATTCATTCTGTTTCTTTTTGTTGTCTTTTTGTTTCTTTTCGTCATTATACCATACAAATTTTACGATCGTATGTATCAATAAACCAATAAATAACAAGATGTATCCACCCATACTCCAATATTTCGTTCTATCCACAGTTTCATAAAATTTTTTATTGAAACAAACACTGTCGTCTTCAGTTCCTATTATAACACTATAAACTGCTCGTCCTAAATTTGCGAGATCTCTCGTTTGGTGTTCGAATTTACGATGTTTTAATGCTTTCTTCCCCGTTGGGATATAAATTGTTTCTTTGCTTTTTCAAGAAATTCATCTGTTGATTTTGTTCTTTGTGATGGTGGCATTTATTTATATAGATATAACTAATTTTATTTTTGAAATTGTTGTTGTTTGTATCGGTATATGCGACCATCTGGCATATTATACCAAGCCCTTCTTTCGCGTTGGAGCTGTGTGACATCCTGGACAACTGAAGCGTTTTGAATAAATTGGCGCGCTTGGGGTGTCTGTTTTGTTTGTTTTTGCGCTTGTTGTGCCTGTGCCCTGATAAGAGGGACTTTTGGGGGCATCTCAAGATAAACCTCGACAGGGATTACTATTCGAGATTGTTTCGCATTATCGTACATTAATGTCAATTCTTTATTTATCTTGTTTATCCTGTTTGTGAGTGCTGGTTCAACCTTTTTATTATTTTCATTATAACTAGTATATAATTTTTTTAGGTGTTTATTGATTCTTCTCAACAAGTAAGCACCATCAGAAGCAATCTCACTTAATATGACGATTTTTTTAATCTTCTTTACGAGTTTAAGATATTCTTCGTCATCCATAAATAAGTGTTGGGCAAACTTGAAAATTGTTGTATAGAAATATTTCATCAGGAGAATAGCTAAAATAACCAACATTATATCAATATATATTTCATTTACGATTTTTAGATTCTCTCTTTTAGATGGAACGCTGTTGAAAACTTTTGTGTATTCCTTATAAACCTGATCAAAAGTTTTTTTCTCGATTTTCTGTAGTTCTTTGTTTGTTCCTACAATGTCTGTAATTTGAGAACTAAGTTGTTGCCTTGTTGTAGTCATCTTCTTTTTATAACTGGAAAAAAACTATTTACACTAAAAGAAACCATCTTTTTTAGAGTTGTTGCTGTTGTCTGGATTTGGATTTCTTTTCAGTCAGGGTGATGAATTCAATGTCCTTGGACTTGGCAAACTGGTCCCATATCTCCTTGGGCACATCCTTCTTATGGATGATGGATCGGTTCTGGATGCTCTGTTTGACCTTGAAAAAGTCATTTTCATACTTGGTGATGTTGTTCCGGATGAGGTATTGTTTCATGATTTTCTTGTAATTGTCCATTTTCTTTTCCAGGGCCGCAGCCGTGTTCCGGGCATCCGCCCATTTCTCCAAAAGTTGGTCAATGTCAATGTTCATTCTTTTCTTTCTTTTCAAAATTGAAAAAAATATTTTGTTTTTTCAAATCTAAATCAAAGATGAGAGTCCATTATAATAAGTTGATCCAGACCGAGATCCGCCAGTTGAAAAAGTTCAAGGAGCAGGCGGAGAAAAGGAGTTCCCCCGAGAACATTGCCCGTTTTGAGAACAAGATCAAGGAGCTTGAAAACGAACTTGTGGAAGAAACCCCCCGCTATTTTCAATATGTCAAGGAACAAGAAGAAATAATCAAGCTCCAGAGCAAGCACCAGAACGACAAGAACCTCCAATCCGCAACCGAAGCCGAAAACAAGGAGAAACTGGACGAATTCTACAAACAGGAAAATAGGATGCGCAGAAACGATCGGATCCTCCAGCACCAGATGAAGAAGGAGTACGAGTGGTTGTGCAGGCAGGACGAAAGGTTGCCCGATTACATCCGCACCAATTTGCAGAAAATGCCAAACAACAAGGGCTACATATTCCGCGGAATACATTATTACGGAGCACTGCCCGCAGAGAAGAATAATGACCTCTTGATCATGTTTGAACGCCCCCCAGGCATGACCGACATGCTGATACACGAGATAAAACGGGGGCACTACTACAAGATCCTACAAAAGAGCAAGAACGGCTCCAATGTGCTTATTTCCGAAAAGAAGCTGTGATGAAAGAATCCAATATTTGTGTGTATTCAAAAAAAAAATATTGGATTAGATTGTAATTATATCTATATTGAATTTAGGATTAATAAAATAACTGGGGAACATGTCCAGTAATCTTGACAAGCACTTTAGGAAATAACTGGGCCTCCATTCCTTTAATTTTATCTTGAGGTCCGTCATCCGGATGTCCATATCGTTATAATGCTTCCAATCACTGTTGATCCGCGCGTATTCCTCTTCCTTTAACGGGATGGATGAGATCATTTCTTTCACGAGGAGCGACAGCTTGGGTTTCATGTTGGGGCGATCCTGGATAAGCATGTCGAATGACAGCTTCAAAAAATCATTCTTCAAATTGTTGAAAAAATTCAGCTCGATAAAATCATAGTGGTACCTGTAATAGGGGTTCCTGGCAATCAACAGGAGCCCAGTAAAGATATTGGGGTTGTGACGATGAAACCAATCGTTCTCAATCTCAACAGGGACAAGGGACATGTGCCCTATCTCGTACAGATCCAGTAGATGAAAAGAACATTTCCCAAACATGTAATGATCATTATACAATGTGGTTTCAATGGAAATCTCCTCATGGGGAAAAAGCGATCGCAACATGAAAACTATATATTCCAGGTTTTCGGTCTTCTTCTCAAAAGAAACCTCGTGTTTATATTTGTTGATCCTCTCAATCAGCAGAGGGGGATTTTTTTGATCCTGAATAAAGTTGATAATACTGGTGTGGTTCTTGCGTGTCTTGTAGAGTGTGCCTGTCATGGGTTCGCTCTTCATGTGGCAATAAAAGACCATGTAATCATCCTTGAATGAAAACTTTATGAAATCGATAAACATGGCATAAGAAGCTCCCAGAACGGGCACATGAAATGATAGGGTATCCATTTGTTTAATAGAAAAATAAGGCATATTCAAAATCATTTTTCTATTGTTTTTTAGAAAAAAATTAATCCTATAGTAAAGGGATATGAAATATTCTCAAGACATATCAGGTATTATTTGTATTTTTATTATTATTGTCATTATGATCTTCTTTATGCTGACACGGATTATTGAAGAGTTCAAAAAAGAAGACCCAATGCTCCATAAAATCAGGAATAAGATCAGGCCCCTTCACCCAGATATGGTGGATCACATTATCCTTCTTGAGGACACAAAATCCTACACAATCAACAAGAAGAAGGTTTACCTTTGCCTAAAGGACGAGAATGGGGATTATTATGAGGATAACATGCTGGTCTTTGTTGCCATCCACGAATTGGCGCACGTCCTCTGTGATGAGATTGGGCACACTGACAAATTCCAGGACATCTTCCAGGAGCTCCTGAACAAGGCCGCAGATCTCCAGATATACGATCCTTCTGTTGCCCCCATCCAGAATTATTGTGAATACTAGTTTTTTTTTGAAATAAAAAAAATGATTTTGGAACATGAATCCCTAACAGAAAAAGAAAAATGTCAAGGATCTTTGAGAGCATCCGGTCCCAGATTGAAGACGTCCTCTTCCAGTGGAACCAAAAAGAAAACGAATACCTTGCGAGCATCCAGAAATTGAAGGAGGACAACAATGAGCTCGTTGTCCTTGTTGCCGATCTCAAACAGGAACTGGAATTCATCCAGAAACAATTCGACGAATCTCAATCCAACGAGAAGTCGCTCCAGTTTGAGCTGGAGAAACTAAAAATATCAAGCAACAACAACCAACGAACCAACAAGAAATGGCGTTTTTTCCTTTAGCACTGTGTCCCAGACGCATACAAGAGGTATTGCCGTAAATCATGCATGCCGTATGCCTGGTCCGGGATGGAGAGGGGGTTGATGGGGAACGAACAGACCGCATCCATATCAATAAAGATTTCATTATTGTTGATCTGGTATCCTTCAACAGTCCCATCATAGCGGTTTGGGTTATTCATATCGACGGTCTCAATCTGCCACCAGTTGTGGTTCATCACATAGAAATACCCATCAAGGTAAATATCTGAAAACTGCTGATCCCCAATAAAAGGGCCCGCAAAACCCAAACTTAGGATAGGGGGTTTATTATATTTCTTCCAGAGGTAAATACCCATAAACAACTGGAGGGATCCTCCCAATGAATGACCGACCGTCGCGACATCATTATAGATAAAACCCCAATCCTTGATCTGGTGTATGAGGGAGAGGAATGCCTCCTGAAACCGATCATGAACCCTCCCCTGGCATTTGGGGAAGAATGAGCATTTTGTCATTTTCCGGTTGTTGTGGATGTTCTGCCCATCGGGTGTGGATTGTGTGGGCCTGAAAGAAAAGACCGTCAGATTATAATTTAATGATTGATAAATCCTCATACGGGTATCGTATTTCCCAGAGATGTCCTGGACAATTGTATAATTTCCACACACACCCTGGATGATGGACCCATCATTCGTCCATGAGACAGCATCCGCCAGCATCCCCATCTCGTTAATAAAACCATTCGTGCGCATCCAAACCGGGCATTCCCGATAAGGCAATGCGGAAACAAACACAGCCAACAATTGGCAACTCACCAATAACCACTTCATAATTTCTTTATTTAATGACTTGTTGTCTTTAAGCAAAATAAAGAAATGAATTACACCAAAAAAGCATGGACCCCCGAAGAAGAGAATGAGATGCTGGTTTCAATAAAAAAGGGTGAGAAATTTGACAAGATTGCCACGCGCCACGAGAGGACACCCAACGCCATCAAATTGCGGTTTGGGATGGTGTGCAAGAAAGAAATCGAAAACACCACAAGGAGCATGGAGGACATCTGTAGTGAATACCACATCAACGAACAGCAGGTCGTCCGTTTTATCAATGACCTTGAGACCATCCAGAAAAAAAATCAAACACCACCACCACAACATGACCCAGCAGACATCACCATTGTCAAGGAGGAAATCCTGATCATTAACGAGAAGCTCGACAAGATTTATAAACACGTTAAAAAGATGACCGAAATGATGAAAACATCAAAAGATCAGAGCTCAAAGACACGGACGACACGATGATTGGGGCTGGTGTGGAATTTCTTTTCAAAATACCCCCAATTGTTCCTCACTTTTAATTTTGACCGAATTGAAGGATCACCTGTTATGTGCCACTCACTGTCCAGAACACTTTTTTTGCGCACGGTCTTAAGAAATTTTATATTGAGAAAATTTTTGAAATAATTGTCAATAATCCTATATTTTTTCTGGAATTCATCCTCAATCTCCTTCAATTCTTTCTCATGTTGGGAAGAAAATTTCTTGAAGATTTTAGAAAAAAAAGTAGAAACAGATTTCTTTTTCCCCACCAAATTTTTTCTTGTGTTTTCTTCTTTCCATAAAATCATCTTTATACTGGTGCTCCCCAGATTCTGCCCATCATAAAGATCGTATACAAAGTTGAAGAGATCCTGGTCCTTGTTGTTGCGAAGGACCTGATATTTGTTTCCAAATTTCTTCAGGGTCTTTTGATCCAGCTGGGACCTCCCAAAATCCGTGATGAAAACACAAATCCCATTGGTGGGGACATGAAAAACATGGCCCTTGATCCGGTATTCATAAACATCACCTTCTTCATGCCCAGACACTCTGGAACAGAGAATATTGCGGACAAACAAGTCATTATGAATAAAATCAGGAAACTTGTGCTGGATAATATTGATGGTAAAAATAATCTGGAACAGGACACGATCGAGCTCGGCAATCATTTCCTTTTCAGGGAGGACTGCGATTTTTTCAATCTCGGATGCCAATGAAAACGACATGAAAGGTGATTTCGCCACATAAAGACCCTTCTTTACATGTGTGGGAATATTCATGTATAAATACGCACACGGCTTATCGGCAAATTTCGTGGATTTTACATATTCCAACACAGAAGGGCACTTTTTGAAGAATGAATTGACAGAATAATAAAAAACATCCTCAAGGGGGACAATATGTGGGGAAACATCCTTGCGGACAATCTGCTTCGTCAGGACATTCCATATCCAGCATTCATTCTTGATGAGGTTGGTAACGACACGGACATCCTCACCAGGATAAACAATCAATGGAAAAAACTTGTAAGCATACTTGTTATTCTTTGAAATCCCAATGATTGTTGTTGAGCCACCACTTCCAAACCTCCATTCCTTGATCTGTTTTTCAATAGCAAAGGGTTTTTTTTCTTTAATCCACATTTTCTTTATCTAAAAGAAAAAGCATTTTAAAACAAAATGCTTTTTGACCCACAAACTGTAAAGAAATTATTGGAGGGTATCAATATCACGGGTGTTTTGCACATTGGAGCCCACGATTGCGAGGAGTTGCCCTTTTACACTGACTGCCTCAACGTTCCACCAGATAAAATCCACTGGATCGAGGCCATCCCATTCAAGGTGGAGGAATGCCGAAAACGGAATATCCCAAACGTCCGCCAGGCAATCATCACAGACACCGACAACAAACAGGTTTCATTCAATGTCTCCAACAACATCCAGAGCTCCTCCATACTGGAGTTCAATACCCACGCAAAAGAACACCCATCGGTCCATTACACCAACAGCTTTGTTTCCACAAGCACAACAATCGATTCCTTCTTCAAGCAGAATGGGATCGATGCTTCAAGAATTAATTTCTGGAACCTAGACATCCAGGGGTGCGAACTGATGGCGCTAAAGGGTGGATGTGAAAGCATCCGGTATGCGGATGTCCTGTACCTGGAAGTGAATGAACAAGAATTATACAAGGAATGCGGGATGATCCAGGAACTCGATGAGTTCTTGGCATCCCACCAATTCCAGAGGATCCTAACCAAAATGACACCGCACGGCTGGGGGGATGCGATTTACATGAGATCCCCTCTTGTTCAAAATCAATGCCATGAGATAAACAACAGATAAACAATAAATCAAAATATTCCACACAGACAGAATAATCATAAAGTTTCTGGAGTGTTTATTCTTGCGGTAGCTTCGTTTCAGCCAAAAAACAATAAGGAGTGTTGTAAAGACAACATAAAAAATATTCTCTAAAATGTGGGAGAGGACAAACAATGGGCCAAACGAAACAATATTGACAATCGCCAGCCAGCACCATATCGCAATAATACTTTTACAGACAATATCAATCCCCTTCTTGATCCTATATTCCTTGTGTTTGCTGTAAGAACGATTGATCCTCCACCCAAAAAGCGAGAGCAACATTGATGCGAGTGTGATGGATAGGATCCACAGGAAAAGGACAAGGGTGGTGTTCATGTAAATCACATGATGTATTGTGATGGTTTTCTTTTTCATCGTAAAACGTTTATTTAAGAAAAAGAAAAAATCTATCGAGCCAGAAACATGTTGCTCACTTTATCACCAGAAATAGTAATGGAAGGTGGGAGGGTATAAATGTTGTCGTGATTTGGGTCGGGGATCTGGGACATGAGAACACGCTTGCAGCAGTACCTCTGGATATTGTGTTTTTGAAAAAAAGGAAGCCAGTTATCGTTGCCATTCTGTTTCCTGTAGTTCTCCCACCTTTCCGTCAGATTCGCAAGCACCTTCCCACACGTATAACACCTTATCGGTAAAATCATTTGTTTCTAAGAAATCGCATTGCTTTTTTCATTTTTCTCAAATCCCGGGATATACCCGTATTGTGTAAAGTACTTGTTCGCAAACTCCATAAAAATATCCAGCCACGACCAGATAATGTCCCGATCCGAATCATCCAGGACGTCGCTCTGCCATAATTCCGTAAAGTAATTGATGTTTTCTTTCCCCACATTCTCGACATCATCGTTCGACAAGAAGAGGAATGGGTGGTCGATAAAAAATTTGAAATCCCTTTCTTGCGCCTGTTTTCGGTAGGGCAGAATATCCCTAATGAAACGCCCCATCACTGCCTCCACTGGCACCTGGTCCTTGATAAAGATCCTCATAATGACAAAATTGGGTTCATTCGGGAACTGCTCGATCAATTCGTCCAGGAATTGAACAAGATGATTCCTAAACTCCTTCATATAATACAACTTGCCCCTGTAATCCATTTTCTTTTCTTTATCATCATTCTTCTTTTTAAATCAATTATTATGGATAGAAACAATACAGCTGTAGAGGTCATTCTCAAAACGCACATCGTCAATCACAACACGAATAATATCCCCCTTGCGCACAACTCTCTTAGAACGGGGGTCATAGAGAGAATTGGTGGAGAATTCCTGGCGGATCTGGAGGTTTTTACACTTGACAAGGGGCATCATCATGCGCAAAATATGGTGATGGCAAAACACCCCATGTGGGAAAATCATGTCCACAATCGCATCAAGATCATCACCTATTTTTGGCAATATACACTCTGCCAGAATCTCGACAAAGAAAAGGACAAACCCAGTGGTCCTCTTGATGTGCTGGTCATATACTTTTGTAACCCTTTTGATATTGACGATATAACCATCATCACGCGTGCACTTCCCTTGGAATTTTTGACAAACACAAAGAAATAAACGTGTGCGCCAATTTTCGTCCACCTGTTCGGGCGTCAATTCAACCTTGACATTGATTCTTCTTTTTGAAAAATAAGATTTCATGTTCCATTATTATTTTTATATTTTTATGTTTAATTCATTTTTTCTGTAAAAATGAATTTATGGATTGTGGGTTTCTTTATAAAAACATTATTATTATGGCATTATCTCGAAAAGATATTATGCTGATTACCAATAAAGAAAAGGCATTCAAAGAAATCGCAATGAAAACAGAATGGGATAATCACAGGAAGGCGGCCGAAAGGTCCTCATGGAAAAAGAAACACGAGCCAAACAACATCAAGAAATGCCCAAACCGGGGCAAGCGCTACAAAAAAGAAGAAAAAAAAATAATAGAACAATCAATCACAGCTCCAATGATCCCGGAGGAGGAAGAAGATGAATTGTGCCAGCATTGTCAAAAATCTTCAGAGGGCTATGATTTCCAGTGTAAGCACCCCATCTGCCACCCCTGTTTTATAAAGCTGTTTAATGAGAATGACGGAGTGCTTGTATGCCGGGTGTGCCAGAATGAATACAAATTTGAGGATAATCTGGTGGATGAAAACGACTAGTCAATCGCACACTACACTAAAAAAAATGGTATTATTTTCATAAAAATTATGAAAATCAATTATGTAGAACAACTATCTTCAACAAGGTTGTCAAAAATCTTTTTTAATTTTGGCCTGTCAAACCCTTCGGTGCGCACAAACTCATCCTTGTTGTGGAATCCAACCATTGTGGGCAACCCACTTATACCGATCGCAAGTTCTTCAAGTTCATCAACATCCACAACCACGATTGGGTGTGGGTAAGAAGAATACTCCTCATTCAGCATTGTCTTGAATGATCTGCACGGCCCGCACCAGGTCGCACTGTAAATCACAAAAACATACTCATTTTCTTCCAGCACCATGTTATATTCATCCTCGTCCTTGATCTGCTTGTATCCTCCCATTTATTTCAAATAATTCTATTCTTTAAGCAGTTTTCACGGGGTGAACATTAACACAATTCTGGTTGTTGTGGAAAAGACATACAGACCCGGAGAAGGTTGATCCACCACAGCCAATGAAATTGCGCACATTGGGGGTTGTGCAGAGGATAAAGTCAATGACAGCTTCCACTTCTCGAATGGGTGTGGTTTCTGGCAATCTGAGGTGCTGGAACAATTGGGTTTTTTGTTGTGGATTGAGTTTGAAATGGACAAGATTTTCCCACTTCAGGTCGTGGTCCCTGGTTTGTTTTGGGTCTTTGTAGTAATGAGAAACTACAAGTGTGGGGATACTGGGGTCGAACCTTTCAGCCAGGGCTTCGTTGTATTTTTTATATAAATTCTGGCGGCATTCCGCAAGGGATTTGAAGTGCCACCCCTTGAAAAAATGCCCCGTAAAGTCGTTTTCCATCCTGTAATGGACCACCTGGTATTGGGGGTGGGTTTTCAAGAAGGATGAAATAATCTGGTAGAAAATGGGGTGAAAACGCATTCTTTTGATGTGTTCCGCCCGATTGTGCCCAGGAACAGGAGCCAAGAAACAGCACCCAATCTCGAGGTCCTGTATATGACCTTCCTTCTGCAAGAGCTGGACAAAATTCGCAGGTCGTGCCATAGTATGCCTGAGCAATACAGAAGCCGTTGGTTCCTTGTTGGGAATCCAATCAAGGGTTGGCAAGAGGAGTGATTTTAGGTCGATGATTTTAGACAATGGCACACTATTTTTTCTGACGCTGAAATTAACATAAAAATTACCCACGATGAGTTGATTGCGCCCCAGTAGTTTTGCCAGATCAATTGCCGCAAAAAGAGCGAATAGTTGATTAAACAGACCATAAACAATGGTTGGGTTCCTGATGGTCTGGATCCGCCCCCTGAATGTCTGACGCGCGGCCTTTATAAAGACAAGATGGGCCCATAGAGTTTTCATCACGCATTTCTACTCTCAACAAATAAATAAAATAAATTTAAAAATCAGCATCCAACGAAAACTCGTAGAATTGAGAAGGGTCGGTCTTGCTCCCCACATTGGCCTTGGCGTACTCACCCACACGCGATTCAAAGAAATTGCTCTTGGTTTCAATGGATATCCTCTCCATAAAAGGGAATGGATTGTGGGCGTTGAAAATCTTTTCGTAGCCCAATTGTGTCAGCAATCGATCCGCCACAAATTCAATATAGGTGCTCATCAGATCGGAATTCATCCCCAATAGGGCGCATGGCATCGAGTCAATGATGAAATTCTTTTCCACATTCACGGCATCCCTCATCATATCAACAACTGTTTCCTTGGGCAGGCGGTTCTTGATATAGGAATAAAGGAGAACCGCAAACTCAACATGCATTCCCTCATCCCGGCTGATGAGTTCATTCGAGAAACACAAACCGGGCATTTTTCCCTTTTCCTTGATCCAGAAAATCGCACAGAACGATCCACTAAAAAACACACCCTCTACAATGGCAAAGGCAATCAGCCGCTGCGCAAAAGGGGACTCGTGGTCGTTGATCCATTTCATACACCAATCGGCCTTGCGCCGGATGGCGGGGCTGTTCTCCACAGCGTTAAAGGTGTCATTCTTTTCTTTGGAGTCCTTGATGTAAGTGTCAATCAGCAGAGAATAAACTTCCGAATGGATATTCTCAATGGCCTCTTGAAAATTGTAAAAATACTTGGCCTCGAGTGGCTGGATCTCGTTGATGAAACGCTCCGCCAGATTCATATTGACAATTGTGTCGCTCGAACTGAAAAACGCCAACACCCCTTTTATAAATTTTCGTTCATTATCTGAAAGTTTCACCCAATCATCATAGTCCTTGGAAAGGTCAATCTCTTCACTCGTCCAGAAACACGAAACAGCCTTCTTGTACATTTCCCAGATCTCAATGTGTTTGAGTGGAAAAATAGTCAATCGATTCTTTTCGGGGGTCAGCAGGAATTCCATTTTTATTTTAGAAAAATGATTCTTTTATTTCAATTTTTTTTAAATAAAAGAATTTAAGATCTTCCAACAGAGCAATAAAATAGAATGAGGGTCATCAAACGCAATGGTGAATTTGAAAATGTGAGTTTTGACAAGGTCCTGAACCGCCTAAAGTATCTGTCTGACGGCATCCAGATTGACATTTGTGAGATTGCTCAGAAGGTGTGCGGCAGGATTTTTGACGGTGTCAAGACATCCGATCTGGATGAGTTGGCGGCGCACTTGTGCAGCAGTTTGCTTGTGATCCATCCCGATTACGGACGTCTGGCGTCCAAGATTATTATTTCTAACCACCACAAGAACACCTCGCCTTCCTTTAGTGAGACCATCCATATCCTCTACCACAACCCGACTGGACCCCTGGTGGCCCGGGAGATTTACGAGATTGTCCAGCAGCACAAGGAGAAATTAAATTCTTATATCGATTACAGCCGTGATTACTTTTTTGATTATTTTGGTTTCAAGACACTCGAACGGTCCTATCTGTTGAAATCGGGAGGAAAGATTGTGGAGCGCCCCCAGCACATGTGGATGCGTGTGGCACTGGGGATCCACAAGAACGACATCAAGGATGCCCTGCAGACCTACGATATGATGAGCCAGAAATACTTTACCCATGCCACACCCACACTCTTCAATTCGGGCACACCCCGCCCCCAGAATTCTTCTTGTTTCCTGTTGTCCATGAGGGACGACTCCATTGCGGGAATTTATGACAGCTTGAAGGATGTTGCCCTCATCTCCAAATATGCGGGTGGGATCGGTATCCACATGCACCAGATCCGCGCCAAGGGGAGTGTCATCCGCGGCACCAACGGCATCTCATCGGGGATCGTACCAATGCTCCGTGTTTTCAACAACACAGCCCGTTATGTGGACCAGGCAGGCAAGCGTTTAGGGTCGATTGCCGTCTATCTGGAACCCCATCATGCGGACATTGAACAATTCTTGGAGTTGCGCAAGAACCACGGGAACGAGGAGGAAAGGTGTAGGGATTTGTTCCTGGCCCTGTGGGTGCCGGATCTGTTTATGGAGCGTGTGAGGGACAATGCCACGTGGTCGCTCATGTGCCCTGACCAGTGCCCCGGGTTGAGTGATGTGTGGGGAGAGGAATTCAACAAGTTATATCTGTCTTATGAAGAAAACGGCCAGTATGTCAAGCAGGTCAAGGCCCAGGATCTGTGGTTCAAGATCCTGGAATCCCAGATTGAGACGGGGGTGCCCTACATCTGCTACAAGGACGCTGCCAACCGCAAGAGCAACCAGCAGAATCTAGGCACTATCAAATCAAGCAATTTGTGTGTCGAGATTATGGAGACATCTACACCAGATGAAGTGGCAGTATGCAACCTAAGTTCTATATGTCTTCCAACCTATGTTAAGAATGGTGTATTTGATTTTGAGAAACTCCACGAAGTCGCCAAGATTGCCACCAAGAACCTGAACAAGGTGATTGATGGTAATTATTACCCGCTTGAAGAAGCCCGCCGTTCCAATCTGAAACACCGTCCCATAGGATTAGGCATAAATGGGTTGAGCGATCTTTTTATGATCCTAAGGATCCCATTTGAGAGTGCGGAAGCCAGAGAACTCAACAAACATATTTTCGAGACCATGTATCATGGCGCGCTGGAAGCTTCCATGGAGATTGCCAAGAAACGGCATTTGAGTATCCAGAACAACGAGCCATTGGCAATGATGAATGAATATGAACCATTTTCAACAAGCAAATACCCAGGTGCTTACTCTTCCTTTAATGGAAGCCCTGTATCAAAAGGAATCCTACAGTTTGACATGTGGGGCGTCCAACCATCCGATCGTTATGACTGGCAGTTTCTGAAGGACGAAATACAGAAATACGGGATCCGCAATTCGCTCTTGCTGGCACCAATGCCCACAGCATCGACAGCCCAGATCATGGGGTTCAATGAGAGTTTTGAACCTATCACCAGCAACATTTTCAAGCGCAAGACCCTCAGTGGAGAATTCATTGTTGTCAATAAATACCTTATCAAAGACCTTATTGAACTTGGGCTGTGGAGCAACGAGATGAAGGATAGGATCTTGTTGAATGATGGGAGTGTCCAGAACATCGACGAGATACCACCCGAACTGAAGGAATTGTACAAGACTGTCTGGGAAATCAAACAGAAAACACTGATTGACTTGTCGGCAGATCGGGGTGCTTATATCTGTCAATCCCAAAGCTTGAATATCTTTATCGAGGAGCCGGATTACAAGAAACTAACAAGTATGCATTTTTACGGGTGGTCAAAGGGATTGAAGACAGGCAGTTACTACATCAGGACAAAACCAAAGGCCAAGACCCAGCAATTCACAATCGACCCTGATTTCGCCAAGAAACAACAAGAAAAGAAGAAACCAAACATTGTATGCACAGATGAGGTGTGCACCATGTGCAGTGCGTAAAATAATAATAATGGATTTATTTTTTTGTCGTGGAAAATAAATCAAATGGAACAGCAACAACAAATTCCCAAACTTGAATTTGATCATGAATTACTGAAGGAAATAAATGATAAAATCATGAAACCAAATGAAAAAATACAAATTGAATATTATGGAAATTTTGACGACGAAGATGAAGAGCCCATTCAGTATGAAGTTTTTTATATCTATCTGTATGTGAATAGAAAAGTCGCATCAAGAATTGAACTGATGTTTGGCGAAAGTGATTATACCGATCTGTTTGAGGGGATGATCATCTCATCGGACACGGATACAGAATACCAACAACGAAATTACAATACAATCCTGAGATCGGTGATTGTCTTGTTGATGCCAAGTATGAAAATACAGGGCAAGAAAATTGAACAGATTGTTTCCAATGCGCAAAACTATCTTTCTGTTTATTCATTAGCAAAACTTGGGTTTGTTGTGGAAGAATTTGAAGGACACCAACAATTCGACTTGTCATTCTATTCCCCACACCAAGAGACCACCCAGCAACAGCGTGTCGCCAAGCAAAAAAATCTAAAACAATACATCAAAAAAAAACAAACAATCAAGGAAATATCCATGGTGCTACAGAAAAAGGATTACAAAAAATCATTTGTATTGGCAAAAAAAATCCTGAACCGTATATGCGGGGGTTGTCTGCAGACAAAAAAGAGAAAGTCGTCAGCATGATTATTAATGGATTGTAAATTTTTTTATGGCTGAGAATAGTCAATAATTATTTCTTTCTTCATAAGAAAAAAGAAATGTCTGCTACTCAATTTTACCCTTTAACTGGAACAGTTGGTTTAACCGGTCCCAGCTTAGGAATAATGACTATTCAAGGAGGATTACGAACACTTGATATATATACTGAAAATTTAGGAGCAAGTAATGCTTATATTAATAATATGGCAACAGACAATATTGCTGTTGGGGGTATTCTAGTAGCTAATGATAGTTATATTAATAATCTGGCTGTAGAAAATATTGTCATTGGAGGTATTACAGGTCCATTCTTTACTGGTTCAACTGGACTAGTGGGGTCCACTGGACCAACTGGTATTATTGGACCAACTGGTTTAGAAGGGACAGCTGTCAATACAGGTGCCACCGGTCCAACTGGTCCTACAGGTTCAACAGGACCAACTGGTATGCCGGGGACAGCTGTCAATACAGGCGCCACTGGTCCTACCGGAATCACAGGTTTGACAGGATCAACTGGTATGCAGGGGAGCACTGGTAGCACAGGTCAAACCGGCCAAAGTGGGCCAATGGGCCCTACTGGCTTTACGGGTTCAACGGGCCCAACAGGCAGCACTGGCAGCACGGGTCAAACCGGCCCTACTGGCTTTACGGGTTCAACGGGACCAACAGGCAGCACTGGCAGCACGGGGAGAACGGGTCCTACTGGCTTTACGGGTTCAACGGGCCCAACAGGAAGCACCGGCAGCACGGGGAGAACGGGTCCTACTGGTTCAACTGGGCACACTGGTAGCACAGGAAGCACAGGTGGAATGGGACCAACTGGTCCGACTGGTCTAACTGGTTCAACTGGAAGCACTGGGTATACGGGTGCCATAGGGAGCACAGGAAGCACAGGTGGAATAGGACCAACGGGTCATACTGGTTTAACAGGGAGCACAGGTGGAATAGGCACAACTGGTCCTACTGGTTTAACAGGCAACACTGGCAGCACTGGCACCACGGGTAATACTGGGCCTACCGGGTTGATTGGACACACTGGATCAACTGGATCAACTGGCGCGACTGGCACCACCGGCGCCACTGGCCCCACTGGTTTGATTGGTCTTACTGGTTTTACAGGATCAACTGGAACTACTGGTTCGACCGGTATGATTGGGCATACAGGACCTACAGGATCAACAGGCCCAACGGGAATGACGGGAGCAACTGGAAGCACTGGGGAAACTGGCCCTACAGGAACGACGGGAACAACGGGAACAACGGGTCCAGTTGGGACTGGCCCTACTGGGTGGACTGGTGATACAGGTCCTACAGGAACGACAGGGACAACGGGTCCAGTTGGGACTGGCCCTACTGGGTGGACTGGTGATACAGGCCCCACAGGAACGACAGGGACAACAGGACCAATTGGGACAGGCCCCACTGGATGGACTGGAAGCACTGGTGTTACAGGGTATACTGGTGACACAGGACCAACAGGTGCTACTGGATCAACTGGATTTACAGGATCTACAGGGTCAACAGGTGCCACTGGAAGGACTGGGCCAACGGGTGCCACTGGAAGGACTGGTTCAACTGGTCCAAGTGGCCATACTGGTTCAACTGGTCCAATTGGGCCCACTGGGATAACTGGTTCAAGTGGTCCGACTGGTTCTACGGGGATGACAGGGATGACAGGAGCGACAGGGACTACAGGAACGACAGGGCCGATTGGGACAGGTCCTACTGGTTCGACTGGTGATACAGGTCATACTGGGCCGACTGGATCGACGGGTCCAACTGGGTTGACTGGTTCTACGGGGATGACAGGGATGACAGGGGCGACAGGAACGACAGGTGCGACAGGACCTCTTGGAACAGGCCCTACTGGTTTGACGGGAGAAACTGGAACGACAGGAGCGACGGGTCCATTTGGAACAGGTCCAACTGGTTCGACCGGGTTCACTGGTTCGACTGGTTTAACAGGCCCAGTTGGAAATACGGGGCCGACAGGGTGGACCGGGCAAACTGGAGATACAGGAATGACAGGGTCAACAGGCCCAATCGGCACAGGCCCGACTGGTTCCACTGGCGACACAGGTGCTACTGGTTCTACTGGTTCTACAGGACCTACGGGAATAACAGGAACGACAGGATATACTGGTTCAACTGGAACCACTGGCAGCACGGGGAGGACGGGCCCAACGGGTTCAACTGGTTCTACAGGTATAACAGGGTCAAGTGGTCCTACTGGCACAACAGGTCCAATTGGTCCTACTGGTGTGACTGGATCTACAGGGCTTACTGGGATGACTGGGCCTACTGGTGCGACTGGATCTACAGGGCTTACTGGAATGACAGGCCCACTTGGCACAGGTCCAACAGGTTCAACTGGTTTGACCGGACCAACTGGGATGACTGGAATGACTGGACAAACTGGACCGACTGGGCATACAGGATGGACAGGGTCAAGTGGCCCAACAGGTTCTACGGGTGCGACAGGTCCACTTGGCACGGGACCCACTGGTTCGACAGGAATTATTGGACCAACTGGTTTTACGGGTTCGACTGGACATACAGGATGGACAGGGTCAAGTGGTCCTACAGGTTCTACGGGTGCGACAGGACCACTTGGCACAGGCCCTACTGGTTTTACAGGCAGCACCGGTCTAACTGGCCCTACCGGTGATATTGGTTTGAGTGGCCCAACCGGAAATACTGGTTCAACTGGATTAACAGGTCCAACTGGAACAACTGGACAAACTGGTAATACTGGGACAACAGGAACCACTGGTAATACAGGAACAACTGGTAATACAGGGCCTACTGGATTAACGGGAGCAACTGGTATAACAGGCACGACAGGATCGACTGGTTCGACTGGCCGGACAGGTCCTACAGGAACAACCGGAATGACAGGAACAACTGGTCCAATTGGAACAGGTCCTACTGGTTTTACAGGGTCAAGTGGTCCAACAGGTTTTACGGGTGCGACAGGAATAACTGGGCCAATTGGCACAGGCCCAACTGGTTTTACTGGTTCGACTGGATACAGTGGGCCAACAGGAAATACTGGAACAACTGGATTAACAGGTCCAACTGGAATGACTGGTCAAACTGGTTCGACAGGAATTATTGGACCAACAGGAATGACTGGGACAACCGGCAGCACTGGGAGAACAGGCCCAACTGGTTCAACTGGTTTTACGGGTTCGACAGGACCACTTGGAACTGGCCCAACCGGTTCGACTGGCAGAACTGGCCCAACTGGTTCTACAGGAATGACAGGCACAACAGGATCCACTGGTCGAACTGGACCAACTGGTTCTACTGGCCCAACTGGTAATAGCGGACCAACCGGAAGCACTGGTTCAACTGGGCAAATTGGGCCATCAGGCCCAACAGGATCGACTGGTTTTACAGGTTTTACGGGTTCGACCGGCACAACTGGATACACAGGTCCAACAGGATTGACAGGGCACACTGGACCAACTGGTTTGACTGGTCCAACAGGATCGACTGGTCTTACGGGTTTTACGGGTTCGACAGGCCCGCTTGGAACTGGCCCGACTGGTTTTACTGGTTCAACTGGTATAACGGGCATGACAGGGCCTCTTGGATGGAGCGGGCCAACTGGAAACACTGGCCCAACAGGACAAACCGGCACAACTGGATACACAGGTCCTACTGGATTAACGGGAATGACTGGTTTTACAGGTTCAACTGGTTCGACGGGAATGACAGGCACAACTGGGCCAACAGGAATGACAGGAACAACTGGCACAACCGGTCCTCTTGGATGGAGTGGGCCTACAGGGACAACAGGGCCTACAGGCATAACCGGACCGCTTGGGTTAAGTGGGCCAACGGGTTTGACTGGTTTTACTGGACCTACTGGGATCACAGGATCAACTGGCGAAACTGGTTCAACAGGCCCATTGGGAACAGGCCCTACTGGGTGGACTGGATATACGGGTGATACAGGCGCAACAGGATCAACAGGAGATACTGGTCCTACAGGAGATACTGGATACACTGGATACACAGGAATGACAGGATCAACAGGAAACACTGGAAGAACTGGACCAACCGGTTCTACAGGGACAACTGGGACAACTGGTAAAACTGGGCCAACTGGTGCGACTGGCACTATTGGACCTACTGGTGCGACTGGCAGCACAGGATTAACTGGATGGTCTGGACCAACTGGGACAACTGGTTCTACTGGCACAACAGGAACAACAGGCCCACTTGGTACAGGTCCAACTGGTATGACTGGACAAACTGGTTCTACTGGTTCTACAGGGACAACTGGATATAGTGGTCCAACGGGAATGACAGGCATAACTGGGCCTACTGGATCCACAGGATTAACAGGTTCTACCGGTCCTTTGGGCACTGGTCCGACTGGTTCGACAGGTGCTACTGGGACAACAGGATATACTGGAACAACAGGAACGACAGGTCAATCTGGCCCTACTGGATCGACAGGAATGACAGGAACAACTGGCCCACTTGGCACAGGCCCTACAGGTTCAACAGGTGATACAGGTTCAACAGGTCCAACTGGTGATATTGGGGCGAGTGGGCCAACAGGGGACACTGGTTCAACTGGATTGACCGGTCCAACAGGAATTACGGGAACCACTGGTAATACTGGAACCACTGGAACCACTGGCAATACTGGAACCACTGGCAATACAGGGCCAACTGGATTAACCGGAACAACAGGAATGACAGGCACAACCGGATCTACTGGGTCTACTGGTAGGACAGGACCAACCGGAATGACAGGCGCAACAGGAATAACAGGCCCACTTGGCACTGGGCCCACTGGTTCAACAGGGGCAACAGGACCAACTGGTATTGGTGTTACAGGTTTGACTGGAATGACTGGCCCACTTGGCACTGGACCCACTGGTGGTAGTGGTCCAACTGGTAGTAGTGGGCCAACTGGTAATAGTGGGCCAACCGGTCATTTTGGACCAACTGGTTCAACAGGTTTTACTGGAATTACAGGCACAACTGGACCAAGTGGCCCAGTAGGGTTTACTGGCAGCACAGGTTTAACTGGGTGGACTGGGACAACTGGATGGTCTGGACCAACAGGTGCAACTGGTTTCACAGGAGAAACAGGAGCAACAGGACCACTTGGAACAGGTCCAACTGGTTCGACCGGGTTCACTGGTTTAACAGGAGCAACAGGTCCGCTTGGGTGGAGTGGGCCAACAGGAGACACTGGGTCAACTGGATTGACTGGTTCTACTGGAAATACAGGGCCAACTGGATTAACTGGGACGACTGGTATAACTGGTTCAACAGGCACCACAGGAACAACGGGCCCGACAGGGGCAACTGGTTCTACTGGTATTACTGGCACAACTGGATCAACTGGTTCTACTGGTAGAACAGGCCCTACTGGGCAAACTGGCGCAACTGGTCTAACGGGTTCAACTGGATCAACTGGTGCGACTGGATCAACTGGTGCGACTGGTTTAACTGGACCGCTTGGTTGGAGTGGGCCAACAGGTTCGACTGGTTTTACTGGCCCTACTGGCAGCACAGGATTTACAGGAACTACTGGCACAACAGGTCCGTTGGGAACAGGTCCTACTGGGTCAACTGGTTCTGGTTTTACTGGTTTTACTGGTGCGACTGGGCCACTTGGCACAGGCCCAACTGGTATGACTGGAGAAACGGGGCAAACAGGACCAACTGGTAGCACAGGAATAACGGGGCCTACTGGATCAACTGGATTAACTGGTTTCACAGGTGCGACTGGACCACTTGGAACAGGCCCTACAGGTTCAACAGGTGATACTGGAACAACGGGTTCAATTGGAACAACTGGGCCCACAGGAATAACTGGTTCAACGGGTATAACAGGAACAACTGGTAAAACTGGGCCAACTGGAACTACTGGTTCAATTGGCGAAACTGGATATACCGGAAACACAGGAACGACCGGGGCGACTGGGCCTATGGGGACAGGTCCAACTGGATCAACTGGCACCACTGGAGCAGTAGGGTATACTGGACCTACCGGGGTAACAGGGGACACTGGACCAACTGGCACTACTGGAACAATAGGGGACACTGGACCAACTGGCACTACTGGGACAACCGGGGACACTGGACCAACTGGCACTACTGGGACAACCGGGGACACTGGACCAACTGGCACTACTGGGACAACAGGGGCTACAGGACCTCTTGGAACAGGTCCAACTGGCACTACTGGGACAACCGGTATAACAGGTCCCACCGGCACTACTGGAACAACAGGGGACACTGGACCAACTGGCACTACAGGGACAACCGGGGACACTGGACCAACTGGCACTACAGGGACAACCGGGGCTACAGGACCAACTGGAACAACTGGCACCACAGGGATCACTGGTCCTACAGGCACTACTGGAACAACAGGGGACATTGGACCAACTGGGACAACTGGAACGACTGGACCCACTGGGGCGATTGCCACTGGCCCTACCGGTAATAGCGGCATCCCTGTTGGTGGCACCACCAACCAGATCCTAGCCAAGAAGAGCAACACCTCCTACGACACCTTGTGGACATCCACCTTCACCGGCACCAGTGCGATCCTCTCCTCGTATGTGGATGCCCCCACCATCAATCCTTCTTACACACAGGTCAAAATTGCGACAAATGCTGGTCTGACATCTCAGGGGGCGGATGCGGTTGCGATTGGGAGTAGTGCTGGGCAAACAGTTCAGGGTGCGAATGCGGTGGCGATTGGTAATCAGGCGGGTTTGACATCTCAGGGGTTCGCATCCGTAGCAATTGGTTCGGGATGTGCGAATACAAACCAGGGTGGAGCGAGTGTTGCCGTGGGAGAGAGAGCGGGTCAAGTATCACAAGGTGCGACTGCTGTCTCAGTTGGTTATCAGGCGGGTCAGTATTATCAAGGTTTAAATGCGGTGGCAATGGGGACGAACGCTGGATACACAGGACAGGGTTCTCAGGCGGTGGCGATTGGAAACGCATCTGGCCTACAAACTCAGGGCTCGTTTGCTGTCTCCATTGGTTATGAAGCTGGAAGATCCTATCAGGGGGGGAATGCGGTGGCGATTGGGAATAATGCTGGTTTGACGGGGCAGGGTGTTCGTTCAACCGCCGTCGGTTTAAATTCCGGAAGGTCTTATCAGGGGGATCAATGTGTCGCTTATGGGTATGGATCAGGACAAGAGGGTCAAGGTTTGAATGCGACAGCCGTTGGGACTTCTGCTGGGCAATACTCACAGGGTGGGGGTGCGTCGGCATTCGGGTTGCTGGCTGGAATGCGAAACCAGGGATACGATGCGACCGCAATTGGAAACCAGGCGGGGGCGTATTACCAAAGCCCATCTGCGACGGCGGTGGGTATGCAGGCGGGTTATACAGGGCAGGGATCAAATGCGGTCGCCGTTGGGAATAATGCTGGTTTGACATCTCAAGCTGATTATTCTATAGGCATCGGTTTTGAAGCTGGTAAAACATCTCAGGGGTTTGCATCCGTGGCGGTGGGTTCAAATGCTGGGTTGAACACTCAAGGGTCTTATGCTGTGGCGATTGGGGATCAGGCAGGTTATACGACACAGGGCTCACAGGCGGTGGCATTCGGTAGAGGTGCCGGGCTCACATCCCAGGGATCAAGTGCGGTGGCGATTGGGGCGGGTTCTGGTGTCATGTCTCAGGGTATTCGTGCGATTGCGATAGGGGATTCCGCTGGCTATACGGGACAGGGCACTGACGGAATTGCGATGGGCTACAATTCAGGTCAGGTTGGGCAGGGCTCAGAGAGTATCGCGATGGGGTACCAAGCAGGCAGAACATCTCAATCCCAGTATTCTATTTGTATCGGTGTTGAGAGTGGTTTCACAAGTCAGGGGCAGGATTGCGTCGCCATTGGTTTCCAATCTGGGTATTCCAGTCAGGGGGCTAATTCAATCGCAATAGGGAAAC
>Ga0172376_10002359_pt1 | contig 23218 bp, 16 predicted proteins | sample Lak35m_FD_121114 | JGI IMG/M metagenome (GOLD analysis project Ga0172376, IMG submission 121114) | Freshwater microbial communities from Kabuno Bay, South-Kivu, Congo - kab_092012_35m | ecosystem: Environmental > Aquatic > Freshwater > Lake | place: Democratic Republic of the Congo: South-Kivu... | reverse complement strand
TCTCCGTATGTGCTCGAAAAACCCGTTTTCATCAACGGAAACAACGTCAAATTTCAGGGCGAGGGCAAGCGGGCGACTCACCTCAAGACGTGGGGCCCGGCCTTCATTGTCGGTAGACACCCGCGATTTTGGCCTTCGCGCAAGGCGTCCTATGTCGATACCGATACCGGCGCGACCGTGCCGACTCGCAACGCCAGCGACGAGCTGATTCTTGATTCGCGTTATCGAACCGATCTGCTTCGATTCCGGCCTCAGGGCGATTTGAAAGGCGGGCCCTCCGGCGTGGCTCCGCTGGATTTTCCGATCGATTATCCCGATCAGTATTTCGGTCTCAGGTCGCGCGGAATCGTCAAAGGCACGTTCCGCGGCTGTGCTCTCGCGACGGGCAATACGAATTCGGGCAACGGCGTCAAGGGTTGGGAAGATCAGACCGGTGTCACCTTCAATTTCATCTACTATGCCCATGATCAGAAGATCTGGGGCGGCATCGCCGGGTGCGGCGAACCTGTGAACCCGGACCCGTGGCTTCTTGTGGGCGACGGCAACGATTTCGTGTTCTGTCTCTCGATGACCAACAACTCGCTGGTCGACAGGGGGCTCGTCTGGTTGCGTTTTCCGCAGCCCGCGACACTTGGAATGCACCGAATCAGCGTTCAGGTCGATCTTGTGAACAAACGGTTTTCCGTCTATGTCGACAAGGTCCAGGTCGCCTTCACCATGCAGACCCAGGCAAGTCCGGGCTACCAGACGATCACGCCGGCCGAGGTCTTCACGACTTACGACAAGATCATGCGATGGGAGAGCGCCGATTTCGCCATCGGTTCGATGCTCAGAACGGCCGGAAAACTGGACAGCTATAACGGAAACGTGACGGACTACACGATCATCGGAGTCGCCGCTTATCCGATGGTGCAATTCGTACACGGTTCGGTCGGGCAAGCCCAGGCACGTCTCGACGGACAGGCGATCAATGACGGGAATTTCGCGATGCCGAGCTTCCCCGTGGTCAATACCAGTATCGGCTGTCTGCTCAATAGGGAATCCAGCGGTGCGGATCTCAAATGCATCAACCTGAACGGCGGCTCATGCTACGGCATGATCGTTCCCGACGGCCCCGGCGGTAACGGTGGCCCGAGTGCGATTTCGAATCCGATCATTTCGGATCTCTGTATCATCGGATACGACACGTTCGGCTGCGGCGAGGCGATCACGCTCGGCGTGTTCCTTCACGGCGAGATCAACGAAGTCACCGTCCGCAACACGTTCTACAGCAGTATCGGCTCGCTGGATCTTTACGTCTGCTACGCCCTTTACATCAATGACTGCGAACTGCAAAGCCCTGGCTGCGCGATGTTCCTCCTGAACCAGAGCTGGGTCATCGCGAAAAACATCAAATTCGGATACGTCGGCCGTTGCGCCATCCGGGCCTCCGGCAGCACGGTCCATCTCTACGGCGGCATGACGAACGACTTCGCAGGCTACGCCGAGGGCTTCCTGATTGCCTATGCCGGCAAGAGCATCGGAGCCGGGTATCGGCTCGAAGACATCATGATCAATCTGGAGGGCGACCGGTTCTCGCCTCGGGTGGCTCAGATTTACGTTCAGAAGTCGATCTATCACGGCAACAACAAACTCTTGATGAAGAACATGATCCTGGGTGCGACTTCGTCCATCCCATCGATCTATCTCGACGATCCGTTCGTATACGATTGGGCGAATTATGCAGGCGAAGTCCGGGTCGAGGACTGCGCGGTGCCGACGGATGGCCCGGTTCTGAAAGTGCGCGGCAAGGACTGGCGCGGCACGATCGAAGTCGCCAGGATCTGCTGTTTTGACGACGTCATCGAAACAACTCCGTCCATTCATGATTTCATCAACATGAAGACTGTGCACAAGGACTTCTATGCCAACCCGAATCATGGCGGATGGCTGAAGGATGCCCACAAGGTCATCATCCGTTCCCCGCAGGAAGGCGGCGTCTCCGAGTGGGGCTGCAGCGTATCCGGCAGGGAAGGTACGGCCAGTCCGCCGACATGGGTGCCCATGGAATTGCGGGCGACCCGTCGGCAACACGCACTCTCCGGAAATGTGTTCTCGACCTTGTACATGTCGGTCACGGCGAACCTGCAAGGCTCCGCCGCTCCCATGAACCTGGCGTTTACCGTCCTCAACGATGCGAGAGCGGAATCGCTGCTCAAACTTCTGCTGACCCGCACGGGAACGATCGAGCGGAACAAAATCCTGTTCCGTTACGGCATCCTTATTCCCTTCCCCATCTCCACGGAGCTTGGCGGCGTGACCGCCGAAACGAACCTGCTGGACAACGACAGCACATTCTGGAATGTCGCGGCCAATGGCGAAAAAACCAACAAAACCGCTTTGACGCTCACTCCGAAGTATCCCCACTTACTCGAAGCGATCGTCACACGGCGAGCCGGGTTCCTGTGCGAACTCGGCAACTCGACCACCTCCGGCTTCATCGTCGGAAAAACCGAACGAGTCACTCGCAATTATTTCACCAACGCCCAACTCTCGATTCCGGTCAACGGCATCAAAGTCGCGAATTCGACACGTGCCGGATCCTGGAGCCGATTCATTCAAAACCGGATCATCGACTGGATTTTCGGCTACCCGAGTCAGACCTTCCCGTCCACGTTCTTCGTCGGACTTTCGAAAACACCGATCACCGACACCGGCACGGGCATGACGGAAATCACCGGCGGCAGTTACGCACGCGTCAGCGTGCCGCTGAACTCCACCAATTTCCGGCGGCTCGGTGAGTACGGGTCGACCTGGTGCAACGCGGTCGACATCGCCTTCCCCAACCCGACAGCCGATTGGGGCGATTGCGAATGGTTCTTCATTTCCGACGCCCCGACGGGCGGAAACGTCCTCGCTTCGGGGCTGCTCAATCGCCCGGCACGGGTCAAGGCCGGCGATACCGCTCCGATCTTCTTCAAGGAAAATCTCCAGTTCCAAATCTGAACGCTTTCCCAAACTTTCGCACACTGCCTTTATTCAGGAGTCTGTCATGCCTCTTCGTATACGATTTCAATATGTCACCGGTTCGAATTTGGGATTCGCGGTCGAACGGCTTGCCGACGGTCTGCTTCTCGATCAAACGGACAACACGTTCAAGGCGAACCCTGGTCAGCCCGTTACCCCGTTGACCGAATCCGCTTCCCCTCGCCTGGGGATGTATCGCGCGACGATCAATACCACGCCCGTCGCACAGTACTCCAACGGCAACTACGCCGTATCGATCCATGATCTCTCGACACCGAGCCAGAACGTCATTGCGATGCTCATGGCTCAGATGATCTCGGGCGACGACAACGTCATCCCCTCCGGCGGTTCCGGCGGCTCCGTCGACGTCGCCGCGGTCGCAAGAGGCGTCTGGGAGTTCGTGACCACTTCGACTTCCGTGACCGGTACCTTCGGAGACCTGGTCAAAGGCAACCTCGACGCGAAAGTGAGCACGCGTTCGACGTTCGCCGGCGGTGCTGTATCGTCGGTGACCAATCCGGTCACCGTCGCCGGATCGACACTTGCGAAGGACGTGTGGGACTACGCGGCGAGTTCCGCGACGGTCGCCGGCTCTCTCGGTTTTCTCGTCAGGGACAACCTCGACGCGAAAGTGAGCACGCGTTCGACGTTCGCCGGCGGTGCTGTATCGTCGGTGACCAATCCGGTCACCGTCGGCGTCAACCAGGACAAATCAGGCTATTCGCTGAGTTCCGCGGGGCTCGATCTGGTCATGGTCGAATCGGGGATCAACATCCGTCAAGCCATGGCACCGATTCTGGCGGCTTCCGCGGGCGTGATCGTGAGCGGGGCCAACGGCCTGTTCACGATTCGGGGCGGCAACTCTGCGATGACCCGGATCCAGGCCACGGCCGATGGAACCGGCAATCGGGCGAACGTGATTCTCACGTTGCCAAGTTAATTCGGCTTTCGGCCTGAAGGTTCGTTCCGCCATGCGTTCCGGGTCGTCCGGGCGCATGGCCGGCAACGAATCCGACGCGTGTGGGCCGAAAAGACAAGAAGTTCATGAGCCTTCGTATTCGAGGAACTACAAGAATGACCATAGCCTATTTCCCCCAGCCATACTTCGCCTACTTTCTGTACGGCTCAGGAGGGGCGACCGGTCCCGGAAACGGCAATTCGACGAACTGGATGCTGGCCATGCTCGAACAAATTGCGACTGCCCTGGCGGATACGTTCGATCAGGACGACGTCCGTATCGTGCTTGATCCGAACGATTTTCTCAGCGATGATCCTGTCATCGGAACGAAGATCGAAATCGGAGTCCGCGCACTCGATTCGATCCCGGTTTCCGACCCGGTTGCGAAAGATTTCCTTCTGATCATGAAAACCGAAATCCGGATTCGTCTCCGAATCTGGAATGACGATCTCGAGGAACTCACCCTCGCGACTTCGAAAGTCTATCGAACCCTGCTCGGTAACGATTTCGGTTCGACCGCCATCGACTCACGCTCGCGAATCGCCGAATATCGGTCGATTCATGCAAGCGAAAGCATTTACGAACTTCGGTACGTACTGGAAACGCAGAATCTCATCGATCAGGTCGCTTAAAGCTGGCAGCTTGATCGAACCGGATCACGCATGAAACCCGGAATGGATTCAGGAATCAGCGGCGAATTCCGAATTTCTGCTTCAAGATCGATTTCTGGTCGGGATCGAGGATGAACAACAGCGATCCGGCCAGAAATCCTATCGACGGCAAGCCCATGACGAGGGCGAGCCTCAGCCATGAATCGACATCCACTGCGGCATGTAACCAACCTACGATCGCCAGGTAAACGCAGGCAAACGCACCAAGTCGCAAGTTCTCCCGAAGAACTTCACGGCCGGACACGCCAAAATGGCTCGACAGCAGTTGGAAATGCCATGGAATGGAAATCAGACAAAGCACCACGCACGATCCTAGCACTGGACCGACCCTGCCCAGGATCCAGGTGAACAGAAGGGTGAAGATGACATCGAGCGAACTGGTGACGATCGTCAGCCGCAACACGGATTTCAACATTCCCGTCCCGGTCAGACACCAGGTGCTGAAGACGGTGAAAGATAAGGCAATGGCGTTGATCGCCATGACGAGCGTGAGGATGTCGCCGCCGTATCGGTCGGAACCGTAACAGATCGTGACGAAACCGCGATTGAAGAAATACACGGGGATCACCGTGCTGATCCCCATCACAAGAATGAGCTGGACGAGCTGCCCGATGCGCTTTCGAAACAGCTCGATTTTCCCTTGATGATAGATTTCGGCCATCGCGGCCCACGAAGCGTTGCCCACACCGAAAAGCTGGGACTGGATGACGTCGAAAAGCCTCTGGGTCGCATAGAGTTTGGTGACGTCCGACTGGCCCACGAATAACCCGAGGATCAGGCTGTTGGACTGAATCGAAACCCGGCCGGTCAACATGAAGATGAACGAAGTCCGGCTGTTGCTCAGCATTTCGCGGATGCTCATCGACTTTCCGACGCCGCTCGATTCCGGCAGGTCCATCGACCGGCGAAGCCGGAGGACGACGCGATGCATGATCCCATTGAAGAACGTGACCCAGAAGATCACGCTCGAGGCCTGGATCGAGATTCCCCATTCGGGATATCGATAGCAAAACAGGGTCGTCGTGATCGTAATGCAAACCGTTTGGCCGATCAGGAGCAGATTCGTCAGGAACGATCGCTGCATCGCTTCGCATAAGGTGCGGTGAGGTCCGAAACAGATATTGCCGAGGCCGCACGTCATGACGAACGACGCGATTCTGAGATCCATGAGAGAAACCGGGGAAACTGGAACGATCCTGTGGATCACGACCGAGATCAGCAGACCGAGGGCCAGCATTGCGAACATTCCCGCACGAAACGTGGCGATCGAGCCGCGTAAAAGATCCGCGGCTTCGTCAGTTCGTTCTTTAGCGAGGGAATGTGCGAAGAGCGGCCGCAGCGTCAAAGCCAGGCCACCTTCCAGAAGGCCCAGATAACCGAAGAGTTCGAAAAGCGATCGAAACGCGCCGAATCGTTCGTCACCGATGTGGCGAATCACAAGTCGGGACGAGATCAAGGCCGTACCGAATGTGACGAAGGTCAGCCCGAACGAGGACAGGAAATTCAAAAAAGCGCGTCTGATTCTCCCGGAGTCCATGGATTTGCCGAATTGTCCCTCTCCGGCGACTCTGGAAGGATAACTGCGACTAATCCGGCGATTCACATCCGCGGATTCTCGTCAAGGTCCGGGAATTCGAATTCCCGGACCCATCCGGATCGAGTTTGCCGATCAGGTTAGACCGTCAAAATGCGATACGAATCCGAGCGGAGGACGTTCGAGAAAAGAGCGTCGCCTTCCGCTCGATTTCGAATTCGGTTCAGCCTGACCGCATCAGCGAGATTGGCCGTTGCTGGCCGAATGCGTAGTTCCGCGAGTTCAGTCGTCGATGCCGACTTCCGAACGAAGCTCGCCGTACAGATGAGACAGCTTGCGTGTCTTCTGCATCAACTCTTCGATCTTGCGCTCGAGTTCCTTCACGTAGTCGGGTTTGTCCTTCGAACCGGTGCTGGCCACGGCCATTTTCTTCGGAGCCGGTGTGGCGGCAGGCTTTTCGGCACGAACTTTGGGTGCCGCCTTCTTCGTCTTCTTCGCAACGCCACGGCCACGCTTCGTCTTCGAACGCTCCGAAAATTCCGAAACGCCCTTTTCTTTCAACCAGGCTTTCAAAGTAAAAAACGTCACGCCGAGCTTCTCAGCGACCTTCGTGATCTGACCGCCTGATTTGAGTTCGGCGACCGCCTTTTCCAGGATCGCCTGCTTCTCCTGTTGACCATAACGCTTGCCGCGCGACTTGCGCGCCGGTGCTTGGGGAGCCTCCGCGGAGGATTTGCGATTCGATCGAGCTTTCGCCATGGGTACGTCTCTTGAAATGCCGGAATTCCATCCAAACTCGGACACGACAACAATCTGTTTAATTAATTTCCTCTTGGATTTCAAGTGTTTTCTGAATTTTATCGAATGTTCCCTATCGAGATCGATCCAGATACGCGATCTCGCCCACGGGAACGTTCGAATCCTTGAAATTCATTCGTGCCAGAGAGTTGCAACATATTCCGATTGGATTCCGGTCTCTTCTCATCGCACCGGAAAGCTGCTCCGGAACGGACTGACGACCGTTTCCCGGTGAGGTTCATGGATCCCGGCCGGCGCATCGAGCAAGACGTGCGATGACGTTCGGTCGTTCACCGTTTCGGTCGATCGTCATTCTGCCATCGCCCTGCTGGTGAACTCCGTCTCGAGAATCATACACGATGCCGGAATGACGGCCCGGCAACTTTGCCGGACCCCTACTTATCCCATCAGGATCTCCAGATCTGACGGTTCCTAAGTTCGCCCTTCGATCCCGGAGCTCAGAATCGATCCTGATCATCGAAACGAACGGTCGATGATCGGACAGCCCAGCATCGAATGCCGGCCTGCCCCTGCCCGGGTCGCCGATGCGATTTGCCTTCTCGTCGGCCGTCCTATCAGTGCTTCTCGCATGGTTCTCATGACCGACCGCCTTGACCATTCGATCGAGCACAATACCGGACACTCGACATCGACGAGATTTCGAAACGAACCGGAACGCTGCCCATCGACACGACTGACGAATGACCGAAACTAATTTCCTCAGAATACTTAGACGCTATTCTGAGCCCGCGGCGAGTTCGATTCTTGATGAACTCGGGTTGTCGATCTCTTCGAAATCCGATACAGGGATATTCGCTCGTATGCCCTGGTCCGAGGGATCGATGACCGGTGGCGAGCTGAGCGATCGCCGGAACGATGCCATGAGCTCGGCGGAGCCGAAACCATGAAAAAACTGATGACGCTGATGTTCCTCGGCCTCGCCGCATTCGCTGGCGGTGGAATGATGAACGAACACAATCTCACGACTTTCGTGAATTATCTGTACCACAAGCAGCAGGTCGGCACGGTCATCAACCTGGGTACGATCACCGATTCGCCGCCTGCGGAACTGCCGCCGACTCTGCCCGCGACACCAGGCGCCGTGCCTTCGAACACAGCGCCGAACGTGGGTGCCCCGGCTGCTCAGTCAGCTCAGGGCCGAAATTCGGATGGGACTCCCTCCAGCGGCTCCAACGCGACGGTGCAGCAAAATCCAGGTCGGGCCAAGTCGGCGAGTTCCGAACAACTCGTCAAGGGCACCGACAATGTGCCCGGATCGGCACCGCCGCCGATCTCGATTCGTTGGCCTGATCAAACGGTGAGCACGTTCCCGACGAGTCCGAATGTGCCGCCCCAATCGACTTCCCAAATACCCGGCGAATTCCCGCCTTCGAGTTCCACCGGCCAGATACCGGAATCGCTCCCACCCGCACAACCTGACGACTCTCAACTTGCTTCGGCCACGCCTCACGTGCCGCCACCGCCCATAGACTCCGTTGCGTCACCAATGTCCGAACCCATGAGCGACAATCAAGTTGGCCGGGCTTCATTCGGCGGGTCATCGGCCGAAAAACCCACGGAAGCGGCAGCCGGCGGCACTGCGGCACGTGCCTGGGTCGAAGTCGAAAACCGGATGAGAACTCTGGGGGTCGTCCGTTACGAAGTTCTGGGCACTCCGGACGGCAAAAAGAAATTCCGATGCGAACTCGCGATCGCCGGAGCCCCAAAATTCGAAGCCGACAATGAAGATCTTGTCCAGGCCGCGAATATGGCGTTGAAGCGTGTCGTTCTATTCCATGGCGCACGAAAGGCTACGGCAGCGGCCGGCGGTCGTTTCGAAACGCAGCCGGTGGCAATACCGGCTTCGACATTGCCGAAAATGAAGAACGAGGCCACGCCGGGAAATACGTTTCCTCCGCCCCCCGCGGGACCCCTCGCGCCTCCGCCGGACCTGCCGAACTGAGTTGTCGCCGATAGGCAAATTGTCCGGGCGGGATCACGAGTCCGTCGAAGACTCTCCACCTGTGGATCAGGATCTTTCGTGAGTTCGATCGACCCTGTCGATGAGAGCATCCGCAATGCGTTTGCCGGCTTTACCGTCGCCATAGGGATTCTCGGCGGGTATCGCCGGTGTCGAACGGGCGAGAGACGCATTCAATGCGATTTCGGTTTCACGAACGATCGTCTCACGATTCGACCCGATCAGTTTCGCCTGTCCGAGTTCGACACCTTCGCGTCGCTCGGTCGTCGATCTCAAAATCAGGACAGGAACACCCAGGCTCGGCGCTTCCTCCTGGATGCCGCCGGAATCGGTCAGGATCAGCGCGCTGTGTTTCATCAGCTGCACATGCCAGAAATAGTCCAGCGGATCCATGAGAATGACGCCTGAGGCATTCGTCAGGATTTCGTTGACCGTGCCACGCACGTTCGGATTCATGTGAACCGGAAAGACCCACTGCACGTTCGAAAAGGCCCGGTTACGAGCGAGCTCGGCCACGGCCTGGCAGATTTCCTGCAACGGGCGGCCGAAATTTTCGCGCCTGTGGGCCGTCACAAGCACGATCGGTCGCTCGCGGTTCAAGCCCGCCAGGTGCCCGATTGACCAGTCAGGCTCATGACGGGCCGTTTCGATAAGGGCATCGACGACCGTATTGCCGGTCAGAACGATCCGGTCTTCCGGTACCTTTTCGTTTCGCAGGCTTTCGACGGCATGAAGAGTCGGCGCGAAGTGAAGACACGCGATCATGTCAGCGACGCGCCGGTGGAACTCCTCGGGAAATGGAGCTTCGAGGCTCCCGGTTCTCAACCCAGCTTCCACGTGTGCGAATGGCACTTTGCGGTAAAACGCGGCCATGGCACCGGCCATGACGGATGTCGTATCCCCCTGAGCCACGACCCAATCGGGACGATACTCGCGAATCGCCAGATCGATGCCATCCAGCAGGCGCGAGGTCAATGAGACCAGGGACTGATCAGGCCGCATCAGATCGAGGTCAAGGTCCGGCTCGATTTCGAAAAACGAGAGAATCGGGGCAATCATCTCACGATGCTGCCCTGTCGCACAGACGATGACTCGTGCCCGCGGGCGTGATTTCAACTCACGGATTACCGAAGCCATCTTGATGGCTTCCGGTCGAGTTCCGATCAGGCAAAGAATGACGATCTGTCGCTCGGGCACATGCATGGACCGGGTCGGCACGGTACTCAGGGAAGCCTGCGGATCCTGACGTTCCGGAATCGAACAGGCTTGCCTTCGCTTTCCAGGCAAATGAATCCTTTCGAAGGATCCGCGCCGGTACCGCCGGAAACTTCCTCGCCGTTGACCCAGAGTCGCACTTCACCGTTGATGGCACGAATGTAGTAATGGTTCCACTGACCGGCACTCTTGCTCAGTTCCTTGCGAGGAAAGCTTCGGCTGCCGTCCGGTGATCGCGGTTCGAACGGATTGAGTTTCACGCCGACGGCGAAGACGTCGCCGTGCGTCGTGAACCAGTCGCCTTTTTTGCCGGAACTCGATTCGTATTGATTGCGGAAGTCGTTGTCCAGAATTTGAACTTCGATGCCACGAGGCAGCTTGTTGGGCGGCAGGTTTTCGAGCGATGCGGGGACTGTCCAGACGAAGACACCGGAGTTGCCGCCCGGTTCGAGGTGTTTCCATTCCAGGACCATCTCGAAATTGCCGAATTGTTCAGCCGTGCGGATCACGCCGACGGGCTTGCCCGTGCAGTGAATTTCGCCTTCCACGAACGTCCAGGTGCTCTCTTCGTCGTTGACGCGCTTGAAGTCCTCTTTACCCAGCGTTTTCCAGCCGGGGCCCTCACCATCGACGAACGCTTTCGGCTTGTCGGCGGCGACCAGTCCCAGAGAAATCAGAACGAATGACCAATGGACGAAAGCCAGTCTTTTCGAGCCGGGCATTCGAAGGACTCCTTGCGATGTTCGATTGCGATTGCGGTATCTGGGAGGACCAACCGTCAGGAATCTTATCAGAACGATCTGGCGGTTGCCATCGGATCGAATTCGGGCTGGGTATCTTCATGCCGTTTCGATCGAAGAAAGAAAGGCCCCCGCACAGCCTCGATCCTGTTTCGAAGCGGCGGGAGGCAAGGGTTACGGTATTCGTGACGCGAACTCGCATCGGTGAGTTCGATCGTCCGACCGATCGTTAAGGTGTTTCCATGGCCGACGCATTCTCGCGAACCGAGTCGTAGAAATTCGGACCGGGCGAGAAGCGTTCGAAGAACTTCGAAATTTCCGATTTGCCGGGCTCGTTCGCACCGACCAACCTGCCTATCGCGGCAGCAAGTTCCCGGGCTTTGCCGTTTTCGAGCTTCAGGAACGTTTCGAAGAGCTGGTCTCGCTCGCCAGAGTCCAGGAAAAACAGGGACTTGCGAATGCCTTCCGAGAGCTTCTCGGCCGACTGGATTCGATCCGATTCGTTGGCTGACTCCTGCAACACGGTTCCGATCAGTGTGTTTCGATCCGAATCGGAGACCGGGCTGGCTGGATGACCTTCGGGGACATTCAAACGGCTCGCCGCCACTGTATCGAGGGACCGTATGGCCCGGGCGAAGATCGATGCGTCGCCGGCAGCGGCGGCTTTGCCGAGAAGCGCGGCGGCTTCGATGGCGTAATCTCGACGTTCGTCGGCGCTCAAACCTTCATGAGGCAGTCGAGCCAGTTGCGATTCGATCTGGCGTTTGGCCCAGTTTTCGTCCGCGGGTTCGACCATGAAGCCGACCTGATGACTGCTGCCGAGCAAGGTCGAGAGCCGCGAGCGAGCATCCAGCGGGCCGACGACGATCAGAGGAATGCCCGAGGTGCGCGAATCCGCCTTCAGGTTCGCGACGGTTTCGTGCAAAGCCCAGCCCGCGGGATCGAGGAACGTCGAAAGCAGAATCAGCTCGACATCGCCGCGTATTGCGATTTCCTCGAATGCGTCGCTCGAGGAAGTTTCCAGAATCGCGTCATAACCCATCAATTTCGCATAGCTGACCCATTCGCTGCCCTTCACCACGTGATCGTTGACCACGACCGCCCGTGGAGCGTAAGGATTCGAACGGAGGAATCGGGCCATCGTGGGCACAACGCGGCTCGAACCCGGGAACGCTTTCGAAGCGGCCAGCTTGAGCAAGGCCTTCGCCGCTTCGAACTGGACTCTCCGATCCGGAGAATCAAGCGCCTCGACAAGGATATGTGGACGGCCGTTGCCGGAGACAAGATCCGATTCCCTCAAAGTCTGTCCCAGAGCCCGAGTCGCCAGGACCGCGACGTTCTCATGGCGGCCTGTCAACATCGCCCGCTTCAGCACATATCCCAAATTACGGGGGCCTGAGGCCAGTGCCATCGGCCAGGCACCAAGCGGGTCCTTTTCCGGAAATTCGTTGCCGAGACGGCGCGATTCTTCGTCGATCAGGATCGAGACGATCAATGCATGAGCCGCTTCGCTTTGCGGATCCAACTGCATCGCCATTTTCGCGAGTCGGTACCCGATCGCACCCCGCGCCGAATCGGCGGGCATGGTCAGGGACTTCATCGACTCGTCACGTTCGTCCCAGAACCAGGCTTCGACTTCAGGATCGCCGAAGAACACGTCCCGGTCCAGATACCTGCCCGCTTCGGAAAGCAGGAACCGCGCCGGATCATCCACGAACTTGCCGTCGTTCAGATCCGTGACGGCATTGGACGTGGCAGAGACAACACCCTGTGGCCGATTCGCTTCGAAAACGACCCAGGGCAAAGCCCGCGAATCGCCTATATGCCCCAAAGCTTCGACCACGGAAGCACGAACGCCACTGTCCGGATGCCGCAATGCACCGACAAGGCCGGGAACAGCCGAACTTTCCATCCGGTTCAAGGCCTGCTGCAAGTCGTTTCGCTTGTTGGCCGCCAGATTCGGATCCGAGAGTTCACGGACGAATTCGTCGACGGTGGACGAGCCCAGGCGGGCCAGGCTTTCGATCGCGATCTCTCGCTCTTCGGGAGTCGCCGAAAGCTGATCGATCAGCTTTCGGACCCTTTCCGGGTCAAGTGCGACTGTCCGTGCGGCAGCGTTGAGTTTGTCGGCGAACCGGCTCATCGCGGCGTTCAGATTCGGATCACCCGTCGACTGAAGCGCCAGCAGCTTCGAAGAACCGATCGATTGCCGCAAAGCGTCGAGCGATTCGTCGTCGGACTCGATCGCGGCAAGCTTGTTCGCGAGCGGTACCGCCTGATTTTCGAGCCCCACTCGGACGAGATAATCGATCGCCTTGATCAATTCGTCTGGTGTCTGTGGCTGAACCGCGAAACTTTCCAGCCCCGGTGCCTGACCGATGGCTCGCGAACGCGGCGGATTCGCCGTCCGAGCTTTCGGTGCCTGGGCCAGGACCGATGAGGCCGAAGACAAACCCAAAACGATCGCAACCGACGCGAAACCCAGCCTTGAAGGGCCCGTCGCAATCGATCCGAGTGAGAATTTCGAAATTGCCGTCATCGAGCCACTTCTCCGTTTCGCCCGATCGTTCCCGGCCTGGTTTCGACTCGTCATCGCTTCACCCAAATCCGAGATCTCTGACGTCTTTCGGGATTCTCGCATCGCGCTACAGCCCCTTCGCACCATCGAATCCCGATCGCTTGACCGGTTCTCGGATCGTGACGACCCCAATGCTTCAGTCATGCGACCGTTTCCTGGCCGGAATGGTAACATGGTGGTGACTGGGGAAACTAGGAGGTCCCGAAAAGATCCACGAAACGTGACGGGATCGATTCCTTCCTGCAGATGGACAATAACCCACGAATCCCAGTGCGGTCGGTGCGCGGTGCCGGAAAGAGGCCGGGAAGCCGGTAAGCGATTCCGAAGATTCCGACTAGCGAAATTTCGAGGAAAGTTCCAGATCGAAGGATCGCGACCGATCCGATCACGAACGACACCTCGCAAAGGTACGACCCCGGTTTTCGAACCGTTCGAAAGGTCGGAAGAAGCGGCACTATTTTCCTGCCGGCTTGCGCCGATAGATTTCGAAGATGCCGAAGCGCGCTTCCGGGACGAAGTGATCCTTCACGACCTGATCCAGCTCATCGGTAGCCAGCCGGTCCGTTTCGGGAACCTCGCCTGGAACCCAGACGACGACGGTATCCTGAGGCGCTTCGATCAACGATTCGCCGAACGGCTTCTGCCAATCCTTGCCGAGGACCATCAGGAATGTGCTTCCGCCCTCGCCGGGCCACGGCGTGGGGCGGCCTGTCGCCCCGTTGAAGGCTGGAAATGGCATGCGCTTGAACGATCCGGCGATATGCGTCCGGGGAGTCGTATTCGCCTTGAGATATTCGATCGTGGCGACATAATCGGCCCAGGGATAGCCTGACCTTTTAAGCTTCGGATCGACTTCATGATTCGGGAAATAAGGCAAGGCCCCGGGCGGCGCTTCTTTCACGGGGACGCCGGTCACCAGCGAAACGACTGCCTTGCGTGACGCCGAGATCGAACATTCGTCCGGAACCTTGTTGCAAGCCAGCAGTGCGACGGCGGCCGTCATCGCTGTCGCGGCGGGAGTGCCGGCCCCGAGCGTTTTTCGGACGAGCGCCGCGAGAATCGCCAGATTCACGGCGTAAATGACATAAAGCGGCAACATCAGATAAAAATGGGCAATCGGATGCACGGACTGATACGCCATGGCGAAGATCATGGCGACGGACCATGGCAGAACGATGCGGAGCGTCTCGAACCCGGATTTCAGGGAAAGTGTCAGCGTCGACACAAAAACGAGCAGATACTCCCGCATGACGAACTTCGCCAGAAACAGCACGATCGCGGCTTTCAGCGTCATCCCGGCGTAACTTCCACCGTATCTCGCCAGTTTCAGATCGTCCAGAAAATCGCCGAACAGCCCATTGGCCAGGAGCGGCAGAAAACCGGCGAAAAGGCCGATGCCGAAAGTGATCGCCCAGATGATGGCCGTGCGAATCGCGGGCCGAAGATCACGGGTCTGTGGGTCGGTGCGTTCCAACAGAATCGCCGTGATGATGGCGGGCCCGAACAGGACGACGTGCGGCCGAAAGACGAAACCAGCTGCGAATGCCAGGGCCGAAAGAACCGTGCGGCCGCGCGCCGGGCCACATTGAAGAGCCAGAAGCGAGAGGATGACGAAGGCCGTCGAATGCCAGTCGCGTTGTGCCGCGAGAGAGATATCGAGATCCAGCAGCACGACCAGAAGCCCCAGGAAGCCGATGGCTCCGGGAATCGCTTCGCCGAAAACTCGCCGGCTCCAGAATATCAGTGCGGCTCCGACGGTTCCGATCAAGGCGGCATCCGCGGCATAAAAGGCCCAGGTCTGATCCCACCCGAAAATTTTGCCCAGAATCCAGAAAACATAGATCTGGCCGGGAAAATTGAAAGTCTGGACGTCCCGATAGGGTTCGATCCCGTTTTCCCAACCGATGGCGAGCGCGGCGTAAGCGTGCGCATCGGGCCATAATGGCCAGATCAGGTAATGCGGCAGCCAGGAGACGATCAACAGCGCGATCGTGCCATAGACCAGCCAGTTCAGAATTCCCGAGATCGTATGACCGGGATTCGTCACGTTTCGAATTGGGATTCCCATCGAATTCCGGCTCATGCGGTAGGAAAGTTCAGTGCGGCTTGCGCCTCAGGACGGCGATCAGCGAGACCCCAAACGGCGGGTGGTACCATTTCCGACAGGCTGGCCAGACCATGATCGTGCGAAGGATCGCATTGATCGGCCAGGGCGGAATTCGTTCTTCGGCTCGCTGGCCCCCCGATCGCACAGGCACGAGACGGCGCCAGAAGCGCACCGCCCACACCAGTGGAAGCACCAGAGAATTGAAATACGCACAATGCAGAATTTCGAGCCGGTCCGGATCGAACAGGGCTTCGAACTGACGCTTGCCGTATCGCCGCCGGTGGTGCAGAATGACGTCCCAGTCGCTCCACAAAGTCATCAGCGCCGGCACCGTGATGACGATCAGCCCTCCGGGTGCCGTGATCCGGGTCATTTCACGCACTGCCGCGGCATCGTCGTCCAGATGTTCGATGACATCCATCATCGTGACCACCCGGGCGATGCCGTCGGGAAGATCGACATGGTCGAGCTTGGATTTGAGCACCGTGCCATCGACCTTTTCGATTCGAGGTATGGCGATATCCAGGCTTTCCTGGTAGTCGTCGATGCCCAAAACACGGCATTGCGAGCTCATTTCGACCAGCCAGGTACCGGTGCCCATGCCTGCGTCGACCAGCAAGTCCGAAGGCTCAAGCTTCACGAACCGGTCGATCCAGTGACGCACGATTCGTCGTTTGCCCACGTAGAACCAGTGCGTTCCGTCCAGCCGCTCAAGTTTGGCGTATTCTTCGGAGTTCATGGGAGCTCCGCCGTGGTTCTGTAGATTTTGTCGATGATGAACAGAGGCCGCCGCTTGACTTCGTCATAGATCCGGCCGACGTACTCACCGAGAATTCCGATTCCGATCAACTGAGCGGAACCGAGAAAAAGAATGCTGATCAGAGTGCTCGTGTAACCGAAGACGACGGGCTGACCGAAAAGTCCGATGTCCATCAATCGGCAGATCAGCACGATAAATCCGAAAAACACGAGAAACGCAGCCGAGATCAGACCGGTGAAGAGAGTCAGTCGAAGTGGCTTGTAGCTGAAGCTGAAGATCGCGTCGAGCCCGTATTTGAGCAGTTTCCAGAAAGTCTGCTTCGGCTCGCCCTCGGCCCGGTCCGCACGATCGTAAAAGACGACCGTCGTACGATAACCGACCCAGGAGCGAAGCCCCGGCAGATAGCGGTTCGTCTCCGTCAGGTTCAGGATCGAATCCAGCGGTTTCCGGTCGAGAAGCCCGAAGATCCCCGCGTTGAGCGGAATCGGATAATCGGACAGGAACCCGAGAACTTTGTAGAAAAGCGGAAACATCAGGGCTCGCAAGCCCCCTTCCGCGCGGCTGCGACGCTGCGCTACAACCACCTGCCAGCCTTCGTTCCATTGAGCCAGCATGGTTTCGATGACTTCCGGGGGATCCTGCAAGTCGCCGTCCATCATGACGATCGCATCACCCCGGGCCACCGACAATCCCGCTGTCAGTGCAGCCTGATGTCCCCAGTTACGCGAAAGGTCAACAACGACCGCATGCGGATCGCTCGCCTGCTTGGACCTCAGAATTTCCAGCGAATTGTCCCGGCTGCCGTCGTTGACGTAGACGACTTCCCAGGGGAGCCCCGTCCGATTCATGACGTCCGAAACTTCCCGATGCAGACGATGGATCAGTTCACCTTCGTTATAGATGGGAATGACCACGGAAATCATGGCGCAGCCGTCTCGTCGTCGGTGTTGAGGTAACGGACAAGGAATCACAGGGCGATACGCCTAGATAAGCAGAATCGCCATCAGAATGTATCTACTTAGGACGAAATCCGTCAACCGTGTCGACCGGGTGAGGAACTGAGCGGGGAGGCACCTGAAGAGACAGGTCCCTCAACGCCACCGACGAACGATCGAGCGTTCGAATGCAGTCTGACCAACCCGGAGGTCCGAATCGAACGGGCATTCGTTCGATGGAGACGATTCCGGAACGACACGATGTGCATCAGGCCTGACGCGAGGAAGGCGAAAGGCTTAACGATGCGAGGCTTCGGGCGATTTTAGCGACTCGGCCTCGATTTGGCCGGATTCGAAAGTGACCGGAGCAGATTCCAGAAAGAACTCCGCGATCCTGCTGCGATACTCATCAGGTGCAACCTGCTGGGAGCGATTATGCTTCGCCTTCGGAACGAGCCACAATTGCTTCGGACCGCGAGCGACGGCGAAAAGTCCCCGAGCGACATCAGGACTGATGTAGCTGTCCGATTCGCCATGAATCGACAGCCAGGGTCTGGGGGCGATTCGCGAAACGAGCGATTCGAGATGCAGGAACCGGCAGCCGTATTTGCGCTCGGCCTTCGAGATTCCGCGATAAGCCACGAATTTGAGGAACGGACGTGGCAGGTGATCCACCAGAAAGGGCAAATTCACGTAAAGCGCGGCGAATCGCGACATGAACGGAATCAACGTTCCGACGGTCGGAAATGCGCCATCCGTCACGACTGCCCAGACATCCTTCCGGCGCGCCGCGATCGCAAGCGCAGTCGACCCGCCCCGGCTCACACCGAACAGTGCGACACCGTTCGGGTCGCTGTCGGTTCGGCACTTGAGATAATCGAGTGCGGCTTCGAGATCGAAAAATTCCAGGTTGGTCAGCCACGGAAGACTGGGGTGCTGCGGGTCCTGTTCGCTTTGACCGTGGTTCCGAAAGTCGAAGCTGAAGACGTCGAAGCCCGCTTCGCGGAGTCCGTCAGCATAGACCTGAAAACTCCACCGGTCCGCCAGGTATTCATGACTGAAAACGACGACTCCGCGGCGAGACTGACCCAGATGGCGGGCATAGATGCCTTCGAGCAGCTTGCCGTCACGTGTGCTGAACCGGACGCTCTCGACATCCACGCAAGGCGGGACACGCAGCGCCACGAACATCGGCTTTTCCGAGAGCTTCGGAAGCAGAAGCGTTCGGCTGTACCGCTGGTCGGACCAGATCGCCAAAATCAGTCCGAATAAAGAGATGCCAAGGACGATCTCTCCCAACACGGTCAAATTCACTTCGTAAAGCTCCGGAGCTCAGACAAGGTGCTTGGCGCAATCCGCGGATGACACGTCGAGTTTGCGGATTGCGATCCGTACTCTTTGCCTATCATAACACAAGATAGAGCCTTGCGCACAAGATTCGTCTTCCTGTGCGCAAAAACCGGCTCAATCGACATAGCGGCGCAAGATCAGGCTCACGTTCTGGCCACCGAAACCGAAGCTGTTGGAGATGACGACATCGACCTTGCCGACTCGTGCCTTGTGGGGAATGTAGTCCAGGTCGCAGTCATCCGACGGATCATCGAGATTGATCGTTGGGGGCATGATGCCGTCCCGTATCGCAAGCAGACAGATGATCGCTTCGACGGCCCCGGCCGCGGCAATCAGGTGGCCCATCATGCTCTTGGTGCTCGACACCGGAATTCGATAAGCGGCCTCGCCAAGAGCGTGCTTGATCGCCAGCGTTTCGATCTTGTCGTTGACTTCCGTGCTGGTGCCGTGAGCGTTGATGTAGTCGACATCCTCCGGAACGATCCCGGCGTCCTTCATCGCTTCCTTCAGGCACGCGATCGCCCCGCGGCCCTCATCGTGGCTGTCCGTGATTCGGAAGGCGTCAGCCGTCGATCCGTAGCCGATGATTTCGCCATAGATTTTCGCACCCCGTTTTTTGGCGTGTTCCAGTTCTTCCAGAACGACCACCCCGGCACCTTCGCCCAGAATGAATCCGTTGCGGTCACGGTCGAACGGGCGGCTCGCTTTCTGGGGCTCATCATTGGAAGCCGAAAGCGCCGTCAAAAGAATGAAACCCGTCACGCCGAACGGGTGAATCATGCTGTGAGTGCCGCCGGACAGGATCACATCGGCATCGCCGCGGCGAATCTGCTCGTAGGCTTCGCCAATCGCCTGGGAACTGGCCGCGCAGGCCGTAAGGCAAGTGTAGTTCGGGCCTTGGGCACCAGCCAGGGCGGCCACGTGAGCCGTCGGCGTGCCGGGATCCTGCTCCGATTCGGCCCATCGATCCAGGATCGAGAGGCCGTGCGAAATGAACTTGTCTTTTTTGACGTCCTGGTCTGTCGTCGCTTTGTGGACGCACGCACAGAAATGCGGAAAGTCCTGTTGCCCTTCACCGGCACCGAAATAGACGCCGAACTTCGAACGGTCGATCCCGGGCGTATCGCGATTCAGGCCTGAATCGTTCAGCGCCATCTGGCCCGCGGCCAGCGCGAAAACCGAATTGCGCGAAAGCGGCGGGAGAGCGCTTGTGTCGTCGATATATTGCGTCAGGTCGAAATCCCGGACTTCGGCCGCGATCCGGGTCGCGAAGGTCGAGGCGTCGAACAACGAGATATTTCCCACCCCGCTTCGACCATGAAGGAGCGATTCCCAGGTCTCTTCGACGTTCTTTCCGACTGGGGTGACCATTCCGATCCCGGTCACGACGACTCGACGACTCATCTTCATATCCCCCGGCATTGCGATTCGGATCAGTCCCTGTTCCTGATGTTCCGGCCCATTGAGATCGAGCCCGGATGCGGCGGCTTTCTGAGCTGGCCGGCCCTTTCCGGCCGACCGCCGGGGAATGTCAGGAGGTTTTGGGCCATGCTTTCGCGGCCACGCACGAGGCCTGCCCATAGCGGGTCAAATTGAGGTTGAGGAAGATGTGCTCGCCCGTGTTCGAAGGCGTTTCGCGAACGAGATTCAGACCGTATTCGGTCACGGGCTCGTCGCAGTGAAGCGTGGGCGGAACGAAGCCTTCCCGCAGGGCGAGCAGGTTCGCAATGACTTCCACGCCGCCGTTGCCGGCACCCATGTTCCCGGTGCCACCCTTGAGGCTCGTTACCGGGATGTCGGGCCGATCCGCGAAGACGTTCCGAATGGCGCGTGCTTCGGCGGCATCGAGTGAAGGCACACCTATACCGTGTGCGCAAATGTGGCTGATCGCCGGATCGGCCGGTTTCAGTCCGGCGTCCGCAAGTGCCGCCCGAATTGCGATTTCCATGCCTTGCCCCGTGAGCGGCTGCATGATCGTCACGGCGTCGATGCCCGATCCCACGCCAAGAATTTCGCCGTAAATCTTCGCCGAGCGTTTTTCGGCGTGTTCGAACGATTCGAGGATCAGGATCCCGGAGCCTTCGCCGAGCACAAGGCCGCTGGATTTCCGATCGAAAGGCCGCGAGTCCTGGTGGGGGTCGCCGGCCCACTTCGAAAGCAGCCCGAGCATATCGGCGCGGCAATAGCTGAGCGGGTGGATTTTGGAATCGGCACCGCCGGAAATCATGACGTCGGCACGACCCTTGCGGAGGATGCGATACGCTTCGCCGATCGCGAGCCCGGCGGAGGCGTCGCCGGAAGTGATCGTGTTCGATGGCCCCTGGCAATCGGACAATATCGAGATATGGCAGGCGAGCATGTTGGGAAGATACTTGAGCAGCCAGATCGGCTGAATCTTCTTGATGCCGTCGTCACCCCAGATCCGGTAATCGAACTTGTCGTCGTTGCGATACGATTCTTCGATCGCGCCGGAGAGTTCCTGAAGTTCGGTGGAAATGATCCCGGCACCCAGATCCAGGCCGATGCGGGTCGGATCGACACCACCATCCGCGAGTCCGGCATCCTGAAGCGCCACCTGAGCCATGCCGACGGCGAGCTGGATGTCGCGCGCCATGTATTTCAGGCTTTTGGTGAGCGTTTTCTTGAGCCGCGGGATGACGTAATTTCGAGGATCGAAATCAAGGATCTCGCCGACGGCTGAAGTGACTTCGCTGGGTACCGGAAAACTGACGATCGGAGCGATCCCACTCCGTCCCTCGCGCAGAGCGAGCGTCAGTTCCGCTTGTCCCGTGGCCATCGGGCTGCTGACGCCCAGGCCCGTGACGACGACTCTTGAAGCGGATGGATTCATACCCGAGCCTTTGTGCCCTTATCGACAAGTGAGTTCGTGGCCGTGATTCGACACCCCTGTCGAGCCACGAAAACGAAAGGTCGCCCGATTCAGCTTCCGGCAGATTTCTCGCCGGCTTTTTCCACCGAAGCCTGCTGGGCTTTCGCGAGATCGAGCACTCCGAGGAGTTGCCTCGTGAACACGAAATTCTTGGCGCCGAAGATCTGATTGGCACGCGAATTGTCGAGGTGGGCGAAGACGATTTCGACATTCGCGATCGGATCGGGATCGCCGTTGAGGAAGGCCTTGCATTCCACCACGGCCCCTTCCGCTCGCAGATCGAGGATCTTCACCTCATAGACGAGCTGATCGCCGGCACAGGCGAAGCCCGTGAACTCGGCCTTGGGAATTTTGGCCAGAACGACCTTTTCTTCGAAATTCTTGGCCTCGCCGACCAGAATCCCGCCGGTCTGCGCCATTCCCTCGATGATCAGGGACGCGGGCATCACGGGGAACCCGGGATAGTGATCGTGCAGGTGCTCTTCCGCCAGAGTCAGGTTTTTCACGGCCCTGGCGTAAGACCCGCTCCGGAATTCAAGGAATTTGTCGATCCATATCCATCGCATGCCGGCGTATCCCCTGGTCCGATCGTTCCGAATTGGCCGTTGACGATCGAAGACCGGTCTGGTTCCGAGGATTTCAGTCGTTCCGACCGATCAGTGGCTTGTCATTTGCCAGCGGCGGCCAGTTTGTCGGCGACGTACTTGACGAGCATCTCGACGGTGTACAGATCGCCGATCCGGTCAACTTCCGGATTCTTCGCGAATTCCGTAATGTCCGCATAGGGCATCCGGTCTTTCAGTTCCTTCAGGCCCTTTTCCGTCAGCTTGCCGTCGGCGATCATGCTCGGGTCGCTGGTCAGGTTCTCCGGAAACAGTTCCCCGCGAGGAATCGTGATGCCGAAATTGCGTTCCAGACGGAAGACGATGTCCAGAAAGTCGATCGACTCGGCTTCCAGATCGCCCTGAAGTGTCGCCTTCGGTTCGACCTGTTCCTCATCGACGCCCAGAGCGTCGACAAGAGTCGACTGAACCTTCTTGAAAATCTCGTCGTACGTCGCCATCACTCACCTCGTCTAAGACTGAAATTCGGACCTGTTCGTTGTTCGAGCGCCGCCACGGCTCCACCCGGTCGGGCCATCAGCGGCCGACGGAATCCGGGGTTTGTCGAATCCGTAGACTGGCTAGGAATCGACAGACCGGGAAATCCGCCGAAGTATGTCAAAATATGATGGTCATGAGGAATTTGTGCAAGCTCACCTTCTCAGATTCATGATCCTTGCGCGCGAGAATCGTTCGATTTCAACCGGCCCGGGTCTGAGCCTTCGAACCGACCGAACCTTTCAGAAGCGTCGAGTACAACTCCTTCAGGTGTTCGGTCAGAGACTGATCCGTTGCCGCAAGATCCGGGTCACGGTCGCGCAGATTACCGCATGTCAGGGAGAATTTTCCCTGAACCATGATCTGCCCGTCGATCATGCCCTTACCTTTCATCGGAATATTCGTCGGGTCGCTCAAATCTCCCGCCAATTCCACCTGAATCGTCAACTGCCGCCCCGGCTCGACGAAGCTGCCGTACTTGATCATCTTCACGGACCGCAGCAGGATGGAACTATGGCGGAAATCCTCGGTCGCACGAATCAGCCATGCCGCCGACTGAGTCATCGCTTCCAGCATCAGAACGCCGGGCATGACC
>Ga0172376_10002355_pt1 | contig 23237 bp, 14 predicted proteins | sample Lak35m_FD_121114 | JGI IMG/M metagenome (GOLD analysis project Ga0172376, IMG submission 121114) | Freshwater microbial communities from Kabuno Bay, South-Kivu, Congo - kab_092012_35m | ecosystem: Environmental > Aquatic > Freshwater > Lake | place: Democratic Republic of the Congo: South-Kivu... | reverse complement strand
TGGCATGGGGCACGATCCGCAGCCCCAGCCCATAGCACGGTAAATTGGCGACCATCACTAAGCACCCGCAGACTGGGACAGGATCATCGTCGAAAAACACGCGTGCGATGGGAAATTGATAAGTGAATGTCGTTTGCCAAAGCGGCTTCAGGTACGCCAGCTTCGTAATGTTGCCGTGTCGCAAATCATGTAGACGATGCACCACGTCTCCATCAAAGCCTGCACTCGCCATCATGGTAAAACGCCGCCCATTGACCTCACCGAGATCGAAGTCGCGCCAGTGATGCCGCACGATCATCTCCGCGACCATCTCGCCATCATCGGGAATTCGCAGGTACTTGCAGAGGACGTTCTCTGTCCCAAGTGGAAACGGGCAGACGGTGACGCCTGGGAAGCGATTCACAACATCTGCAATGGTCCCATCACCACCTGCGGCAACGATACACAACAAACCTGCCCGGTCTGCCTCCGTGCGCAAATGCTGGTCGAGTCGTTCGCGCCGTGAATACATCCGAGGCCGAATACCATGCCTGCGGAGTGCATTGATCAGGCTCAACAAACGAGCCTTCTTCTTACCGGTACCGGAACTGGGATTCCGTTGGATCGCGACCCAGTGTTGAGTCATGTGATGTCTCCCAAGCGATGTCGCGTCATTTTTAGTGCGCTGCGGGAATGCTGTAACGCGTTGCGCCATGATCTCGCCCCTGACCTTTTTAGGAAGAAGAAAGACCTCGCACGCAATCCTCAATCCGAGGTCAACAAGACGTAGGCTTTTACTCGTCGTCTCCGAGTGACCCGGTCACTCCCGAGAGACGCTTCACCACCATGGTCGCGTAAGAGCCGCGCGGAAGTTCGAAACTCAGGCATAGCTTTTGTCGCTTCGGATAAAGCTCATCGTTGGCGACTTCGGCTTGTAGATCGTCGATCCGGATCAGCGCCGCGCGTTGGCCCTTCGAAAAGAAACTGTCACGTGGATACTTCACACGTAATTCGCGCTGCTCGATGCCTTCTGCAGCGAGCACGGCATTGAGCAAGTCGGCAATCGGTCCTGCGTCGAGCTTCTGTCGGGCGGACGGCAGCGGCAATTGTTGGTCAGCGAGTTGACTCGTTTCAGACTCCGTTAGTCCTCGAATGAAGACGCTCGGCCCGCTCGCGAGTTTGAAGTCGTGCAATCGCTCGGTCGGGAATTGCTGCTGCAAGTAAGCCGTCAGCAGGCGGTTCCATAGCGCGCTTTGATACGCTGACAGATAGAGCCCGCGTAGGTCACAGTTGAGACATCCGAATGCGGAGCGGAAGTCGGGCGGCTTGTTCGCGGCCTCTTTGTCGGCGAGGTTCGTGACGATGCTGCGACGATGCGAGCGTTCGAGGAGTTCTTTGCACTCGCGCCAACGTCCCCAATGGTCGCGCAAAATCTGCTTCTGCTGCTTATCGCTGGAGCGGTCATCCGGATGTGGATCGGCTAATGCGAGCCATAACGCCCGCTCATAGTTCCCCTGGCACCAGGCCCGCGCGATCCACTCGCCGGAGAAGCCCAGCGACCCGAACCGCTGATCGTCGAAGTAATTCGGAATACCGCGCCCCCTTAGGTCGTCGACTGCTTGTTGAGCCACCCCGATCTCAATGCCCGTCATATCACGCATCACGATCGTGAAACGGTTGCCGGCAATGTGCGTCGCGGTCATCGCCTCAGCAGTTTGCCCGAGATAAGTCACTTCCAGAGATCGCTGACTGAGATTCTTGCGCGGGCCATTGTAGATCGTGACGAGTTGTGTCGTGACGGCGTGCTTGTCCTTGAGTCCTCCATAACTGAATCGCTTGCGCGGCACTTGCCAGCGTTCGACAATCGACGCGATCGCTTCTGGAGTTCCTAGTGACCGCTTCTTCAGTTGATAAACGGCATGCGGTCCCGAGCCGATCGTGAGCTGCGGCAGTTCCTCAACGAGGAAATCTTCAGGCTGACACTTGAGCTTCAATGGAGTCTCCGGAAGAGGCAGGGGCTTCAGGATGGCAACGTGAGACGACCGATAGGACTCATCGGAGAATCGCCTTCACAGGTTGGCGAATGTGCTATTAGTCCTATGGCAGACGTCGTTCACAACCACAAGCAGGCAGTGGCGATCGCAGGGAGCAGATCCGAGCCGCATGGACAGGCTCCTAGGTGTGCAGTTCAACCAGATCGCGGTCATGCAGCACATGCTCACGGCCTACACTCTGACCGTCATGCACCCCGGTGCCCCAAACTTTGGCATACTTCAATTTGTCAGCCAGATCTCGATGCACCTTTTCGGCCAGATCCTCGACGGTACCTCCGGCAGGGATCGTGAACGGCGAGTCGTAGCTCGCGGGCTTACCCGGTGCCTTGGTATAGACGCGGATCACTCCGAGCGCGTTGAAGATCTGTGCCCGCAATTCTTCACAAGACTCGCGGCGATCGAGTTCGACTTTCACGCTTGGCAATGCGTGTGGCGATAACTCGCGCAAGAACTCCAGCCGCAAGTCGACGTCGGGATCATCGCTGTGCGTGACAACCAGCAACGTTTTGACTTTGAGCTTCGAGAAGTCCTCGTCGTCAAAGCCCGTGGCCTCTGCCAGCAAGGTCTTCCGCGACGACAGTTGCGAGATCACCGTTGCTGATTCTTCGGGCGCGGCATCGGACGCTCCGTCGAAGACCAGCAACACCAGATCCGTCGTGCGGACATAGCTGACGATATAGGGCTCGAAGTGTGAGTCGGTGACGGGCGGCGTATCAATCAACTGCACGAAGACGTCTTCTCGCGGCATCATCGCGGGGAACGGTTCGCGCGTGGTAAACGGATAGGGGGCCACTTCTGGCGCGGCGTTCGTCAGCTCTTTGACGATGCGACTCTTGCCGCAGTTCGGCGCTCCGATGAGGACGACCGTGCCTGCACCTTGTCGAGGGATGCGGTAGCTCTTTGTGACCTTCTTAGCAGACTTCTCGACCTGCGCTTCCGCGCGGACTTCTTTGAGCTTGGTCTTCAGATCGGCTTGCAGCTTCTCTGTGCCTTTGTGCTTCGGAATGACCTGCAGCATCTTTTCAAGACAGATGGCTTGCTCTTCAGCGGTCTGCGCACGGCGAAATTCTTCTTCGGCCTTGGAGTACTGCGGTGTGAGGTTGGCGGGCATCGAAAGCTTTCTGCACGAATCGAAAGAGAGAACGTCGCGGCATTGTGCCGGATGCCGTCGCAGCGACGAAGGCACTCGTTGACGATAAAAGCCGTCACACACGTATTCCCCTGAGAGGATGGACTTCATGGAGCGGCTTATCAGTGCGTTCGGTTTACTTGTCATGATCGGGCTTGCCTGGCTTATGAGCTCCGATCGGAGACGCATCAATTGGCGTACGGTCAGCAGCGGGCTTCTGCTGCAAGGCGGGTTTGCAATCCTCATCCTCAACACCAGTGCCGGACGAAAGACGTTCGAGTGGCTTGGCAACTTCTTTGGGCAAGTGCAGCAATTCACCGATGAGGGCGCCAAGCTCGTCTTCGGCGAGGGCTTTATGGAGCACTACTTCGCCTTCCGAGTCCTGCCGACGATCATTTTCTTCTCGACCTTTATGAGCGTGCTTTATTACCTCGGAATCATGCAAGGAGTGGTCCGCGCGATGGCCGTGGTGATGCAGCGCACGCTGGGGACATCGGGAGCCGAATCGCTTTCCGCCGCCGCCAACATCTTTGTCGGACAAACTGAAGCTCCACTGCTTATCAAGCCCTACATCGACAAGATGACGAAATCAGAAATCATGTCCGTAATGGTCGGCGGCTTTGCCACCATCGCTGGTGGTGTGATGGCGGCTTACATCGGCATGGGCATTGACGCTGGGCACATGCTCACGGCTTCGGTGATCTCGGCCCCGGCCGCGCTCGTGATGGCCAAGATCATACAACCCGAAACCGAGCAACCCGTGACGGCCGGTGTCGTCATTCACGATGTGCCGCGCGTTGGTGTCAATGTGTTTGAAGCGGCGTCGCTCGGAGCGTCAGATGGGCTCCGGCTGGCTCTCAATGTCGGTGCCATGCTCATCGCGTTCACGGCGTTGATGGCCATGGCCAATGCGATCGTGGTGTGGGTCACGACATTGATTGGCATGCCCCAGACGCTCGGCAACTTGATGGGCTACTTGTTTGCACCACTGGCTTGGGTGATGGGCGTGCCCAGTGAGGATTGTCTCAAGGTGGGTGAGTTGCTCGGTATCCGTACTGTGACCAACGAGTTCATCGCCTATCAGCAGATGTCTGAGCTGTTGAAGCCGGAATCAGGAGTTGTGCTCGCCGAGCGTTCGAAGGTGATTCTGACGTATGCGTTGTGCGGCTTCGCGAACTTCGCGTCGATTGGGATTCAAATTGGCGGCATTGGCAGCATGGTGCCCGAACGGCGTGAAGACATTGCTCGGCTCGGCTTGAAAGCAATGCTTGGCGGTATGTTGGCCTGCTTCATGACGGCTTGCATCGCCGGCCTACTGTCAAATGTGTAGCGCACTGTCGGCGTTCATTAAGGCCAAGCTGACAACGAACTCTGCGTGAGACGTCATCGTTGCGGTTATAACACCCATCGACTTGCTGATTGATTTCTTTCCTCGGCCACCAGGAGATTCCCTCAAGTCATGCCGAATCCCGTGCCGCGATCACGACGTCAAACAGGCGAGCCCCAGTTCATCGCCCTGGCTTTAGCGTGTCTGTCGGGGGGCGTTCTCGTCGGCATAGTTGTTCTCATCGCAATGAAGCTGAGGTCTTGGTATCGCAAAGATTCCGACGATGCGGGGGATCGCGACCGAATGCTGCTCCAATTCCATGAACTCAAACGACAGGGAGGACTCACCGAAGACGAATACCGATCCATCAGGGGACGTTTGGCGGCGAAGCCTGCGACCTCCTCACCCAACGGAACGGAGTCTGTCGAATCAGCAGGGACGGCACTGACAACTCCCGAGTTAGATCAGTCTGACTCGGAGCCGCGAAATGGTCTCGCGGACGAAACTGGCTCATGACGTAACCAGTGAGTGCCAAACACACGGGGACTCACCCCCGCATCCAATCCTCCGATTGACAGCGCTGAAGGAAATCGAATGCCCACAGGTAAAGATTTCGGGACGAACAAAGGCACTTCCGGCAAGAAGAATGCAAACTGTTCGTTCTGTCGTAAAAGTTACCGTGAAGTTGGTCCGCTCGTGGAAGGCCCAGACGATGTCTACGTCTGTGGCGATTGCATCGAGCTGTGCCAGTCGATCCTCGAGCAGGAGCGCAAGCGCCGCGGCGAGCCGAAAAAGCTCTTCAGCCGCGTACCAACTCCACGCGAGATCGTCACTCATCTCGACAACTACATCATCGGCCAGAACGACACCAAGCGCAGTTTGGCCGTCGCGGTCCACAACCACTACAAGCGATTGATGCTCATCGCTGAAGGTGATGCGGACGTTGAGATCGAGAAGTCGAACATCCTGATGATCGGACCAACCGGTTGCGGCAAGACCTTGATGGCCCGCACGTTGGCCAAGTTCCTGCAAGTGCCGTTCGCCATCGGCGACGCGACCACTCTGACCGAAGCGGGATATGTCGGCGAGGACGTCGAGAACCTGCTCCTCAAGCTATTGCATTCGGCGGACTTCGACGTCGAGGCGGCTCAACGCGGCATCATCTTCATCGACGAAATCGACAAGATCGGCAAGACGAGCAACAACGTCTCGATCACTCGCGATGTGTCGGGCGAAGGCGTGCAACAAGCCTTGCTCAAGATGATTGAAGGCACCGTGTCGAACGTGCCCCCGCAAGGCGGCCGTAAGCATCCCGAGCAGCATTACATCCAAGTCGACACGACCAACATCCTGTTCGTCGTCGGCGGAACCTTTGTCGGTTTGGACAAGATCATCTCGAAGCGCTTGGGGCGAAAGATGATCGGCTTCGGAGTCTGTCAGAAGGCTCAAGAAGAAGAGCGTCGCAATCTGCTTCGCGAAGTGGGCGTCGAAGACTTGATCGAGTTCGGCATGATTCCCGAATTCGTCGGTCGTCTGCCGGTGCTGACCACTCTCGAAAAGTTGCGCGAAGAAGACCTCGTCCGCATCCTGAAGGAGCCGAAGAACGCGCTCATTCGCCAATACCAAAAGTTCTTCGAGATGGAAGGTGCCGAAGTCGAATTCACCGACTGTGCCCTGCACGAAATCGCGAGCATCGCTATCCGCAAGGAAACCGGAGCACGCGGTCTGCGAGGCGTTGTCGAAGACGCCATCTTCGACCTGCTGTTTGAGCTGCCAGAAGTGGGTCGCGGACGCAAGTTCGTAATCACCCGCGAAATCATCCGCGGTGAGAAACCTTTGATGCCGGGCAGCGCAGCGGCTTAAGGATCGCGCGTCGCTGGACGTCGAGTTTGCGATTTCAATCGAACGGGGCGAGAGTCACCGAGCCAGTCAACTGGCCGCGATTCTCGCCTCGTTCGTGTTTTCGACGGGATAGCGACTCGTATTCGAGCAGCTATTTCAGTTCGCGGTCAGCAGGTCGATACAGCAACGCGATCGGCAGCGTTAGGACGGCAAGCAGACCAAAGATTGCCGAGGGAGGCAGCCGGCAGGACTCACTCACGATCAGCGTATTCGCGCCGGCGATCAGCTTACCGATCACTCCGACGAACACCGCCGACAGCAGAATTCCGATCCAATTCACGAGATTCATTGTGCCAATCATCCGGCCTTTGAATTCTTCGGGTGGGCTTGATTGCAGCACGACTTGCAGCGGTACCACGAACAACCCCGCTGAAGCGCCGAGCACGACCATTGCAGCGCGCGCGCAGAACTCGGGCCAAGACCGTGAGTGGAGCATGGTGCTGAAAGCTTCTTGCCCGATCGGCGTTGTCGGCGCGGATCTCGCCAAGACGCTAATGACGACCAATGCCAGGCACCCGACTACGATGCCCCAGGCTCCGGCGCGGACCACTCCGAAGTTGATGCGTTGGCTCGACAACTTCCCGGCCGCGACACACCCCAGCGCGATGCCAATGCTTAAGAACGAGAGCAGCAGGCTCGTGCGTCCGTCGGCCAGTCCGAGTTCCACTTTTCCGAGCACGTTGACGGACAGGTTCACAACACCGCCGAGGAACCAGAACACCGACGTCAGCAGCAACACTCCTAAAAGAAACCGGTCGTTTCGCAGCATGCGCCAAGTGTCGGCACTGAGACCGAGTGCCGACACATCAAACCGCAAGTTGGGTTGTGCGGGCTTTGTCTTTCTCACCAGCAAGACGCACATCAAGCCAAACACCGCAATCACGACGGATGCCAAACTCAGCTTCCATAAAGCGCCGTCACCTTCGAGTCGCTCTTTGCCGAATCCCGCCGCCGCTTGACCGAGAATGATCGCGAGGAACGTCGTCATCTGAAACACGCCGTTGATTTGCGGCAGGTCTCGCTTTTGGAATAGCTCGGGCAGCACTCCATATTTGCACGGCCCGAAAAAGGTGCTGTGCAGGCTTAGTAAGAACAGCACGACAAAGACTGGCCAAAGTTCGTGAGTTCGAAAGGCAAGAACCCCCGACAAGGTGATGCCGATCTCCAAGGCCTTGTAAAGCACGATCCCGGCTTGTTTGCTGGTGCGATCCGCAACGAAGCCTGCGAGTCCCGAAAATAGAACCCACGGCAGCGCGAAAGTAACCTGTGCCAGAGACTGATATGAGTTGGGTTCGAGTCCACGTTGCACTGCGACATCAACGCACAACAAGAGCACCAATTGCTTGAACAGGTTGTCGTTGAATGCTCCAAGAAATTGCCCGGCAGTCAGTCCCCCAAACGAACGATCATGAAACGCTGCAGCGCCTCCTGATGAGTTTTCCACAGCTCCAGTTGAGTCGGACATAACGCTCCAATGGTTGAGTCTCTTAGCGTGGCGCGACGGTCTTCATTCCGCGCCACAGTCGCTCCAGCAGTGGCAAGCATTCCGCCGAGGGAGAGTGATCGGCATAGGCCAATCGAGCATAGAGTTGTGCCAGTTCATTGCCGTCAGCAGCCAGCGAGAGCTTATTGGCGATCAGACGTTGCCCAAACTCCAGCGGAGTTTGATCAGGACTGCGCGGGCACTGCTGCTCGGCGGCCCATGCTTGCAACGCTTCAAAGGTGTAGCGCACTAACTCGGACTGCGCGACTTTCCGCGCGCGACCTGTCGCAAAAGGATTTGAGAACTCCGCGAAGGTGCGCACCACTTCGGCTTCCGGGATCGGTGATTCCTGATCATCCGGAGTCGTTCGAGAAGACCACTGGAACAAGTTCAAGAACTCACGCCACAGATTGGCGAGGAAGTCGCGAATGGGTTTCCAAAATTTGATGACTCCCCACACAGCTACGAGTGCCAAGACGCCATACACGCCCCACCGAAATACCTTAGCGAGCGTCTCTGGGGTTGATGACGGCTTGGGCTGTGCATCCGGCGGTGGTGCCTGTTGCGGTGGAGTAGGATTGATTGCTGCCGGTTGAGCTTGTCCTGGTTGAGCCTGTCCTGGTTGAGCCTGTCCTGGTTGAGCCTGTCCTGGTTGAGCCTGTCCTGGTTGAGCTTGTCCTGGTTGAGCCTGTCCTGGTTGAGCCTGTCCTGGTTGAGCTTGTCCTGGTTGAGCTTGTCCTGGTTGAGCTTGTCCGGGTTGAGCTTGTCCGGGTTGAGGAGCTGGGGCGGTACCGGGTTGCTGCGAGTCCTTGGTTCCGTCCATTTTGAGCACGGCATGCTCAGACGCTTGTTCGATCTTGTCGCTCACGCGATCGATCATTGCAGTGAGAGTGAGTTCCCCCTGGGGCCGAGGCAGCAACAAACAGCTCACCAGGATGCCGAGGCCCAATGCTGTGCCCACGCCGACCCAAGTCGCAGCCATCGCGGGGGGCATCTGCAAGCCACGTTGCCTGAGGTAGCGACGTAACCCCAAAAAGCTGGTGAGCAGCAACAATCCCAACGCTGCGCCGACATAGATGAAGAGGCATTGAAACGCGAAACCACGTTCGGCACTCAGGCTGGGCGGGATTAAGTTTTGTCCAAACCCAAACACCGGCAGCGCAGCCAACGAGAAATACACGACCCACAAGCCCGGAGCATGAGGCCGTCCCGATCGCTCGCTCATGTTCAGCAGCAGACGCATCCACAACGGGCGACGCTTTGTGGGTCGAGTTGGCAGATTGTCACTCGTTTGAGCCGTCAGGTCCGCTTGGTTGCTGACTCCAGCCACTTGTAGCAAACCTTCACCAGACGCATCTTCGTTGTCGTCGATCAGCGTGCTATCCCAAGTCAGCTTGTCAGTCAGCCACCAAATCAGCGCCAGACATCCCATCACAGCCAGTGGCTTATCAGGGACGAATTTGAAAACCGCCAACGAGACAACAGCTCCCAGTCCGAGCGTGAAAAGTCCTGCATGAGCCCGTCCGCTTTCAATCGCGATGCGAGCAATCAGCACTGAGCCAACGACAAACCAAAACAAGATCCACTTCACGCGTGAGTCAAATTGCCCGCGATACAGCATGCCTTGCAAGAAGAACGTCAAGCTGCCGACCAACACCATGATTAGCAGTGGACAGACCGCGATCGCGAGGTAGTCAGCAAACGTCTTATCGGGCTTTTGCTTGGCCATCGAAATCTGCCTGAAGCAAGGCAAGAGACTGAAACACGCTGCGGAGCGTAGTGGCTCGTGCGATGCGATCCATGACGTAGCTAACAAGCGGCAACTGAGTCTGCAGTCCGAACAGGCATGCTGTCCGCAGCAGATCTCGTTGATTGAGGCCACAGGCTTACTGCGCGATGTCTTCTTAGTTGCGTCTTGATTTCAAACAAACGTTTGATAGATTTCAAACAAATGTTTGACCGATGAACTCTCTGAACGACCAGAGCTACAGATTGGAGGAGTGACTCGTATGGATGAGACGCAACTCAAGTTGCTCGACGCCGCTGGACCAATCTTTGCTGAACGAGGCTATCGAGCCACCACCGTGCGCGAGATCAGTCAGGCGGCGGGTACGAATCTCGCCGCCATCAGTTACCACTTCGGCGACAAAGAGAGCTTCTATGTTTCCGCCGTCCAACATGCTGCGCGAGGCTGCATGGATCGAGTGCCATTACCAACCTTCGAGCCTGATATGCCGGCTCGCGAGCGGCTCTTTGTGTTCGTGCTCACCATGCTCAATCGTGTCGCCGTTGATCATGAGCCTGCTTGGCACGCTCAACTGTTGATGCGCGAAATGGTATTTCCAACGCGAGCATGTGCAGAGTTTGTGCGTGATTTCGTTCGACCGATGCACGATCTCCTGATGTCGATTCTTGTGGAGTTGATCCCCACTGTGCCTCCGCAACGCCGATGGTTGTGCGCCGCCAGCATTGTTGGGCAATGCCTGCATCATCGCTTTGGCCGGGCGGTTATGAGTGAACTCTCTGGCGGTTCGTCGGGGTTGCGATTTGGCGTCGAGACGCTGGCTCGGCATATCACAGACTTCAGTGTCGCCGCACTCGTTCAAGCGGCGACGTATGCGGTTCCCAAGGTGAAGTCAGCAGCGAAAGGTCGGAAGAAATGAGCCAACTCATGTTCTCACCGGGCAGTGACATTCACAGCGAGACCACAGCATGAAATGGATCGCACTCAAGATGTTGCTGGGAGATCGCGGCAAGTTTCTGGGACTCATCTTCGGCGTCGCGTTCGCGACGTTGTTGATGTCTCAGCAAGTGTCGATCTTCATGGGCATTTTGAAACGCACAGCCAGCCAGATTCTGGATGTGCGCGATGCCGATATCTGGGTCATGGACAACAAGGTGCGGTTCATCGACGAGGTTCCGCCTCTCGCAGATGGTGACTTACATCGCGTACGCGGCGTGCCTGGAGTGGCCTGGGCCGTGAAGCTGTATAAGTCGCAGTTGCTGACGCGGTTGGAAGATGGCAACTCACGCACGGTGATTTTGTTCGGCATTGATGACGCGACCTTTGTGGGTGCTCCGGCTGAGATGATCATCGGCAAGCTGTCCGACTTGAAGCAGCCTGATGCGTTCATCGTCGATAAGGCTGGCTACGAATACATGTGGCCGAACGAGCCTTACCGATTAGGCCGCGAGATTCAGATCAACGAACGGCGCGCCGTACTTGTCGGCGTGTGCAAAGCGTCCGCGCCCTTCACGACCTTGCCAATCCTGTATGCCAAGTATTCCACGGCAGCGAACTACGCGCCGAAAGGACGTCGCATGCTGTCATTTGTGTTGGCCCACCCAATGGATGGCGTCTCCGCGACAGATGTCTGCCGCCGCGTCGAGCGGCAGACCGGTTTGATGGCGCTGACTCAGGACGAGTTCTTCTGGAAGACGATCGTTTATTTCCTCGGTTCAACAGGTATCCCAGTCAACTTCGGGATCACGATTGCGTTGGGATTCATTGTCGGTGCGGCCGTGACCGGGCAGACGTTCTACCTCTTCACCATCGAAAACTTGCGGCAATTCGGAGCACTCAAAGCCATGGGCGTCAGCAATGGGCGGTTGGTGGGCATGATCTTGTTGCAAGGATTCTTGGTGGGAGCGATCGGCTGTGGCATTGGCATCGGTCTAACAGCATTTTTCTTTGTGGGCACCAGTCATGTGACGGTCCTGGCGGGGCTCTTCATGACATCCACAGCGGTGATCGGCACCGGCAGTGCCGTGTTACTCATCATCATGTTGACTGCATTGGCGAGCATTCATCGTGTGCTCGTGCTCGAACCAGCGGTCGTGTTTCGGGGCTAGACACCATGCTGAGCCAATTCTTCTCATCGCGACGAGCCATACCACAAGATGCCACGAACTTTGGTGGTGCAGCCGTTGTGTGTCGTCACGTCTCAAAGCACTTCGGATCGGGCGACACGCGGACCATCGCGCTGGATGGTGTGGACCTGGAGGTTCAGACGGGACGGCTCACGTTGTTGGTCGGGCCATCGGGCTGCGGCAAGACAACGCTCATCTCGATCATTGCGGGATTGCTCGATGTGTCCGAGGGTGAGGTGGAAGTCTTTGGTATGCCGTTGCACCAGCTACGAGGTCGGCGATTGGTTCAATTTCGTGCCGAGCGGATTGGTTTCGTCTTCCAGCAATACAACCTCTTGCCAGCGCTGACCGCCGCAGAGAACGCCGCCGTGCCGTTGATCATTGGTGGTCAATCGCGACGTGTTGCAGTGCGTCGAGCGGCAGACATGCTCGCGGCCGTGGGACTCGCAGATCGCGTGCGGTCTTACCCGAATCAACTGTCCGGCGGACAACAGCAACGCGTGGCGATCGCTCGCGCCTTGGTCAATGAGCCCCAATTGTTGGTCTGCGACGAACCGACTGCGGCGCTCGATGCGAAGTCGGGGCATACCGTGATGGAGTTACTCAAACAGGTTGCGGTGCAACCGAATCGCGCGGTCATCGTTGTGACACATGACAGCCGAGTGTTCGATGTTGGCGACGAGATCATCGAGATGGCCGACGGACGAGTGGTGCAGAGCGCGAGCAGGAATCTCGGCGAACGGAGAACCGCGAATGATCTCATTTCCGCTGACCTTCAGCCTCAGTCCACAACATGCAGCACATGACCGGAGCAACCACACGGAGAACCAAGATGTCACGTTTCTTCATCAACCTCGTTCTGCCCCTGATCGCGCTGGCGATGGGGGTCTTTGGGATCGCACATGTACTGCAAGGGTCGCAACCTGTGCCGTCATTGCCTCCGCCTGTCGAGCCCGTGCGCAGTCCATTCGGCTCCAGTCTGGCCGCAAGTGGACTGGTTGAGCCGAAGTTTGAGAGCATTGCCATTGGCTCGGCGTTGTCGGGCATCGTGCTCGAAGTGTTCGTGCCCGCCGAGTCGGTCGGAAGCCAAGTTGCCGTCGGCGATCCACTCTTCCGAGTCGACGATCGGCATTTGAAGGCTCAACTGGCGCTGCAAACGGCGAATCTGGAATCATCGCAGGCGTTGCTCGCGAAACTCGAAGCATTGCCACGACTGGAAGAACTGCCACCGCTGGAGGCCAAGGTGCAAGCGATGGTCGCCCAGCGATCACGATTGCTCGACCAGTTCGAACGTTCGAGGCAACTGTTTTCGACCAAGGCAACGACCGACGAAGAATTGACTCAAAGGCGACTTAATTACGAAGAAGCCGAGCAGAAACTCACTCAGTCCAAGAGCGAACTGGACTTGCTCAAAGCCGGTGCCTGGAAGCCTGAGATTGCGATTGCGAAAGCGGCGATCGCCATCGCCGAGGCTCAAGTTCAACAGACGCAAACCGAGATTGATCGTGCCTTGGTAACAGCTCCCGCCGCAGGTGAAGTGCTACAAGTCAATGTGCGCCCCGGACAAGCTGTCTCCACGCAACCGGGCCAAGCCTTGATCTTGTTGGGCGACAATTCGGAACGTCGCGTCCGAGTCGACATCGACGAGCACGACATTCCGCGTTTTAACTCACAAGCCCGCGCCAAAGCTTTTCGACGCGGCGACGCGGAGACCGAACTCAACTTGCGTTTCGTGCGACTCGAACCGTACGTCGTCCCCAAGAAAGCCTTAACGGGTGACAACACGGAGCGCACCGACACACGCGTCTTGCAAGCGATCTACGCCATCGAAGCCGCCGCAGTCCCGGTCTACGTCGGTCAACAACTCGATGTCTTCATTGAAGGGCAGAAGTAACCGCCACATCGAATCAAACCAACAAACTCGCCGCCTAATAACGCCTTCATGGTGCGCATCTGGGCTTTATCAATTTGACACCGCCTCAACCGGCTTCTTGGCGAGGTAGACGTAGTCGAGGCCGAACATGTTTCCCGGCGCGGCTTTGGGGTTTGAGCCTTTGATTTCGATGACCAGTTTGTGATTGCCTGACTTAACCGTGTGAGTGCCGAGGGTTAGCGGGCCGGAGTGGATGACGTCGGGGACATTGAAGCCGTCGATGGCGGGGCCGATGGGTTTGTCGTCAAGGGACAGTTGCACGATGCCGTAGTCGCGGGCTTTCGTCAGGCCGATGTAGATCTCGTAGTCGCCGTCAGCAGGGACCGGTAACTCCAGCGTCAACTTGTCGCCGGGTTTGCCGCCGGTCCACCAGAGTTGATCGCCGCTCCATTGGTGCTTGCCCTTCGCGAAGCCGCTCATGCCTTGAATGCTCGAACCGCCGCCCGTGCGGCTGAGTAGTTTTAATTGCTCGCCTTCGAGGGCTCCGGGGATGCGCTTCGTTTGAGCGTTCATGATCGGTCCGGCTCCGGGCAGCGGCACCTGACTCGTCGCGGCGAGGTACGCGATGAGGTCTCGCTGCTCGTCGGGCTTCAGTTGTTGAAGCTGACCTTCGGGCATCATCGAGATCGGCTGCACCGTGCGAGATTCGATGTCGGCTTTCGGGATCGTCACCACTTCGTTGATCGTCTGCATGACCAGCGCGGTTGCGTTGTCCTCTTTGACGAGCCCGTTGACGACTCGGCCATCCTTCAGTTCGAGCGCCGTCATTTGATAGTCGCGACCAATCACGGCACTCGGGTCCAAGATGTTTTCGAGGATGTAGTCGATGTTACCTCGGTTCGAGCCCGTGATGTCCGGGCCGATCTTGCCGCCTTCGCCGAAGAGCCTGTGGCACTTGGCGCAGGTCTTGTTGAAGACCGCTCGGCCCGACGGCAGATCGCCCGCCGCAACGATGCCGGGCTTCAGCTTGGCTTTGAATTCGGCGATCAACTTTTGCTTGTCCTCGGCAGTCGTGCGGATCGAGCCCCACACATCGCTCAGCCGCTTCGTGAGGTCGTCGTTCTTCAGCCGCAGCATTTGCCCGACCGTGAACGCCGACAGATCCGTGCGCGGGATGTCTTTCTTCTCGATCGCCGCCAACAGCGCGAGCGACGTATTCGGCCGCGCGGCCAGAGTGGTGATCGCGTCTTGTTTCTCGTCGTCGGTGAAGGTTTTGTAAGCCTTCAAGATCGCGGGCGCGGTGTTGTCGTCGGCGAACTGCGCGAGGGCTCGCAGAGACGCGCGACGCACTTCGATGTCGCGGCGGACTCGTTCCAGATCGGCGTTCGTCGGAATGGTTTGAGTGACCGCTGCGATTTGAAGTTCGGGCGTCGCGATCAAGTGTTGCAGCAGCTTCGGCAGCTCGGCGTCTTTGCCGGTAACGAGTGCTTCCAGAGCTTGCAGCCGCGCATCCGCGTCGGCCCGAATGTCACCGACGATGTTCCTCAAGGCCGGGAAGATCGACTTGTCGCCGAACTTCACGGTGATGAACTGCGCCTTCTGTCGCACATCCGCAACGGGATGCGTCGCGAGCTTCTCATAGACCGTCGGCCAACTCGCGGGCATTTTCAGTTGGCCTTGCTTGCTCACACTGGCGACGACTTCATCGAGCATCTGCCGCTGCGTCGCATCGTCTGTAGTTTTTGCGACAGCTTCGAGCAGCGCGGCTCGACCCGCGTCGTCGCTCGCCAGTCGGCGGTAAATGAGCTGTGTGACCTTCGGCAGTTTTGACCGTTCGGCCAGCGCGAGGCCGCGAGCGGGGACTTCTCCCACCATCGGCTCGATGCCGTACCAAACCATGAGCGGCAAGTTGTGATCATCGTTGTCGGCGGCATGACTCAGCAGGGCTAATGCGATCGCTTCTTTCGTCGGCGACATCTCTGCCGATAGCCGTTGCAGAGCACTCGCCAAGTACAAGCGGACGATCGGCGACGTCGTGCGTTCGGCCAGTGGTTGCAGGTGCTGGAAGAGTTGTTGCACATGCCGCGACTTGTCCTGCTGCCAGTCGCGATTCTCCAGCAGAAGCTGAATCGCCCAGCTCGTCAGGTATTCGTTGGCTCGGTCCTGCAGGAACATATTCAGCAGATAGACCTCGCCCTTCTTGAACGAGTTCTTCTCGATGTCTTGCTCGGGAATCGATTGCGCGAGTGCATGCAACGTCCACAACATCCGCAGCATCTTCGGCACGCTCTTGTCACCGGCAATCTCGGCCAGCGTCTTATTCATCGCCATGCCGACTTCGGGAGTTGCCTGTAACACTTGCGACAGCTTGCCGGTTGCCGCTCGCTCTTGCAGAACCTTGCGAGCCATCCGCGCGTGCCACTCGTTCGCATGACCTTGCAGCTTGAGGAGCTCGACTTCACTCAGCTTCGTGAGATCAACCGGCATCGGCTTTCGATCGCCGTAGCTGACTCGATAAACGCGGCCGTTCGTGCGGTCCCAGATCTCGGGCTGACGACGATGGCAGGCGTTCTTGTCGTACCAGTCGATGATGTAGACCGCGCCGTCAGGACCAGTCTTCAAGTTGATGGCTCGGAACCAACGATCGTTCGCGAAGACAAAATCATTCCCGTGAGTGCCGACATAGCCCGAGCCGCGCGGCTTCAGGATGTCATTATTAATACGGTTGCCGTGAATGTTGGCCATGAACAGCGTGTTGCGATAACGCTGGGGAAAATTGTCGCCGAGATAGATCATCGCTCCGGCATGAGCGTGACCGCCGCCAGCCTCATGCGTGCTGTCATGAGCGACCGCTGTGTTGCGTCCCCACCAAGCATGATCGGCGATGCTGCCGGCATAGTGAGCGTGATCGGCGATCGTCTTGATGTCGTCGAAGGTGTAGGGATTGAAGTGCTGCCCCGCCTGCCGCTGATAACGCCCGCCTTGAATGACGTGATACAGATGAGGAATCACGCACGCCGTGATGAAAGCTTGCCCGTGCTCGTTGAAGTCGACTCCCCATTGATTGCTCGCCCCGTGAGCGAAGACCTCGAACTGATGCCGCACCGGGTGATAGCGCCAGACAGCGGCGTTCATCGGGACTCGCTGCTCATCACTCGTGCCGGGCTTGCCGACCTTTGAGTGCGTGAAGACGCCATGACAGCCATAGAGCCAACCATCGGGCCCCCAGATGAAACCGTTGAGCGTCTCATGAGTGTCCTGCCAGCCGAAGCCGTCGAGCAGCACCGTCGCGCCGATAGGGACGTCTTTGGGGAATTGCAAAGTAGCAGGCACACTCCGTGTGCCGTCCGTCGCATTGACCGCCGAAGTCGCTGACGAAATCGCTGCTTGATCTGCGTTTGGCTGCGGCACACGGAGTGTGCCTGCTACTTTGGAATCCGGCACATCGTCGCCGTCGCGATCGGGGATAAACATCAAATACGGAGCCGCTCCGACCCACACGCCGCCGAAGCCGACCTCAAGTCCGCTGACGAGATTCAGCCCTTCGATGAAGACCTTGCGAGTCTCAAACGTCCCATCGAGATCCTTGTCTTCGAGGATGATGATCTTGTCTTTGCCTTCACCTTCAGGAGCGCGTTCGGGATAGGTATGAGCTTCCGCGATCCAGATGCGTCCTCGCGCATCGAAGGCGAACGCGATCGGCTGATGCACGAGCGGTTCACCGGCAGCAAGCTGCACTTTGAAGCCTTCAGGAACGGTCATCGCCTTCGCAGCTTCTTGAGGAGACAGCCCCTCATTCGGAGCGAGTCCATTGCCCGTCGCCTTTGCCGCCTGCTCGCGCGACATCGGCTGAGCGGCCTCCCACTCCGCCTTCGTGACTGCATGCCGATGTTGGACATGCACGAAGGCCCCGCGCTTGTTGCCGACAATGACATCCGGCACGCCGTCATTGCTGACGTCGACGATTTTTACTTCGACGCCAACGCCCGAGTTGTCGTCAATGAGGTAGGGAATGAAACGCAGTGGAGAGTGGAGAGTAGAGAGTGGAGAGATGTCGGATTTTTTCTTCTCTCCACTCTCCACTCTCTCACTCTCCACTCGTCCGCCGCGCACCGTCTTAAACCAATAAATCACCGGAGCCGCCCCCGGATCGGGATCGCCATTCGGCCCATGAGCCCAATAGCGCTTGCCGGTGACGATGTCCTTCACGCCATCGCCGTCGATATCCGCGAGGTCGATCGCATGCAGTTGCGAGAAGACCAATCCGTAAGCGTTCTTGTCGGGAGTCGCTCCCATGATCATGTGCGGGACAAAGTTGATCGCACCGCCATCGCCCTTTGATGCCTCGTACCAAACCAGCCCATGCCCATGCGCCGCGAGCGACGTCAGCACGTCGTTATCGCCATCGCCATCGAAGTCATACGCAAACATCTGAGCCCCGCCCGGCCCCGCGAACTGGAACTCATGCTTCTTCCAAACGGGATCGCCATCGAGCGACTTCGGCTGCTCCCACCAGCCGTTCTTTTCGAGCAAGTCCGGCTTGCCATCTCCGTTGACGTCGCCCACTCCGAGCCCGTGTGTAAATTTTCCTCCAGCCGCATTCGTTGAGATGCGGCGGAACTTCCATGCGAGTTTCGGATCGGTTCCGGGTTCAGCAACCCCAAAGAACCCGCCCGAGCTACAAACGATCTCGCGTTTCCCGTCGCCCGTGATGTCAACGAAGGTCGGCGACTCGTTATCGACCGGCTCAAGGACTTTGTGTCGAACCCACATGCCCTCTTTGCCAGCGGGGTTCTCGAACCAAGAAGCATCCACTCCGGGGAAGCCGAGAATGAGAATGTCCTCCCAACCATCGCCATTGAAGTCCTGCGAGTACGCAAAGAAGTTGTCCGAGTACCCCTTCGGATCAAACGGCTTCGGCGGGTAGTAAGCATGAGCCTTCTTGAACTCCGGCCCCTCATACCAAAACGGCCCCGCGACGATGTCCGTCTTGCCGTCCTTGTTGAAGTCCCCGCTGCCGGCTCCCTCTGAGAAGAACACACTTGAGAGCTGCTGTTTGTGCCAATGACTGAGGATGTGTTGTTGTGGGGCGTCGCTCTGTTGAGCGTTGGTCGTGCTCGCAGTGGCCAACACAGCCAACAACACGGCCAGAACGCCGGGGACGGCAAGGATCGATGAGATAAATGAAACGCGTTGCCAGCCGGGCCGATCGAATTGAGCCGCCATGATTCCTCATTGGGTTAGAGATCGAGATGCTCGAAGTCGCGACAATGATTCTGGCAACCGCCTTTCTGTAACCAAAGGGATTGGCAGGTTTGCCCATTTGCGCAGGGCGTTTGCCAGTTCAGACATGGTTCACGAACGCGATGGAACTTCGAACTCGTCTGGAGTGGCGGGTAACTCGTGTTGGCTGACTGAAACACCTTTGCTACAAGCCGCCGCCGTTGAAAACGACCCACCAGGTCGCGCGTTCGCATCAAGTGATCAGCAACGTGCCGCCAACATTTTTTGTGACAAGGATGTCCTCATGCCTGCTTTTACTCGCGATCAGATCGCGGAGACCGTGCTGCGTGCGATCGACAATCTCAACCCTCAACTGCCCACAGATCGGCAGTTGGAACGCAGCCTGACGGCACGTTTGTTTGGTCGCGAAGCGCCGCTCGACTCGCTGGGTCTCGTCAACTTCATTGTTGCGGTTGAAGAACAACTATCCGATGACCTCGACCTGACGATCACGTTGGCCAATGAGAAAGCGATGTCGCGCAAGACCAGCCCATTCCGCTCGGTTGACGTGTTGATCGACTTTGTGATGGAGATGCTGGCGGATGACATGGCTGCTGCGGCCTAGGAGGCTGTTGAATTTCGTGGGACACGGTTCAACGAACTCGGATTGCTTGAAGTGAGAGTACTCAAATCGTGCTCCATGTGTGTTTCAGCAGGCTGTCCGAAAAATCTCACGGGAAGCAACGCCGATCGCAGTTCCAACCAGAGGGATCAGTCATCCGCCCGGACGAGTAGCCCTGTCTTGATCTGCATTCTGTCAGAGTTCATCCGTGGATCTTCGGTCTTGAAACTCTGAAGGACTCACAGATCGACACAGAAGGAAGACAGATGAAAGCATTGTTGGAATGGCTGGTGAATGCGTCTTGAATTCACAGCGTGAGTGAGGGCGCAGCTAGCAATCATCCTCGTTGAACCATCCATCCTCGTTCGCGCTGTGGGTTAGCGAGCGCTGCTCGGACAGGCTCCTCGGCCGGCGAGTGTTCGCACTTCGATGCGGCACGTACTGTCGCAACTCAGGACAATTCATGGCACGCACGATCGTCATCACGGGAACTCGCAAAGGCATTGGCCGGTTTCTCGCCGAGAGTTATTTGGCACAAGGCGACCAAGTCATTGGTTGCTCGCGCGAACCGAACGACTTGCAGCACTCGAACTACCGGCATCATTGTCTTGATGTCGCCGCTGAAGACGGAGTGAAGAAACTCTTTAACGCGACGCGTAAAGAGTTCGGGAAATTGGATGTCCTCATCAACAACGCGGGGATCGCGTCGATGAATCATTCACTACTCACACCGCTGTCGACCGTCGAACGAGTGCTGAGCACGAATGTCACGGGCACGTTTCTGTTTTGCCGCGAGGCCGCTCGCTTGATGCAGAAGAAGCAATTCGGACGCATCGTGAATTTTGCGACGGTCGCGGTGCCGTTGAAGCTCGACGGTGAAGCCATCTACGCGGCTTCGAAAGCGGCCGTCGTATCGCTGACAGAAGTCTTGTCCAAAGAGTTTGCGCCGCTGGGCATCACGGTGAATGCAGTCGGGCCAACACCTGTGAAGACGGATCTCATTCGTAACGTGCCTGAGGACAAGATTCAGGCGCTGCTCGATCGGCAGGCAATCCACCGCTTTGGCGAGTATCGCGACGTCGCCAACGTCATCGACTTCTTCATCAGTCCGTCGAGTGACTTCGTGACAGGCCAAGTCATCTATCTCGGGGGAGTGTGACTTCATGCGAAGCGCTGGGCCTCGACTCTGGCTTGTTTTTCCAAAACGGTGCCGAAGAACCTTGACCCTTGCCGAGCCTTCCGGGAGAACACGTCCGCCTTTGGTGAAGAGCCGAATGAGGCTGAATTTGTGAGAATTCTTCGCTGTTCTTGGAAGAATTTGACACAGTGATTTGACTCATCGGTCGATCACTTTAGGCGTCCCGGTTCGAACGCTACGGCGAGCGAACCGCTGATCTTTGATAGTCAGATCTCTCAAACTAAACCGGCGGAGGCTTCAAAATTCTTTGATCGGTCTGGATGGCTCAAGGTGAGTGCCTAGCACTACCTCATCCCACCTTTCTTCAAGCGACTCTACCGTCGCTTTGGGCGAGAGATTTGATTTATAGAGCCGCAGTCCTTTCGGGGACTGCGGCTTTCTTCGTTTCAGGAACATCCAGACAACTTGCTCGCTTTGGCCGGCACGCGACGCACGTCGGTCGGATCCTTCTCACAACACCGCCGAGGCCCCGAGGAATTGTGCCGATGAGCACTTTGATCAAAGTGGGCGGCAGCTTGTTGTCGCTGCCGGATTTGAAAGCACGCTTGGAGTCATTGATCGTCAGCCTCAATGCTGGACAAGTTGCGTTGTTAGTTGGTGGTGGTGAAGCGGCCAATGCTGTGCGGCAATGGGATCACGTCTTTCACTTCACTCCCGAGATCTCGGATGCGCTCGCGATTGAATCGCTCAGTCTTACTGCACTACTGGTCGAACGCCTGCTGCCGCAATCACGCCGCTGTTTAAGCCGTGAAGAGGTTCAGGCCTGCTGGGCCACAGGGTTTATTCCGATCGTTAATCCCAGCTCGATCATTCCACAGTTGCAACGTGCCGGGGCCAGTCCACTGCCCGCGAGTTGGTCCGTGACAAGTGATTCGATCGCCGCTTGGATTGCGTGGCATTGGCCCTTTGAGCGCATGCTCTTCGCCAAGTCGGTCGAACTCCCCCAGGACCTCGCTGTGACCGATGCCGTTGATGAGTTTGTGAAGTCACTCCTGCCTCAAGTGAAGTCGGTTTGGTGGTGTAACCTGCGACGAGATCCACTGAGTTGTGCTGAATGCAAGACACGCTGACTCGGTCGAGTGCTGACGATAAAACGCTCGCCACTGAAGCAACTCCATCAACCAAGAAGCCGCATTGTGACTGATTTCAACACTCTCTTTTCACAGTTTGCTGAACTGCTCGCTGCGCCCGATCTCAATGCTCGACGAGCGGAGTTTGCGTCAAGCGTTGCGCAACTCGGTGAAGCGCTCGCGCAGCACGAGCGAGATCTTCGCGGCTTGGATCGGCGCGTTGAGCAACTGGAGATTGGGTTGGTCTACACCGATCGCGGTTGCGGCGCGTGAACAACTTCGAAGACGAACCTCTTTAGCGAACGGATGCGATGAGTACTGGCACAGCAACGACGAAGAAGTCGAACTACACCGGAGCAGACATCGAAGTCTTAGAGGGTCTGGAAGCCGTGCGGCGGCGACCCTCAATGTATATCGGCGGTGTAGATAACCGCGGCTTACATCACCTGTTATGGGAGATCGTCGATAACTCAGTCGACGAGTACCTCGCCGGCGAATGCACCGAGATCAAAGTCATGCTGCACAAAGACGGTGCGTCGATGACCGTCTCCGACAACGGGCGCGGCATTCCTGTCGACATTCATCCGACGTTGAAGAAGCCGGCGCTGGAAGTTGTGCTCACCGTGCTGCATGCGGGCGGAAAATTCTCGAACAAGAATTATGCGAGAAGCGGTGGCTTGCACGGCGTCGGTTCGTCTGTCGTCAATGCGCTGTCGGTGGAAATGCGCGCGACGGTACATCGCGATGGCTTCGAGTATCAGCAAGAGTATCGACGCGGGACGCCTCAAGGCCCGGTCAAGAAAGTGAAACCATTTCGTGGGCACGGCACCGAGATCTACTTCCGTCCTGACGAACAGATCTTTCGACAGATTGCCTTCCGTGCCGATGTCATCAAGCAGCATCTTGAAGACATCTCGTTCATTCACGGCGGCCTGAAGATCACTTTCGTGGATGAGCAGAAAGGCGAGACGACGAACTACGCACATCCCGACGGTATTACGGCGTACCTCGACAAGATCACCAAGGAAGAGCAACGCAAAGAGGTACATCCCGAGTTATTCACAGCGGTCAAAGACTTCGATGAGGGCACGCGCGTGGAAGTGGCTTTGCGTTGGACGGACTCGACAGATTCTTGGGCACGCAGCTATGTGAATGGTATTCGCACGCATGCGGGTGGCACGCACGAGAACGGTTTGAAGTCGGGCATCTCGAAGGCCATTAAGAACTACATGGAGGTGCATGAGATTCGTCCGAAGGGCATCACTATTTCGCCGGACGACATCCGTGAAGGCACTTGCGCCATCCTGTCGGTCTTCCTTACCGATCCAATGTTCCAAGGTCAGACGAAGGACAAGCTGAACAACCCCGAGATGCGCGGCATCGTCGAGGGCGCCATCCGCGGGGCGTTGGAGCAGTTCCTGAACTCCAACCGTACCATCGCCGACCTGGTCGTGAACCGGGTCATCCAAGCCGCGCGGGCGCGGCTGGCGAGCCGCAGCGCCGAGGA
>Ga0172376_10002354_pt1 | contig 23253 bp, 18 predicted proteins | sample Lak35m_FD_121114 | JGI IMG/M metagenome (GOLD analysis project Ga0172376, IMG submission 121114) | Freshwater microbial communities from Kabuno Bay, South-Kivu, Congo - kab_092012_35m | ecosystem: Environmental > Aquatic > Freshwater > Lake | place: Democratic Republic of the Congo: South-Kivu... | reverse complement strand
CCCGTTGCCCGCAGCGCGAATGCCGATTACGATGCGAGTCTTGCCGCACATTCCGACTTCGGGGAGTTCGCCGACGATGACTCACAGATTCTGGTTGCGCCTTTGCCTGCTGCATTCGCTCGCAATCCCCAGCTATTCCCACCTGGCCGCCGCGGATAAGCCCGTCGTCGTGCTCGTCGGCGATTCGATCCGCATGGGCTATGCGCCCGAGGTGATCAAGGCCCTGGGGCCGATCGCCGAGATCCGCAGCCCCGAGCCCAACGGAGGCGATACGGCCAACGTGCTGAAGAACCTGGACGAATGGGTCATTTCGGCCAATCCGAAAGTCGTGCACCTGAACGCCGGTCTTCATGACCTCAAACTCGATCGCAAAACCGGCAAGTATCAGGTTTCTCTGGAAGACTATCAGGCCAATCTGAGGAAGATCCTCGAACGGATCACCAAGGAAACGAAGGCGACCGTGATCTTTGCGACGACGACGCCGGTTCTGGATGACCGGCACGCGGCCAACAAGCCCTTCGACCGCAAGGACGCCGACGTGCGGGCCTATAACGGGGCCGCCATGCAGGTGCTGAGAGACTTCCCGGAAGTCAAAATCAACGATCTTTACGCATTCGTCAAAGCCCGTGAGCCCGAAAAGGCCCTGGTGGCCGATGGCGTTCACTTCACGCCCGAGGCTTCGAAAACGTTGGGCAAGCGCGTGGCCGAAGTGATCCGGCTGACGGGCGTCGCCCCGCCGGTTTTCGTGGCTTCGCGCACGAAGTCAGCCCCGAAGCTCGACGGCAAGGCCGACGAACCCGCCTGGGCCGATGCCAAGGCGATCACGTCGTTCGGCGCCTTCTGGGCCGGACAGAAGGCGAAGCACCCGCACACGGCCCGGATTTTGTGGGACGACGAGGCCATGTACTTCCACGCCGAACTGCCGGACGAATACCTGAAGGCTTACGGCAAGAAGCGTAACGACACACTCTGGCTGGGCGACGTGTTCGAGCTGTTCTTCAAACCCAGCAAGGAACGCCCGGAATATTTCGAACTTCAGGCCAACCCGCTGGGCACGATTCTGGAACTGCCCTTCCCCCGCCGCGGTTATTCATTCGAGAAGCTCGCCGCCCTGCCCCATCAGGGGATGACGGTCGCCGTGGACGTGCAGGGCTCGCTGGATGATCCCGGCAAGGGCGACAAGAAATGGTCCGTCGAAGGCCGCATTCCCTGGACGCTGTTCGAAGCCACGGGCGGCCGGCCCAAGCCGGGCGACGAGTGGACATTCCAGCTCAGCTTCTATGACTACGGCCCCGAGGGCACCGAGCCGGAACTGGGCTCGTGCGCGCCGTTGACCATCGGCAACTATCACCGATACGAAGACTACGCCGGCCTCCGGTTCGCGGGTGACGAATGATCCATTGTCGCTACGGAACCACGCTTTCGATCGTCTTCGGCCTGGCGATTCTGTCAGCCGTATGCGCTGACGGTTTCGCCGCCGACAAGCCGGGGGTCGTCGGGCTTGGGCCCGACGGCCCCGCCCTTGAACGCGTCGTGATCGACGCCGACTTTCCCGGGGCGTATCAGGTGGAAATCGCCGATGTCAACGGCGACGGCAAGCCGGACATCGTCGCCTTGGGCAGCGGCTCGGTGGCGTGGTACGAGAACCCGACCTGGATCAAGCAGGTCGTGAGTGACCCGATGACTTCGCCGGGTGTGATCAGCACGGCCACGCGCGACATCGACGGCGACGGTAAGGCCGAGATCGCGATCGCTTACGAATTCGAGATGAACGTGCCGGCGAAAGGCAAGCTTTTGATCGCTCGCCAGGGCGAAAAGGGCTGGACATACGAAAAGCTCGGCGACTTTCCGAGCATTCACCGGCTGCGCTGGGGTGATTTTGACGGTGACGGCAAGGCGGATCTGGTGGTGGCCCCGATTTTCGGGGCGACGACGAAGCCGCCGGCGTTTCAGGGACAGGGAGCGAACCTGGTCGTTCTGTTCGGTGATGCGAATCTCAGGATGGATGGGCCTGAGGATCGCCGGTTCCGGAATCGCGTGATCGACCGCCTGCCCGTGATGCACGCGATCGCCGTGGTGCGCTGGACCGATACGTCCCGCGACGAAATCCTGAGCGCCACCAATAACGGCCTTTCGATCCATCGCGATATGGCCCACGTCGAACACCCTAACTGGGCCAGCAAACGTCTGTCGCGCGGCGCGCAAGGCACGGCACCCAAGATCGGAGCCAGCGAGGTACATCTCGGCAAGCTCGCCGACGGCCGGAAGTTCCTGGCCGCGATCGAACCCTGGCATGGGACTGACGTGACCGTCGTCGTAGAGAAAGAGCTGCAAGGCGACCCATACCTTGAGAACTTCGTTGAGAAACAGGTCCTCGACACTTCCCTCATCGACGGCCACGCCCTGTGCGTGGCGGACATCGACGGCGACGGCACCGACGAAGTCTTCGCCGGCTACCGTGGCAAGGGCACGAGCGTGATCGGTTACCGGCGCGTGGGCGATGCCTGGCAACGGTACGTGATCGACGACACCATCGCGGCGCAGGATCTGCGTTCCGGCGACGTGGACGGCGACGGCCACCCCGATGTGGTGGCAGTGGGCGGTGCGACGAAAAACGTGATGCTCTATCGCACGGTTCGGCCCTGAGTGAACTGACGAATCTAAAGATCTTCGATATTTGGATTTACGATCGATCGACCGGAACACAGTGGTCACGGTTCGTCGTCAGTTTCGGTGTCGAACTGAAGTCGATTCGGAAAAAATTCGCCGAAAATCTGGACTTTTTGTCGTCCGTTCCGAAGGATTCCGACGTATTGGAAGTGTGGAACGCAAGGATCACGGTCGCGAAGGATCGCGGGATTTTCTCAAGCACGTAGCCCGAAGCCTTTCTTACTGACGCACATCAAGAGTTGACATCTGGACAGGCAAACCGGTGCGAATGGAGGTCACTTGGCCATGTCCGATCGAAATCCCGAAACGAAAATCTGGACGAACCGGATCCTGTTCGAGAATCTTGGCGAGAACTTCAGCCGGGATCTGGAACGTCTGTTTCCGCGTGCTATATTCAGTGGTGAGAGTGGTGCACGAATAGCGGAGCCAGTGGAATGGCAGCCTGACCCGGAATGGGACTTGTTTCCCGGTTTCGAGGGTCGAGGCATTGAGCAATTGCTTGGGAAGGCGAGTACCGGAAGCGATCTTCCGGATACGCTCGACGCGGGGGCAGGTGCCTCATGCACTTCATCGGATACAAAATCGAAGTGTCGCGGAGGGAGGGGTTCCTTTCCCATGAGTTTTATTCAGCGATTCCTGGAACGGGTCCTGCGGAACAGTCCCAGACGCATGGCCCGGACGAGCTTCGAAGATCTCAGCCAGGATGAGCTGGACGCGCATCTTCAAGTCGGCCGCTACGGCGACTACCTGCTGACGGACGCGATCCGGCCGAGCTTCGGCCTGGAGATCGTCCCGCGGGAAGGCTATCGCCGCGATACGTACCGCGATCCGGAAACGGGCGCCACCATGCCCGTCCTGGCCGCGAGCGTCTCCGCCGAAAGGCTCTTCGACGTCTTCATGGAACTGCTTTCGCCCCTGGGCGAAGAAATCGACGTGGTGATGGAGTCGAGCCACGAAAGTGAGCCCGGCTTACATGCCGATATGTATCGTGAACATATGGACAGCGTGATCTTCAAGAGTACGCTCTATGACTACGAAGAGCTTCTGCTGAACGATGGCTGCACCGGTCTGGCGGCCTTGAACCCCAACGGGCCAATGGAAGTTCAGTTCGACGAGCACAAGCTGATCTTCGTCTACGCCCACGACCTCGCCCCGTTCGAAGAGATTCTCCAGTCGATCGGCCTCAAGCGCGACGACTCCCTCCGGTTCATTTCCGAAGCCGAGCACCTGCACTCGACGGACGACGCTTACCGCGAACAGTTCGACGAACTGAAGTTCCGGCTCGGTATCGATCAGGACTGACATCGCTTCGCAACGGTTCGAACGATAACTTCAGGACGGATGGCCCCCGACTCGCGGGGCCATCCGTTCCTCTTTTTCGGGTTCGTACGATCGACTCGCTCGAACGATCCACGAAGGATCATTCCGAATGGCCAGGCGGGTTCGCAGCCTCGGCCTGAATCGCGAGCGGTTCGTTCGCCATGTTCCGGTTTTCCAGCGTGAGATCGGCTGCGGCCTTGACCCCTTCGGATGCCCTGCGGGGAGTCGCGAGCCCCAAACCGCTCGAGGCCACCGCGAGACACAGGGCCGGAATCAGATACCAGGGTGATTCGTTGGCATGCGGCGATGCCTCGACGGGCGAGACGTTGACCGATGCCCCATGGTCGAACCGTTCGGTCTGGAACACCATGCCGAGCACGGTTCGCGACATGCCCAGAAAAATCCAGGAAAGGGCGAGAATGACGACGCCGATGATCACATATCGGCCGCTTTCGATGCCGCTGAAGAGGATCATCATCTTGGCCGGGAAAACGCCGAAGGGCGGCATTCCGGAAATCGCCAGGATGCCGCAGATCCAGAGCACGCAGGTGATGGGTGCCCGGGTGCGGGCATCGCTGATGTCGCCGACGGCGTGGCTGTCGTAGGTTCGGACGAACGATCCGGCACAGAGGAAAAGCATGGCCTTGACGATGGAGTGATTGACCATGAGCCAGGCCGCGCCGAAAGCCCCCATGGCGCCCAGGCCGACGCCCAGGGCGATCAGGCCCATGTTTTCGAGGCTCGAATAGGCGAGCATCCGCTTGAAGTCTTTCTGGGAGTGAAGAAAGATGGCGGCCGTCAGGATCGAAAGAAGCCCGAGGGCGATGAGCGCCTGTCGGGCGAAGCGGCCCTCGCCGGCGGCGTCGCAGATGCGCATCATGCGCAGAATGCCCAGAAAGGCCGTGTTGCTCAAAAGGCTGCTGGCCGCCGCGGCCGGCGAGGGTGACTCGCAGTAGGCATCAGGCATCCATGAATGCATGGGTGCAAGGCCCATTTTCGTGCCGTAGCCGATGAGGGTCAGGATGAACGCCATGCGCAGCCACTGAAGGTCGACATTGCCGCCCCGTGCGGCGGCCAGCATGTCGGGCAAGGCCAGAACGTCCCACGGTGTCGGGTACTTCGCCCCCGAAAGGGCGATGGCCATGCAGAACGTGCCCAATAGCGCCAGCGCGATGCCGACCGAGCAGAGAACCAGGTATTTCCATGTCGCTTCCAGGCTCTCGCGGCTGCGGTGGTTGTAGATCAGCGGCGCCGTGGCGAGCGTCGTCGCTTCGATCGCGACCCAGAACACGCCCAGGTGCAATGTCGAAAGGGCCAGAATCAACGCCCCCAGGAACGCCAGGTGGCAGGGCACGTAACTATCGCTCTTGGCACGACGGCCGGAACGGACGTAATCGACCGCCGCCACGGAACAGGCCACGTTCACGAGACTCGTCAGAAGCAGCAGCAGCCGGCCGAGTTCGTCGATGCCGAAAACTTCGCCGAAGCGGTCGCCGGATGTCACGACGATGATCGTGATGACGGCGTGAACGAGCGCGACCGACACGAGCACCGCCAGCTTGCCACGAAGGCTCGGCACGAACATGCTCGCCAGTGCGCCGATGAACGGGATCGCGATCAGCAATTGCAGCAGAATCATCGAACTCTCCTCAAGCGATGACCGCGTCGCCTGTTCGGTCGGGGGTTCCGGGCTTCGACGATTTCGGGGTCGCCGCGTCCGGCAGACGGTCCAGAAGTCTCAGCAGAGCGTCCAGAACGGTGAGCGGATGGGGCGGGCAACCGGGGATGTACAGATCCACCGGCAGAATCGATTCCACGCCCTGATGGCAGAAGGGGCTCGCCAGGAACGGGCCGCCACTGATGGCACAGGCACCCAGGGCGATCACCAGCCGGGGCTGCGGCATGGCCAGCCAGCACTTTTCCAGGGCCACCCGCATGTTTTCCGGAATCGGACCGCTGACGACCAGGGCGTCGGCATGGCGCGGCGAAGCCACGACGCCGATCCCGAAGCGGCTCAGGTCGAAAACGATGTTCGACATGGCGTTGAATTCGTCCTTGCACCCGCCGCAATCGCCTGCGGAGACATGGCGAATGCGCATCGACCGGCCGTAGATGCGGAGCATCGATGCCTGCAGTTTTTCGACGGCGGGCACTTCGGCGTCGCGAATCCGCAAGCCTTCCCGCGATGTCGAAGCCGTGCGGAAATCATTGCTGATGCTGAAGATCCGCTCCGGGCAGGCGTCGACGCAGTCCGAACAGAAAACGCATCGGCCGAGATCGAGAGTGATGACCGGCTCAATGGCGATGGCGTCGGTCGGGCAACTGGCGATGCATTCGCGGCAATCCGGCGGACAGGATTTGCCGATGGCGTCGACGGCCGGCCGACCCAGGTAGGTCGCGGGCATGGTCACCGGTTCAGCGGGATAGGCCAGGGTGCGATGCCCCTGCGAGGCTCGCGTGGTCAACCAGTTCAGCATGTCGAAGTCTCCCCGGCATTTCGGCGAAATCGGTTCGATAGGATTCGTTCGGCCATCGGGCTTGGTCTCGCTCTTAAAGGTCGTGGCCGTTGTAAGCCAGGTTGCACGATTTGTTGCACACAGGGAAATCGCTGATCGCGTTGCCCAGGTTCGCGAGCTGCATGGCGTTCCAGTTCTGGAACGAGGGGTCCTGGCTCTTGAACCGGACAAGTTGCCCCGCCGCGTCATAGACATAGGCCAGCATGACCTGACCGCGCCAGCTTTCGACGAGGCTTACGCAGAAATCGCCACGAGGCTGGGCCGGATCGAGGACCGGCTTCGGCCGGGCTTCCTCTTCCGCCGGGAGGGATTCGAGGATCCAGATGCACAGGGCCAGCGAGCGTTCGATCTCTTTGCGGCGGATCGTGGCTCGATCCAGAACGGAGCCCTCCTCACCGACGACGAGATCCCAGTCATGCCGCGTCCAGAAACCGACCGGATGGTCGACGCGGACGTCGATCCCCACGCCCGAGGCCCGGGCCACGGGGCCGACGAACCCGAAAGCCACGGCATTTTCACGGCTGACGCAGGCCGAGCCTTCGAACCGGCTCAGGACGGAAAGGGACGAGAACATCTGGTCGAGACAGTCCGTGATCTGCCTGCGAGCTTCGCGATAGCGTTCGAGCAGTCGCACGCGGGTCGCATCCGCGAGCCGGCGGCGAATGCCGCCTGGTCGGACGAAGTATCGCCCTTGCCGATTGCCGCCGAGGTCCATGGCCGTGTTGAGGAATTCGCCCCGGAGACGACCGAAATAGGCGGCACTGGGCCAATAGGCGACATCGCCAGCCAGCGCCCCCAGATCGCCCACATGATAGGCCAGCCGCTCATTTTCGAGAGCGAACGCCCGCAGGGCATCGTCGCGGGCGGAAACGCTCGAACCGGTCAGGCTTTCCATCGCCTGGGCATGTGCGATTGAATAGGCCACGGCGGCATCGCCCGCGATCGATTCGACCAGCACCGCCTGGCGCGGCGGGGCGGAGGTGAGCATGATGTCCTCGACGCCGCGGTGTTCGAAGCCGAGCATGATCTCCAGATGTTCGATCCGTTCGCCGACGCACGAAAAGCGGAAATAGCCGGGCCCGATGACGCCGGCGTGGATCGGCCCGACGCCGACTTCGTGCACGGCGTCGCCTTCGAGCCGCCAGAAGGGATAATCCCGGCCGATGTTGTTTTCCGGGACCGTGCCCAGAACGCGGCCGGGCTCGAGCTTCGCGGCTGGCAGGGGGTTACGGACGGGCTTGAGCCACGGGTGACCTTCCGGGCGAATGCCGCATTGCTCGAACAGTTCCCGTTCGGCGCGATCGGCCGCGGGCACATCGATCGCCAGCGAACGATAGGACGACCCGGCGGGAACTTCGGCGGTCAGGACACCCAGTTGCTGGCGAGGGTCGTCGGCGACGATCGCGAAGATGCGAACGGTGGACTTTTCCGGCAGATTCTGGCCGAACCAGGCGACCAGCCTCGCACCTTGATGGATCGCCGTTTGCGTCCGATCACGCAGTTCCAGTGGCGGCACCTTCGGAATCTCGCTGAGCTTCAGCGCTTCGGCATTACGGAAGATGCGGAATTCGTCGATCATGATTCGCTCGGTCCTCATCGGATACGGAGGGCGGTCTCGAATTCGGCCGTCAATCACGCAGGCTGCTCAGTTCGGTCGTGTCGAGATGTTCGAACGCCTGGCTGATGTGGAACAGGACAATGCCCATGACGAACACGCCGACGAACACGTCGAGCAGGATACCGAGTTCGACGACGATGGGCGTTTCGCGAACCAGGGCCAGGCCGATCAGGAAGATCCCGTTTTCGATCGTCAGATAGCCGATCACCTGCATGAGCGCCTGGGTGCGGATGATCAGCAGCAGGAGGCCGATCATGATCGTCGTCAGGGCCGTGGGCACGAGCAGGTCGGAGAAATGGGGGATGGATTTCGGCAGAGGCAGGTGGATGCCGAGGGCGAACGAAAGGCCGAAGAGGATGGCCGCCAGGCCGACGGCCGTCGACTGATCGACCAGCGACCGCATCTCGACAGTCACCGGCGCGGACCTGACCGATCGCAGAAGGACCCAGGGAATGATCAGCCCGCGCACGACCAGGATGGCGAAACTCATCAGCACGATGTGAAACTCGAGTTCGCCACCGGTCAACAGCGGCGGCATCAGACCGAGCAGAGCGGCCTGAGAGGCATTCATCCAGACCGAGGATTTGAGCTTGCGGGTGGCGGCGATCAGCAAGTCCAGGATCAGGACGGCGACAAGAAGGATGTCGATGAGTTCGTGCAGCAGGACGTCTTCCATGCCATTCATGACGGTAACCCCTGAAATTCGCCCATTTCGACGAGCATCACGACCACGCTCAACGCCGCCAGGATGAAGGCCCCGAAGAGGATGCCGGGAATCCGGTTCATCCGAAGCCTGGCCATGCCCACTTCGACCGCTGTCACGGCGACGGAAAGCACGCCGATTTTGACGAGAAACATGAGTGCGTCGGCCCACTGGCTTTGGAAATGGTGCGGAAAGATGATCCGGCCCAGAAGAGCCTGAAACACCATCAGCTTGACGGCCGCGCCGTATTCCATCAGGGCAAGGTCGGGCCCGGAATGATCCAGAATCATGACTTCGTGGATCATGGTCAGCTCCAGGTGTGTCGTGGGATCGTCGAACGGTACCCGGGTATTCTCAAGCAAGATCAGCACGAACAGGGCGAACGACATGGGCACCAGGGCCGGCCCGTAATGGGCCCAGGTGATCATTTCCATTTGGGCCAGGGTGCCCGTCAGCGACCATTCGACGCCGAAATCGTGCGGGTCGGCATGGCCAAGCAGACCCATGCTGATGAGGATCAGGAACATCGTGGGTTCGGCCAGGGCCGCATAGCTGGCTTCACGGCTGGCGCCCATGCCCTCGAATGCACTGCCGGTGTCGAGCGCGGCCAGCACGATCGCCAGGCGGCCTAAAGCCAGCACATAGGCGAAAACGATCAGGTCGCCCGAAAAATGGATCGGTGCCGTGAACCCGGCGATCGGCACGAACAGGCCCGCGGTGATTGCCGATACGACCACCAGCAACGGCGCCCACCGGAATACCTGGCCCGTGGCACGAGAATAAACGATGCCCTTGCGGCTGAGCCGGGCGAGATCCAGATACGGCTGCCACACGGGCGGGCCCTGTCTTCCCGCGGCAATGGCCTTGAGTTTGACGATGATGCCGACGAAAAGCGGCGGCAGAACGAGCAGAAAGACGAGCTGAATCGTCCTCTGAAACAGTGCTTCCCCGAACCAGGCGATCTGGTCCATCGTCATCGACCCCCTTTTCTCAGAGAACCGCCACCCATGCCAGCATCGCCACGAGCGTCAATGCCATCATCGCCAGGTAGAGCTGAATCGACCCGGCCTGAATCCAGCGCAACTTGGACATCTGCCTGCCCACGACCCGGTAGATCGGGTCAAACACATAGAAAAGCAGGCCGTCCGCGGATTCGATGCGCACTCGCACCCTGCCCGGAAACGGCTGCCTGATCTCAGGGCGATGGACCTTCTGCCATGTCCATTTCGAAACGAAACTGCCGAGAGGATCGAAATACGACAGCGGCCCGTACTGGCCACGCGGGAAGGCGTCGGTGTAGCCGAACCCGCAATCCCATGTCGGCCCCGAATCGACTTTCGAATCCTTGAGTCGGCTGTCGCGCCAGCGTTTCAGGACGAACGTCATCGTGACGAGAATTGACGCCACGACGGTCAGCCAGAACATCAAAACCCGGACTTCCTTCGAAGCCAGCCGCATGTCGGCTTCGGGGCAGCCCATGGACGTGAGGGTCTCCGCGACAACGCCCTGGACGATCGTCAGTCCGAAAATCGGCAGAACGCCGAGGAAGACGATGACGAAAGTCAAAGCCTTCAGAACCGCCCGATTCTCACGGGAAATCCCGGTCTCGCTGACACCTTCGGCGGCACACGTCCGAGGATTGCCCAGAAACCCGAGACCCCAGACGCCCGTGAAACAGACCGCGGCGAGACCGCCCATCAACCCCAGAACGGCCGTTGCGAGAATCGAAAGATCGCGCCCCACCGGCCCCAGTTGAAGCACGGCTCGAAACAAACCGGCATAGATCATCAATTCGCTTGCGAACGCGTTCAGGGGCACCATGGCCGAAAGCGCCAGGGCCCCGGCCCCGAAGGCACTGGCCGTCACCGGCATTCGCTGGTGCATGCCACCCAGGCGGGCGACGTCGTCCGTCGACGATTGGCTGACGATGTTGCGAGTCGCCAGGAAAAGACAGGTCTTGGCCACCATGTGATTGAGCATATGGAACCAGACTCCGACGAACGCGAAACACGCGACCGTCCAGGCCTCTCGCGCAACGCCCCAGAAACCGAGGCCCGTCCCGATCAGGATGATGCCGATGTTCTCCATGCTCGAATAACCCAGCATCACCTTGATGCGGGCGCTGGTCAGTGCCCCCGCGAGCCCCGCCAAACCCGTCGCCATGCCCGCGAGCATCAGGTATCCAGCCAGCCAGGGCAGGCGCTCCGGGCCGATCAGGGGAATCATCCGGATCAGCGTCCGGATCAGCAGGAACAGGCTCACTTTGGCCATCAGGCCGGACGAGTTCGCCCCGAAATGTGCCGGGGCATTGCGATAGACCGTGCGAATCCAGGGATGGAACGGAAACAGACCCGCCTTGGTTCCGAAACCGGCCAGCACCAGGGCGACCAGCCCCCAGGTCGACCAGGGATCGGCCATTCGGCGAAACGCCCCGTCCCAGAGAATCGGTTCGCCCGGCACGACTTCTGAGCCCCCGAGCTTCGCCAGGCTCGGCAACGCCACGAGCAGACACGCCGTCGCCAGATGTGCCGAAGCCAGGTAGGCCCAGAGACCATGCCCTTCGAAGCGGTCCTCGGGTGTGGAACGGCCGCGTTGCCACACCACGCCGCACAGGGCCATCACTTCCCACGCCATGAGAAACAGGACGACGTCCCGGGCCGCCAGACAAAGCCCCAAAGCCGGCAGCAGAACGAATCCGGCCGCGATGTCCGGATCAGGCTCCTCCCGTGCCAGCGAGATCAGCACCGCAGCGCCGATCGCATGCACCATGACCATCATCATCGCCTCGGCGGGCCCGACACGCAGCACGAACCCCCCGATCGGCAGAGCCCAGGGGCCAACGTAGTCCCAGGTTCGGCCGCTTGTGACGATCCCCAGGGCGAACAGGGCGGTCAGGCTGATTCCGATACCGCCGAAGATCAAGATCGGAACGCGCGCCGCCCCCCGCCCTGCCCGTTCCCGGAGCTGCCGCGGAATCGACAGCAACAGCCCGGCGACAAGCGTCAGTGTCCAGCCGATCATGAGAATCATCGTCTTCTCGCCTCGTTCGCAATCAGAGTCATTCGACTCGCCAAAAAGCTGCCGGGCAACGTCATCATCCGTTCAGGCCTGCTTCGCCGACGAAGAGCCTGGCGATCTCGAGAAACAGCGGAATCCCGACCGTCACCATGTACGTGAACGTCAAGCCCAGAGAAGCGGCCAGCGGCAGCGTGGGGCTGGCCTCCGGAATCGCCATCCGCTGAACGGCCGGGACTGCGATCAAGCTCGCCGAACCGCAAAGAACCATGAACAGGACATATGTCCCCAGTTCGATCTGGAATCCGGTCAGCGACGAATACAGCATGGCCGAGAAAAGCCCGACCATCGCGAAGATGTTCGGCGCCACCAGCCCGAAAACCGCGAAGGCCGGGCCCGCGACTTTCAGATCGCGAATCCGCTTGCAGGCCGTCGTTCCCATTTCCATGAGAAAAAGGCACAGCATCGGCTGAAATTCGAAATTGAAAAGGTGGTCGACCTCTTCGGTCGCCTTCGTGCCCTGCAGGCTTGCCAGAAGGCCGATGATCACGCCGACGAAAAGCAGGAACGTGCCGGGGTTGAGGAACACTTCATGCAGCAGATGCCCGTCGATGAGCTTTTTCTTCCGCCGTTTCTCGAAGTTCGGGTCGTCCGGAGCCAGAAGCGAAGTGTCCATGGCCGGAATTTCGGATCCGTCAGCCGGCACGTTCGGTGGCGTGTAATCGACCTCGCCCGGCATGTTTCCCTGGGCATCCATCCCATTGGATCTCAGCCTCGCCACGAGAATCAGGGCCAGCAGACAGCCGGGAATTTCCATGATGGCGATTTGAACGGGCATGTAAGGCGCCGATGCGACGTTCATCGTCGTGAGAAACCCGAGCGCGGTGACGAACGTGCCCGCTGAATCCGAGCCGTAATAGCCCGCAATCGTGGCGGCATCGATCTGCCGCAGCCGCGTCGTCGAACGAATCATCAGAAATGCCAGAAGGCCGATGATTCCGTTGACGACGAAGCCGAGCACCATGAAGCCCAGGACGAAGATCAGGTCGCTGTCGCCTTCGAGTTCCGACAACTTTTCGCCGCCGTGCCAGCCGATCCCGAGAAGAAGCAGGATCGTCAGCGACTGAAACAGGGCCTTCGGGAATTCGAATTCCACTCGCAGTATCGGGATGAGAAACCCCGCGAAGAAAAACAGCAGCAGCGGATTCAGGAAGTTCTGCGCGACGTTCTCGAGTATTGTATGAATCATGACACCAACTCCTTGGGAAATTGTATTTCGTCGAGGACTGTTTCGGGTCCGACCGATTCGACTTCGAGTCGAATTCGGACCACATTCCGGAACACGAACGCCAAGGAAACGGTTCGATTCGAGAGTACGCAATCGAAGGGCCGAACCGGTCCGTGCCGGGGTCGACTCGCACGGGCCGGAAAGCACTGGCGACAGAGTCGCTCGTCTGGCACAGCTGGCCAGGCAAGCGGCGTCCTTCGATCGCCACCTGCGATCCGTTCTTCGTACCGAAATGCCATGAGCATGCCGAGCCCGCTCCTGGAATCCAGGGGTTATTCAGTCCGTACTCTCCGATCAACTTCGGCACGGGGTCGGAAAATGCCAACATCAGGCCACGACAACCCACCGAAAGCGGTTACGGTAACGACCGGGATCAGGCACGCGGGCGGGAACGAACGTTCACGACACGTCCGGATCACGAAATGCAAGACGCGCCGTTCGATCCAGCCCGGGACATCCGGCGAATTCCGGCGAAAGCGACGGAATCGGCGGCACAGTCCTCAGAGCCTGAAGGTCGAGGGTCGCATCCGGATTCGGTCAGCAGCGCAAGATGTGGTAACGCGAAGAAAAGTTATCAAGATTCCGAAATGGATCGGCTGTTCCGAATCGGTGCGATAGCGACTCGAACCGATTACGGGACGAGCATGAACCGCTGATCCAGAGACCGACCGGGTCGTCCTCGTCATCCTTCGTCTCGTTTTCCCTGACTTCGTTCTCGACTTCGCAAAAAACGGGAATCTGAGGGTCGAACGTCAACGGAAGATCAAGGATGCGGCCAACGGCCTGATCTGGCGAAGTGAAGTCGACGGAACCCCCGGTTTCCGAAACCGAAGCTTCGGACGCGAAGTTCATGAATTCCCACGCACCGACCGAGTTGGCACCCGGCAACGGGAGAAAGCAAACAATCAAAGCCAGTGAGACAATACGGTCGAGCATCAGTCATGTCTCAATTGAGCGGAACCGGAAAGGGAATCCGGCGACCGGACACGAAGGTCTTTATCCGAATGTTATGTCCGATTTCGGGGCGATGCAAGTGCAAATTCCTAAATTCCGGGAGCCCCGCCCCCTTCGACCGCATCACCCTGTTTGATTCCCATCATTCGAGTTGGTAAGATGTTTCATTCGTGCGGTGTGCGCACACCGTCCTCCTGCGACACAACGCGACGGATCGCCGCCCTACCACCACTATTCGACCCTATCGAAAAAGGAACACGCGTGTTCTTCACCCATAAACCGGGCATCCTCGTCAAAGCCGCAACAATCGCGCTTTTGATGCCCTTCGGTGCCGACGCACAAGATGCGACGAAGAAACCAGCGGCCAAAGCCGCGGCCCTTCCGACTGGAGCTGAATTGAAAAGCAAAGCCAGCTACGCTCTCGGTCTGAACATCAGCCAGAGCCTCAAGGGCCAAGGCGTCGAAATCGACCCCGAGCAAATGGCCAAAGGCATCAGGGACGGGCTCAGCGACGTTGAACCCTCCATGTCGCCCGAAGAAATGCAGACCATTCTCGCTGCCTTCCAAAAGGAACTGACGACCAAACGCGCCGATATGGCCAAGGCCGAGGCCACGAAGAATCTCACGGACGGCAAGGCCTACCTCGACGCCAACGCCAAAAAAGAAGGCGTGAAGACCCTGCCCAGCGGCCTGCAATACCAGGTTCTCAAACAGGGAACCGGCCCCAAGCCGACCGTCGCCAGTACCGTGCGCACGCACTATCGCGGCACCCTGATCGACGGCAAGGAGTTCGACAGCTCCTACAAGCGTGGCGAGCCGGCCGAATTCCCGGTCAACGGCGTGATCCGCGGCTGGACAGAAGCCCTCCAGCTCATGCCCGCCGGCTCGAAGTACAAGCTCTTCATCCCGGCCTCACTGGCCTATGGCGAACAAGCCCCTCCCGGCAGCATCATCGGCCCCAACAGCACGCTGGTTTTCGAAGTCGAACTGCTCGAAGTCCTCAAGTGATTTCCTGATCGACACCGTGATCTCGATCACCCGAAAAAACGACCTGAATCCGAACGGATTCAGGTCGTTTTTCGTTTCGCCTTCAGACTCCGGATTGTTTCGAGAGCTTTCACGTCGGCGAGATCTTGCGCACGTCCGGAGGCTTTCTTGTTGATGAGCAAATCGTTTTCGGAAATGAAATGGCAGGGCACGGAACCGAATACGAGATCGTTCCGATTCGCCCAGACAATGGCAAAATCCTCGATACCGTCGATTTATGCGAGCGAATCGATCCGTGTGGGGGCAACTCCCAGTTGAATGTGCCATTGCAGATCGAGAAAATCCGACTCGCGAAACCCCAGGTCGATACCGCCGAAAAACTGGCGGATCGCCCGGACGATGCGTTCGGCATTTTCCCGGGAATGATCCAGAAGGACGTCAAGATCCTTCGTCGCGCGCGGACGGCCATATGCAGCCACCGCGTGTGCACCGACGATGAGATATCTCACGTCATTTGCATTTAATGCGGCGATAAACTCTTCGTAGTCTTGGGAGGCCATCCAGCCCTCTCGCCTTCAGGCAGCTTTCGGTGCACTCGGCCACGGCCAGAATCCGCTGTTCCGGGGTCATCCCGAGATACCAGAATCGATAATCCTCCGCATCCGTTTCGGTCACATGAACCTTGCGGATCGTCCACACTTTTCCGTCACGTTCGATCCGTCCGATCTCGTGTGCCATTCGTGTCTCTCGCGATTTCGAATCGATCCCGAGACAATTCTATCTTGACCTGCTGCATTCGAGAATCTCAATTCCGATGCGACAGACGAGATCTTCGGTCCGCTCGATTCGAATCGAACTAGTGAAGGCTGATTCAACGGCTCAATCGTCGTCGTCACCCAGCCCGGCGCGGCGGCGTTCTTCTTCCTCACGCTCTTCTTCTTCCTCGAACATGCCAGGCTCTTCGCCCGGACGGCCGGGATAGGGCCGCGCGTCGCCGTAAATGCTGTACCAATTGATGCGGTTGAGCCAGTAGGGATCCGGGGCGTCGATGTGGCTCCAGTCCAGCTCCAGCGTTTTATCCTGCCAGTATTTGTCCAGGGCCGTCATCTTTTTGCCGCCGGGGTTGCGCTCGTCGAGGGCGATCCGGTTCGGCACGGCCACATAAGGCGTCAGGTCCGGTTTGTCCGAGAAGCACGCTTCCAGCGGGAAAGCCATGGCGTCGAACCGATTCATCGCCGGCAGGCCAAGCATCAATTCGATCGAGCGGATCATGCTCGTCGTCGTGTGGAACGTCGAATCGACATAGCCCCGCTTCGTGTAGGGGCTGATCACGAGATAGGGCGTGCGGTGGCCGTCGACGTGGTCAGGGCCGGCCTGGGCGTCGTCCTCGATCACCATGATGCACGTCTTTGCCCACTGGGGGCTTTTGCTGACGGCTTCGACGATCCGGCCCAGGGCCAGGTCGTTGTCGGCCATCATCGCCCGAGGTGTCGGGTATTTCGGGTTGAGGCCTTCGGCATGGTCGCACGGCAGGCTCAGGATCATGAGATTGGGAACCTTGTTCTCGCGGCTGAACTGCTCGTATTCGGCGATGAATTTGTCGGCCCGGTCCTGATCGCTCTGCCAGAGCGGCCAGTACATGTAATTCGGGTGCGTGTAAGGCTTAAGCCGGGGCACGGACGGAAACGACAGAAACTGGAATTTGCCCGTTTTCTTTTCCCGGTCTTCCCAGACTTCGAACCAGTCCTTCGGGGCCGGCTCGACCCGGTTCTTGTCGTCGTCGCAGGCTTCGCGGTACATTCGCAGAGTCTTGCCATGGTCGAGAACGTTATCCCAGAGAGCGCCTGCCGAGGAAATGGCCATGGCGTCGATGGCGTCGTCCGGATACGTCCGCGAATAGCCGACGTAAAAATGCTCGAGATACTCCGTCGCCATGGCCTGGGTGCTCCAGGCGTGGCCGTCCGCCGAATTCGTGCCGGAAACGTAGGCATTGTCGAAAAGGGTGAATTCCGTCGCCAGCTTGCGGTGATTCGGCATGACGGTCGCCCCCAGGCTCGCCAGCGATGGATCGCCGTTGCCCTGCGGCAGGTCACCGAAGACTTCGTCATACGTCCGATTTTCCTTGATGATGTAAATGACGTGCTCGATGGCACCTTCATACACCTTCAGCGCAGGTTTGCGAGGCGTCTGGCCCCAGCGGTTGTTGACCGCGACCTTCTCCGTTTCGGCCGCGATCGGGCGGTTCAGGTCAACCACGCTGACGGTGCCCTGAAAGTCGTGGGCGTTGCCGGCCCGGCCCAGCGAGGTCCGCGCAACCGATCCGTTGCCTTTGGAATTGAGCACGAAGGCCGTTCGGCCGTTTTCGGAAAAGCCGATCGCCAGCGGGAAATAGCCGACGGGGCGAAAACCAAGAAGTTCGCCCGAGGCCAGGACGATCTCGGCCAGGGCGTTGTCGCCGCCATCGGCCACATAAAGCTTGCCGCCGGCGATCCCAAGGGCGTTGGGCATCGCACCCAGGAGCCGCTGGCCCTTGTACCGCAGTTCGAAAGTGCGGGTGACCGTGTCCGTCGCCAGGTCGATTTCGCTGACGGAGTCGCTCATGGCATTGGCCACGTAAGCCTTGCCGCCGTGGAACGTGATCGAAGTCGGATGCACGCCGACGGTCACGCTTTTCGTTGCCCCGGCGGCCAGATCGATCAGGCTGACGGTGCCGGAAGCGACCGATTGGTGTTCGTTGACGACGACATCCTGCTTGTGGCTTTTGCCGGTGCGGTCGCCGGCTTTCGGCAGCGGGCCGCCCCAGTTCGAAACGAGGAGCCGCTTGCCGTCGGGCGTGAGCTTCGCCTCGAACGGCACGTTTTCCACCGGCAATTCGCGTACGATTTTCGGCTGATCGGTGGACAGATCGATCTGGGAGACCGTATTTCGCTCGGCTGAGACGACATAAAGCGTTTTGCCGTCAACCGAAATGTCGAATCCGCCGGGCACGGGATTGTCTTTGACTTCAGGCCCGACGATCGGGATGACCTTGCCGGCCACAAGCGATTTGCCGTCCTCAGCCAGCGAAAAACTCTGTAAATGGCCCTTTTGCGTCGAGGCATACAGCGTCTTGCCGTCCGGCGACCACACCATGCCATGAAAGCCGGCGTTCGAACCGAGGCTGATGCCGGCCGATTCGTTGACTTTTTCCGCATCGCCGAGAAACACCCGATTGCGGCCCAAAACGGCGTAAAACTTGCCGGACGGGTGCGCGGCAAGATCGCTGGGCCGGCCGTTGAACGTCTTGCCGTCGGCCTCGATCCGCTGCCCGGTGCTGACGACGAAGGCCCCATCCGGCTGCCGGCCCATGCGGGGCTGGTTCACCAGAGCGGCCGCGATCGCCACTGTGCCAAGAAACAGGCTGGCGGCGACGAGAACGAACGGTTTCGGGTTCGTCGATTCTGAGGACATCGGTGTTCAATCCTTGGTGATTTAGGCAGTTACGTCGCGAAAGCGGCATCTGCCCGAATTGATCGTGATCGACCGTATCTGGCCGATCGAGATGCATGAGCGGAAGCGGGTGGGACTCGTTCGATACCCATTGTTTATCAGAATCGGCGCGACGAAACCAGTCGCTACGAACCACGATGGCGTCGTTGCATGAAACCGCGAGGTAATCCTTACGACGCGATCATGATCGTTCGACGCAATCGATGTCCGATCGAATGGCTTGGAATTCGCAAAACCAGAGTCAAGAAAGCGATTCGCTCGCACGGCGGCTTCGAAAGAACATCACGGATTCTTCTTCGATTTCGAAGCGATTTCGACACGAGCCTGAAGCACCGCCGCAAGCATGACCCGGCCGATGTCGTCCCTGCGTTCGGCATATTTCAGGGTTTCGAATAGCCCGCCGTCGTACGTCTTGGGATCAAGAAACGGCATCGAAAGCCGCAGTGCCGCCCCCTTCACGAACGGGCAGCCTGCGTCGGCCTCGCTGCAGACCATTAAGGCCGCGAAGCCGTTCTGCGGGTTCGTCGGATCCGCATACCGCTTCGAAAATTCACGAGTTTCGAAACCCTCGCCCCAGGTAATCCTCTGAACGGGGTTGGCCGTCACGGGTTCGCCACGCTGTGCTTCCTGACCGGTCGGTTCGATTTCGAATCCGATCGATTTCAGGGTTGCGACGATTCGCGGATTGAAGGCCGTCGGATCGGTGCCGCCACTGTGGAATCGAATTTCGGGCATGCCGTAATAGGCCGCCGCCAGGTTGCCCATCGAGGACCCGAGAATGCTGCGGCGCGAATTGCCTGTACATACCACGATGACATCCAGCCGCTGCCCGGGCCGATAACTCGCTGCGATCCAGTGAGCGAGCTTTTCGGCTGCGTCGCGATGCACCGGTTCGATCCGGTCGAACGTCGTCGTCAGGTATTCGGCATGGGCCCGGAGTTTCGAATGGAGTTTCGTAAGGCTCACGGGCGTTGCAGCTTCGAGAGCCTTCGCCGCATCGGAAGCGTCGATCGAGCCGTCCGCCCCTGCGAGCTTTTCGAAAGTGTCAGGCTTCATGAATGATCCCAATTCTTCGAGTGTCACGATTGCGTCCTTGCCTTGCGCTTTGGCGAGTCTGGCTTTCAGTTTCGAATCGTTCGCGGGATTCACGGCGTCCGGCGTTCCGAATTGCTGGACAAGCCAGAGCAGGCGGACGAATGGACCGGGATCATGCACGATCGGCGTGAGTCCAAGAGCGGCAACGGTGATCAGAATATGCACGGCGTTTCGAAATCCCTCGTCGCTGGTTCAAGGTTTGACGGCGAAGACGGCGACGCTCGCGGCGTAGTCGTTCACGTCGTACTTTTTCGACAGTTCGATGAGGTCTTCGTGAACCGATGTCTCGCTGGAACAGCAGGAATCGGCGATCAGTTCCAGACCCGTAGCAGGAGCGAGTGACGGCGGCGAGCAACAGGCCGCCTGATTTTCGACTTTCGCGTAGGCGTTCAGGTTCTTTTTCGTGTCGACGACCTCGACTTCCGAAAATCCGGCGGCTTTCAGGCCGGCGACGTATTCGTCGATCGCAAAGGCACCGGCGATGCAGCCGACGTAGGCGAGCATGTCATTGCCAAGTTCCGGTGGCAGCGGCTTTTTGAGGGCGATATCGGAAACGGCCACGCGCCCGCCAGGCTTGAGCACGCGTGCGATTTCGCGAAAGACGGCCTGCTTGTCCGGCGCGAGATTGATGACGCAATTCGAAATGACGCAATCGACCGAGGCATCCGGCGGTGGCAATTCGTCGATCCGGGCTTCATGAAATTCGACGTTTTCGAAACCCTGGAGCCTGGCGTTCTCACGTGCCCGGGCCAGCATTTCGGGCGTCATGTCGATGCCGATGGCCTTGCCTGCCGGGCCGACCTTCTTCGCGGCGAGAAACACGTCCAGGCCGCCGCCCGAGCCCAGATCGACGACGACCTCACCCGGCCGCAGGTTCGCGGTGGCCGTCGGGTTGCCGCACGAAAGACCCATATTGGCCTGGGCCGGGATGCTGGCCAGCTCTTCGGCAACGCCGCGGACACCCTCATGGGCGTTCGAAAGGGAACTTGCCGCGACGGCGCCATATATCTGCCGCACGGCCTCTTCAATCGGGTTCGACATGGATGATTCCTTGGTCGTTCAGGGGTTTCGTTCCGCTTTCCATCAGGCATAATGCGAGATCGAGCAGCGGTGCGACGCAGCAGTTTTCGAGACGGTAATAGACGTTGTTCCCGTCGCGGCGGGACGCGAGCATGCGTGTGTCAGAAAGCCGCATGAGCTGATTCGAAATCGCCTGCGGCTTCATTTCGAGCGACCTGGCGATGTCGGTGACTGTCGCTTCACCACTTCGGATGATGTGGTGCAGGATGCGGATCCGCGTGTCGTTCGAAAGCACCTTGAACAGAGCCATCACCTGAACGGCATCGAAGAAGCCAAGCAGCGGCCTGGCCGCAAGCGGCGGCCTCGCCATGGGCAAGCTTTCCGGCGTACAGCATGAAGTCTCAGCGGACACCGAGCGAGTTCTGGCCATTTCGAACCTCCAATCTACTTATACACGATGTTGTGTATTCGTGTCAAGTGGGCCCCGGTTCCGTTTCGTTCGGATGCCGCTGGTCGTGTTTCGCTTCGAAATCCCGGCTGCGACCCTTACGACCGGCATGATCCGCCGATTCGTCAGGCGTCGCTTCGAAATGCCACCAGATTCGATCGTGCAAGACGCTCCGATCGTCGATGCCAGATGATGTGCGCCGACGGATCGGCGCCGAACCGTGGAGGGGCGGTCAACTGTCGCCCCGGTGTGCAGGACAAATCTCGCGATGCCGAAAATCAGCCGTTGCGAAGCCCGACCGAACCGGAGACGCCGCGAATTCCGGCCAGAGCAGGCCACGGACGCAGGCATTCGCCTGGAAGGCCGCCGGATGATGACGGTTGATGTCAACGTGCTTGCCGTTCGTGATTTCGTGCCTGTCGACGGTGGAACGGTGCGAGTCAGTTACGACATCGCGGCCCTGCCCTTGCCGACGACTTCCGTCAGTTTTCGTTTCGTTCGATCCTCCGACGACAAACTTGACGCGAACGACAAAGTCCTCGGTCAGTTCGAATTGAAAGACGCCGGGGCGATTTCGGCTGGCTCACACACGCAGACGTTCGAACTTGGCGAATCGCTGCGGCCAGATCCCTCGCGGCCCTGGGTTTTCGTGGTCGGGCAGGTTTCAGGATCGGCCATCGAAACGGCCCTGGCCGACAATGTCGACGCGTTCCGCAAATACACGATCGCGGCTGTCAGTCACGGCGGCATCCAGGGTTCCAGCTACAATATCCCGATGTGGGAGGCCAAGATCGGCCATCGGCTGCAATCCTACGGCTACGACGCCGTGATTCCGTTCAACTGGGCGAATGACAGCCGGACGCCCGGCGCCGCGGCGAAACAAGCCCCGAGGCTCGGCCGCAGGATCCTGCAGGAAGCCGCGAACTTCCCGGCCGGGGCGGCTGTCGATATTGACTTGATCGCACACAGCCAGGGGACGGTCGTCGTTTCGCAGGCGGCCATCTGGACGCAGAAGCACGCGACGCCCGAAATCCGCAGCGGCTTTTCGCGGATGACGCTGCTCGACCCGCACGCGGCCAATCCCGATGCGCCGAACAATGCCGAAAGCATCCCTGGCGGGTTTTTCGGCTGGATGACCCGAACCGTCATCTCCTGGTACAAGGGCTACGCCGAGGATCCTGTCGTGCGCGTGCCCGATTCGATCGACGAAGCCGACGTGTACTATCAGCGCACACCGGTCAGCGTCAACGGTTCGAACAACGGCCGATATAACCTGCTGGGCCAGGTGCCCGTGATCGGCACGGCGCGTTACATCCAGCTCAACAGCCCCGGCATCGCCCATTCCGGCGGGGGCGGCGTTTACACATGGTTTTATTTCAATGCCCTGCCTGCTTATGCCACGGGCGACAAGCCTTCGAATCCTTCGGTTCTGGAAACGACCGGCATTGCGGCGAGGGACGGCTCCTGGGCCCGCAACCGGCTGACGACCTCGGACACGAGCCCCGTCTGGCAAGGCGTTTCTGCCCCGGGGGCAACCGTCAGGCTTTACGTTTCGCCTGCCGCGGGCGGTGTCGAAGAGGCCCGCCCGATCGTCACGACCGTGGCCGACGCCACCGGAAACTGGACGCTGCAGCCAGACGATGCCCTCAAGCCCGGCGGTTACCAGGTGCACATCCGGGCCTTTCTGCCGGCCGGGCTGCCCCGGGCGAACACACGGCTGATGCCGACGATCCGCATGGGCGCGCTGCAGGTGCGGCCAACGTCGAAAATGAAATCGGCCGCCCTGCCGAACGACAAGATCGCGCTGACGATTCCCGTCGGGCTGAACAAGAACGGGATCGGCCTGCGGCTCAACGACCGCCTGCAGGCGTTCGAACCGAAGTCGCGGCAGCGGCCTTAAGCGGTTCATCCCAGATCAACCACGCTGCCTGAGCCTGGGAACCGGCAACGGCGGGATTTGCTGGAGCAGCCATTCCGGTTCGATCCGCGGCTGCGGCACGAACAGCCGCGAAGCCAGCCGGGCCGAGCCGACGATGCATTCCTTTTCCAGGACGTAATACTTGTTGAACCGGTCAATCTGGTGATTGATGGTATCGGCCTGAAGTTCGTGAACGAACTTCGACCAGCGAT
>Ga0172376_10002353_pt1 | contig 23253 bp, 18 predicted proteins | sample Lak35m_FD_121114 | JGI IMG/M metagenome (GOLD analysis project Ga0172376, IMG submission 121114) | Freshwater microbial communities from Kabuno Bay, South-Kivu, Congo - kab_092012_35m | ecosystem: Environmental > Aquatic > Freshwater > Lake | place: Democratic Republic of the Congo: South-Kivu... | reverse complement strand
GCGCTTGGCGATGACCGAGGCCTCGTCGGCGATCCGTTCCAGGTCGTGGCCGATGTCACGGGCGGCCAGCAGCAGGCGTACGTCGCTGCCCATGGGTCCGAAGAGCGTCAGGTAGCGCATGATCTCGCGGTCGACCCGTTTCTCGAGCTCGTCGACCCGGTCGTCCATGCCGCGCACCTGGAGGGCGAGGGCGTCGTCGCCCTGCTCGAGGGAGCGGAGGGCCATCCGGGTCATGTCCAGCGAGCGCTCGCCCATCAGGATGAGGTCGTCGCGCAGCTGGCGCAGTTCGTCGTGGAAGAATCTCTGCATGGTCGTGGTGAGGCGGGTTTCAGCCGAAGCGGCCCGAGATGTAGGCCTCGGTCTGGGCCTGCGACGGGTTCATGAAGATCTTCTCGGTGGTGTCGTATTCAATCAGCTTCCCGAGGTAGAAGAAGGCCGTGCGGTCGGAGACGCGGGCCGCCTGCTGCATGGAGTGGGTGACGATGACGATGGTGAACTGGACCTTGAGCTCATGGATGAGCTCCTCAATCTTGCCGGTGGCGATGGGGTCGAGCGCCGAGCAGGGCTCGTCCATGAGCAGGATCTCGGGGCGGTTGGCGATGGCCCGGGCGATGCAGAGGCGCTGCATCTGGCCGCCCGAGAGGCCGAGGGCGTTGTCATCGAGCCGGTCCTTGACCTCGTCCCAAAGCGCGGCCTTGCGGAGCGAGGTCTCGCAGGCCTCCTCGAGCGCGCCGCGGTCGGTCACGCCGACTACGCGGAGCGCGTAGACGACGTTCTCGAAGATGGACTTCGGGAAGGGATTGGACTTCTGGAAGACCATGCCCACCCGGCGGCGGAGCGAGATGACTTCGAGGCCCGGGTCGTAGATCGAGCGGCCCTTGATGAGCACGTCGCCCTCATGACGGACGCCGTCGATGAGGTCGTTCATCCGGTTCAGGTTGCGCAGCAGGGTCGACTTGCCGCAGCCGGAGGGCCCGATGAAGGCCGCAACCTGCCGCTCGGGAATGTCGAGGGTCATGCCGTCCAAGGCCTTTTTGTCACCGTACCAGAATCCGAAGTCACGGATGCTGATGAAATCCTTGCGTCCGTCGTTATCGACCGGAGGGCGAACTTGAATCCGGGATGGGCTGATTGTGGACATAGTGGGCATGGGGCTAGGGTTCAGAAAGCGGCGGACTTGAAACGGCGGCGCAACCGGTTGCGGATGTGGATAGCTCCGAGATTGAGAACGACCACGAGCACGATCAGCAGCAGAGTGGTCGCAAACACCATGGGCCTGGCGGCATCTGAGTCAGGCGACTGAAAGCCCAGATCATAGACGTGAAAACCGAGGTGCATGAACTTGCGATCAAGATGAAGGAAGGGCGCGGTCCCATCAAATGGCAAGGTAGGGGCCAATTTCACGACACCGACAAGCATCAGGGGGGCGACTTCGCCAGCGCCTCGCGCCATGGCAAGTATGACGCCCGTGAGGATGCCCGGAGCGGAGGCCGGAAGCAGAATGTCCCTGATGGTCTGCCACTTGGAAGCGCCTGCCGCCAAAGAGGCCTCTCTCATGCCGCGGGGCACCGCTGCGAGGGCCTCCTCCGTGGCGACAATGACCACGGGCAGAGTCATCAGGGCAAGCGTGAGGGAACACCAGATAAGGCCGCCCGTGCCGAACACCGGGGTGTTGTTATTGTACTTGAGTTGGTCGGCAAAAAACAACCGGTCAATGGAGCCGCCAAGAACGTAGACGAAGAAACCCAAACCGAACACGCCAAAGACGATCGACGGCACGCCTGCGAGATTGTTGACACTGATTCTGACCGCCCGCAGGACAGGTCCCTGGGCGGCGTACTCCCGGAGATAGATGGCTGCAATCACGCCGAAGGGGGTGACGAGCACACTCATGAAGACCGTCATGACCAGCGTGCCGAAGATGGCCGGAAACAAGCCGCCCTCGGTGTTGGCCTCGCGAGGCTCGTCAAACACGAACTCGTGAACGCGGGAAAGCATCAGCTTGAGCCGGCCGAACCAGTCCAGTTGGTTCGGCTGCCAGACCCGGACCAAGGACAAAGAGGGTGAAATCAGATCGCGTCCTGCAGCGTCGACCGCAATCAGGCCCGCCTGACCAGCCTCGCGGAGCACAAGGACGGCCTCCTGGCGGAGGGCTTCGTAGCGCGCTTCCAGATCCTTGATGCGGGCGTTGATGGGAGCGACGTCCTGCCTCTGGTCCTCAGCCCGGCGCAGGTCGATGCGGGCGGCTTCCATCGCGGCGTTGATGTCGCCGATTTTGTAGCGCATGATCTCCGCATGGCGGGAGCGAATGGATGCGGCACGCTTCACTTCCTGTTCCAAAGCGAAGAAAAATTCCGGGTCGGCCGATCCGATTGTCCTGCCGTCAGGCAGGGTCACGCTCTTGGGCCTGACGAAGGCGGACCCGTTTTCCATGCGCTCAAGGCCCACTATGTCGGGAGGAGACGACTCGCCCGAAATTGTCGACTCGTCCACCCAGACGAATGACTGTCCGTTTTTCTCACGGAGTCCAACCTGATACTGACGCTCGTAACGGGGATCGCTCGCGGGCGAGCTCGGCTTGACGCGGCGCTGGGCAAGTTGCCCGAACAACAAGCGTCCATCATTGAGCCTGACCTCCTGAACCATCGGTGCCCAGAAGACGCTGACTCCGTTGACGACGACCAAGGAGAGCAGCCCGAGAATCATGAAAAGCCCCACCGAAAGTCCGAGGCCGGTGAACCAGACCCATGGTTCGCCACGCGGCGTCCCGGAATCTTCCTTTCTTTCGACGATGTCACTCATGTCTCAGACGGTCTTGTAACGTTCACGGAGGCGCTGACGGAGCAGCTCCGCAAGGGTGTTGACGACAAAGGTGAGCAGAAACAGGCAGCAGGCCCCCAGGAAGAGCGCGCGAAAATGGGTATGACCGACGGGGGCCTCCGGCAGCTCCACGGCGATGTTCGCGGAAAGCGTACGCATGCCGTTAAAAGGATTGGACTCCATGACGGCCGTGTTTCCAGTGGCCATGACGACGATCATGGTTTCACCTACGGCCCGCCCAAACCCAATCATCACGGCGGAGACGATGCCAGAAATCGCCGTGGGCAAAATCACGCGCCAAACGGTCTGCCAGCGGCTTGCGCCCAAGGCCAACGACCCCGAGGTGAGGGTCACGGGAACGTTGGAAAGGGCATCCTCAGCGATGGTAAATACGATGGGAATGACCGCAAAGCCCATGACAAAGCCAACGACCAGAGAATTGCGAGCGTCGTAGGCGAGCCCAGTATTGGAGCGCCACCACTCCCTGAAATCTGCCACGATCGCTCCCGAGGGATCGGTCACGGTGAAGAGTCCCGACTCGACGAGCGGACCTGCGTGCCAGGCCGCGTAACCAGTGACGGCCAGGAAGGGAATGATCCAGAGGAATTCCATGCCGGGCTTGACCTGACGTCTCACTGGCTGAGGGAGTGAGCTCCAGAGGAACCCCGCGAAGAGCCCGGCCGGAGCCAAGGAAGCAATCACACAGAGAATCGGGACTAAATTCGCATCGACCACTGGCGCCAGCCATAGTCCAGCCAGGAAGCCTAATACCACCGAAGGCAACGAAGCCATGATTTCCATCACGGGCTTGACGATCAGACGCAGGTCCGGGCGCAGAAACTGAGAGACGTAAACGGCGGCCAGGAGGGCGATGGGCAACGCGAAAAGCAGTGCGTAAAATGTCCCCTTAATTGTTCCGTAAATGAGGGGAATGAGAGAGTACTTAGCCTCAAACTCATCATTGCCCGAACTGGACTGCCATACGAACTCGTCCTGCGTCGCCCCTTCGTACCAAATTTTACCGAAAAAAGCCCGCCAGGACGATTCAGGATGATGGTCCTCAATCGACCATCGACGCACGACACCGTCGGCGCAGAGAAGGGCCATGCGGTCATAGTTTCTGGAGAAAACGACCTGGGTGACAGGCGCGGAGGGAGCCGGACCTTCCCAACGCGTCGAGTCCGTGGTCATGTTGCGGATCTCCATCCTGTCCCCGTGCACGGCCAAGAAGCATTTGTTGCCGGCCGCCGGCCAGACACCCTTGCCCGGCCCCGAGAGCGTCACGGGGTCCCGCACTTCACCCCATAGACGCTTGTAAGTTGAATCTTGCTGTCGGATGGGATGGATGGACCAGATTCGCATCTGACCCTTTGCGTCAATGAAAACGGCTGAAACTTCGCCGAAAACCATGCCTGCGGCGGTGGGGACTGAACCCGGATCAGGGAAAGGACGAAAGGACTGAATGAAATCTAAAGCTTCACCCGCCCCGGAATAAACCCTTACATCGCCCGTCGGGCCAAGAATAAGGGCGGAATCGGCGGTTGACGGGATAATCACCTTACCAGGTTGGGCCAAATCTCCCGCAATCCTGAAGGACTTACCTTCGCTGAGCACGACTCGCCCTCCCATTCCCTTGCGCTCCGTGACCCTCAGCCCGGTAAGAACAGATCCAACGCCGTCGGTCTGTCTGGCCACAAAAAGAGTCCCTCCCGCATTCTTGACGCTCCACACCTCGGTGACTGGCCTGCCCGTAAGCGCAACCTGCCGGGGCGGCAAGGCCTTGACGACGGGCTCGACCGAACGGGAGCCCTGAGCGTCAAAATTGACTTTGAATCCGACCTGGATGGCCGTGACGGAACCGTCAGCATGTCCCAGCAGGACCATTCCGTCTCGAGACGCGATTTTTACCGCAGTCACGGCAGAATGCCCAGCCGGAGGCACCCATTCCTGCAACTGGGATGAATCGCTGCGACGATAAAATCTTATCGTTCCGTCAGCACTGGCCGCGTATAGGACCTCGCCGGATTCATCCTCTCCGAACGCCACAGCGCCAGCGCCCACGCGAACATCTCCGGACGGCGTAACGGCGGCACCGGAGAACAGCGGGAATATCTGCCATACCAAGAAGACAAGCATCCCAATGACGGCTGCGATGACACTGACTCCGCCAAATCTGATCAACCGACCCATCCAGAGGTCGGCCCACAATGTGGCGGGAGCCACCTTGAAGCGTGACTCGTTCGGAATGGATGTTACGTTCTTGTCATTCATGCCTCATTTTCGTGTCCGGCTGGAGGAAGTGAGGAGGCGGGGAGTGCCCCGCCTCGGAGGACCCGAACCCGCTCACACTGCGCTTTATTGGCCGATCCCGGAGGACGTGGCGGCAGCTGAGCGGGCCGAGACCAAATTTCACTCGGCGCTGTAGTACTTCAACGAGGCAAGCCCTTCGGCCGCCGTCTCGGAAGTCAGAGGGAAGTAGCCGTCCTTGATGACGATTTCCTGACCCTGCTTGGAGAGGACGAAGGTGATGAATTCGCGGGTGAGCTTATCCATGTCACGGCTGGGAGCCTTGTTCACGTAGACGTAGAGATAACGGGCCAGGGGGTAGGAACCGTTGAGACAGTTGGCGTAGTTGGGTTCGACAGGAGTCTCGCCATCCTTGGCGGTCAAGGCCAAGGCGTTCACGCCGGAGGTCTTGTATCCGATTCCCGAATAACCAATCCCGGCCACATCTGAGGAAATGCCCTGGACGACGGAGGACGAACCGGGCTGCTCCTTGACGGAGGCCTTGTAGTCGCCGTTCGAAAGAGCGGTCTCCTTGAAGAAACCGTAGGTGCCGGAAGCCGAATTACGACCGAAGACTGAGATCGCCTTGCCGGCCACCGCACCGGAACCACCGACCTCCCCCCAGTTGCTGACGTCCTGACCGCCGCGCTTGCGCGTCGAGGAGAAGATTGAGTCGATCTGATTGAGCGAGAGTCCCTTGACCGGGTTGTCTTTGTGCACGAAGACAGCGAGGGAGTCGATGGCGACGGCAATCTTGGTCGGCTTGTGACCGAAACGGCCGGCGAAGGAGGCCACTTCCGAACTCTTCATCTCGCGGCTCATGGGCCCAAGCTGGGCTGCGCCGGAAGCAAGGGCGGTCGGAGCGGTGGATGAGCCCTTGCCCTCGATCTGGACGTTGACGTTGGGATACTTGCCCTTGAACGCCTCAGCCCAGAAGGTCATGAGATTGTTAAGGGTGTCGGAGCCGACCGAATTGAGGTTGCCAGAGACGCCGGAAGCGACGGCGTAGTCAGCCAGCTTGGGATCGGGCGTGATGGACTGAGCGGATGCGCTTACGGCGGTGAAAGCCAGGAGCGCTAGGGTCTTGAGGGTGGTGTTCATGGGTGGAATGCGAAGACATCTTCCCATGTGAATGTTACGAAAACATGGCAGAAGGGTGTTTCTTAGGAAATACGGGGCCGTCTGAGCCCCGGAACCCGCCTATTGGGCCAGATAGTCCTGAAGCAGACGGGCCGCACGGGGCTCGGCCTGGTCAAGGGGCAGGCCGCCGGGGACGCCGGGACGTCGGTGACCGACGTGCCTGAGCCACGCGTCCCTCAGCGTCGTCATCTCCTGACGCAGCAACTCGAACCTGTCTCCCTGCGCGAACGGCACGTGAGGATTCCACTTCAACGCCGGCGCGACGCCCTCCCACGCGGCCTTCGCCATGAAACGATGGCCTTCGTCTCCGGGATGGATGCGGTCCTTCGCGAAGACGAACTTGGGATTGAGCGCGCGCGCCGCCGCCACCTGTTCGCGCAGGCGCGGACGGATGTCGACGACGGTCCAACCGTCGGCACGACGCTCGACCAGCCAGGCCGCGTAGGCGTCGAGCACGCCGTCGTAGTTGAGCGGATCCCTGGAGCGGTCGTCCGGAGAGAAGAGCGGGGGCGTGATGAAGACGACGCGGCAGCGCGCGGCGACCAGCGCCTGGTTGAGGCGCACCATGCCGTTGCGATAGGCGTCGAAACGCGCGCGGTCCAAGGGCATGTAGATGCCGTCGTTCATTCCGTAGCAGACGAAGGCGAGGGTCGGGCGGAAGAGACGGATCGCCCGTTCGAGACGCTCATGGACGTCGGGCCTGGGGAACGCGCCGCCGGCATGGCCCGGCTCGGAGAGACCGGAGGCGGTCTCGCTCGAGAGACCGAGGTTGACGACCGTGGCCCGCGCCATGCCCTTCTGCGCGCGGATGGCGGACTCCATGTTCACGACCCAGCCGCCGCCGAAAGTGATGCTGTCGCCGAGAAAGAGCACGCGGGGCTCCTCCTTGTCGGCCAGCAGCAGCACGGGCAGGAGCAGCAGGGCGAGCGTCAGGCGAAGCATGCCGCCAGAATGAAGCGGACGGGGGTCGCTCGGAAGCCGGTTCTGCGGCAAGTTATTAACGGCGGAGGCACTTCGCCCTTCACCCGGCGGGACCGCACGGGTAGGCTAACTCTTCTGGAAACGCCCATCCACATCAAGGGAGCCCGCACCCACAACCTCAAGGACGTGGAAGTGACCATTCCGCGTGGTCAGCTGACGGTGATCACCGGGGTCAGCGGCTCGGGCAAGTCCTCCCTCGCCTTCGACACCCTCCATGCCGAGGGCTCCCGCCAGTATCTTGAATCCCTCTCCGTCAAGGCCCGCGGGCTGCTGGAATCGGCCCCCCGTCCGGACGTGGACTTCATCCGCGGGCTGTCCCCGGTGATCGCCATCGGCCAGCGCACGGGCGCCAATCCGAATCCGCGGTCGACGGTCGCGACGCTGACCGAGATCGCCGACCACGCGCGGCCGCTGTGGCTGGCATCGGGCTCACGGCGTTGCACGGCCGACGGACATCCGGTCCGCAGCCGTTCCTTGGACGACAATCTGCTGGAGCTGGAAGCGTTGCCCGCGGGCACGCGCGTGATGCTGCTGGCACCGGTGGCCGAGGACCGGCCCTCGGCCCTGATGCAGACGCTCGCCGACCTGGGTCGGCGCGGATTCTCCCGCGTGCGGGTGGGCGCGACGGTGGCCACGCTCGAGGAAGCCCAGGGGCTGCTGACGGGCAGGGAGCCCCGGAAGCTCGACGTGGTCGTCGACCGGACCGTGACCGGGCCCGACCAGCGCAGCCGGCTGGCCGACTCGCTGGAACTGGCCTTCCGCGAAGGGCGTGGACGGGCCTTGGCGCTGGCCGAAGTCGGCTCCGCCTGGAAGGAGATCCCGCTCTCGCTCCATCTCGCCTGCTCCTATTGCGGAGCCGTGCATGAGCCGCTCACGCCGCGGCATCTCTCCCACAACCATCCGGCGGGGGCGTGCCCGACCTGCGGCGGCCTCGGCCGCACCCTGCGCTTCATCGAGGCCCTGGCCGTGCCCGACGATTCGCTCTCGCTCAACGACGGCGCGGTGAAGCCCTGGAAACTCGGCACGCGGCGAACGCTGATCCGGCGCAACGCGGCGCAACGCGCGCTGGCCGAGCAGATTCCGTTCGACCCGAAGAAGCCGTGGCGCGAACTGCCGCGCGCCGTGCGCGGCCTCCTGCTGCATGGCGACCCGGACAGGAAGTTCCTACTGCCGCCGCCCAAGGGACGCAAACCGGTCGAGACCGTCTGGGCGGGCATGTTCGCGGAGCTGGAGGACGCCTACCGCCACACCACCGGCGAGTCGCTCCGCCAACGGCTGCTGCACTATCAGGCCGGCACCACCTGCGCTTCCTGCGGAGGCCGCAGGCTCTCGCCCACGGCGCTCTCCCTCACCCTGGACGGACTGAGTCTGGCGGACTTCCTCGCGCTCACCGTGCCCGAGGCCCTGGCCTTCGTCAGGCGCGCGGCCGCCCTGCCCTCCGTCCGCCCGGTGGAGGAGGCGCGTCGCGCGCTTGAGCAGCGGCTCGCCTTCCTGAACGAGGCCGGTCTGACCTACCTGACGCTCGAGCGGGAATGCTCGACGCTTTCCGGCGGAGAATCCCAGCGCGTGCGCCTCGCGACCCAGCTCGGACTCGGACTGGTCGGCGTGACCTACGTGCTCGACGAGCCGAGCATCGGCCTGCACCCCGCCGACCACCGCCGGCTGATCGGATCCGTCCACGGCCTGCGCGATCTGGGCAACACGCTCGTCGTCGTGGAGCATGACCGCGACATGATGCTCGCCGCCGACCGCATCTTGGAAATGGGCCCCGGCGCGGGCGCCGACGGCGGACGCGTGGTCTTCGAGGGCACGCCGGCCGAGTGCGCCGCGCACCCCGGCTCACGCACGGGCGCCTACCTTTCCGGGCGGGCCTCCCTGGAAGGACTCATCACGCGCAAGGGCGCAGGCAAGGCCCTGCTGACCGTCAAGGGCGCGACCGAAAACAACCTGAAGGACGTGGACGCTTCGTTCCCCGTGGGCCGCATCACCGTGGTGTGCGGCGTGTCAGGCTCCGGCAAGAGCACCTTGGCGATCGACATCCTCTCCGCCGCGGCCGCACGCAAGATCAACGGCGCCAAGGTCGTGCCCGGCCGCCATCGCGGCATTGAGGGATTGGACGCCTTCACCGCCTTCACCGCCGTCGACCAGGAGCCCATCGGGCGCAGCCCGCGGTCCAATCCCGCGACCTTCACCGGCATCATGGACCTCCTGCGCGAGCTCTGGGCGACCCTGCCGCTGGCCAAGGCGCGGGGCTACGGCCCCGGACGCTTCAGTTTCAACGTGCGCGGGGGACGCTGTGAGACCTGCGCGGGCGAGGGCTCGGTCGCCCTGGACATGCAGTTCCTCGGCGAGACCTTCGTCGACTGCCCCGCCTGCGCGGGAAGGCGCTTCAACCGCGAGACCCTCGAGGTCCGCTTCAAGGGACTCAGCATGGCCGACGCCCTCGGACTCTCCGTGAAGGAGGCGGCTGAGTTCTTCCGCGCCCAGCCCCGACTGGCGGAGAAACTCCGGACCCTCGACGAGGTAGGCCTCGGCTACATCCGCCTCGGGCAGGCCGCCAACACCCTCTCCGGCGGCGAAGCCCAGCGGCTCAAGCTGGCCGCCGAACTCGCGCGTCGCGACCACACCGGCCGGCTCTACGTGCTGGACGAACCGACCACCGGACTGCACTGGGACGACATCGCGCAGCTGCTGCGCCTCTTCGGACGCCTGCGTGACGCAGGGGCGACGCTGATCGTGATCGAGCACCACCCCGACGTCATCCGCGCCGCCGACTGGGCCCTTGAGCTCGGCCCGGAAGGCGGGGAGCAAGGCGGCCGGCTCATCTACGCCGGTGCGCCCGAAGGCCTGCTCAAGCAGAAGGGGTCACCGACGGGAAGAGCGCTAGCGGGCTCCTGAAGAATCGATGACAGAGGACAGAGGACGGATGACAGAAACTTCAGACTAATCACTTAGGCGATCACATCGGATAACGGTTCTATTTCCGCATCTTCTGTCATCTGTCATCAGTCATCTGCCATCCGCATTTTGCCATCTGTCATCCGCCATCTGTCATCTCTCTCGTTCACATCTTCGCCGAAATCAGCCCAGCGCAGGCCTTGAGATCCGCGATCTCCGCCTCCGAGAAATCGTAGGGCTGCATCTTGCCTACGCCGAGGACGCCGAGGACCTTGCCGTCAGAGGACAGGATCGGCACGGCGAGCGCGCCCTGCACGTTGGTCTGGCGCGCGTCGGGCTTGGCCACGCCGCCGAGGTCCTGCTGCAGGTTGCACAGCTGGACGGCGTCCTTGCGTTCCGCCGCGCAGCCGGCGATGCCCTTGCCGAAGGGAATCGCGTCCACCTTGGCGAGCAGGGCGGGCGGGATGCCCCGCTGGGCGACGAGCCGCAGCAGCCCCGTGGCGGGATCGGTGCGGTGGATGGTGCCGGTCACGCAGGCGAAGGCGGCGAGCGCACGGTCGAGCACGGCCGTCCAGTCGGGGGTTCCTGAGAGCAGTTCCTGCAGTCCGTCGGTGCGCGAGGCCATGGAGATTCAGACAGCGCCCTTGGCCAGGCGTTCCTTGAGCCAGGCGAGCCCGCCGGCCTCGTCGCCGAAGGCCCCGTCCAGCTGGGCCTCATAGGCCTCGTCCAGGACCTGGGTGAACCATTCGCCGGGGCGGTGCCCTGCGGCGATGATGTGCCGGCCGAGCACCAGTCGCTTCGGCGCGGCGGCGCGGACGTCGAGGGCCTCGGCGCGCGCCTTCAGCCAGAGTCCCTGCGGAGAGGGCTCCTCCCTCGAAGCGGGACCGCGCCCCTTGCGGTCGGCGGAGTCCACGCGGATGAGGCGGTCGATGCGATGGGCCTTGGCGGCCAGCCGTCGCACGGCGGCGTCGCCGGCCTTCTCGCGCTGCTTCCAGAGCTCGAGCGGCGAACCGTGCCAACGGACCAGCGGGAGCACGGCCTCGATGAGACGGGTCTCGCGGGTGATGCGCGCGAGGAAGGCCTGCGCGAGCGGCACGGAGGCCTCCTCATGGCCGTAGGCGTGGAGCCGGCCGTCATGAGGCTCGCGGCGCGTCGTACCCGCCTTGCCGAGGTCGTGGAGCAGGACCGCGAGCCCGACGATCAGGTCCTCGTCCCGTTCGCCCGTGCGTTCGCGCGCGAAGGCGTCGAGGCAGAGCGACGTGTGGTTCCAGACGTCTCCCTCAGGATGCCATTCCGGATCCTGCTCGACGCCGATGACCGCGTGCAGCTCTGGGTAGAAGCCCGTCCAACCGCAGTCCCGGAGGAAGGCGAGACCCAGCGAGGGCCTGCGCCCACGCAGGATGAGCTTGGACCACTCCTCCATCAGTCGCTCGGTCGGCAGGTGCTCCTGCGAGAGCGTCGCGCAGAGCGCCACCGTCTCCGGCGCGACCGAGAATTCGAAGCGGGCGGCGAACTGCATCGCACGCAGCACGCGGAGCGGATCCTCGGAGAACTTCGCGGAGACATGGCGCAGCCGCTTCGCTTCCAGGTCGGCGAGACCGCCCCACGGGTCGATGATTTCGCCCGTGAACGGATCCCACATCACCGCGTTGACCGTGAAGTCACGGCGTTCGGCGGCGTCCTTCGGGGTCATGGTCGGATCGGCCTCGACGGCGAAGTCGGTGTGGCGGACCCCGGTGCGGTTCTCCCGACGCGGGACCGAGACGTCGACCGGCAGGTCCTTGAGCTTGGTCACGCCGAAGGCCGCGCCGACCGTGACCACCCCGAATTCACGCTTCAGCGCCGCCTCCACCTGACGGGTGCCGAGACCGTAGACCTCGACGTCGAAATCGAGCACGGGCACGCCCATCAGCGCGTCACGCACCGACCCTCCGACCAGCAGCGGGCGGCCGCCCGCCTCGCGCAGCAGCCCGAGCGCACGACGCACGGGCGCCGGCAGCGGGATGAGTTCTGGAAGCGGCTCCGGCACGCCGCAGGAGATACCCTCGTGAGGCGGCCGAGGCGAGAGGTTTTCCGTCAGAGGTTGGTCGTGAAGCCCGCCTTCAGCAGCCAGGCCTTGGCCGTGTCGCGACGGTCACCCTGCAGCACGATCTCCCGTCCCTCGAGAGCCCCGCCCGTGCCGAGCGCGTGCTTCAGATTGCGGAGTAGCGCGTCGCGGACCCGCATCTCCTGCGACTCGATCCATTGCCCCTTCAGGATCGTGACCTCCTTCCCTCCCCTGCCGGTCCGCTCATACTGCAGCACGACGCGTCCGAGCTTCGGCTTCGAATCGGCGCGCGACGGGGCGGCCTTGGGCGGCGGACCCGGAGGCAGGCCTTCACCGTCGAGCTTGCCGAAAGGATTCTCGTTCATGAGCCGCGTCCGCAGGTGCCGGCTTCGGGCGTACCGCCGACGAGGTAGGCGAGCGCCTTCCCGTAGGAACGTCGACGCAGGTAGTGGTCGAGGTCGCCGGGCAGAGCTTCGCCGGGCGCGCGCAGTTCGTCATCGAGCAGCTTCACGTCGGCCAGCACCGCGTCCTTGGATGGCGACGGCGCGTCGAGCCTGCGGAGGGCCTCCAGGATGCGCTGCCTTCGTGCCGGGTCCATGACCTTCAAAATGGCCCCGCGAGGCCCTTGGGCAAGCCCCGCGGGGCGGTTTTCATAGTGGACAAGGCCGATGGGCGGCCCTATGCCCCACCTTCCTTCGGACGGATAGCTCAGTTGGTTAGAGCGCCTCTCTTACACAGAGGATGTCGTGGGTTCGAGTCCCCCTCCGTCCACCCTCACCGCAAACGACGCAACATGAAGAAGAAGCACACCCTGTCCGCCCTCGTGGAGAACAAGTTCGGCGTACTCGCCCGGGTGGCCGGCATGCTCTCCGGCCGCGGCTTCAACATCGAGACCCTGAACGTCGGACCGACCCACGACCCGGCCTACTCCCGCATCACCGCCACGGTCGTCGCCGACGAGGCCGCGCTTGACCGCTGCGTCAAGGCCCTGGACAAGCTGATCAACGTCATCACGGTCCAGGACTTCTCCCGTGAGCAGGTCGACCACGTCGCCCGCGAGCTCATCCTCGTCAAGGTCAAGAGCGACCGCAAGAGCCGCAGCGAGCTGATCGAGATGGCCTCTCTCTTCCGCGCCAAGGTCGTCGACGTCGCGCACGACTCCCTTTTGATCGAGTTCACCGGCGGCGAGAGCAAGATCACCGCCTTCCTCGACCTCATCGCGCCCTTCGGCATCCTCGAGTCCGCCCGGACCGGCGCGGTCGCCCTCTCACGAGGACGCAAGAAGGTCGTCCGCTGAGCCCTCTTCCCACCAACGAACCCATGCCTGCCAAAGTGTACACCGACAAGGACGCCGACCTCGGCTTCCTCAAGAACAAGACCCTCGCCGTCCTCGGCTTCGGATCCCAGGGCCACTCCCACGCCATGAACCTGCGCGACAGCGGGCTCAACGTGATCGTGGGCCTCTACAAGGGCTCCAAGTCCGCCGCCGCCGCGAAGAAGAAGGGCTTCAAGGTCTACGAGACGGCCGAGGCCGTGCGCCGCGCCGACGTCATGCTGGTCGGCATCCCCGACATGAAGCAGGCCTCCGTCTGGGAGAAGGACATCGCCCCGAACCTCGGCAAGGGCGGCAAGACCGTCCTCTTCATCCACGGCCTCTCGATCCACTACAAGCTGATTAAGCCCCAGAAGAACGTCGACATCGCCATGGTCGCCCCCAAGGGCCCGGGACACGTCGTCCGCGCCCAGTATGTCGAAGGCAAGGGCGTCCCCGCCCTCATCGCCGTCCAGCAGGACGTCTCCGGCAAGGCCACCAAGACCGCCCTCGCCTGGGCCAAGGGCATCGGCGGCACCCGCGCCGGCGTCATCAAGACCACCTTCAAGGAGGAAGCCGAGACCGACCTCTTCGGTGAGCAGGCCGTGCTCTGCGGCGGCGCCTCCGAGCTCGTCAAGGTGGGCTTCGAGACCCTCGTCGAAGCCGGCTACCAGCCCGAGATGGCCTACTTCGAGTGCCTCCACGAGCTGAAGCTCATCGTCGACCTCATGGTCGAGTCCGGCATCTCCGGCATGCGCTTCTCGATCTCCGAGACCGCCAAGTACGGCGACATCACCCGCGGTCCCCGCGTGATCAACAGCTCATCCCGCAAGGCGATGCGCGAGATCCTGAAGGAGATCCAGTCCGGCAAGTTCACCGCCCAGTGGGTCAAAGAATACAAGGGCGGCCTCAAGAACTACAACCGCCTCCTCAAGAAGGGCGAGAACCACCCGATCGAAAAGACCGGCCAGCGTCTCCGCTCCCTCATGCCCTGGGTCCAGAAGAAGAACATCCGCGGCGCCCAGGCCGAATACACGACCAAGTGAAGGTCGCCGGGTGACCGGAACACGAAGGGCCGACGCAAGTCGGCCCTTTTTCGTGCCCGTTCACTTCGCGGCAGGAGCCTTGCCGAGCGGACTTCCGGGCAGGAATTCCTCTCGGCTCACGAAACCGTCGCCGTCGGCGTCGCGCCGGGCGAACCAGTCGGCGGCGTCCGCAGGCGAACGGCCGACGGAGAACTCGGCACGGGAGAGCTTTCCGTCACCGTCGACGTCGAGCTTCTTGAAAAGGGGCGCGCGGTCGGCGGCCTTGTCGGCCTTCTCCGCCTCGCCCTTGCCCTTGCCCTTCTTCTTCACCGGGGCCGCCGCGCCGGGAATCGCCGGAAGCGGCAGGTAGTCGAAGTCGGCGATCATCTTCTTCGCCATCTCCAGGCGAAGCGCGCGCTCGGCCTCGGCGACCTCGGGCCGACCGCTCAGGTTCTCGAGCTCGAACGGATCCTTATCGAGGTCATAGAATTCATAGACCGGACGCGGGGTCGTGAAGTAGGTGGCCGTGAGTCCCGGAGCCAGGCCGCCCTTAGATTGTAGCTCCTGGATGGACTTCCAGGCGGAGCCGCCGGCGCTGTCCACCGGCGAGTAAGGGATCCAGGGGGTGCAGTTGTAGATGGCCTTGTAGCGCCCGCTGCGGACCGCCCGGGAGAGGTCGTAACCGCTGTTGCTCATGCCGACCTGCACCGGGGCGCTGCCGTGCGGACCGCGCTCCATGAAGACATGGTCACGCACCTTGGGGGCCTCACCCTTGAGGAGCGGGAGAAAATTCACCCCGGTCATGCCGGGCGCGGGCTTGACGCCGGCGGCGGCGAGCACGGTGGGACCGACGTCCTCGCCGCTGAGCAGCGCGGAGGAGTCGCCGCCGGGAGCGACGACGCCGGGCCAGCGCACGATGAAGGGCACGTTGCAGCCCGGATCATACAGGGAGCCCTTGCCATGCGGCAGGGCCTGACCGTTGTCGCCCGCGAAGATGACGAGCGTGTCCTTCGCGAGGCCCATCCGGTCGAGGACCGCGAGCACCTTGCCCATGGTCTCATCGACGCGGTTCACCTCGGCGCAGTAGTCGGCATACTGCTCGCGTACGCCTGGCAGGTCGGGCACGTGACCGGGCAGCTTGAGCGAGGCGGGGTCGGGTCGATAGGAGGCCGGGGCGTTCCAGACGTGATGCGGGTCGCTGAAGTTCACCCAGAGGCAGAAGGGCTTGTCCTTGGGACGTCCCTCGAGGAAGGCCTCGGTCTGGGACACCGCTTGCGTGTCGGAGCCGCCCTCGACCACGTCGAAACGGTCCTTGAAGGTGCGGTAACCGCCCTCTTCAAGGAATTTGCCCAACCCGTCGTCGCCTTTGCCGGATCCGTCGAGGTGATAGGAACGGCCGACGACGCCCACGTAATAGCCCGCCTCCTTCTTCAGGACTTCCGGGAACGTGACCACGTCACGCGGCAGCGGCGAAGAGAAGCGCGTGATGCGGGCGGCCACCGGCGAACGGCCGCTCAGGTAGGCCGCGCGGGAAGGCACGCACTGCGGAGCCGACGTGAAGAACCGGCGGAACTTGATACCCTCCCCGGCGAGTTTGTCCAAGGCCGGCGTGCGGACGTTGGCGTCGCCGTAGCAGCTCAGATACGGATAGCTATGGTCGTCGGACAGCAGGAACAGGACGTTCGGCTTCTCGGCGGCCACCAAGGCGACGACCGACGCGAGGAGACAGGAGAGCCAGGGGCGGGCTTGCATGCGTCATTCTTAGCCCTCGGATACGGAGGCTCCAACCCTTTTCCCTCGTCCGGCACCCGTGCCAAAAAAAGAAGCCCCGTCCAGCGGGGCTTCGTGATTTCGCGTCAGGCTATCGCCTCGGCGGAGGATGCCCGACGCCTTCCATCTTCATCAGACCCTTGAAGTCTCCGAGCATCGCGCGCTGGGCCGTCGGCAACGAAGCCTCGGAAGCCTGGACGGCCTGCGCCATCGGTTGGACCAATGCTTCAGGTAGACCGGCCTCGCGGAGTCCCGCCGGCGACCGCAGTTCTTCGCCGCCGCAGACCACGAACTCCCAACCGTCGGCTGAGCGCTTGAGCAGCGTCCGGCCGCCCCGCCCGTCCTGGAGCCAGCCGGCCACCGCATAGTCGCTGGCGAAGGCGACGCACGGGACGGTCAGACGAGACTCCGGTCGGTCGAAGATCCCCAGGAGAAAGGCCCGCACGCCCTGCTCCGCCGACGTCGCCCCGTCGCCCCCGACGCAGGCCGTCAAGGCGAGCGGAAAGAGCAGACGGCAGACGAAGGCGAAGCGACGCATCGGGAGGAATCAGAAACTGACGCGGAGGCCGAACTGATAAGAACGCCCCGGCATCGGGTAACCAGCCCGGAAGGAGTAATCCTCGTCGAACAGGTTCTCGATGGCGACGAAAGCCTCGCCGCGCTCGCCCAGCATCGGCACCTTGCGACCCACGCGGAGGTTGGCTACGGTGAAGCCGTCCACCCGCGCGCTGTTGGTCGAACCGTCGCGCCCTTGCCTCAGGACGGTCATGCCCGCCTGCCGCTGCGCGTCGATGCTCACGCTCCAGGCATCCTGCTGCCAGTTGAGGCCCAAGGTCACGCTGTTGGCGGGGGCGTAAGGCAGGTCGTCCTTGGTGGCGCTGAGCGTCGTCAGGCCTGCGAACAGGCTCAGGCCGCCCCCCAGCTGCTGCTGGGCGCTGAGCTCGACGCCTTCGACCTCATAGGAGCCGAGGTTGGCGAACGTGCTGCTCGGACCGAAGGACATCACATAGCGGTTCGCGACCTTGTCGCGGAAGACCGCGACGTCGAGGGTCGTCGAACGAGTGGGCGTCCAGGTGGCGCCCAGCTCCTTGTGGTCCATCGTCTCGGCCTCCAGACCGCGCCAGCTCGTTCCGAAGAACGGCATGATCGCGGTGAGCACGCCGACTTCGACGCCGGGATAATTGACCCCGCGCGAGACATTGGCCCGGAAAGCCCAGTCTTGCTGATTGGAGACGACCAGGCCCGCGTGCGGGGCCGTCTCGGAAGAGAAGACGCTGTGATCGTAGAAGCGCACGCCGGCCGAGGGCGTGGCCGTCCAACCGCCGGAGAGGGCGATCGCCTGGCTGAGGCCGACGTAGGGCGAAACGAGGGTGAGTTCCTCCGACGTGAAGTTCACGGGAATGAAGGCGTTGACGCCCTGGCCGGACATCCGGTCGACGTCGAGTCCGGCCGTGACCAGCCCGCCGGACCAGGCCGTGACCTCCTCACGGAGGCGCAGGCCGGACTGCTCGGAGGTGGAAGTAAAGCCGGGGCGTTGCACGGCTTCCGTCTGGTTATCGTAGAACTTGAGCGAGCCGCGCAGCCCTTCGAACGCATGACTGATCGTCACGCCGAACAAGGAGCCCGTGGTGTCGTATCGCTCACCCTGGGTCGCGAGAGCCGGCAGTTCCCCGGGATCGCCGGCGGTGTTGTCGACATGGAGCGCGAGCACGTCGAGCTTCCAATGCGGGTCGAGCTGGTAGCCCACGCGGCCGAGGAAGTTCCGCAGACGACCGTCGGCCGAAGGGCGATGACCGTCGGACTCCGCGAAGCCCTGGGCGAAGCTGTAATCGACCGCCCCTTGGCGTCCCGCCAGGTCGAACTGCTCGGTGAAGGTCGAGAAGCTTCCGGTCGTGAGCTGGACACCGCCGCTGACGCCTTCGGCGGCTCCGGCCGTCTTCGGGATCAGGTTGATGGCCCCGAAGGTATTGCCGAACTCGGCCGGTTGCGGGCCCTTGAGGACGTCGATCCGGCTCATGCCGTTGACCGGCAGGAGATCGAGGAGCGGATGGTTCCAGACGCCCATGTAGAAGGGCAGCCCGTCGACGTAGGTCTTGATTTCCGAGCCGGGGCGGCTGCTGCCCATGCCGCGGACGTAGACCGCTCCGCCTTCCTCGCCGCCATAGGAACCGACGGGATTGAAGCGGGAGATCGTCACGCCGGGCGTGCGACGCAGCGCCGACGAGACGTCGAGGGCGTTGAGGTCGCCGATCTGGCGCGCCGAGACCGAGGTGGTGAAGTTGCCGAAACGGTCGACGACGTTGCCGTCGATGATCGGCGAGGCCGTCACGACGATCGGAGCGAGCGGCGTCGGCGTCGGAGCGGGAGCCTTCGCCAGCGGATCGGCGGCGAAGGCGGGGACGCCGAGCGTGAGCGCGGCGAGGAGGAAGGAACGAGGAAGGGAAGATTTCATGGGAAGGGAGGATGAGAGAATAAGGGTTAGGGTACCCACCCTCCCCCGCGTGGCTGGACGGGTTCGGATGGGACGGAGCGCACGCCGGATGGGCGCGACTTTGCTATGAAGGTAAGCCACGGCCGGACCTGACGTCCGGTGACCGACTCAGACCGTGGCTTTGGGCGGGGGCACCGGCACTTCGCAGATCAGCTCCGGACAGGCGACCGAGACGACGACCTCACGAAAAGATTCCACGCGGTTCAGGTCGCGCGTGGGCAGGCGGACGGACCAGACGGCGCCATCGGGCTTAACCTTGGCCTTGACGGCGTCCTGCTTCGCGAGCGGGGCCTGCTCCGAGGCCTGGCGCGCGGCGGCGGCGACCTTGCACATGGCGCAGGGCACATCGGTCATCGCCTTCGCGACGGCGGCGCCGGCATCCATGGTCCGGGCATTGCCCGCGGCCATGTTCGCATAGGCGAAGACCTGCAACAGATCGGCGGAAAGCCCGGACGCGGCCAGCCAGGCGACCAACGCCGCCCAGGCCACCGCGATTCGGAAGAAATTCCGCATGGTTAAGTCCTAAGGCGCGACCCGACCCTGGGGCAAATCAGTTCGCTCCGAGGTTATGGTTGAACACCCTGCTAATAAGAAGAATAAGCCGCTTAGAACCGACCGGTCAGCGCGAGACGGAACTGGCGGGATTCCACCGGATGGAAGTGGATCCCGTCGGCTCCGCCGGTCTCGGAGGACTCGTAGTAGTAGGCGATGTCCTGGTCCTCGCGGTCGAGCAGATTAAGGATGCTGAGGGTGGCCTGCCAGTTGGCGTTCAGCTGGTAGCCGACCGAAGCGTTGAGCATGAGGGTCTCATCCGAACGGGCGGAGCCGGCCGCATCGAGATCGCGGGGGCCGAAGTAGCGGAGCCGCAAGGAGCCCGACCACCCTGACTGGTTCCGCACCGTTACTCCGCCGGCGACGACCGTGTCGATGGCGCCCTCCACGCTGCGCGAGCCGGTCGGCAGGTCGCTGTAAAGCGCCTGCGAGACCGCGACGTCCAGGTCGAACGAAAGCCAGGAGTAAGGCGTCCAGTAGTTGGCCCACTCGACCCCGTAGCGGTCACTGGCGTCGGACGGCTCGACCGTGCCGGCGTCGCCGATGAAGACGAGTTCCGACTGCGTGCGCAGATACCAGAGCGAAAGGGTGCTCTGCAGGTCCTTGATGGCGAGGGTGCGGATGCCGACCTCCGCGCCGCGGGCCGGAACGAGACCGCGCAGCGGGCCGGAGGCGAGCGTGGCGCCGCGGACGTCGTTGCTGTGGAACCCGTAGCCGGCCTGGAAGAAGTATTCGGTCTTGTCCCAAGGCCCGAGGACGAGCGTCAGCTTCGGGCTGAAGAGGGCCGTCGAGGCGTCCCCCGAGTCAGCGGGCGTGGCCAGCGAGTCGACGTCAGCGAATTGCAGGTCGCCGCGGCCGCCGATGACGCTGCGGAAGCCCGGCGTCCATTGTACGCGGTGTTCGGCGAAAACACCCACGGTGCCAAAGCCCAACTCATGCTGCGAGGTCGTGGAGAGGCGCTGCCGGTCATCCGTGGCGTAGAGGCCGTTCTCGACCCAGTCATGGCGGAACTGAAGTCCGACGGAGGTCTCAGTGGGACGATCGCCCCACTGCCCGTGGACGTGGTGGGCGTAGCTGAAACCGGCCGCCGTCCGCGCGTCCTGCTGCTCGAACTGGTCGCCGTTCACAGGGTCGTTCAGCGCATAAGTGAAGTTGGAGAACAGGTCCAGGTCGTAGCGGAACACGTAGGCCTGAAGACGGTCTTCCGAGCCGCCGTGACGATGGCGCCAGTCGGCCGACCAGGAGACGTAGTGCGAGTCTCCGCCGTTGGTCGGGTCCATGTTGCCCCAACGCGAGAGCGCGCCCGACTCCACGAGCGCGAGCGGGATCTGGTCGCTCGTCCGCCATTCGCCCTGATAGAAACGCAAGGTGGTCGAGAAGCCGTCGTGGTCGTCCCCGCGGGACCAGGTCAGCTGGCCGTTGGCCCGGCGGAAATCGTCACCCATCTCCCACGGCCCGTCGGAGTGGGCTCCTTGCACGGCGTAGAGCAGGTCGCCGGAACCGGCCTTGACCGTGTCGGCGACCAGCGCCCGGCCGTAGCCGAACGACCCGCCCTCGAGCAGCAGCAGCGATTTGGGCAGCCGACGAAAAGTCTCGAGGTAGGCGGCTCCGGCGGTGCCGAAGTCCCCCGTCTGCGCATAGTAAGGCCCCTTCTGATAGTTCACGCGCTCGATGAGCTCGGGGATGACGAAGTTCATGTCCGCGTAGCCCTGGCCGTGGCCGTGCGAAGGCATGTTGAGCGGCACGCCGTCGAGGAAGGTCGCGAAGTCGGTGCCGTGGTCGAGATTGAACCCCCGCATGAAGTACTGATTGGCCTTACCGCCGCCGGCGTGCTGCGTGATGATCAGGCCCGGAATCGTCTCGAGGATCTCACCGGGACGGAGCAACGGACGCTCCCCGAGCTGCACCGCGCCCGTCACGCCGATGGTGGCCGAGTCGGCGACCCCGAGCAGGCTGTCCTGCCGGCCCATCACGACGATCTCCTCCATGCGCTTCGGGACGGGGTCCGCGCGTAGCAGGGATGCCGATGCAGCGGCAATCAGCAGGGGCAGGGGTCGCATGGGCTGCATTAGGCGTAGGAACCGCGAGGGTGCGAGGAAAACCCGAAGGGGCCGTCCGCCAGAACGCGCTCGGTCGGAACTGAGCTCAGAAAGTCAGCCGCAGCCCCAGCTCCACGCCCCGTCCCGGCAGAGGCACGAGATCCTTGATGAAGGAGGAAGGATTGCGAGCCTCGCGATCCAGCAGGTTGACGCCGCGCAAAGTCAGGCGGGCGTTGGCTCCGGCCAGTCGGAAGGAATGCCCCAGGGAGGCGCTGAGCATGGGGTAGCCCGAGGTGCGCGACTCGTCCGCGGCAGGGTCGTCCTGAGTGAGGAAGTAGGCGAGTTCGGTCCGCCAGTCCCAACCCGAGAGGAGTCCGTTCAGACCGAAGCCGACGCGACCCGGCGAGATGCGGGGCAAGGCGCCGGCTCCGTCGCGCCGTGAGGCGCGAAGCGTGTCCGCGAAAAGCTCAACATTCACCTTGGCGGACTCACCCTGCAGCGCCGCATAGTTCAATCGGGCCTCGGCTCCGTAAAGGTGCGCAGGCACGGAAGTGAAATCGTAGCGGACGAGCTCTTCGGCACCGCCTAAGCTGAAGTCCGGGCCTCCGATTCCGGAGAGGTCGGGACCGTAGCCGTTCTCGATGAGCGTGATGAAGGATGAGTACCGGTTGTAGAAGGCGGAGACGCTGCCGGTGACCCGGCCCGTGACGCGCGCGACCTCCCACTCGATTCCGTAGCCCCGCTCCTTGCCGAAGTCGCGATCGCCCACCTCATAGGCGTCCGTCCCCACGTGAGGCCCGTCGGCGAAGAGTTCCTGATAATTGGGCGCGCGCTCCACGCGACTGACCGTGAGGGTCGTGCGCCAGTCGGTGCCAAGGTCCTTCTCCAGGGCGGCGGAGAGACCGAGCGGCGTGAAGGAGCGTCGGGCGGCGGGAGGATTGATCACCACGCCGTCGTGCGTCCACGCGTCGGCCGAGACCGAGTCACGTTGCACACGGAAGCCGTAGCGCAGACGGAGGCCGGGACTTGCGAAGGGCGTGACGAAGGAGCCAAAGAGCGCCGCGCTGCGGTTCGTCGTGGTCGGCAGGAAGGCCTCGTCACCGACGACCTCGAAATCGAAGGAGCCTCCCTGCACGCCGATGACCGCCTCCGTCGAGCCGATGCGGGCCAAAGTGAGGTCGATGCGGGCGTCAAAGCCTTGGTTGGTGAAGGTGGAGCCGGCCAGGCCGCCTTCGAACTCCGTGTGCTCATAGTCCGTGATGCCGGCGCGCCAGGACACCTTGCGGACGGCGCCGTCCAGTCCGGCCTCCCCCGCGACTTCCCAACGGCGCTGCGTCAGCCCGATGACGATTCCCGGCTCCGCCACGCCGTAGTCGTTGTCCAGAGCCAACCAGGAGATGCCCACGAACCCACCTTCCCACACCTTGCTCACGCCGAAACCGCCGCCGACCGCCTCGGATCCCGAGTCGGTGATGCGTCCGACAGGGGTGCGGAGATCGTCGGTGGAACGGGCGAATCCATCCGCCTGAACGACCCAGTCGCCGGCGGTCGCATGGGCCTTGACGCCTCCGGCGGCGAGATTGTCGACCGACCCCGTGCGGCCGGCCAACGTCGCGCCGGTCCCCATGCGTTGTGCGGCGATGCGGTTGTCCGTCAGGTTGACCACGCCGCCGAGGACGCTGGTTGAATAAAGCAGCGCGGAGGGCCCGCGGAAGATCTGCATCTCACGCAACGACAGCGGATCCACGCCCACCGCGTGGTCCGGGCTGGCGGCGGAGGCGTCGAGCAGCGCCGTGCCGTTCTGCAGGATGCGGATCTTGTCGCCGTCGAGACCGCGGACGACCGGACGGCCGGCGTTCGGACCGAACTGGCTGTTGGCCACGCCGGGCAGG